>Ga0209640_10002339_pt1 | contig 16507 bp, 17 predicted proteins | sample RifCSP10_1_FD_184018 | JGI IMG/M metagenome (GOLD analysis project Ga0209640, IMG submission 184018) | Soil microbial communities from Rifle, Colorado - Rifle CSP2_sed 10_1 (SPAdes) (version 2) | ecosystem: Environmental > Terrestrial > Deep subsurface > Rock core/Sediment | place: Rifle... | reverse complement strand
GTGCGCCGTCAGCGGTTGGGCGTCGAGAGTGTTCCGTAATCAGCGTGTTCAGCGTTTCTTCTTGTGTTCGGCGTTACGAAACGCGAGGCTGCGCGCCGGTAGTTGCCAGGCCGTCTGCAGCGCCTTGGCCAGGCCGGGATCGCTCTTCGCGATGGCTTCGGTGAGCGCCGAGAGCTTCTGATCGATCCGGGCCACCCGCGCCTCGTACTTCTCGAGGTCGCCTTGGTGCTGCAGATCGCGGCGCAGGAGGCCCGCCTTCTCGACGAGCTCCGTCAGCAGCCGGGCCAGTTCAGGATCCATGCGTCCCCGTGCTCTCCCGCTCGAACGTCAGGTAGAACGGCCCCGCGCCCAGGAACCGGATGAGGAACGCCAGGACCGAGTACGTGCCGAAGCCGGCGCGATTGATCGCGATGAAGGTGGCGTGTTCGTCCACTGCCAGCGTGAACTCGAGCGTTTTCCAGAATAACGTATTGTGCGCCTGCAGACGGTGGCGCCCGGGGGTCGTCTCGCGCGTGATCACGTCCCCGAACCGCAGAATGCCGAGCGATTCGCCGTCGAGCGAGACGTAAATCTCGCGATACCCGACATCCTCCTTCGACTGGCGCCGCACCGTGATGGTCGCCGTCCACGACTGCTCCAGGTCGCGGACGATGTCATCGATGTCCTTGCTGGAGGGCTCGAGGTCGGTGACGACGGGCACGTCGGATCCTACGCGCGCCCGCGGGTGGACTCGAGCGCGCGGAACATGCGCGAGGGCAGCGCATGGCCGACGAGTGGCTCGATGGCGCGCGAGGCTTCGGCAATCCCGTCGAGCCGCACCCCCGTCGTGATTCCCAGGCCGTCGAGCAGGTACACGAGGTCCTCGGTGGCGAGGTTGCCGGTGGCTCCAGGTGCGTACGGACATCCGCCCAGCCCGCCTGCGGACGCATCGAAGACGGCCACGCCCGCCTCGAGGCCCGCGTAGACATTGACGAGCGCCGTGCCGCGGGTGTCGTGAAAGTGCAGCGCGAGCTTCGAGGCGGGGACCCGCGGCAGGACGTGATTCAGCACGTCGGACACCTGGCGGGGATGCGCGATGCCGATGGTGTCGCTGAGCGCGACCTCGTAGGCGCCGAGGTCGATGAGCCGCGCCGTCAGGTCCGCCACGCGCGATGGCGCCACCGCGCCCTCGAACGGGCAGCCGAAGCTCGTTGAGAGGTACGCGCGAACCGGCAGGTTCGCCCCGCGTGCGGCATCACACACCTGTTTTGCCTGCGCGAGCGCCTCGCCAATCGTCTGGTTGATGTTGCGCGTGCTGAAGGTCTCCGAGGCGGCGGGGAAGACCGCGACCTCGTCGACGCGCGCGTCGCGGGCGCGGGCCAGTCCCTGGAGGTTGGGCGCGAGCGCCGTGTAGCGGACGCCTGGCCGGCGCGTAATGCCGGCGCAGACCTCGGCGGCATCCGCCATTTGCGGCACCCATTTCGGGCTCACGAAGGCGGACACCTCGATCATGGCGTGCCCCGCCTCCGACAGCCTGTTGACGAAGGCGATCTTGTCGGGGGTCGGAACGAACGCAGACTCGTTCTGCAGCCCGTCGCGCGGGCCGACTTCGACGATCCGGACGCGTGAAGGAAGCGTGTTCATTCGAGATCGACGAGTGGAACACCAGGCTGAACCAGCTCGCCGGGCCGGCAGGCCACCGACCGGACGCGCCCGTCGCGCGGCGCGATGATCGGCAGCTCCATTTTCATCGCTTCCAGCATGATCAGCACGTCGCCGCGGGCGACCGTTTGTCCAGGTGCCACTGCGACGGCCGCGACCGTCGCCGGCATTGGCGAGGCGAGCGCCATATCATCGTGCGCCGCGTGGCGGCTCGCGGCCTCTCCGGACGAACCGGGGGAGACGACGTACACGCGCCCGTCAAAGAACACCCAGCGCGCCGATGGCGGTCCGGCCGCCCAGGCCAGTTGATGCCGCTCGCCATCAGAAACACGGTAGTGCCCTTCTCCAAGGGCCGTCACCTTGATGTCAGACACGCCAGCCTCGCAGCGATTGCCAGGGATCAGCCACTGTCCTCGAAAAATGACCTCCGACCCCATTTAATTCGGCCACGGCCAGCACTTCGGGCGGCGGATCTGCGTCGAGTCCTGCAATGATCGCCGGACGTTCGGCGTCGATGAAACCGGTGTCGAGGTCGCCGGCGGCAAAGCGCGGATGTTCGAGGAGCCTGATGAGAAACGGCACGTTCGTCCGGATGCCGAGGATGGGATAGGCGCGCAGCGCTTCGATCGCCCGGCGCCGTGCTGCATCGCGCGTCTCTGCCCACGCGATCAGCTTGGCAATCATCGGGTCGTAATGAACCGAAATCCCGCCCCCCTCGGCCACACCCGCGTCGATGCGAATGCCAGGCATTGACGGTTCGCGATAGAGCAGGATCGGACCCGCCTGCGGAAAGTGGTCGCGCAGCGGGTCTTCGGCGTACACCCGTACTTCGATGGCGTGTCCGCGCGGCTTCACGTCGGACTGCGACCATCGCAGCGGTTCGCCGGCGGCAATGCGGATCTGCGCCGCCACCAGGTCGATGCCCGTCGCCTGTTCTGTGACCGGATGTTCCACCTGCAGGCGCGTGTTCATCTCGAGAAAGTAGAACCGCGCGCGTTCTCCAGTGCCCTCGAGCAGGAATTCCACCGTGCCCGCATTCAGGTAACGGGCGGCGCGCGCCACCGCAACCGCGGCGTCGCCCATGCGGGCGCGCAACCCCGGCGTGAGCGCGGGAGAAGGCGTCTCCTCGACAATTTTCTGGTGCCGGCGCTGAAGCGAGCACTCTCGTTCGAACAGATGAATGACGTGACCGTGATGGTCGGCCAGGACCTGGATCTCGACGTGGCGCGGGCGATCGATGAGCCGCTCAACGTACAGCGTGCCGTCGCCAAACGCCGCCACCGCTTCGCGCCGCGACTGCGCGATGGCCGGAAGGAGCGCGGATTCCTCCCGCACGCGCTTCATCCCGATGCCGCCGCCACCTTCAGACGGCTTGATCAGGACAGGGAGGCCCAGCCGTCGGGCCGCGGCCGCGATGGCGTCGTCGGTCTGTCCGGACGGCGTGTCGCCGGGCACCACCGGCACGCCCGCCTGCGATATCAGCTGCCGGGCGGCAATCTTCGAGCCCATGCGCGCGATGACGTCGGCAGGCGGACCGATGAACGCGACGCCTGCCGCCGCGCAGGCCGCCGCGAAGTCGTGGCTTTCGGAGAGAAAGCCGTAGCCGGGATGGATGGCGTCGGCGCCCGTCTCACGGGCGGCCGCAAGCACCGCATCAGAGGCGAGATAGCTGTCTACCGCCGGCGCGGGCCCGATGCGGACCGCGCGATCGGCCAGGGAGACGTGGAGGGCGCCCGCATCGGCGTCCGAATAAACCGCCACCGGTTCGATGCCAAGCTCGCGGCACGCGCGGATGACGCGCACCGCAATCTCACCGCGATTGGCGATCAGGATCCGGCGAAACATTCCAGCTCGCCTTGCGCTTCTCCAGGAAGGCGCGCATTCCCTCCTGTCCCTCGGCAGAGGCGCGCCGCGCCGCGATGGTGTCAGCCGTCAGGCCGATGGTGTCCTGCACGGGACGTTCGGCCACCTTCTTGAGCAATTCCTTGGCCGTGGCGATCGCCTCGGGCGCGGCGCTCAGGATCTCTTTCACGTAGTCCGCAACGCGCTGGTCCAGCTGGTTGGCAGGCACGACGGCGTGGACCAGGCCGATCTCCTTTGCGCGGGCGGCGTCGAAGCGCATGCCCGTCAGGAACAGCTCGCGCGCCGCCGAGGCGCCGATCTTCGCGAGGACGTACGGCGAGACGATGGCTGGCAGGATGCCGAGCTTCACCTCGGTGAAGCCAAAGGTCGCGCGATCCTCCGCCACCACGATGTCGCAGATCGCGGCAAGGCCGGCGCCGCCGCCGAGCGCCGCCCCGTGAATGCGGCCGATGAGCGCGATCGGCAGCCGGTCGATCAACGAGTACATCTTCGCCGCCGCCATCGCGTCGCGCACGTTTTCGGCCTGCGTGTACGCGGCCATGCGTGTCATCCACGTCAGGTCCGCGCCCGCGCAGAACGCCGGTCCCGCGCCGGCCAGCACCGCCACGCGCACCGTCTCGTCGTCTGCCGTTGCCTCGGCCCAGGCCGTCAGCTCCTGGATCACGGTTTCGTTGAAGGCATTGCGTACGTCAGGTCTATTGAGCGTCAGGTACTCGACCGGACCGTCACGGCGGGTGGTGAGAAACTGGAAGGGCATCTGTCAAAACACGAAGGGCACGATGATCTCGAAGGGCACGAAGAATATACTCGTGTTCTTTGTCACTTCGTGTTCTTCGTAAACTTCGTGTCCTTCGTGATTTACATCCGGAAGACACCAAACTTCGCCGGTGGAATCGGCGCGTTGAACGCGGCCGACAGCCCCAGTGCGAGCGCCTCTCGCGTCTGCGCGGGATCCAGGATCCCATCGTCCCAGATACGGGCGGTGGAGTAATAGGGCGATCCCTCTTCCTCGTACTTCTCGAGGATCGGCTGGCGAATCGCCTGTTCCTCGCGTTCATCGAGCGTCTTCCCCTCGCGCGCGAGCTGGTCGCGCTTGACCGTGGTCAGCACTGCCGCGGCCTGTTCGCCCCCCATCACCGAGATGCGTGCATTCGGCCACATCCACAGCAGCCGGGGTTCATAGGCCCGGCCGCACATCCCGTAGTTGCCCGCCCCGAACGACCCGCCGATGATGACCGTGAATTTCGGGACGACCGAGTTGGCGACCGCGTGCACCATCTTGGCGCCGTCCTTCGCGATGCCGCCGCGCTCATACTGCTGGCCCACCATGAACCCGGTGATGTTCTGAAGGAACAAAAGGGGCACGCCCCGCTGGTTGCAGAGCTGGATGAAGTGGGTCACTTTCAGCGCGGATTCCGAGAAAAGCACGCCATTGTTGGCCACGAGGCCGACGAGAAACCCGTGCAGCCGTGCGAAGCCGGTGACGATGGTCGGCGCGTAGCGGTGCTTGAACTCGTCAAAGCGCGAGCCGTCCACCAGCCGCGCGATGACTTCGCGCACGTCGTAGGGCCGCCGCCGGTCGGCGTTGACGATGCCGTAGAGGTCGCCTGGGTCGCAGGCGGGGTCTTCGGGCGAGGTCACATCGGTTGGCAGCGCCTTCTGGACCTTCAGCGTGGAGACGATCGTCCGAGTCAGCCGCAGCGCATGTGCATCGTCTTCAGCCAGGTAGTCGGCAACGCCTGAGAGCCGGGTGTGGACGTCCGCGCCTCCCAGTTCCTCGGCCGTGACTTCTTCCCCCGTCGCCGCCTTTACCAGCGGCGGCCCGGCGAGAAAGATCGTACCCGTGCCCTTGACGATGATCGTTTCGTCGGACATCGCCGGGACATAGGCGCCTCCAGCCGTGCACGACCCCATGACGACGGCAATCTGAGCAATGCCCTCGGCGGACATCCGCGCCTGGTTGAAGAAGATGCGTCCGAAATGCTCCTTGTCGGGAAACACCTCCGCCTGGAGCGGAAGGAACGCGCCGCCGGAGTCCACGAGGTAGATGCAGGGAAGCCGGTTGTCGAGCGCGACCTGTTGCGCGCGCAGGTGCTTTTTGACCGTGATCGGATAGTAGGTGCCACCCTTGACCGTTGCGTCGTTGGCAACGATGAGCACTTCGCGTCCCGACACGCGGCCGATGCCGGTGACCAGGCCGGCGCCCGGGGCGCCGTTCTCGTACATGTCCCACGCGGCAAGCGGGGAGAGCTCGAGAAACGGCGATTCAGGGTCGAGGAGCGTGTCGATCCGCTCGCGGACCGGAAGCTTGCCCTGCTCCCGATGCCGCTCGAGGTACTTTGGGCCTCCACCCTGGCGGCACACCGTGAGCCGGTCGCGCAGTTGTTTCACCAGCCCGGCCAGGTGCTCGTGGTTCGCCTGAAATTCAGGGGAGTCGGTTCGGATCTGACTTTGAATTCGGTCCAAACGATCTACCAGCCGCAGCAGTCCGTCTTGAAGCCGCATGCCGGGCAGCGCCAGACGGCGTGCATGCGATACATCTCGGCCTTGCCGCACCGCTCACAGATCACCGCGTCATCGCGGCAGGCCGTCCGGTTCGTGTCGGCTGGCGCCCTGGCAGGCTCGTCTAAGGGTTTGGGAGAGGGTAGCGAACCGTTTGTCCGCGCCATCTCGCGCATTATAGGCTGTATGGAACCTAGCTCAGCTGCATAGAAAGCCGACATGCTGTAAGGTTCCGCAGCCGTGAATGCCAGCATGTATTGATTGTGAACGGCCTTGTGCTAGCATAGCCGTCCGTTCCCTTCCTTCCGCCGACTCGACATATGGCCACCTCACCCTCCACCGGCAAACGACGCAGACGAGTACTCGCCATCGATGATGAGCCAGCGATGACCGAGTGGCTGAAGATGGTCATCGAAGCCGAAGGCTACGAGGTCCGCACCGCGCTCATCGGCACGCGCGGCGAGGAAATCTTCAAGCAGTGGCGGCCCGACGTCGTCGTGACCGACCTGATGCTGCCCGACCTCGACGGTATCGCCCTGCTGCGCCGGCTCAAGGATCTCGACCCGAGCCCGGAGGTGATCATCATCAGCGGCCAGGGCACGCTCGCGCGGGCGGTCGAAGCGGGGCAGGCGGGGGCATTTTTCTTCCTAGAGAAGCCGGTCAGCCAGGACGGCCTGATGGACCTCATTCGCCGGGCCATCGGGCAGAACCAGGAGAAAGCCGAGCATCAGCAGCTCAAGGAACAGATCCGCGGCCAGTACAGCTTCGCGAGCATCGTCGGCCAGAGCAAGAAGATGAAGGACCTCTTCGAGCTGGTGGAGAGCGTGGCGGCGAGCGACGCCAACATCCTCATCCAGGGGGAGAACGGCACCGGCAAGGAGCTGATCGCCAACGCGATCCACTACAACTCGAACCGCGCCAAGGGGCCGTTCATCAAGATCAACTGCGCGGCGATCCCGAAGGACCTGATCGAGAGCGAGCTGTTCGGCTACAAGAAGGGCGCGTTCACCGGCGCCAACAACGACAAGGTCGGCCTCTTGGAGATGTCGGAGAGCGGGTCGCTGCTGCTCGACGAGATTGGCGAGATGCCGCCGTATCTTCAGACCAAGCTCCTGCGTGTGCTGCAGGAGCGCGAGTACCGGCCGATCGGCAGCGACCGGCTGGTTCACGTGGACTTCCGGCTGATCTGCGCGACGAACATCGAGCTCGAGGTGGCGCTCCGGGAAGGGAAGCTGCGCGAGGATCTCTATTTCCGGATCAACACCATCACGCTGCGGGTGCCGCCGCTGCGGGAGCGCACGGAAGACATTCCGCTCCTGTGCACGTACTTTTTGCAGAAGTTCAACGAGCGGTACCAGAAGAACGTCAAATCGATCTCGCCGGCGGCATACCACCTGCTCATCCGTAACCGCTGGGCCGGCAACGTGCGCGAGCTGGAAAATGCCATCGAGCGGGCGGTGCTCGTCTGCAAGACGGGCGAGATTGTTCCCACCGATCTTCCCGAGACCATCCGCGAGGAAGGCGCCACGCCGGCTCAGGAGTTCACGGTCCCGCCGCATCGCACGCTGGCCGAGATCGAGAAGATGGCCATCCTGCAGACCCTGCAGCGCACCAACTGGAACAAGCAGGAGGCCGCGCAAATCCTGGGCTTGTACCGGCCGACGCTCTACAGCAAGATGAAGAAGCACGACATTCAGGATCAGCGCGCGCAGCAGCGCGCCGCCGCCGCCGCACAAGCAGGCCGCTGACGCGGCCCCAAGGCTCAAGTCACAAGATCCAAGTCACAAGTCACAACGGCCGAGTGTGTTGTGACTTGGGCCTTGAGCTTTGGATCTTGTGCCTTACTTGGATTGCCTCTGGCCCGGCCGTTGCAGAACGGATGGGTCGTGGTGGACCGTACGGGTGCGCTCATTCTGTCAGTCCTTGCCTGGGTAGGCGAAGTGTCCCTCTTCGGCGCCCGCGCGTTAATCGAGGCATTCCGCCCGCCGTACGAATTCCGCGAGATCGCCCGGCAGGTCTTTGAGATCGGCTGGAAATCGACGCCGCTCGTCGCCACCGCCGGCCTGGCGGTCGGCGTCGTGCTGTCGATGCACACGCGCGCCTCGCTGGAGCGCTTCGGCGCCGAGACGATGATCCCGGCCGGCCTGGCGATCGCGCTGGTACGCGAAACGGGACCGCTCATCACCGCGCTGCTCGTCGCGGGCCGCGTCGGCGCGGGCATCGGCGCCGAGCTGGGCGCGATGAAGGTCACCGATCAGATCGACGCGCTGGAGGCGGTCGCGGTCGACTCGTTCAAGTTCCTGGCGGTCACGCGAATCCTCGCGTGCATCCTGGCGCTCCCGCTGCTGACCACCATCGCTGATATCTGCGGGATCATCGGTGGCTACCTCGCCGAGTCCGCGGTCAGCGGAATGTCGTGGCAGCTGTATTTCAACCGGGCCTTCTCGCTCATCGAGTTCAGCGACTTCATCCCCGCCACGCTCAAGACGATGGTGTTCGGCATGATCATCGGCACCATCGGCTGCTACCTCGGATTCACGACGACGCAGGGGACTGAGGGCGTCGGCCGCACCTCGACCCGCAGCGTGGTCCTCTCCTCCATCCTGATCATCGTGGCCAATGTCGTGCTGGTCAGGCTGATTTTCTTCCTGTTTCCGCCCGCCGCATGAACGACGCTCCCGAGCGCTCGAACGGTCACGGCGAGCCCGCGATTCGTCTCGAGGGCGTGAGCAAGTCGTTCGGCCAGCTGAAGGTGCTGGACGATGTCTCGCTCGATGTGGCCGAGGCCACGTGTTTTTGTCTGCTTGGCCGGAGCGGCACCGGGAAGAGCGTCACGCTGAAGCACATCATCGGCCTGCTGAAGCCCGATCGAGGCCGGGTGTTCGTGCACGGCACGGACGTGACCGGGCTGGAGCGGCGAGAGCTGTCGGACGTGCGCCGGAGCATGGGGTTTCTGTTTCAGAATGCCGCGCTGTTCGACTCGATTACCGTGGGCGAGAACGTGGCCTTTCCGATGCGGCGTCATACCGACTGGGACGAACGAAAGATTCGTGAGACTGCACAGGCGAAGCTGGCCGACGTCGGGCTGGCCGACGACTTCAACAAGATGCCGTCGGACCTCTCGGGGGGCATGAAGAAGCGCGCAGGCCTGGCGCGCGCCATGGCGCTCGATCCGGACATCCTGCTGGTCGACGAGCCGAGCGCCGGCCTCGATCCCATCACCGGGGACGAGATCGACGAACTGCTCGTGGAGCTGAAGAAGAAAGGCACCACGCTGGTGATGGTGACCCACAACCTTCCAAGCGCGCGCCACGTGGCCGACGAGCTGGCGATGCTGCACGAAGGGAAACTGATCGCCCGGGGCACCGCCGAGGAGCTGGATCGCAGCGACAACGCGTTGGTACGAACGTTCATGCGGTCCGAGGGGGCCGGGTAAACCATGGTGTCATCAAAGGTCGTCGGCGCCGGCGCGTTCGTGATCATCGGCGTGGTGCTCTTCACCGCAGCGCTCTTCATGATCGGCGAGCGGCGGATGCTCTTCGAGGATCGGTTCGAGGTCTACGCGGAGTTTGCCAGGCTGGGCCAGCTCGAGTCGGGCTCGATCGTGCGCGTCGCCGGGATGAACGCGGGTGAAGTGACCGAGATCCAGGTGCCCAGTTCACCCGCGGGCAAATTCCGAGTGAAGATGAAGGTCCGCAACGACCTCCACCCGCTCGTACGCACCGATTCGGTCGCCTCGGCGCAGACCGAAGGTCTGGTCGGGGGCATCTACGTGAACATCGCCACGGGCACCCCGGAGGCGCCGGAGATTCCCGAGGGCGGGACGATCCAGAGCCGGGAGCCGTTCGCGCTGTCGGACCTGCTCCAGCAGGCCAGCGATACCATCGCCCAGGTGAACATGACCGTCGACAAGTTGAGCGGCGACGTCGAGATGACGGTCAAGCAGATCTCGATGACGGCCCAGGACGCCCACGAGCTGATCGAAGACGTCTCGCCGCAAATCAAGGCGATCGCCGAGAACGGCAACCGGATCTCCGCTGACACGCAGCGGATCGTGGCGAGCGTGCGCGCGGGTGAGGGGACCATTGGCAAGCTGATCAATGACGACAGCCTTTACGTGCGCGCGCGGGAGATTGCCGGCGACGCGAAGACGGTGATGGCCAACGTCAAGGACGTCTCCGACGAGGCGCGGCGCGCCATTTCGGAGTTCCGCTCGAAGGACGGCCCTGCCCAGGGGCTCTTTGCCGACATGCGCGTGACGCTGAACCAGGCGCGCGAAGCCACGGCGGATCTCGCCGACAACATGGAAGCCATGAAGCACAACTTCCTGCTGCGCGGCTTTTTCAACCGGCGCGGGTACTTCGACCTGAATGCGATCTCACCGGCGGAGTACCGCAACGGCGTGCTCGAAAACGGAAAACGGAAGGCGATGCGGATCTGGCTTTCGGTCCCCGTCCTCTTCGAGACAGGCCCGGACGGGGAGGAGGCGCTGACCGGCGAGGGACGGAACCGCGTGGATTCGGCGATGACCACCTACCTCAGGCATGTGCCGTCCAACCCGATCGTCATCGAAGGCTACGCGACGGAAGGCACGCTCGGCGATCGCTACCGCGTGTCGCGGCAGCGGGCCGCGATTGTCCGGGAATATGTGCTCGGCCGTTATGGACTGACGCCGCAGAACATCGGCTACATCGCGCTCGGGTCGGACGCTCAGGGCAGTCCGTCGGGGAAGGCGTGGGATGGGGTCGCGCTCACGATGTTCCTCGATACCGCCGCTCTTCAGTTGGCCGCGCAGGCCAGGTGAGCTGGGGTGGCACCTCTTTTGGAAGACAGATACCGCTGGGTTGATTAAGGAGGGCGTGTGAGCACACAGTCTCAAGTGACGTTATGCGCGGTTTGCGGCGCCATCATCGGCGCGGCCGCCGGGTACCTCTTCTTTACGCCGCAGGGGCGCGCCCTTCGCGACCGGATTGAGCCGGCAGTCGACGAGATGAAGCGCGAGTTTACGCGCTTCCAGGCGACCATCGAGAAAGTGGGGGTCCTGGCCAACGACGGGCTGGGCGTCGTCAACGAGTTCAACCAGGCGCGCGCACAGTCGTTTCCCCCCCCGCCAACGTCGCATTAAACGACCATGCGTGACGGAAATTCGAACACAACGGGTCTTTTCACCGGCAGGCGCGCGTTCACCGAGGCGCCGGCTACATAGGTCACAGGGGAGGAGCAGCACATGGCGGAATACGAAAAGTTCGAGAATGAAGCGGGCGGCGGCGGGTTCATGCTGGGCCTGTTGACGGGCGCCGTGATCGGCGCGGGGCTCGGGATGCTGTTGGCGCCCAAGGCGGGCTCGGATCTGCGCGGGCAGGTCGCCGAGCAGGCGAAGAACTTCGGCACCAAGGCAGGGGAGCAGTATCGGCGCGCCTCGGAGACGGCCGCCGAGTGGGCCGAACGCGGCAAGGACATGGTCAACCAGGCGCGCGAGGGGTTAACCCGCGGCGCCGAGGAAGCGCGCGAGTTTGCCGGCACGACGGCCGGCAGCAGCTACAACACCGGCACGACCGGCTTCGGCGATCGCCCGGCGACGGGCGGCACCGATTACGGCCGTTCGTAAACGCGATGACACGGCGGGTCCGCTTCGCGGAACCCGCCCTACGTACGTAGGCCGGGTTCCGCGGGCGTAACAGCCGCGGACCCGGCGTCAGTGATAATTGGCATGTGACGCCGGCCCGGATTCTGCTCCACCTCCGCGCGGAGCTTGCCTTTTCGGGTCTTGCCGCCTGGCGCGGCCTCGTGCGGCTGATCAACAGCAGCGACCTCACGCACGCGGCCGCCATCGCCTACTACGCGCTCCTGTCGCTGTTTCCCTTCCTCCTCCTCGTGATCTCGATGCTCGGCTCGATCACGGCCGACGAAGCCGACCGGCTGACAGTGCTCACGTTTGTCTTCCGCTACTTTCCCACGCAGTTCGACTTCGTCAACACGCAGCTCGACGCATTTCGCCAGACGCGCGTGCAGCTCGGCGTCGCGGGCGGCCTCGCGCTGATCTGGGCCTCGCTGGGCGTGTTCGGCGCCGTGACGAGCGCCGTCAACGACGCGTGGGGCGTCGAGAAGCAGCGCAGCTTCCTCAAGCACCGCATGGTCTCGTTCCTCATGCTCGTCGCCGGCGGAGGCGTGATGATCGTCGGCCTGCTGCTCGTCGGGGCCGTGCAGGTCGCGCAGGCGTCGTGGTTCGGCGTCATGCTGACGCGGTTCAGGTGGCTCCAGGCGCTGCAGACGCTGGCGTTTACCTACTCCGCCACGATTGTGCTGATTCTGGCCGTCGGCCTCGTCTACTACTTCATTCCGAACGCGAAGACCCGGTTTCGGGATGTATGGGTGGGTGCCGTCCTGACCGGCGTCCTCTGGCGACTGGCACTTGACGGCTTCTCCTGGTACATCGGCCGCAGCGGACAGCTGACCTTCATCCACGGGTCGATCGCGGCGGTCGTCGTATTCTTGCTGTGGATTTACGTGTCGTCTGTCATCCTGATGTACGGAGTGGAATTCACCGCCGCCTACGCGCGGTTGCGCCGCCGGCGTCCTGACGCAATGCCCGCCGCCCCGACCCCCCGCGTATGAAGCTCCTCGCAATCGCCGGCCTCGCGGCGATCACGCTCGTGTCGGTCGAAGACGAGATTGCCATCGGCAAGCAGGCCAATGCGCAGGTGCAGAAGCAAATGCCGGCGCTGCGCGACCAGCCGACGATCGGCTACCTCCGCGGCATCGGGCAGCGGCTCGTGCGGCAGGCGCCGGGCCCTCGGTATCCCTACACGTTTTCCGCGGCCGACTACCGCGAGATCAACGCCTTTGCCCTTCCGGGCGGGCCGGTGTGGATCCATCGCGGCGTCCTGCATTCCGCGACGAACGAATCGCAGGTCGCGGGCGTCCTGGCCCACGAGATCGCGCACATCGCGCAGCGTCACGCCGCCGATCAGCTCACCAGCGTGACGCTGACCAACTGGGGGCTTGGCCTGCTGGGCGCCGTCCTCGGCAACAGCGGTGGGGCCGGCGCGGCGCAGATCGCCGCCGGGTTCCTCGCCAACGGCGTCTTCCTGAAGTTCAGCCGGGACGACGAGCGGGAAGCGGATCGCGTGGGGCTCGACATCATGCGGCGCGCGGGGTGGGACGGCCGCGGGATGGTGGAGCTGTTCGACATCCTTCGACGCGAATCAGCCCGCGATCCCGGCAGCGTTGAAGTGTTCTTCTCGAGCCATCCGTCGCCGCAGGACCGCATCGCGCAGCTGCGGGCCGAGGTGGCGCGGCGCCCGGGCGGCACCCGCGACAGCCAGCAGTTTCAACAGGTGAAGGCGAGGCTCCTGCGGATGCCGGTCCCGCGTTCCATGCCTAGGCAGTGATGCGATCTTCGCTCTCACAGGCCACGGAGACACAGAGGCACGGAGTGTATTTTGTTCCTCCGTGTCTTCGTGACTCCGTGGCCCGTCATCATGACTAATCGCCTCGCCGCCGAACAGAGTCCCTATCTGCTCCAGCACAAAGACAATCCGGTTGACTGGTACCCGTGGGGCGACGCCGCGTTCGAGAAGGCCCGCCAGGAAGACAAGCCGATCTTCCTGTCGGTCGGCTATTCGACGTGTCACTGGTGCCACGTGATGGAGCATGAGAGCTTCGAGGACGCCGGCATCGCCGCCGTGCTCAACCGGCATTACGTGTCGATCAAGGTCGACCGGGAAGAGCGGCCCGACGTGGATCGGGTCTACATGACCTTCGTGCAGGTGACAACGGGGTCCGGCGGCTGGCCGATGAGCGTGTGGCTGACGCCATCGCTCGAACCGTTCTACGGCGGCACCTACTTTCCGCCAACGTCGCGGTGGGGCCGCCCCGGCTTCGTCGAGGTGCTCGAGGAAGTTGCGCGCGTCTGGCAGGCGGAGCGCCCCAAGGTCCTCCAATCCGCCTCATCCATCGTCGAGCGCCTCCGTTCCCTCGGCGGTCGCGGGGGCAACCCCGTCGTGCCGGCGACGGGCGTGCTCGACGCCGCCCTCCACGAGTTTGCCGCGGCGTTCGATCGGCGGCGGGGCGGGTTCGGCGACGCGCCGAAGTTCCCCCGCCCCAGCGAGCTGTTGTTCCTGCTTCGAGAGCATCGCAGGACCGGTGAGGAGGGCGCGCGCGACATGGTGCTGCTGACGCTGCGCGCGATGGCGCTCGGCGGCATGCGCGACCACATCGGCGGCGGATTCCATCGGTACTCGGTGGACGGCGACTGGCGCGTGCCGCATTTCGAGAAGATGCTCTACGACCAGGCGCAGCTCGTGCTCGCGTACGTGGAGGCGGCGCAGCTCACCGGCGACGCGTTTTTTGCCGGCGTCGCCGCCGATACGCTCGCGTACGTCCGCCGCGACCTGCGGCATCCCGAGGGCGGCTTCTTTTCGGCGGAGGATGCCGACAGCGTGCCGCCCGAGCATGCCGGCGACCCGGCCGCCCACAAGAGCGAGGGCGCCTTCTACATCTGGCGCGACGAGGAAATCGGGGCGGCGCTCGGCACGGATGCGGACATCGTGCGCATGCGCTTCGGCATCCTGCCGGATGGCAACGCGCCCTTCGATCCGCAGCACGAGTTCACGCACAAGAATCTTCTGTACACCGCGCGATCGATCGACGAGATCGCCTCGGCGATCGGACCGAGCGTCGAGGAGGTGGCGGCCGCGCTCGAGCGGGCGCGGCCGGTGCTCCTGGCCCTGCGAGGTGGCAGGCCGCGTCCGCACCTGGACGACAAGGTGCTGACGGCATGGAACGGCTTGATGATTGCCGCATTTGCGCGCGCGGGTCGCGTGCTCGGCGGCGGCGGCTACATTCGCGACGCGGAGGTGGCGGCCTCGTGTGTCCGCGCCCACCTGTGGAAAGCGGACGGCCAGACGCTGTTGCGCCGGTACCGCGAAGGCGAGTCCGGGGTGGAGGCGTACGCGGAAGACTACGCCTACCTGACCTTCGGCCTGCTGGAGCTGTTCCAGGCCGGCGGCGATCCCGCGTGGCTCGAATGGGCGCTCACGCTGCAGCGCCGGCTCGATGAGCTGTTCTGGGATCCGATCGACGGCGGCTGGTTCAGCACGACCGGCAGCGATCCCTCGGTGCTGCTGCGGCTGAAGGAAGAGTACGACGGCGCGGAGCCGGCGGCCTCGTCAGTCGCCGTGCTGAACCTCCTCACGCTGTCACACCTCACGGGCGATGCGGCCATGGTCGAGCGAGTCGAGCGCGCCTTCGGCGCCTTCGGCGCGAGCGCGTCGATGCGCGGCCGCTCCGTGCCGATGATGCTGGCCGCGCTCTCGACATATCATGCGGGGATGCCGCAGGTCGTCATCGCGGGGGAGGCTGGCGCGTCTGACACGCGCGCGCTCACAGAGGTTGTCCGCAGCCGTTATATGCCCACCGCGGTGGTCGTACCGATTAGTGCGGCACACCGGCAGGAGCTCGCGCGGCTGCTGCCGTGGACGAAAGCCCTGGCCATGCGAGAGGGGAAGGCGACCGCATACGTCTGCCGTGACTTCGCCTGCCAGATGCCGGCGACCTCCGCCGCGGAACTCGAGGCGCAACTCACGTCATGGACTTCTCGGTAGACATCTGGCTTCGCGGCGACAACCATGCCACGTCGGCCATCATTTCGTCGGTGCCCCACGAACCGCGGGCCTGGAGCGATGCCGACGTCGCCCTCGTCCTCGAAGGGATGCTCCGGGCCCTGGAACGCGCGAAGCACCCGCAGGCCGAGGCGGATCGCCCCGTGTCGCTCCGCGGATTCAGCTGGATCGTGAGCCCGTTCGAGACGGGCGGTGTCGTGATCGCGCTCGAGCTGACGCTTGGCGCGGTGGTGGCGGGGCCATTCGATCTCGCCGAGGGGGACCTGTCGGCGCGCATCGAGCGGGTGATCGGCGTCAAGCGGGCACACCCGACCGTGCATTGAGTCGGTGCGATCCCTCTAACGATCGTCGGTGCGATCAGGGCTTCGCCCGTCGGTGCGAGGCCGACGGGTGCGGCTCCATTACTCATTCGAGCATTTGAAGCTCGATGCCGTGTTCCGATCGCCCTGGCCGCTGTAGCGCGGAAATGCCGGATAACGGCACATTGGCCGCGAAGCGATGACGGTAAACGGCGCCACTCCCGCCTGCGTGACCTGCGTGAGCGTACCCGGATCTCGACCCGCATCGACCCAGCCGTCCAGCGCGCCCAGGAGATCGACATCACTCGGTACGGCGGCGCCAGAGCTCGTCACCCCCTCGCCACCGTGATTGACGCCTGGCGTCACGTAAAAGCGGATGAACTGATCCGCACGCCCTTGCCCCATCGTCGCCACTACGGATTTGTAATAGGAGACTTCCTGCAGGACACTCCGCTGATAGTCGGCGCCGTTGCCCTTCAGGATGAGCTTGCCGCCGCGGGCGAGGAACGGCGAGAGGTCGGGATCGGTGGTATCGAACATCTCCGAGATATCGCGGATGCGCGCGGCGAAAGTCTCGGG
>Ga0209640_10002338_pt1 | contig 16515 bp, 16 predicted proteins | sample RifCSP10_1_FD_184018 | JGI IMG/M metagenome (GOLD analysis project Ga0209640, IMG submission 184018) | Soil microbial communities from Rifle, Colorado - Rifle CSP2_sed 10_1 (SPAdes) (version 2) | ecosystem: Environmental > Terrestrial > Deep subsurface > Rock core/Sediment | place: Rifle... | reverse complement strand
GGGATCACGGGCTACGCCTTCATCCAGCTCTACGGATCGGAGAACATCCCTGCCGGCGTCTCGGAGATCCCCCGGCTCAAGCTGACCTTTCTCGAGAAGCTCCCACCCGACGCACTCGGCGACTTCCTCTTCGGTGCCTTCGGGCGACTCAGCGTGATGATCTGGATCGGCTTTCTCCTCGTCGCCGTCTCGCACGTGATCATGTTCAAGACGCCGATCGGCCTGCGGATCCGCGCCTGCGGCGAGCATCCCCGCGCGGCCGACACGGTGGGGATCAGCGTTTACGGAGTGCGTTACGCCGCGGTCACGCTCTCAGGAATGCTCGCGGCAGCGGGTGGTGCGTTCCTCTCGGTCGGGGTGGTCAGCGCCTTCAACGAGGGCATGACAGGCGGTCGCGGATTCATCGCACTCGCGGCCGTGATCTTCGGGAACTGGCGGCCATTCGGCGCGTTCGGCGCGGCGTGTCTCTTCGGCTTCTCGACCGCGCTCGCGTTCCGACTCGGCGACGCGTATCGCGACTCCGTGGCCGGCATGGATGTCCTTGCTCAAATGCTCCCGTACGTGCTTACGCTGATCGCCGTCGCGGGCGTCATCGGTCGCTCCATCCCGCCGGCAGCCGTTGGTCGTCCATACACCAAGCAGTAGCGTGGCCTCGCGCGGCTCAGGCGCCGCGTGGGGCTCGCTCCTCACGGGCCTCGCGTCGATCGCGACGCTCCCGCTCGCGATCTACCTGACCCGCTTCAGCGACGCGTACGACCTGCTCGACTCCGGGTTCGCGATTCCCGTCGCCGCAGGGCTGGGCTTCGCCGCGCTCGCGCTTGCGAGGCGCGCGCTGCGGCACAGCGCCCTGGGCCTCGCCCGAGACGGGCGGTCGGGCGTAGCTCGAGCCGGCCGTGTCCTCGGGATCGTCGGGTTGTGCATGGCGGCGGCCGCCCTCGTCTCGCTGGGCGTCTACGGGTTGCTCGAGTACGTCGGATCTCGCGATTAACGGGCTGCGCGGACAAGCCACTACACTTCCCCGCGCATGTTCGACATCGGCTCCAGCCTCCGTGAGGCCCGGCTGCGCCAGAGCCTCGACTTCCCCGAGCTCGAGGAGCGGACGAAGATCCGGCCGAAGTACCTCCGTGCGCTCGAGGACGAGCGCTTCGACATCCTGCCCGCTCCCACGTACGTCCGCGGCTTCCTGCGCTCGTACGCAGATGTCCTCGGTCTCGACGGCCAGCCGTTCGTGGACGAGTACAACACCCGCTTCGCCGTAGGTGACGAGGATGCACCTCTCCGGGCTCGCCGCGTGCCCGTGCAACGGCGCGACCGTTCGGGGCACGAGTCGCGGATCGCAGTGCTCGCGCTCTTCGCCATCGCGGTCGTGACCGCGCTGGTCATCGCCGCCTGGCGCTTCGGCGGGCCGGAGGGAGAGACGGTTCCGGGTCTGGCGTCGCAGGCACGGGGCGAGACCACGCCGCAAGCCTCATCGGCAACCGGGACCGCTCGGCTCGTCGTCCGCGCCGTGCGCGGCGGCTCGTGGATGGAGGTTCGTGCGGGCTCGGCCGCCGGGAAGCTGTTGTACAGCGGGACGCTCGAGCAGGGCCAGCGGAAGAGCTTCGAGGGACGGAGCCTTCAGCTCGCGCTCGCCGAGCCGGAGAACGTGGCGGTGCGCCTGAACGGCAACCGCGTCGAGCTGCCCGCAGGGACGACGTTCGTCGTCACCTCGCGGCGCGTGGCTCGGGCTAGCTCTTGATCCGTCCTCGGGCGGCCATCGTCGTCACGGGCAGCGAGCTCGTCCGCGGCGAACGGGAAGATCGAAACGGCCCCTTCCTGGCCTCGGAGGCAGTTCGACTCGGGCTCGAGCCGGAGCGGATCACGATCGTCGGCGACCGCCCCTCGGATCTCGAGGCGGCGTTTCAGGTGGGGTTCGGAGCGGATCTCTGCCTCGTCTCGGGCGGGCTCGGCCCGACGCACGACGACCGGACGATCGAGGTGGTCGCCCGCGTGGCGGGCCGTAGGCTCGTTGTCGACCAGGACGTCGAACGCCAGATCGAAGGCGTCTCGCGCACGATCGCGGAGCGCCTGGGCCGTCCGTACGCCGAATTCTCGACCGGCGTCCGCAAGCAGGCGACGCTTCCCGAGGGCGCTCTCTCCCTCGGCCTTGCCGGAACGGCGCCAGGGGTCGTGCTCGAGGCGAACGGGTGTGTGGTGGTCGTCCTTCCGGGGCCGCCGCGCGAGCTCCGTCGGCTCTGGCCGCGGGCTCTCGAGGTGGACCCGGTGCGCCGGGTGCTCGAGCGCGCGCCGTCGCGCCGCCGAATCGTCCTCCGGTTCTTCGGGACGCCCGAGTCGGCCGTCGCGGAGGCGCTCGCGGATGCGGGCGGGGACGGCGACGGGGTGGAGGCGACGATCTGCGCGCGAGAGTTCGAGATCCACGTCGATCTGGTCGTCGAGCCCGGCGCGGAGGAGCGGGGGGCCGCGGTGGCACGCTCGCTCCGGCAGAGCCTCGGGCGGTACCTCTTCAGCGAGGACGAGCGCACCGTCGCGGAGATCGTGCTCGACCTCTGCCGTGAGCGCGGGCTGACTTTGGCGACGGCCGAGTCGTGCACGGGCGGGCTCGTCGCCGCTCGCCTGACGAGCGTGCCGGGATCCAGCGACGTCTTCCTGGGGAGCGTCGTCGCCTACGCGAACGAGGTGAAGGAGAGCGGGCTCGGCGTTTCGCAGCAGATCCTGGAGTGTCACGGCGCGGTGTCCGCCGAGACCGCGTCAGCCATGGCTCACGGCGTACGCGAGCGGCTCGGCGCTGACATCGCCGTCGCGGTGACGGGCGTCGCCGGGCCCGAGGGCGGCACCGAGGAGAAGCCCGTCGGGCTCGTCTTCGTCCATGCGGTCGGCCCCGAGGGGGAGGAGGCCCGCCGTACGGAGCTCCCCGGAGATCGAGAGATGGTTCGGGGTCGCGCGACCGCAGCCTCGCTCCATCTGGTCCGTCGATTGTTGGAGACTCGGCACACATCGGAGTGAGCGCAGGCGGTACCGTCGCGGGAGATGATCGGCTTCGGCTCTTCCTCGCGCTCGAGCTTCCCGAAGACGTGGTCGAGAAGCTCGTTGCCTGGAGCAAGCGACACCTTCGCCAGGGCCGGCCGGTGTCGAGCTTTCACGTCACTCTCGCCTTCCTCGGTGGACAGCCACATGCGGCGCTCGACCCGATACTCGACATCCTCCGCGCAGAAGCTGCCGCGACCGACGGCTTCGCGCTCGAGCCGCTGCGCTACCGGGAGACCGGATCCGTCGGCATGCTCGTCCTCGACGATCCGAGCGGTGAGGCGACAAGGCTGGCTGTGCGCCTCCAGCGCCGCCTGGAGGAGGCCGGCGTGTACCGGCGCGAAGCGCGACCGTGGCTTCCACACGTCACGGTCCTGCGCTTCCGGGAGCGCCCCCGGCTCGACCCGCCGCTTCCCGAGATCGGGCCGTTCGCTCCGTCCGGAGCGGCTGCTTTGCTTTCACATCTGCAGCCGTCAGGGCCGCAGTACGAGGTGCTCGAGTCGTGTTCGCTAGGAGAAGAGCCGGGAGGATGAAGCCATGAAGCGGGAGGAAGCGCTCGACGTCGCGCTCGGTCAGATCGAGCGACAGTTCGGCAAGGGCTCGGTGATGCGGATGAGTGACCGCCCACAGGTCGCCGTCGGTGCGGTCTCGACCGGATCGCTCGCGCTCGACATGGCGCTCGGCATCGGCGGGCTTCCGCGCGGCCGTGTCGTCGAGATCTTCGGGCCGGAGGCGTCGGGGAAGACGACCCTGGTCTACCACGTGATGGCCGAGGCGCAGCGGCGCGGTGGCATCTGTGCCTTCATCGACGTCGAGCACGCGATGGATCCCTCGTATGCGCGCCGGATCGGAGTCGACATCGACCAACTCCTCGTCTCGCAGCCCGACACGGGAGAGCAGGCTCTCGAGATTGTCGAGCTCCTCATTCGCTCGGGCGCTCTAGACGTGGTTGCAGTCGACTCGGTCGCCGCTCTCGTCCCGAAAGCCGAGATCGAAGGCGAGATGGGTGACTCCCACATGGGCCTCCAGGCCCGCCTGATGAGCCAGGCGCTGCGCAAGCTCGCCGGCACGCTGAACCGCACGGACACGATCTGCATCTTCACGAACCAGCTTCGCGAGAAGATCGGCGTCATGTTCGGAAACCCGGAGACGACCCCGGGTGGCCGGGCGCTCAAGTTCTACTCGTCTGTGCGTCTCGACATCCGCCGCATCGAGACGCTCAAGGACGGCGCCGAGGCGTTCGGCAATCGAGTTCGCGTCAAGGTGGTCAAGAACAAGGTCGCCCCTCCGTTCAAGCAGGCCGAGTTCGACATCATCTACGGGTCGGGAATCCCGTGGGAGGGAACTGTCCTCGACGTCGCACTCGAGAGGAAGGTCGTGCAGAAGGCCGGTTCCTACTTCAGCTTCGGCGACGACCGCCTGGGCCAAGGGAGGCAGAACGCCACCGCCTTCCTCACCGAGAACCCCGACATCGTCCAGCAGATCCTGGTCCGGATCCAGGCGGAGGCCGCCGAAGAGCAGGTCATCTCGGCCCGTCTCCTTCCTTCCCAGCCGCATGCGGAGGAGGCGGTGGAGGTCGAGGTCGAGGACGCGGAGGCCGTCGGCGTCGAGAGCTGACACCGGGCGCCGAGCGATGGTCGGAGACGAGGCACTCGAGTGCGCGCTCCGGGCACTTCGCCACCGAGACCGGAGCGTGCACGAGCTCGCCCAGCGCCTGCGGGCGCGCGGGTTCTCGGCGCCTGAGTGCGAGCGCGCCCTAGAGACACTCATCCGGACGGGCCTCGCCGACGACGCCCGCTACGCCGAGGCTCGGGCAGCCTCGCTGGCAGCGCGCGGCGCGAGCGACGCGCTCATCCGGCACGCGCTTGCAGAGGCCGGCGTCGACGAGCAGCTCCTGGACGACGCGCTCGAGAGCATCGAGCCGGAGACGTCACGGGCTCGCCACATCGTCGCGCGCCGCGGGATCGGGCCGAAGACCGCGCGCTACCTCAGCGGGAAGGGGTTCACCGAAGAGGCGGTCGCATGCGCCGTTGCAGGAGAAGCCGACAACGAGCTACGATGAGCGGGCTTCACCTGGCATTTTCCTGCTCGCAAGCGATTTCTGAATCCGTGAATCCGACTCCAACCCTCGATGACCGAATGCACCGGCCGGGCACCGGCCGACAGCGGAGGATGCGGCACTTCCTGAAGTAACGGTCGTGGGCAGACTCCGGTCGTGGCCGAGCAGGCCGACTGCCGGGTGTGAGCACCGCGGCGATGCCGCGGACAACGGAATCCTCCACGGAGGCTCTCATGCTCCCGGCCATAGCGGCGCTCATCGGAATCCTCGTCGGAACCCTCGCAACCGCTGCGCTCCTCGGCGCGTGGTCACGCTCGCGCGTGCGCGCGGCAGAGGCCGAGAGAGGGCGCATCCTCGCTGACGCGGAGCGGCAGGCAGAGGCTGTCCGGCGGGAGGCGCAAGTCGAGGTGCGCGAGCAGGCGGTGCAGCTTCGCAGTGAGATCGAAGCCGAGGTTCAGGACCGCCGCGTCCAGATCGCAAAGATCGAGGAACGCGTCCTCCAAAAGGAAGTCGAGGTGGACACGCGGCTGACGGACGTCGAGCGGAAGGAGCAGGGTCTGGGTGACCGCGAAGTGCACGCGAAGGCGCTGCAAGACGAGCTCCGGGAAGCGCAGAAGGAGGCGCTTGCCGCCCTCGAGCGGATCTCTGGTCTCACGGTGCACGAGGCCCGCCAGCAGCTGCTCGAGCGGTCGAAGGATCTCGTCCGGCACGAGCTCGCCCGCGACGTCCGGCAGATGGAGGAGGAGGCGCGCGCAGACGCCAGGCGGCGAGCACGGGCGCTCATCGCAGACTCGCTCCAGCGCGTCGCGGCGAGCCACACGGCGGAAGCCACGGTATCGGTCGTCGAGCTCGCGTCGGACGATCTCAAAGGACGGATCATCGGGCGGGAGGGCCGTAACATCCGTGCCCTCGAGCATCTGACGGGCGTCGACTTCATCATCGACGACACCCCACACGCGGTCGTGCTGTCGTCCTTCGATCCTCTGCGCCGCGAGATCGCCCGCGTCACGCTCGACAAGCTCATCGAGGACGGCCGGATCCATCCCGCCCGGATCGAGGAGATGTACTACCAGTCGAAGGCGGAGCTCGAAGAGCACGTCCTGCACGCAGGAGAGCAGGCCGTCTTCGAGGCGAACTGCGGCGAGTTCCACGAGGAGCTCGTCCGAATCCTCGGGCGGCTCCGCTACCGCACGAGCTACGGCCAGAACGTCCTCAAGCACACGCTCGAGGTGGTCCATCTCGGGGGCATCATGGCCGCCGAGCTCAAGGCCGGCGTGAAGACGACCAAGCGCGCAGCGCTTCTCCATGACATCGGCAAGGCGATGAGTCACGAGGTCGAGGGATCGCACGCGCTCATCTCGGCCCAGCTCGCCCGCCGCTACGGCGAATCGGAAGGCGTTGTGCACGCGATCGAGGCACACCACTACGAGGTGCAGCCGCAGACGGTCGAAGCGGTGCTCCTGATCTCCGCCGACGCCGTCTCCGCCTCCCGACCTGGAGCACGCGGCGAGAGCCTCGAGAACTACATCCGCCGGCTCGAAGCTCTCGAGGAGATCGCGACGGCGAAGGCCGGAGTCGCCAAGGCCTACGCACTGCAGGCCGGACGGGAGATCCGGGTCATCGTCGAGCCGAGCGAGGTCGACGATGACGGCGCCGTGCTGCTCTCCCATGAGATCGCGCGGGAGATCGAGGACCAGCTCGAGTACCCGGGCCAGGTCAAGGTGATCGTCATCCGCGAATCGCGCGCCATCGAGGTCGCCAAGTAGGGGCGAGGCTTGCCTCGCCCGGCGAGTGCGTGCGATACTTCCTTCCCGAGACGGTCGAGACGGAGCGGCTGCTCCTACGCACCTGGGTGTCCGAGGACGCGGAGCCGTTGGCGGAGATCTACCGGCAGCCCGAGTACCTACTCGCACGCTGCCCACTGGCAGAAGCCGTCTTCTTCGGGCGCGCGCGTCGGTCGAGGCGTGGCGGGCGTGCCTCCCCGACCCGCAGCTGTACAGCTTCACAGCCCCCGAGAACGCACGCTCTCGCGCGGTTATGGAGCGCCTGGGGATGACCTACGGTGGCTCGACGCCGTGGCGAGATCTCGAGCACGTCTGGTACTTCCTCGATCGAGCGACCGCGGCGTAGGGCGGCGTCCGCCTCGCCGCCCGAGCTGTCGTGCACGCTGCAGGCGACCCGCCGGCGAGCCTCTCGCCCGCCTCCGGCATCCTGAGCGACCGGGGCTACACTTGCCGCGCCGTGAGGAGGTACCACGTCACGACGTTCGGCTGCCAGATGAACGCTCACGACTCGGAGCGGATCAAGGGCATGCTCGAATCCCTCGGCCTCGGCGAAGCCGTGTCGCCGGAGGCAGCCGATGTCGTCGTCTTCAACACGTGCACGATTCGCGAGAAGCCGGACACGCGGCTCGCTGCATACCTCGGCAATGCGGGGGCCCGTAAGCGCGAACGCCCCGATCTCGTGATCGCCGTGGGCGGCTGTTACGCAGAAGCGCAGCGCGAGCGCATCTTCGAGCAGTACCCGTTCGTCGACGTCGCCTTCGGACCTGGATCGATCCCGCATCTCGGAGAGTGGATCGGCGTGGGAGGCAATGCGACGGCCCGTGGCAGCTTCGGCTCGCATGCGCACTTCGCGGCAGACCTGCCTCAGCGGCGCGAGCGCGTATTTCAGGCCTGGGTGCAGGTGTCCATGGGGTGCAACTCGAAGTGTGCGTACTGCATCGTTCCTGCCGTGCGTGGACGGGAGCAGAGCCGACGACCGGGGGAGATCATCGCAGAGGTCTCGGCACTCGCAAGCGACGGCGTCAAGGAGATCACGCTGCTCGGCCAGAACGTCAACTCGTGGGGACGGGATCTCGCCCCCGGGATCACGACCGAGTTCGGAGAGCTCCTTCGCGCGTGCGACGACATCGAGGGGATCGAGCGCATCCGCTTCACGAGCCCGCATCCGAAGGACTTCCGCGAGCCGGTGATCGCTGCGATTGCGGAATGCGAGAGAGTGTGCGAGCACGTTCACCTCCCGCTCCAGTCCGGTTCGTCCAGGATCCTGAAGCGAATGCGTCGCACGTACAACCGCGAGCGCTACCTGAGGGTGGTCGATGCGCTCCGTGCGGCCATTCCCGACGTCGCTCTGGGAACCGACCTGATCGTCGGGTTTCCCGGCGAGACCGACGCCGACTTCCTGGAGACGCTGGAGCTTGTCGAGACCGTCCGCTTCGACAGCGCGTTCACGTTCATCTTCTCCCCGCGCGCAGGGACCGAAGCTGCGGCCCTGCCAGACCAGGTTGCGGACAAAGTCAAGCACGAGCGCCTCGAGCGTCTCGTCGAGGTGGTGCAGCGCATAGCCGCGGAGCGCAACGGCGAGCGCGTCGGGCGCGTCGAGGAGGTTCTCGTCGAAGGCTCGAGCCGGACAGACACAACGCTCCTGCGCGGTCGGACGCGCCGCAACACGACGGTCAACTTCACCGGGTCGACGCCGGCCGGGGCCCTCGCCGCAGTCGTCATCGACGACTCGACGTCCACGACCCTGCGTGGACGCGAGGTAGCTCTCGCCGCTGCCTAGCGGCGACTCTTTGACACTCTCGTCACGATCCGTGACACACGCGTACATCCGCCGTCGATACGCTGAAAGCGGGTGGTGGGCTGGGGTGCCCCGTGGGACATGACCTCCTCGCCGCCGCCAGACGTCGTCGCCATCTTCGGGCCGACGGCTTCGGGAAAGACCGCTGTCGCGGAGTTGCTCGCCTCGGCACTCGGCACCGAGATCGTCTCCGCTGATGCGATGCAGGTCTACCGCGGCCTGCCGATCCTGACCAACCAGCCCGAGTCGTCGACACGGCTCGTGGCGATACGCGATCTGTCCCACGAGATGTCGGTCGCCGAGTACGCGACGCTCGCTCACGAGGTGATCGACGAGCTCGTGCTGGCCAACGGCGCGGCGGTCGTCGCGGGCGGCACGGGTCTCTACCTGCGAGCTGCCCTCGTCGATCTCGACCTGCCTCCCACGGCGAGGAGCGGAGGGCGCGCCCGGTGGGAGAGGCTCTACGACGACGATCCCGACGCGGCCTACGCCCGGCTCGGCGATCTCGATCCTGCCGCAGCTGCGATTGTGCACCGCAACGACCGGAGGCGCGTCGTCCGCGCGCTCGAGCTGACCGACCTCGGCACGTCGCTCGCGCCTGTACGGAACCAGCTCTGGTCGACGGATACCCGCCGACCGACTCTGGTCGTCGGGCTCGACGTGCCACCGGCCTCACTCGAGCGGCGAATTCGGGAGCGGACCGGGGCGATGTTCGCACGCGGTGTCGTCGACGAGGTGCGGCGAGCGCTCGCAGGCCACGACGTCTCGAGAACGGCGGAGAAGGCACTCGGTCTTCGCGAGCTCGCCGAGCTTTCGCCCGAGCAGGCATGCGAAGCGCTCGTCGCGCGGACACGCCGGTACGCCGCATATCAGCGGAAGTGGATGCGACGAATCGGCGGCATCGTCATGATCGACGCCGACCGGCCCCCCGACAAGGTGGCGGATGCGATCCTCGAACTGGCGCGCGCTCGGTAACACGTATGTCCTCGTCGAGCCCGACGAAGCGGGCCCCCTCGATGCCATGCGTGCCCGCGAGCTCGCTCGGGAGACCGACGGCGTGCTCGAGGTCGTCTCCGCGGGTGACGAGGACGTCGAGATCGTCATCTGGAACCCCGATGGCTCCCAGGCAGAGCTCTCGGGAAACGGCACGCGTATCGCGGCAGCCTGGCTCGCCGAGCGCTCGGGCGCGCGCCGTATCTCTGTTCATGTCGGCACCCGTGAGGTCGTGGCGAACGTGCTCGAGACGGGTGAGATCACACAGGATCTGGGCGATGTGCATGTCGGCCCGCCGGAGGTCGTCGACGGCCTGACGTTCGTTCCGGTCTCCGTCGGAAACCCACACGCGGTCGTCTTGGGAGATCCTGCGGCGATCGAGCGTGTGGGACCTCGGCTCGAGACCCATCCACGGTTCCCCGACCGGACCAATGTCCAGGTCGCACGGGTCGACGCTCCGGGGGAGGTGACCGCGCGCGTGTGGGAACGCGGGGTGGGGGAGACTCAGTCCTCCGGGACGAGCGCCGTGGCCGTCGCGGCGGCGACACACGCCGAGGGCGACGTCCTGGTGCATTTTCCCGGTGGTGACCTGCGGGTTCGACTCGAGGGCGGCCGCGCGACGCTCACCGGCCCAGTCGAGCGCCTCGCCTGAGCTACGTCTCGGAGAGCTCGACGAGTCGGCCGTCGGGATCGCGCAGGTACGCGGAGCGACCCCACGGATAGTCGCGCGGCTCGACCAGGAACACGTGCCCCTGTGCACGTAGCTGTTGGCAGGCCGCCTCGAGATCGGGCACGCCGATCGCGAAGTGATCCTCGTTCGGAGGGCCATCCTCCATTGTCGCCGAGCGCTCGTGGACGAGCAGCTTCGCTCCTCCTGCGCCGAAGATCGTCCCGCCAGGCCACTCGGCCTCGGGTGGAGCGGAGACCAGATGCGCGTAGAAGCCCTTCGTCGCCTCCACGTGGTCCGTGAAGAGCGCGATCTCGACGACCTTACTCATGTCGCGATCTCGAACTCTCGCAGGGCGTCGTTCAGGGAGGTCTTGAGGTCGGTCGACGCGCTTCGCGTACCGACGATGAGCGCGCAGGGGAGGTCGTAGCGGCCGGCCGGGTACTCCTTCGGCCGCGTGCCCGGGAGCACGACCGAGCGCGGCGGCACGTGCCCGCGATGCTCGACAGGCTCGGGCCCGGTGACGTCGATGACCGGGATCGACGCCGACAGGACGACGTTCGGGGCGATCACCGCGCCTTCGCCGACGATGACACCCTCGACGACCACCGCGCGCGAGCCGAGGAACGCTCCGTCCTCGACGATGACCGGCCGTGCCTGCGGGGGCTCGAGCACGCCGCCGATTCCCACTCCCCCCGAGAGGTGCACGTCCGCGCCGATCTGTGCGCAGGAGCCGACCGTCGCCCATGTGTCGACCATCGTCCGAGGGCCGACCCAGGCGCCGATGTTGACGAACCCGGGCATGAGGATGACCCCCTCGGACAGGAACGAGCCGTAGCGAGCGACCCCGGGTGGAACGACGCGCACGCCTCGATCTGCGTAGTCGGCCTTCACAGGGATCTTGTCCAGGAAGTGGAGCGCTCCGACCTCCATCGGCTCGACCTTGCGCAGGCGAAAGTAGAGGAGGATCGCCTTCTTCGCCCACTCGTTGACCACCCAGCCTGTCTCTGCTCGCTCCGCCACCCGCGCTTCACCGCGGTCGAGTAGCGCGATGGCTTCCTCGATCGGCTCTGACTCGAGCTCGCCCGTCTCCCACAACTCGTCGATACGCCGCGCCAAGTCCATCAGGGGGCATCTTCTCCGATCCCGCCTGTGAGGAAGCGGTCGAGGGTCTCGTACGCGTGCACGAGCGCGTCGATCTCGACGAGCTCGTCTCGTCGGTGCGCGTAGGCCGTGTGGCCTGGCCCGAAGTTGACGGCGTCGATCCCGTGCCCGGTGAAGTCCGCGACGTTCGTCCAGGCCTGCTTCGGCTCGACGGCCAGGTCGCCGGCCGCCCGCAGCGCACGAACGAGAGGCGCTTCGGTGACGACCCGCGCGGCCGCGGCATTGCTCGTGATCTCGAGGGTTGCGTCGCCGGGAACGATCGATCGCAGGTACGCCTCGGCCTCGTCCGGTGTGCGGTCGGGCGGGTAGCGGAGATTCAGCGTCGCCGTTGCTTCACCCGGGATGACGTTGTCGGCGACTCCCGACTCGAGCCGCGTCACCGATACCACCTCCTTGAACTCGAGCCCACCGACGACGGCGACTCGGGGGCTCAGCCGGAACAGGGGAGCGAGGCCCCGTACCGCCCGTTCGATCGCACTGTCCGCGAGCCACGGCCTTGCCGCGTGCCCACTCGTTCCGTTGAAGGTGAGCCGCGCGATGACGTTGCCGAGGCACCCCGCCTGGATTCTCCCGTCGGTCGGCTCGAGGACGATCGCCAGGGCGACCTCGTGAACGGCGTCCGAGCCGGCGAAGAGCGCGGGGAGCGGGTTCTGCTCGGCGGGAAGCTCCTCGCGGCCGAAGAGCAGGAGTCCGACGTCGTAAGGGCCCGGAGGACGTGCCGCGCGATCGCGGAGGAGCTCGACCGCCACCGCGAGGCCTCCCTTCATGTCGCTCGCGCCGAGCCCGTGAACCGCGCTTTCGGAGATACGCCCGGGGAAGTTGTCCTGTGCAGGAACCGTGTCGTAGTGGCCCGCAAGGACGACCAGCGGAACATCCCCCCTACGGGTCGGGACGAACAGGAACACGTCGTCACCTGCGTATTCGGCGGCCAGTGTCGACGGCACGAGCGCCAGAAGATGCTCGCGGATCGCAGCCTCGCTCCCGCTCTGCGAGGGGATGTCGACGAGCTCGAGCGTCCGCGCAGCGAGGCGGTCGGCGAGCGCAGTCACCGATGCAGCGTACCGCGGCATAATCCTCGAGTGACCGCGCGCCAGCCCGATCCCGCACCAGGGGCGGAGCTCGAGCGCGGGTTCGTCGTCGGGGTGTTTCCCAAGGGAGTCGACGGCGAGGTTGAGCTCGCCGAGATCCGCGAGCTCGCGCGCACGGCGGGCGTTGCCACGGTGGGCGAGGTCGTGCAGCACCGATCCCGTCCCGATCCGAGGACGTTCGTCGGCAAGGGGAAGCTCGGGGAGCTGAGGGAGGCGTACTCGGAGGCAGCGGCAGAGGTGCTCCTCGTCGACGAGGAGCTCAGCCCGCCCCAGCAGCGAGCTCTCGAGGACGCTCTCGAGGCGCGAGTCGTCGATCGCACGCAGCTGATCCTGGACATCTTCGCCCAGCATGCCCGGAGCGCCGAGGGGAAGCTCCAGGTCGAGCTGGCGCAGCTCGAGTACAACCTCCCACGGATGCGAGGGATGTGGCAGCACCTCGAACGCCTCGGCGGCGGGGTGGGGACGCGAGGGCCCGGAGAGAGCCAGCTCGAGAGCGACCGGCGCCTCGCTCGGACGCGCGTTTCTCTTGTCAAGCGTCGCCTGCGTGCCCTCAGCGGGCAGCGAGCGACGCGCCGGAAGGAGCGAAGGCGGACGACCGTCCCGACGATCGCCCTCGCCGGGTACACGAACGTCGGCAAGTCGACGCTCCTGAACGCGCTGACGGGCGCCGACGCTTCGGTCGACGATCGGCTCTTCGAGACGCTGGACCCGACGACACGGGCTTTCGAGCACGACGGGAAGCGCTACCTCGTTACGGATACGGTCGGCTTCATCCGGCGACTCCCGACCCAGCTCGTCGAGGGCTTTGCTGCGACGCTCGAGGAGACGCTTGTCGCCGAGCTCGTGTTGCACGTCGCAGACGCGTCGCTTCCCGAAGACCGGCTCCGCGAGACGATCGACGCGGTGCAGGCGGTCCTGGCAGAGATCGGTGCCGACGACATCCCCATCGAGCTCGTGCTCAACAAGATCGATCTCCTCGACTCTCTCGCTCGGAGACGGATCACACATGCGTTCCCGCGCGCGCTCAAGATCTCGGCGAGCACGGGGGAGGGGCTGGATGCGCTGAAGGCGAGGATCGCCGAGCTCTTCTCTGACCGATTCGAAGACGTCCGCCTTCTCGTCCCGTATGTCGATGGACGCGCTCTCGCCGACCTCTACGGGCTGGGGGCTCCGATTGCCGAGCGGCGGGACACTCCGGAGGGAGTGCGCGTTCGCGCAAGGCTCCCCAGGCAGGAGATTCCGCGCTTCGCGCGCTTTCTGGTAGCCGGTGAGCGTGAGATGGAGGTCTCGGCGTCGTGATCGACGTCGCTGTTCGCCGCCTCCGAGACGACGCCGTCCTGCCGAGTCGCGCCTACGCGGGAGACGCGGGCTTCGATCTTGCAGCCTGCGAGAGCACGACGCTCGCGCCGGGCGAGCGCGCACTGGTGTCAACCGGGATCGCCGTCGAAATCCCAGACGGATACGCGGGCTTCGTTCAGCCGCGATCGGGGCTTGCCGCGAGCCACGGGATCGGCGTCGTGAACTCGCCGGGGCTTATCGACTCCGGCTACCGCGGCGAGGTCTGCGTCGTCCTCCTGAACACCGATCGTGAGCGCGTCTTCACCGTCGAGCCCGGAATGCGCATCGCGCAGCTCGTGATCGCCCCTGTTGCGACGGTCCGCCTCGTCGAGGTCGAGGAGCTCGCTGCGAGCGAGCGGGGCGCGCACGGCTTCGGATCGACGGCCCACTGAGCGTGGGCGAGCCGAGGATCCGCGTTTCGGCGATCCTCCGCTGGCGCGGCCGGATCCTGCTGCTCCGCCACGAGAAAGGAGAGGACGAGGTGTGGCTGCTGCCCGGTGGGGGTGTGCGAACCGGGGAGAGCCTCATCCGGGCGCTTCGCCGCGAGCTCTGGGAGGAGACGGGGCTCTTTCCGGCGGGTGTCGAGGTACCTCTGGAGGGTCCCGTTGCGCTCGTCGATTCGATCTCGCCGGACCGGGAGCCGAAGCGCAAGCACGTGGTCCACGTGATCTTCGCTGCAGACGTATCGGGCTCGCTCGAGGAGGTCACGTCCCAGGATGAGGCGGTGCGCGGCCATCGCGCGTTCCATGTCCATGAGCTCGACTCCGTGGCGCTTCACCCGCCGATCCAACGGTTCCTCCAGCGGTGGCAGCCGGGTGACCCGGCGGTCTACCTCGGCGAGATGTGGGTGCCCTAGTACGGGCTGATCGGCACGCTTTCGGCACGGTCCGCGACCCACGGGTACACCTTCCGGCGATACGCTGGCAGCGGGTGGTGGGATTGGGGTGCCCCTCGGGAATCCCGCTCTCAGCGACGCCCTCCGCGCCTCCGAGCGCGCTCGGCCGCGACGCGGAACGCCTCCGCCTCGAGCTCGTCCGGGAGTGGCTCCAAGACCGGAGGCTCCCCTCCCGAGGAGTGCGCCATGGCCTGCGTGAGGAGCCAGTCTGCGAGCCACGCGTTCCGCGGCAGGAGCGGCCCGTGGAGGTAGGTCCCGATCGCCCGCCCGACGCGGCAGCCCTCGAACCCGGACTCCCCGTCGTTCCCGAACCCGAAGACGACGCGGCCGAACGGCGTGGCCTCGGGATCGAGAAGCGTCCGGCCTGCGTGGTTCTCGAAACCGGCGAGCGAGCGGCGCGAGCCCGGCTCGAGCTCGCACTCGAGAAGGACGTCGCCGATCATGCGCGTCGTCCCTGCGACGGTCTCGTGCGGGAAGAGCCCGACACCCGACATGAACGAGCCGTCGCGACCCCGGTAGCCGCGTCCGAGCAACTGATACCCACCGCAGACGGCGAGCATCGCGACGCCGGAAGCGGACGCCTGGTGGATCGCGCCGCCCTTCTCCACGAGATCGGGAGCGACGAGCGCCTGTTCGCGGTCTTGTCCGCCGCCGACGTACAGGAGATCGTAAGCATCCGCGTCCAGCCGATCTCCGATCCCGACCGCTCGAACATCGAGCTCGTGCCCGCGAAGCGCTGCGCGTCGGGACAGGACGGCGATGTTGCCGCGATCCGCGTAGATGTTCAGGTAGTCCGGATAGAGGTGCCCGACGACGACTCTCATGGCCTCTCACCCTCCCAGTACGGGCGCACGAGCCCACGCGCGGAGAGAATCTCTCGCAGTGCGAGCATGGCCGTGTAGGTCGGGAGGACGACGAGCTCGGTGCCGGCATCGACGAGCTCGAGCCCGCGGTCGAGCGCGCGCTCGAGCGACGGCTCGACCTCGAGACGATCCCCGGGGAGACCGCCGTACCGGAGACGGAGTGCGAGCTCGGCTGCGCGCTCGCCGCTCGCGACGACCCGACCCACGTGCTCGAGGATCGGCTCGAAGTCGACGTCCCAGATCCAGGACACGTCCTGACCGTCGGCGATGGCGTCGTTGAGGGCGAGAACCAGCACCGGCGGCACGCCTGTCTCGAGGGTTCGCAGCACCTCGTTCGCACCGGCCGGGTTCTTGATCAGGAGGACGACGATCGTCTTCCGTCCGGCGGGGACCCGCTCGAACCGGCCGAACGCCGCGTTGAACGTCTCGAGGCCCGTCCGGATGTCGGCCAGCGACGCGCCCAGCGCAAGTGCGAGCGACGCGGCGGCGGTCGCGTTGTAGACGTTGTACAGGCCGGGAAGCGCGAGCTCGACATCCAGGGCGCCCGCCGTCGTATCGAGACGAAACCGCGAAGCCGCCAGCCCACGAAGCTCGATCGCCCGCGCGGCGACGTCGAGCGTCGGCCGCGAGTGGTCACAGGCTGGACAGCGGTAGTCGCCGAGGTGGCCGACGTACGCGGCGGAGTACTGGTAGAGAGCGCCGCAGCGGATGCAGTACTTGGAATCGGCTGCGTGCTGCAAAGCGGGGCGGGCGTGGCAAGGGTCGTCGAGCCCGAACCGCAGCACACCCGCGCGTGCGTCTCCGAGGCCCGCGATGACCGGATCGTCGGCGTTGAGGACGAG
>Ga0209640_10002336_pt1 | contig 16518 bp, 11 predicted proteins | sample RifCSP10_1_FD_184018 | JGI IMG/M metagenome (GOLD analysis project Ga0209640, IMG submission 184018) | Soil microbial communities from Rifle, Colorado - Rifle CSP2_sed 10_1 (SPAdes) (version 2) | ecosystem: Environmental > Terrestrial > Deep subsurface > Rock core/Sediment | place: Rifle... | reverse complement strand
TGGGCGTTGGTCGGTTGGTTTGGCTGTGGCTTTCGGCGTGGGTCAAATCGCCTATTGGTTGGCTGTCGTTTCGGGGCAGGATCGCGGTGAATTCGATACCTTCTTCGACAATTGGTGGCTGGCCGGCCCGGCTCTGCTTATGGTCGCTGGAGGACTCTCTGCGCTGGTGACCGGAGTCCTCGCGATGATCCGCGAGCATGACCGCTCGATCGGGGTGATCCTCTCAACCCTGGTCGGGCTGCTGGTCGCCCTCTTCCTGGCCTTCGCTGAGTAGAAGACGCGGTTCCACCCGCGATCAGCAACATGACCCGCCGTGGGTCATGTTGCTGTCGCCAGAACGCGGCAACGCCACACTCGGACCAAGAGAAGTGCGCAGCTTCTTCATCGACGCCGGGCAGATCGCCGGAGAGGCGCTTCGAGCCCAAACCGATACGGCTGTGGACGTTGGCTGAGAAACGGCCGTTTTCCTCTACACACCGGCCTGGGATTCGGATAGACGTTGATTAGCGGCTCGAAAGGGGAGTCATGAAGAAGCATGTTCTTCTCACTGTGGTGTCGCTTCTGCTCACGGTGGTTTGGATCACACCCGTTGTCGCGCAGGATACGGGGAGCATCTCGGGGACCCTGACCGATTCCACAACCGGGGTTCCGATCGGCAAGGTGAACGTGATGGCGAGGGGAGTAAACGTCGACGGGTATGGCATGACCTATACAAACGACGACGGTTCCTACTCCATTCATCTCCTGCCGGCGGGGACTTATGAGGTGGGAGCAGGCAATTGGGCCGACGTTATTTCTGACTACGTCCTGGTGTGGTGGCCGGGGGTCTCGGACGAGTTGGACGCCGGGGAGGTGACCGTGGCAGCCGGGGAGGAGACCACGGGCATCGCTCTTGCCACCCAGATTGGCGGGACTGTCACCGGGAGCATCACAGATGCCTGGACCGGTGCCCCGATAGGCCACGTGTGGGTCGACGTCGAAAAGCATCGTCCTTACATATACGGGGACTGGAGCGCATGGGGTTATGAGGTCGGCGCCGACGGTACCTTCCGAGCCGGTGGGCTCAGCGGCGAATACCGTCTCCGCTCGCGCCAATACGGCGAATACCTCCCCGCCGAGAGCGAACCATTCACCATCGGGCCGGGTCAGGCAATGACCATCGATCTGTCGGTGACGCCAGCGTATGGGACGCCGTTGGCCACTGTCACTGGCACAGCCTGTGAGGTCGACGACACTTCCACTAGATGCTGGACACCAGATCCAGACGATCCAGAGGGCGGGACGATTCATCATCCCCTGGCCGGTGTCGCGGTCGAGGCCCGTACCCCCAACGGCACACTGCTCGGAACGACGACCACCGACCCTTGGGGATGGTTCCAGCTCGAAAACCTGAATCCGGGAACGATCATCGTGTCGGCGTCGCCACCAGCAGGGATGAGGATGGTCGGCTCCCTGGAGTACGACCTGGGGCCGAACGAGGGAGCCTGGGATGCCGAGCTCTTGGCGCGCCGGTTGGAAGTTCGTCATGGGTTGACCTCCCGGCTTGCCCCCGATCAGGTTGGACCCGGTGAGCAGGCCGACCTGATCATCGAGGCGGTTTTCGCCGGCACGGCCGGTTCCCTGGTTCCTTTCGATGTGACCGATGTCGTCGTGGCCGTTCACTTGCCGGAGGGGGTGGACTACGTGGGCCATGTCGGCGACGGCCCCTACGATGTCGCCAGCGGGCTGTGGACCATCCCGCGCCTCCCCTACATGGGCCGGGCACGGATGACGATCACCGTGACTGCCGCTGGGGAAGGCACCTTCCGGCTCAATGCCGAGATCGCCGGCTCTGATTGGCCGGATCTGTCGGGCACTTTCGGTGACGGAAGGGGCGACGACTTCACTTCTGAGACCCTCGAAGTGCTCATCGTCGAGCCGGCACCGGTCGAAGAAGCTGTGATTGGTGGTGTGGTGTGGAAGGATGCCGATGGCGATGGGGTACGGGATCCCGATGAGCTGGGTCTGGGTGGGGTCACTGTCGTGGCCACCCTCGACGATGGGTCATCGATGACGTCGGTCACGTCCTCGGACGGAACCTATCGCCTCACCATGCTCCCTGCCGGCTCATATACGGTGACCCTCGAGGCCGGCACTCTCCCCGCCGGCTTGGAGTCAGACGACGTGTTCGTGGTCGAGATGGAAGGGGAGGGCTCGTTCCTCGACGCCGACTTCGGGTGCGTCGAGGTCGCAGGGTCTTTGTTCTGGTGGATTGGTGGGACAGCCGTCCTGGTGCTGGCCGGTGCATTTGTCTTCGCCTGGCTCATGACCCGGAAGCGTCCGACGCCGGGGACGGTAGAAGAGGAACCTACCGTGAAAGAAGCTCTCGTCTGAGCCTCTTGTCCGTGATTTCGAAGCAAAGATGACAAACGAAGCGTGTCTGTTCCTCTTACGCGGCTGGGATAATTGAGGCATGGCGCGGATGCCACTCATCGCGATCAAAGCCATATCCATCGCACCTTCGTGGGCGTCAGCCGAAGGACCCTGCTACCGGGAGCCATCCCGGGTTGCCCAGGAAGAACGACCTGTCGGCGATGCCCTGGGTATTTGTGTGCCGGAAGAAGAAACGAGCCTCGTCCGGCCGGAACAGCGCCGGGGTGGAGAATCCGACCCCGGTCCAGTCCCCGGCAACGAGCAAGTCGGCCGGGTCCCCGAAGAAGAACTCTTGGTCGGCCACCCCCTGAGTGTGAGTGTTGCGGAAGTAGACGAGGCCGGTTGTCTCGCGATGGAGCCCTATCGTGTCGATGCCGTTCCCATCGAAGTCACCGGCGAAGGGTTTGTCCCCCGGGTTGCCGAAGTAATAGGACAAGTCGGCGACCCCGACCCCGGAGGCTCCGGATCCGAGTCTGTTGATGACATACACCTTGCCTTCCAGCGGGCGGTAGATGGACACGGTGTCGCAGCCGTCTCCGTCGAAGTCCCCGGCGATCGGGATGTCCGCCGGATTGCCGAAGAAGTAGCGGACGTCGGCCACGCCCTGGGTGTTGGAGTCGCGGAGATAGACGAAACCGTCGGAGCGCCGGTAGAGACCCGGGGTATCGATACCGTCGCAGTCCCAATCTCCCATGAAAGGCGTGTCTCCGGGGTTCCCGTAGTAGAAGGAGGTCACCTGGTCGCCCCGGGGCAGGTACCAAATCCCCTGAGTGGGATCCACCAGTCCCACGGTCTCACGGGCCGGGCCAAAGACGAAGTCTCCTCCCGTGGCGTACTTGAGCATGACGGCATCGCCGGCCTCGAGGATGATGTCGGCACGACGCAGGCTTCCTCCGAGGTCGGTGAGGGGGAGATCGCCCCGGACTCCGTCGACCGAGCGCAGCACCCGGATCCGGTCAGTTGGCAGCCCGGCGGGGGCGGTTCCGAAGTCGAATGTCAGATTGATCGTCCCTACCGAGTCTGAGCCCGGTAAGGGTGGGTTGGGTCGACGTGTCGAGTGGGTGTGTCGCGCATTCTGGACCACGATGTAGCGCTCGCCGTGCTCATCGATGAAGAACCCGAGCAGGATCTCCAAGGGGTCCTGGCCGGGGGCGGGCGCCACTCCGACGAGATAGGGAAAGCCCCCAGCGCCAGGCGACCAGGGCTGGGTATCGATCGGCTGTTCGCTCAGAGGATGATTGGCAGGGATGAAACGGACGTCGGTCGAGGTCAACCTGGTCACCGCCTTGCCCAGGTTGGCCAGGCGCTGGTTGATGTCGCCGAGAATTCCGTGATAGCCGGTGGGGGAGGCGTCCCAGGTCCCGGTGGGCTGGAGCAGGATCGAGCCACCCCAGTTGGTGGCCGACTCATGACCGACCGCCGCCGCCTGGTAGATGAACCAGAAGTGACCTGTGTATCCGTAGGTGAGCCCGGCCATCGCCTGCCACAAGAGGTCCGAGCGGGTGTGGGTGACCTGGCAGTCGGTCTCTTGGCCTACATAGGCGTTGAGATACTGCCAATACGGCACACCCTTGGCCAGGCCTGCATCTCGGAATGTCTCGAGAACGGTGTAGTGGGAGGCCTCGAAGTTGAAGTCACCGGTGAGGACCACGTCGGCGTTCACTGAGGAGACGTACTGCTGCACCATCTCGGCGAAGTTGGGCAGCCAGTACGTGAGATTGGTGAAGAGAAGAGCGTTCGGGTCGGTCGCCCTGATCCGATCGATTCCGGAGGCGATCTGGGTCATGCCCTGAGCTGAGTTTGGCTCGTCCCCGACTTGGAATCCGATTCTCCCCGGTGTTGACGGTGCGAGGCCACCCATCAGTTGCCCGGTATCGACGAACTGCGAGCCGTTCCATGCCAGCGATGTTCCGTCAGGGGACAGCCAGGTGATAAAACCGGTGCCCCGTCGGTGTTGGAGCCAGCTCTCGGCCTGACCGGGGCCATCCATCCACAAGTGGACCAGGTTGGCTCCAAACGGCTCCAGGTACCGATCCACCACTGTTTTGGGGGGATTGGGCAGTGTCGGAACCAGGCCCGATATCGGCATCGGATGCAGTCGCAGCCAGTTCCGTGCCCTGTTGCTGGACACCGCCGCCGGGGTGAACTCGGGGGCCGGCGCTATCGACGCCGGCTGCATTCCGGTAGGACACGCAGGGGTTTGGGCGGTCGCGCGCTCCCCGGGGACGATCACGGCCGCCATCACCAATGCGAGGACCAGGCTCGCCCGTCGAGGTCTGATGCCATCCGACATCGCAACGACGATAGGTTGAGGCTGGATCTAAGTGACATGCCCTCCATGGCCAGGCCCGATCAACAGCGGAATGCTCCCGACACAGTCTCTCCAGCCCTCAGGAACTTGTCCGCCGTGGGTTTAAGTTCATAAGTTGTCGTCATCCATGTGATGACAGCCGGCCTATGACCACACCACCCGTGACGCGACGTCGTCTCATCCCCTCCTTCACCTACGCCACCATCTTCGTCGTCGCCGCGGTTGGCTTGGTGTTGGTGCTGCCCAGGGGCAACCAGATCGTGCCGGCTCTCCAAGCCTCGCCCCTCGGCGCGGTAGAGGGGGACGGGGTGGCCTGTCTTGGGGATCGGGTCGCCACCGTGCAGTCCGGCGTGTTCCTCGATCTCCACGTCCCGGGCTCTCACGGCGACGAGACCGAGGATCTGGGGCCGAAGGTGGTTGGTGGTCGCATCGATCGCGAAAGTGGTCGCGGGGAGCTGAGTGGGAGTTGCGCCGAAGACGCCGAGCTGGCTGGTGAAGCCGCGGTCTTCAAAGCCCAGATTCTCGAAGATGAAGGTCTCGAAGGCGTCGTTGTGGTCGCCGACCAGGAACTCGATGTATCGATCCTCGGCGAGGAAATCTCCAGGGATGCCTCGGCTGGAGAAGGTCTCGAGGGCGCCGAAGTCCTGGCCCGAGTGCTCCTGGCTGTCGCCGTGGTGATCGTCGCGGCACGAGCCCTGGGGTCGTTCTTCCGCATCATCAACCAACCCCGCGTCATCGGGGAGATCGTGGCCGGGATCCTCCTCGGGCCGAGCCTACTCGGGCTCTTCTACCCCGAAGTCACCTCCTTTCTCTTCCCATCCGAGGTGATCAGCGTCCTTCAGATCCTGGCTCAGTTCGGGCTCATCTTCTTCATGTTCCTCATCGGAGCCGAGCTGGACCACAAGATGATCCGGGGATCAGGTCACACCGCCCTGCTGGTCAGTCATTATTCGATAGTTCTGCCCTTCATCCTGGGCTTGGCCGCTGCCCTTCTGATCTTCCCCTTGGTGGGGAGCGACAGCTTCACCGGGTTCGCCCTCTTCATGGGGGCGGCGATGGCGATCACCGCGTTTCCGGTGCTGGCCCGCATCCTCACCGACACCGGTCTCCACCGGACCCGGATCGGGGCCCTTGCCATCACCTGTGCTGCCGTCGACGATGTGACCGCCTGGTGCATCCTTGCGGTGGTGGTCGCCATCGTGAATGCCACCGGCCCCGCCGATGCCATCGCAACGGTTCTGTTGGCTCTGGCCTTCGTCGGGTTCATGATCTTTGTGATTCGCCCGCTGCTGGACAGGATCGCCTCGGTCAAGCCCGACCGGGGGCGAATCGGAGCCACGGTGATGTCCGGGCTCCTGGTGGCCCTCTTCCTCTCGGCCTGGGCGACAGAAGCAATCGGGATCCACGCCATCTTCGGTGCCTTCATGTTCGGTGCGGTGTTACCCCGGTCCCACTCGATCGCGGCACAGGTCACGGAGCGTCTCGAGGACGTCACGGTGCTGTTCTTGCTCCCGGTCTTCTTTGCTGTGGTCGGGTTGTCGACAAGGCTCGGCCTGGTGTCGGGGTCGGAGCTGTGGTGGCTCACCGGGCTGATCGTGGCCATCGCCATCATCGGGAAGCTCGGGGGGTCGATCATCGCCGGGTTGGCTGCCGGAGAGAGTCTTCGCACTTCGACGGTGATTGGTGTGCTGATGAACGCTCGGGGGATCACGATGGTGGTGATCCTCACCATCGGACAGAGTCTTGGAGTCGTTTCGCCCGCACTGTTCACGATGATGGTCCTGATGGCGCTGATCACCACCTTCATGACGACGCCGCTCCTCACCCTGCTCTATCCACGGGACTTGATCGACAGCGATCTCGCCGGAGACGTCACGAGGGAAATGATGGCGCTCGTCGCGCGCGAGCGTCGGGTGATGGTCGGAGTGACCGACCCGGTCACCGCGGGACCGCTCCTCGAGTTGGCCAAGCGGCTCCGTGGGCTCGACGAATCCCCGGCGACGATCATCCTGGCGTCGGTGGTCAGGCCTCCAGGCTACGAGCAGGTCCGTGCCAATCTCTCCGCCATGGACGACGCGGCGGCGAGCGTCGCCGAGGAGCTCGGAGCGGTCAAGGCTCAGCTGGAGGCCGAGGGAATAGAGACCGAGATCGTCACCGCAGTCGGGCCTGATCCTTCTCTGGAGTTGATCCGGTTGGTCGAACGGAGGGGGGCGGGGATGCTTCTGCTCGGCTCCCATCAGGCCTACCTCGGATACCGCCCCCTCGGAGGGATCGCCGGGGAGCTGTTGGAGAAGGCATCGTGTGATGTCGCGGTCTTGGTGGGTGCCGGCACTCATCGCGAGCTGGGCTTCGGTGCGGTTGGGGTCTGGTACCGAGGAGAGCCGGCAGACTTCGCGGCACTCGATCTGGCGGCAAGTCTCGCCCGAGGTTTCACCAGGCCGTTGCGGGTGATTTCCCCGATTCCTGTCGAGCTACCCGACCTCGGGGTCGAGGTCGAATCGATGGTTCTGACGGAGCCAAGTGTCGCCCACGCCCTGGAGGCGGTCGAGGGCACCGCGGTCATGGTGGTCGCCCCGGCCGGGGTTCTCGACGGCGTCCTCCCTGCGCTTCGTGAAGCAGTCATGGAGCGGGTGTCGGTTCCGGTTCTCGTGGTGAGAGGCGGGACTCGCCCCCACCTCGCCGATTCCCTGGGGAGCCGACAGTACGAGAGGGTCGCCGAATCCTGACGATTCGGGTTCAGGCGTAAGCGAGGCGGACTCCGAGCAGAGCGGCCTCTTCGGTACGCGAAAGCAGTCTGCTTCGCATCGACTCGATGACTGCGTCACGACGGGGGTTGGGGCGCGGGCCAAATGAGGCAAGAGCCGACTCGACGGTGACGAGGGCGGCGCGGAAGGGGTCGGGGAGAAGCGAGTTGAGAGCCACCAGCCAGACCGGCCGGGTCATGTCCGAGGACGCACGCAACCCCGCCATGAGCGCCCGTTCCACGGACCCCAACTCTTCCTGGCGTTCGCCGATGGTGAGCTTTCGGGCTTGGTGGAGCAGGCGGTGGACCAGGTCCCGGGCAGCCTCGTCCATTCCGGGGACGTGGAAGCGGTAGATGATCGATGCGCAGTCGATGGCGAATAGCCTCGCCGATGTCTCGTCCCAGGTGCCGAGCAGATGACGATCGGTCTCGAGCATCGCGCAAATCGGCTCGAGGTTGTCGGTCGCCGTTGTCCTCTGAGTTCCCAGCTGATAGGCCAACATCTTGACTCCCAGTTCCTTCTCGAGCTCCCACGGCTTGCCCTGTGGATAATTCCTGAATTCGTGCAAGTTGGGCATGGGCCGTGTGGCCCATTTGACCGCTGCCATCCGAGCTAGTCCTTACGACCTAGGGGCAGGGTTGGGGAAGGATCAGCCGTACTCGTAGAAGCCGCGGCCCGTCTTCCTCCCCAGGAGGCCGGCCTCGACCAGCCGGGTGAGAAGTGGCGGAGAGGCGTACATCGGGTCCTTGAACTCGTCGAAGAGCACGTCGGCTATCTGTTTCATGGTGTCGAGGCCGACGAAGTCGGACAACTCGAGCGGCCCCATCGGGTGGTTCAACCCCAAACGCATCCCGGCGTCGATGTCCTCCCGGGTGGCGAACCCGGCTTCGAGCATCTTGATCGCGCCGAGGAGATAGGGGACAAGGAGCATATTGACGATGAACCCGGCTCGGTCCCTGGATTCGATCACGGTCTTCCCGACCCCTTCGGCATAAGTGCGAGCTCTCGCTGACACCTCCGGCGCAGTCTTCACAGTGGTGACTAGCTCGACCAACGTCATCACCGGCACCGGGTTGAAGAAATGGAGCCCGACCACGTGGTCGGGGCGACGCGTGACCGAAGCGAGGCGGGTGATGGGGATGGACGAGGTGTTGGAGGCGAGGATGGCATCCGGGTTGGTGACGATGCCATCGAGGTCGGCGAAGATCTGGAGCTTTAGCGTCTCTTTCTCGGTGGCTGCCTCGATAACCAACTCACGATCTGCCTGGTTGGAGAGATCGGTCGAGACGGCGATCTTGGCCAGAGCCTGGTCACGAGCTGGCGCCTCCAGCTTGCCACGCTCCACCGCCTTGGCCAGCGAAGACTCGATTCGGGCTTGCGCCGCCTCGGCGGCGCCCGCATCGATCTCATGAACCACGACTTCACTGCCGGCCCTGGCGAAGACCTCGGCGATTCCCGACCCCATCAACCCACCACCGATGACACCGACACGTTCTGGGCTCACAGCGAATGCCTCCGTAATTGGGACCCACAGGATCGTATATGACACCTCCTCGTCCCAATTACGTGGAGGTACCCTCATTCTCGATGACGTACGACCATCAGAAGATCGAGGCCAAGTGGCAGGAGCGCTGGGCAATGGAGCGCGTCTTCAACGTGACCGAAGATCCCTCGAAACCCAAGTTCTACAACCTCTGCATGTACCCGTATCCCTCAGGGGCCCTGCATCAGGGCCATGTTCGCAATTACACGTTCGGTGACCTGCTCACCCGGTACAAGACGATGCGAGGTTTCAACGTGCTCTCACCGATGGGTTGGGACAGCTTCGGGCTGCCTGCGGAAAATGCGGCAATCGAGACCGGGGCCAACCCCCGGGAGAACACCGAGGCCCAGATCGTCACCATGACTCGTCAGATCAAGCAGCTCGGCGCGATGTACGACTGGGACCGCGAGCTGGCTTCGCATCATCCCGACTACTACCGCTGGGACCAATGGTTGTTCCTGGAGCTTTGGGACCGGGGTCTCGCGTATAAGAAGGAGGCTCCCGTCAATTGGTGTCCCAAGGACCAGACCGTTCTCGCCAATGAGCAGGTGGTGGACGGGGCGTGTGAGCGGTGCGGGACCGTGGTGGAGCGGAAGAACCTGGCGCAGTGGTTTTTCAAGATCACCAACTACGCCGACCGGCTGCTCACCGATCTGGACCAGCTCGACGAATGGCCCGACCGGGTGCGGACCATGCAACGCAACTGGATCGGCCGCTCCGAAGGAGCGAGGTTCACGATCCAAGCGGCCGACTCTGACCTGTCCTTTGAAGTGTTCACCACCAGGCCCGACACCGTCTTTGGTATGACCTTTTGCGTCCTCGCCCCCGAGCATCCCCTCGTCGAGACCCTCATTGCCGGGTCCGACCACGAAGACGAGGCCCGGGCATATGTGGCACAGACGGCTCGGGCATCGGAGATCGAGCGCATGGCGGAAGGGGAGAAATCCGGGGTGTTCACCGGCGCCTATGCCGTCAACCCGGTGAACGGGGGGCGGGTTCCGATCTATATCGCCGATTACGTGCTCATGGGATACGGAACCGGGGCGATCATGGCTGTTCCCGGCCAGGACCAGCGGGACTGGGACTTTGCCACCAGGTACGGGTTGGAGATCATCAGGACCGTCGATCCGCCTTCGGATTGGGAGGGGGAGGCCTACCTCGGGGAAGGGACAACCATCAACTCGGGGCTTCTCGACGGTCTCGATCAGATCGCCGCCAAACAGCGCATTATCGAGTGGCTCGAGGAGAAGGGGATCGGCGAGGGAACCGTTCAGTATCGGTTGCGCGACTGGCTGATCTCACGTCAGCGCTACTGGGGCAGCCCGATCCCGATGGTCGATTGCCCGTCCTGTGGCCTGGTCCCGGTGCCAGAGGACCAGCTTCCGGTGTTGTTGCCCGACGTCCAGGACTATGCCCCCAAGGGGCAGTCGCCGCTCGCCACCGCCGAGGAGTGGGTTCACACCACCTGTCCGGCTTGCGGCGGCGAAGCCCGCCGCGAGACCGACACCATGGACACCTTTGTCGACTCCTCCTGGTACTTCCTGAGATTCACCGATCCTCACAACGACCACGCCGCATTCGAGCCGAAGAATGCCCGTTACTGGATGGCGGTCGACCAATACATCGGGGGGGTCGAGCACGCCATCCTCCACCTGCTCTACGCCCGGTTCATCACCAAGTTCCTCTCCGACATCGATCTGAGCCCGGTCACCGAGCCCTTCTCCCGGCTCTTCACCCAGGGGATGATCACGCTCGGCGGTGCCAAGATGTCCAAGTCCAAGGGCAACACCGTCGACCCGCTCGAGTTGTTCGCCTCGCATGGCGCCGACTCGCTGCGGCTCTACCACCTGTTCATGGGCCCCCCGACCGACGATGCGGCCTGGGACACCAACGGCGTGGAGGGGACCTCGCGCTTTCTGGACCGTGTGTGGCGGGTCGTCACCGGGACCGAGCGGTTCGTTGGCGACCCCGATCGGGATCTGGTCGCCCAGGCACATCGGACGGCGAAGAAGGTCACCGAGGACATCGAGAGATTCGTCTTCAACACGGCGATCCCGCCGTTGATGACCCTGACCAACAGTCTGCTCGAAGCTGCCCGTACCGGCATCGACCGGAAGACCTTCGACCAGGTTGTCGAGATCCTGATCAAGCTGCTGGCGCCGATGGCGCCACACATCGCCCACGAGCTGTGGGAGCGCACCGGGCACGACTCAATGCTGGCGCTCGAACCGTGGCCGGAATGGGACCCCGAACTGGTGACCCAGGCCACCGTGGTGATGGTGGTCCAGGTGAACGGCAAGGTTCGAGACCGGGTCGAGGTTCCCGTCGACATCGCGGCCGATGAGGCGGAGCGGGTGGCATTGGGTCTGGAGAAGGTCCAGGGGTGGATCAACAGTGCCCAGGTCCGCAATGTGATCGCCCGACCTCCCAACGTGATCAACTTCGTGGTGGAATGAACGCCGCCGCGGCTCTCGCCGCTTCCGGGATCGACATCGCCGAGCTACCGCCCCTCATTCACCCGGTCAAGCCCGAGCAGGTCACGCTCCACCCGGCGCCGTACCTGATGCGCAGAGTGTGGGGCAAGGGAATCCAGGCGATGACCCTGGGCAACTCCGTCTATGTCGACCCGGTGGTCCTCGCCGGCCCGAGCAGAAAGCTGGGCTTGCTGGTCATCCACGAGTTGGTCCATGCCCGACAATGGAGAAAGGGCGGCGTCGGGCCGTTTCTCGGCAGTTATCTCAAGGATTACTTCAAAGGGCGTCGTCAGAGGCTGGGACATCGCGGGGCCTATCGCGACATCGCCCTGGAGGTCGAGGCTAGGGAGATCGCTTCCCGGTTCGCCTGATCAGACGACGACCAGCCCGTCGAGGTCCCGGTCCCGTCGCGCGGCACGTGGGTGAATTCACGACGGATAGTCCGAGGGGGTTCCGCCGGTCTCCCGACGCTGGTAGGTAGGTCGGGAGGCGGATGATGCGGTGGGGTCCTGATGGGGAACAACACCAGATGGGGTGTCGGGCTCTGTCTCGTCGCGATCCTGATAGGAGCCGGTCTAGGTCTCGTCAATGACCAACAGGCCGGGCTCGCCTCGGACCCGGACATCTCTCCGTCGACCGTTCTGGCGACGAATCAGGCCATATCTGTCCACGTGTCCGGTTGGGTGATCCGTCCCGGCGTGGTCGAGGTGCCCGAAGGAGCGATCGTCGCCGACGCCATCACCGCGGCCGGCGGAGCTCGACCTGGCGCCGGGCTGGAAGCGATCAATCTCGCCGGCCCAGTGTTGGCGGGTGACCAGGTGGTCGTACCCGGTCCGGACGGGGCGGCCCCCGGCGGGTCGCCGGTCGCTGCCAACGATGGGCTCCTCTCGTTGAATCGGGCCGACGCCACCCAGCTTCAGGATCTGCCCGGTGTCGGACCTGTCCTCGCCGAGCGGATCGTTGCCCACCGTGACGCCAACGGGCCGTTTCAGACCGTAGAGGACCTTCTCGACGTTCCGGGGATTGGCGAGGCCAAGTTGGCTGCCATTCGCGACCTGGTGACCGTGCCGTGAAGTTCGACCATCCGGCCCTGCCCCCCGTCGTTTCGAGACCGTGGGTCGGAGCCGCGATCTGCGTCTGGTTGGGGGTGGGAGCCTCACGACTGGGTCTTTGGGGGTTGGGGGGTGTCGCCGTTCTGGTGTTGTTCCTCACAATTCGGGGGAGCACGGTGCCTGCAGCATTGAGCACGGTGGCAGTGATCGTTTCGTTGGTGACGACCACGCCACTGGCTCCCCTCCAGCCCGGCGCAATCCAGGCGCCCGTTGTCATGACGACCGATGTCATGGAGGGGCGTTATGGGCCCTGGGCGCTCGCCGACACCGGAGACGGTCCGGTTCTCCTCGACCTCCCCGAAGGGACGGTGGCCATGACCGGGCAGACGGTGTCGATCGTCGGCACCACCGACGGCAAGCCCGGCATCGTGAGAGGTGAACGCCACCGAGGCACGGTGCGGGTCTCTCGACTGGACGTGATTGGAGACTCCGGTTCGCCGGTGTTGGCCATCGGTCAGGCCCTCCGTTCCCAGGTCATGGATCACCTCCAACCACTCGACGATTCCAGGTCCCTACTGGCTGGGTTCCTGATAGGGGACACCGCCGGGCTCGAGGAGATCGACGTCGTGGCCATGCGCCAGGCCGGGCTCTCGCATTTCACGGCTGTCAGCGGGTCCAACGTGGCCCTGTTTCTAGGTCTGCTGGCCGTGGCTGCCGGCCCGCTCGGGGTTGGGCCCAGGCGACGGGCAGTCATTGGCCTGGTCGCGCTGCCGATCTACGCCGCGGCGACCCGATTCGAGCCTTCGGTGATGCGGGCCACGGTCATGGCGGGGGTGGTGCTGATCGGCCGCCTGCTCGGATTCGCCTTGGAGGCGTGGCAACTGCTGTCGGCGGCGGTGATCGGGCTTCTGATCCTCGACCCGGGGCTTGCCTTCGATGTCGGCTTTCAACTGTCGGTGATTGCCACGGCCGGTGTCCTGATCGGGGCCCGGTGGCCGATTGAAGGGGGGCGTTGGCGGCGGGCCTTGGCCGTGACGCTCGGCGCCCAGATTGCAGTGTCACCCGTTCTCGTCCTCACTTTCCAGAAGGTGCCCCTTCTCTCTCCTCTGGTCAATCTGATCGCCGCCCCGGTCGTCGCTGCTGCCACCTTGGTCGGGGCGGTCGGAGTCACCGGGATCGACCCTCTTGTCTCGGTGGCGGCGTGGCTGGCCGGGATCGTCCTCGATCTGGCCAGAGGTGTTTCCACGTGGCCACAGGTGGGAGGGGTCGGTCTTCTCGTCATCGGAGCACTCGCCACCCTCTTCGTGCGATTCCGCTCCCAGCGAGGGGCCTTGGCTCTGGCCGCTTCGTTGGTGCTGGTTGGCGCCCTGATCGGGCCGAGGTCGGAGGTGCCGCAGGGCGGGGTGGTGGTTCTCGAGGTCGGTCAGGGCGACTCGATATTGGTCTCCGGGGGCAACGGCCGTTTCGCTCTCGTCGACGGTGGCCCGGATCAGGTGCCTCTCTTGGAGAAGCTGGGGGAGTACGGGGTGCGCCGGTTCGAGTTGGTGGTTCTCAGCCATGTCCACGCCGATCACGCCACCGGCCTGATCGGTCTCGTCGGGCGGGTTCCGATCGGCCGGGTCTGGGCTGCAACCGACCACCATGAGACCCCAGCTTCGGTTGAGTTGCTTGCCAGGCTCAGCGCGGGTCGAGTCCTGGTCGAAAAGCCGGCGCCCGGGCAGCGATGGGACCTGGGCGGAGTGACCCTCACCGTGCTCGCTCCCCTCCGGCGCTATGCGTCGCCAAACGACGAGTCGATTGTCGTCATGGTCAGCGGCCGCTCGATGTCGATGCTGCTCACTGGAGATATCGAGACCTTCGCTCAGGGCGATCTGGGACCGCTCCAAGCCGATGTGCTCAAGGTGCCGCATCAAGGGGCCGCGACGTCGGACGCCGAATGGTTGCGGGAGGTGAGAGCCGAGCTTGCGGTCATCTCGGTAGGGCCGAATGATTTCGGGCATCCTGTCGATTGGGTTATCGAGACCCTGGAGGAGGCGGGGGCGGTGGTGAAGCGCACCGATCAAGACGGTGACGTGGTGGTCCCGTTGTCCTAGCCGACCCAGGGATGGGACACTTCCGACCATGGACGGCAGACCTTCGATCGAGCTGGGAGCAGTTGATCTGCCGCTGGGCCAAGTCACGTACGTGATGGGTGTCATCAACATGTCACCTGACTCGAGGAACCTCCACACAATCGCCCACTCGGTCGACGAGGCGCTGCTGATGGCCGACCGCTATCGGACATGGGGAGCCACCTTGATCGACCTTGGTGGCCAGTCCTCACATTTCGACAATCCGACGATTGACGAGGTCGAGGAGATCTCACGGGTCGTGCCGGTAGTCGAAGCGCTCACCGCCGAGAAGCATCTGGTGGCTATCGACACCTGGAAGCCGGATGTCGCCCGTGCCGCGGTCGATGCCGGTGCTGTGATCGTCAACGACACCGGAGGCCTGCGTGATCCGGAGATGAGATCGGTGGTAGCCCAGGCCGGGGTAGCCGCAGTTGCCGTCTACGTAGAGGGAGCCAACCCCCACGAGGTCGACGAGGTCGAAATACGACCCGACAAGGCTCGGCACACGGCCCAAGAGTTCGGCGAGTTGATATTGGGCCTGGAGAGAGAAGGGATCCACAAGGTGATCCTCGACCCGGGAATCGCGCTCAACTACCGGGGTGACTATGAGGCGTACACCAGGATGCAGCTCGAGGTGATTGCCGACTCCGACGAGCTGCATCGTCTCGGCAAGCCCGTCTTGATCCCGATCCCGAGAAAGCGGGATTCTCATCGGGTGGCGGCGTACATGGCTCTGGCCCTGGAGCATCGGGCGGACATCATCAGGGCTCACGATGTCGCCGTTGCCTGCGATCTGGCGAGGTTGTTCGGCAGGCTTCCCTAACTGTCGGCGTGCCCGACTACGGTCTGGCGAATGGGATTGCTCCTCATCTCGGCACCTTCCAATGCCGGTCCCGGCGAGCGTCAGCGGATGCTGGACGCCGCGGCGGAGCGGTTCTCGGAGCAGGGTGTGGGGCGAGCGGAGCTGGTTCGCCTCGACGTCCCGGGGCGAGGTGCGGGCGAGGAAGGCGACGGCACACTTCGCACCGAGCTCGAGCCGCTGATCCCGCTGCTCCAGTCGGGCTCGCTGTTCGGCGAGAGACAGGGGTTGGAGATCGTCGATGTCCAGAGCCTTCAGGTTGCGGAGGCCGTAGTCCTTGCGGATTTGTTGAGATTCGCAGACATCGAGGCAATGGAAGTCGTGCTTCTGGTGACAGGCGCCACCCCCCGGTCCCTGGCCGAGGTGGTCCAGGATCGTGGGAAGTCGGTGTCGGTCGGGAAGATCTGGGAGCGTCAGGCTTCCCAGTGGCTCGACGCCGAGATCCGTGACCGGGACTTGCAGCTGGACAAGGGGGCAAAGGACGCCCTGCTCCAGAAATTCGGCACCGATACCGCAGCTATGGGCAACGCGCTCGATCAACTGCACGGGCTTCCCGGCAAGCTCACCAAGCAGATGATCCTCGACCGCTTCAAGAACCGTCCTGACGAGCCCATGTTCCACATCACCGATGCCATCTCCCGGGGCGATGTGGGCGTGGCGTTGCGGAGGTTGTCGGACTTCCTGGTCCACGGTCACCCTTTGGTCTACCTGGCTGCGGTCGAGTCCGATCTCAAACGACGTTCGCTGGCTGCGGCCGCCCCTGACGAGGAGACCTTTCGCGCGTGGATCGGCTCACGGTCGACGGACCGAGGCGCGTCCCGGGTCTGGTCGCAACGGGGGAAGGTTCGGGAGTCTTCGTTGCGTAAGGCTCAGGAAGCGTTGGTCCGCGCCGACCGGGTGATCAAGTCGCAACCTGAAGAGGTTCACCGAGTGACCTTGGAGCGGCTGACGGTTGCCTTGTGCCGGTGGTATGGGTGACCCCCGTTTCTCCCCCCAGGAGCGAAGCGACATT
>Ga0209640_10002335_pt1 | contig 16518 bp, 18 predicted proteins | sample RifCSP10_1_FD_184018 | JGI IMG/M metagenome (GOLD analysis project Ga0209640, IMG submission 184018) | Soil microbial communities from Rifle, Colorado - Rifle CSP2_sed 10_1 (SPAdes) (version 2) | ecosystem: Environmental > Terrestrial > Deep subsurface > Rock core/Sediment | place: Rifle... | reverse complement strand
CGGCATCACCCGGTCGCGGGTCAGCCACTTCATGAATAAGTTCCGGAAGCATGGTTTTATTGACTACAACGGCGGGTTAAAGATCAACAGCGGTCTCCTCAGTGTGGTCCTGCACGATTAGTGCCGTTCTAACTTTTTCCAGCTAAGCCTGTTGCGAGTCGTCCTCCTGTAGTAGGGAGCAGCACGGAGGCCGCCTTTCGTCCTCAAGGGTTGGAACGGTACTAGTCTCGATCGCAAACCTTCAGGAATCTCCACCGGCCCCGTCCTGTAATTGCTCCTCCTAGTCCCCTCTGCACTTGGTTGAGCAGTTTTGAACAGAGGCGTGTTCGGTACTGAACTGACTCTCGAACAGCCCCGGGGTATAAAAACCATCATGAAAATTAAAAACCAGTTCCTCGTTCTCTCCGTGCTTCTAGCGTTTGCTTTCGGTACCGGGGCTCTCCCGGCCATTGCCCAAGCCCAGCAGGGCGGCCAGGGCCAGGACAAGTCCAAGGCCAAGCAAGCGAAACCGGAAAAGTCCCAGCCGCAGGACGCCAAGTCTCAGGGTAAGCCCGAAAATAAACAGGAAAACAAACAGGGCAAACACCAGGGCGACATGAGGTTCCGCGGGCTGGATCGCAACCAGGACGGCATCATTAGCCGAGAAGAGTGGCGCGGCGACGCCGACCGCTCCTTTGCCAACCAGGACTGGAACGGCGACGGCGTCCTCTCCGGGGACGAGGTCCGCCCGGGTGCCCGCCGGCCCGGCGACCTGTCGGACACCTCGGCTTCCGACCAACGCCGCCGGGATCGCTTTTCCGGCCTGGATCGCAACAATGACGGCGTCATCTCGCGGAGCGAATGGCGAGGCGACAGCCGCGCCTTTGACCGCGTGGACACCAACCGCAACGGCGTGCTGGACCGGGATGAGCTCGCGTGGGACGATGACCACCAGAGTCGCTTCTCCGGCCTGGATCGCAACCGTGACGGCGTCATCTCGCGCAGCGAATGGCAGGGTGACAGCCGCGTATTTGCCACCATCGACGCCAACCGCAACGGCGTGCTGAGCCATGACGAGCTCCTCGCGTCGGAGAATGACCGCGAGGGCGGGTTCGGGTGGCGCACCGATGCCCGGTTGTTCGAGCGCCTGGACACCAACCGTGACGGAATGCTGAGCCGCGCGGAGTTCGACCGCCGGCCCTAATGAATGGAAAGGCTCGATCAAAATCTTGGAAGGAGGAAGACAATGACTAAGGTTTATGCAAAGAAAGTCCGGGGTGAGTTTCGCCGAGTTCTGGCCGGGGTGGCAGTTTTATCGTTAGTTCTTGCTGCGACCGCGCTGGCCGAGCGAACCAGCCTGAAGCCCGGTTGGAACCTGTTTTCGCCGCAACAGGACGTGGAAATCGGCACCCAGGTTTCAGCCGACGCCGAGCGCCAATTGCCCATCTGGAATGACACTCGCGTGGATCGCTATCTGAATGAGCTGGGCCGCAGGCTGGCGGAGAAAGCGCCCGGAGCAAAATACCCCTACCAGTTCAAAGCGGTGAACGACAGCTCTATTAACGCCTTCGCCTTGCCGGGCGGGTTCCTTTACATCAACCGCGGCACCATTGATGCAGCGGACAACGAAGCGCAGCTCGCCGGCGTGATCGCCCACGAGATCGCCCACGTAGCGCTGCGCCATGGCACCAACCAGGCCTCGAAAGCATACGTGGCGCAGGTGCCGCTGGCCATCCTGGGCGGCATGCTCGGCAGCGGCTCTACCGGAGCGGTATTGGCGCAGATCGGCGCCGGCTTTGCGGTGAACAGCCTGCTATTGAAGTATTCTCGCGACGCCGAACGCCAGGCCGACGCGCTGGGCACGCAGATCCTCTACGACAGCGGCTACGATCCGCGGGCCATGGCCCAGTTCTTCGAAAACATTCAATCCGGCGGACGGCTGCCGGACTTTTTCTCCAGCCACCCCAATCCGGAAAACCGAACAGCGCGTGTGACGGAGGAAGTGCAGAGGCTGGGCGGCAACCCGCGCAATTCCCGCACAGATTCGGACGACTTCCGCGACACCAAGCGCTACGCGCAGTCGCGGCCGGCGGCGCCGCAGGGCGGTCAGCTGGCTCTTGCGCCTCCCACCGGCGGTTCCTCCTCCTCCGGACGTCCCCCGCTGCCGTCAAACAACGTTCAGCGCTTCGAGAGCAGCCTGGTCCGCATTGAGCACCCGGTGAACTGGCGCGCCTACGGCCAGGGAGACGCCGTCACCTTTGCCCCGGAAGGCGGCATCATTGCCGACGGCCAGGGCCATCATGCGCTTGCCTACGGCGTACTCGTCAACATCTACGAGCCGCAGCATCAGCATTCTGGTTACAATCAGCAGCGGCTTCAACCCGAAGGCTACGGCCAGGGCAGCACCACGGCCCTGACGGTCGAACATGTCACGGATGAGTTAATCCAGGAACTCCGGCAGAGTAACCCGCAACTGCGCGTCATCCAACGGCACGAAGCCATCCGGCTCGCCGGTGAGCGCGGGCTCTCCACCGTCCTGACCAATACCTCTCCGCTCGGCAACAACACCCGCGAGCGCAACTGGCTGATCACCGTGCTGCGGCCCGAAGGATTGCTGTTCTTCGTGGCTGTGGCGCCCGAGGCCGAGTTCGACGGCTACAACCGCGCCTTCGAAAAGATGCTCAATTCGACCCAGTTCGCCGGGAATATCAGCGGCACTCCCACCAGCGGTCAGTATAGTCGTCCCGCGCTGCCATCCACTCGCGTCCGGCGCTTCCAAAATGACCTGGTGCGTATTGACCACCCGGAGAACTGGCGCGCCAGTGGCCAGGGAAACGCCGTGACCTTTGCCCCGGAAGGCGGCCTCATTACCATCAATCAAGGCAATGATCAGCTTGCCTACGGCATGATGGTCAACCTCTACCAGCCGCAGACGCGGGGTGATTACTATCAGCGTCTTCAGCCCGAAGGCTTCAGCCAGGACAGCACCACGGCCCTGACGGTCGAACAAGCCACCGATCAGTTAATCGAAGAGCTCCGCCGCAGTAATCCGGAGATGCAGGTCATCCAGCAGCGCCAAACCATCCGGATCGCCGGCGAGCGCGGGCTCTCCACCGTCCTGACCAACGACTCTCCGTTCGCCAACACTCGCGAGCGCAACTGGGTGGTCACCGTGCTGCGGCCCGAAGGCTTGCTGTACTTCGTCGCCGTTACGCCCGAGGGCGAGTTCGACGGCTATAAACGCGCCTTCGAAAAGATGCTCGAGTCCACCCGATTCCTCGCGACCAATCGCTAGTCGCTCCTCCTCCAACTGAGCAGGAGGGCGTGATGGCAGAAAAAAGACAGAACGGGAACGGGAACCCGAGGGGTAACAGAGGCAAGACTTACCTTCGAACCGGCCGCCGAGGTTGGATTAGGTTTTCAGAATGCTCCACAGACGAGGATCCCCTCCACGCCTTGCTGGTTCGCCATCAAAGAGTCGTTGATGAAGCTCTGCAAACGGGAGAGGAGCGAGAGACGTATTCTCATCGGCGAGAATCCGGGGACACGGACGACAGCCGCCTTAGATGACATGGGAGATGGTGGATTGGGAGGAGAACCCGAAGCAGCGTTGTTGCCCTCCGGGGCGGGCCGGGCGGTTCGGGTTCTCCTCCGCCAGGTCCTGCGTGCGGCTGATTTGGTGCGCGCACATGCCCAGCCAGCGATCGGGTGAAACAGAGCGGGGTTCGAGTTCCTGACGTTCCCTGCCTTGGAGAGGGAAATTATGCCCGCTCACTTGGATAACGAGGCTGAGGTGGTCGCGGAAGCCCGGGCGGGCAACCACGGGGCTTTTGCCACGCTGGTGAAGCAGTACGACCACCACATCTACCGGATCGCGCTTAACATCACCCGGAATACCGAAGATGCCAAAGACGCCCTCCAGGAGAGCCTTCTGAAGGCTCATACCAACCTCGGCCGGTTTGAAGGCCAGTCTCGCTTTTACACCTGGCTGGTCCGAATCGCCATCAATGAGTCGTTGATGAAGCTCCGCAGACGGAGACGAGAGAAGGAGGTGTTCATCGACGAACAGCCGGAGACGGACAACGGCCGCCTGATGGCGGGAGAGATCGTGGATTGGGATGAGAACCCGGAGGAGCGTTATTCTCAGGCCGAGCTGCGAGAGATCCTGACTAAGGCAATCGAAAGCCTAAGTCCGCCCTATCGACTGGTTTCGCTGCTGCGTGATGTGGAGGGGTTCTCTACGGACGAGACCGCGCAGACACTGGGCATATCCGTGTCGGCGGCGAAGTCCCGGCTGCTGCGTGCTCGGTCGCAACTCCGAGAGACGTTGAACACACACTTTTACAAGAGCCCTACATTTGTCTGCAAAGAAGTGTCGTGATCCTCTACCAGCAGCAGCGCCAGCAGCAGGATTACTGCCAGGGTCTTCAACCTCAGGCTGCGGCCAATGGGCCGACTCGTGCCGGTTCAGATTCGGCCGGCAGGGGAATGAGAAGCTTTGATGGAACCGATTCCTGTGATTGGCCTCCTTACAGCCAAGCGGAGCAAGCCGCCAAGGGCGGCCACATTGCAAGCTAACGGGGAGGTCAACAGTTCATGCCTATCGTTCATGTAATTGTGGTCCTGATCGTAGTAGGCGTCATCCTCTGGCTGATTAACAGCTTCATACCGATGGCCAGAACCATTAAGGGCATCTTGAATGCTGTTGTGGTCATTGCCGTGGTCCTGTGGCTCCTGAAGGTTTTTGGCGTTCTTAGTTCTCTCTCCCGCATCCGCGTTGAGTAGGTCCAACGAACCTGCAGTTGGGTGATGGCAGTTTTCGCGACCTGCTTGAAAAACATCGGGCGAGAGCAGCGTCTTGCGCGTGCACATGGTCATTGCCACGCATCATCGGGCAATGGGAGTTGAGCAAGGCAAAGGGGGGACACATGAAAGCCTGGTACTGCGCTGATTGCACTGCTGTGGTCGAGCTGGACCCGCACGCCCGCTGCGCTGTGTGCGGATCGGACGCGCTCACTCGGGCCAAGGCCGAGCGGCGAACTGAGTGGCCAGCCGGCGAGGCTGACGTGACCCCTGCGCAACAACGTGTCGGTGGGAGCGTGAGCTGGGATGAGCGCTTGTGAACAGCGGCGCGAGCAGTATTGAACTGACACCGGAATTCCCCCAGCGTACTGTCGTGTACTTGAAAGTGGTTTGACTGACACAAGACTATCTGGGTAATTGAGGAGAGAAACAATGAAACGATTTAAAGTAGTGATGATAATGTTTGCTTTTGCACTCGCGGTTCTGGCTTTTCCATCAGGAGCGGAAGCTGACGCGTGGAACAGGAAGACAGTCGTAACCTTCAGCGCGCCGGTCGAAGTTCCGGGGGTGGGTGCTCAGGTTCTGCCGGCGGGGAAGTATGTTTTCAAGATCCTGGATTCGCCATCTGACCGGCACATCGTCCAGATTTTCAACGAAGAAGAATCACACCTATACACAACCATCCTCGCCATACCGAATTACCGCTTGCGGGCAACCGGCAAAACGGTAATGACGTTCAAGGAGAGGGCGGCTGGTGAGCCGCAAGCCATCCGGGCATGGTTTTATCCCGGGCGGAATTGGGGCGAGGAATTTGTGTATCCAAAGAAGAGGGCTATTGAGCTGGCCAGGGTAGTAAACCAGCCCGTTCTCGCAACGCCAGTCGAATTGGCACCCACAGCGCCCATACAGGCTTTCGTAGAGGCGCCTATCGTGGCAGTTACACCGAGAGGAGAAGAGGTTGCCGTAACTGAAGTCGTTGAGGCCCCGCCTGTAGAGACAGCGAGCTTGCCCCAAACGGCCAGTCCCCTGCCGCTTTTGGCATTGATGGGGCTGTTGTCGCTAGGGATGGGCTTTGCTCTCTTGGCTCTTCCGAAGCTGAAGCGAAGCAGCTTGAGCTAGGAATCGTGTGTGTTCGCGAGGACACCCGGGAGGTAACCATGATGAGTCTTCTGCTCTCTGTGTTTGGCTGCTCTCACCGGCATGAAACTTGGCCAATGAAGCCTCGGAATCGTGTCGGGAGGGTGATACGCTCGGAGCCGAGCTATCGGGTCTGTTTGGACTGTGGACGGGAAAGGGAATATACCTTGCTCGACGCGCAGCCACCAGCCGGATCCAGGCGAGCTTCCATTGCACAGACAGAGAAGGCCGCGTGAAACATCGCAGGACGGACGCTTGCGGCAGGGCGACAGTTTCTTGATCCTGCAGCAAGCCGTCCGGGCGTGCGCGGTTGTGAAGGGAGTTGGCCTCTGGGCAGGCAGGTGAATATCACCTGACTGCCCTCCCCTACGGAGGGAGAGGTCGCCACCACCCGGGTGGACTCCTCTACCACTGAGATCCCGAAGAAGGCCTAGACCGATGAGAACGCCGTCAACCCTGGGATCAGGCAAGCCAGGGGAGGCCCTTGTGCGGACTGCGGAATCTTCCGGCCACTTCAAAAGACATTTTCTGGTCGCACTTCTGCTATTGATTGTTCTACCAGGGGCAGGAGCCGCCCAGCCTCCGGAACCCGAGCCGTCGCAACCCCCGCAGGATGACGTAGAGACGATCAAGGTCAGTGTCGACCTAGTGGTTTTGCATGCCACCGTGCAAAAAAATCGCAAACGGGCCCTTGTTTCGGGACTCGGCAAAGAAGCCTTTCAGGTTTATGAGGACGGAGTCCTCCAAGAAATTCACTCTTTCAGTCACGAAGATATCCCGGTCACGGTCGGCTTGGTGATCGACAACAGTGGGAGCATGATCCCGAAGCGCCGTGAAGTGATTGCTGCGGCCCTGGCATTTGCCCGCTCCAGCAACCCGCACGATCAGATTTTCCTGGTCAATTTCAACGAGAATGTTTCGTTCGGCCTCCCCGACAACATGCCGTTCACGGACAGTGTGGGGCAATTGGAAGTTGCCCTCTCCAGAACAGCCGCAAACGGCATGACGGCGCTCTACGACGCTGTGGCTGCTGGGCTCGAGCACCTGAAGAAGGGTAAGCAGGACAAAAAGGTGCTAATCGTGATTAGCGATGGGGCCGACAACGCCAGCAAGCTTAGTCTGGCCGAGACCATGACCATGGCGCAGCAGTCCGACGCCATCATCTATACCGTGGGTCTCTTTGAGGAGGGCGATCCCGACCGGAACCCCGGCGTGCTCAAGCAGCTTGCCAGGGCAACTGGCGGCGAGGCCTACTTGCCGTGGTCAGCAAAGGAGGTTGTCCCTGTTTGCGAACGGATCGCTAGTGACATTCGTAACCAGTACACCCTCGCCTACATACCTACGAATAGAAAGCAGGACGGAACCTATCGGGCCATAGAAGTGAAGGCCGAAGCCCCGGGTTATGAGGGCTTGTCGGTCCGCACCCGCACTGGTTACTATGCGCCATTGGCCCCGCAACCCTTGCCGGCAACCAACCCACAATGAATCTCAGAATGAAAGGGCAGCCGATTCTTCCCGCGCGAACCAACTGGCTTCTCAGCTGGAGCCACTACCTCTTTTTCATTCTTGGCATCCTGACGCTGAGTTACTGCGGGTTCGTGCTGTTCGAGGCGAAGCACTTTCAGGCCTATCAATCCTGGCGATTTCAACTAGAGCTGGAAAGCGAGAGGCCAACTGTCGGCAGTGGTGAAGCACTTCGCCCGTCGCTCCCCCCTCCAGCGCTGACGGAAGCGAACCGCGCGAGTGCTGAGAGTCCTGACCTGGCTGGCCGCGGGGGCTCTCCCTTGGGGCGAATCGAGATAAGCAGGATCGGGGTGACGGCGATGATCATGGAAGGCATAGACAACAGGACCTTGCGCCGTGCGGTCGGGCATTTTCCTCGCACGGCACTGCCGGGCCAGCAGGGGAACGTCGCCATCGCAGGACACCGGGACACCTTTTTCAGAGCCCTCCGCCATATCCGTACGGATGACGAAATCAGGTTGACGACGCTACACGGATCCTACCGCTATCGCGTGGTTGCTACCAAGGTGGTTGAGCCTGAGGACATTGAAGTGCTGGACGGGTCCGATGACGCCATCCTTACTCTGGTGACTTGCTACCCCTTCGATTTTGTGGGCCCCGCACCCCAGAGGTTCGTCGTCCGCGCCCACAGGAGCCCCGCCTCCCCCTAGCTGGCCTGAGCAATCTTGACCATACATGTGAGCCGCACGGAACTGACCCGCCAGCTCCCCCAAGGTATAAAAGTTGTGCCGCCAACTGCCAGCGAGAACCTGGCGAGAGGCGGTTGTCAGACAAGGAGAAATAACATGCTGTGGACAATATTTCTGATTTTGCTGGTCCTGTGGTTTGTGGGATTGGTAAGCGCCCACACCTTTGGTGGGTTCATCCACCTGCTGTTGCTCGTGGCCGTCGCTGTAGTTCTGATTAACCTCATTCAAGGCCGAAGAGTAGCCGACTAACAGCGGAGATGTGGGGACGAAGAACAGAGAGAGCGTCCGGCGGGAGGCTTCCCCGAGGCCCCCTCTCATGCATTGCGCTCGGCTGGCCCGTGCAGGTGCGCGCCCAGCCAGCGGGGAGGAAAACATGAAACCGATCACTTTGGCGGGGATTGTGTTGGTAGTTCTGGGTGTGCTGGCCCTCGCCTATCAAGGTATCAATTACAACCGTGAAAGGCACGTGATTGATGTGGGGCCGATGCATGCCTCGGTGGAGACACAAGAGCGAATGCCCATCCATCCCATACTCGGGGGACTGGCATTGGCTGGAGGGGTTGTCTTGCTGGTTATGGGCGCGAGGAAAAAGGCCTAGGGGGATCATGGAATGGGGCCCGCCGTGGGAGGGGCCCGAAAAACAAACAGCCCGCCTTCGGTTGAAGCCGTGCGGAGGGGCGCCCCGGTAAAGGTTTCGGAAAACTCGAACGTCAGCAGCACTTCTGACTATGGAGGTCAGCGATGTTACGAAAATTGACACTTACCCTCTGCATCCTGTTAGTTGCCGTCGTGCTCCAGGCTGCAACCAAGGAAGAGAAGCGTCTGACAACTTCCGGGGTTGTGATGGAGGAAATTCTAAACGTACCCGAGAACATCCCGCAAGATTTACTGGAGAAGGCCGAGTGCATCGTTGTTATTCCGTCTGTCCGGAAGGCAGCGTTCATCTTCGGCGGAAGCTATGGGCGTGGGGCGATGGTCTGCCGGACAGGCCAGGAGTTCCATGGCCCCTGGGGCGCTCCAGCCATGTATGCACTCGAAGGTGGCAGCTTTGGCTTTCAGATCGGCGGACAAGCTACCGATGTTGTTCTCTTGGTCATGAATCGAAAGGGCGCGGATTCTCTGCTCGACAGCAAGGTTAAGTTGGGTGGAGGGGCTTCCGTCGCGGCAGGTCCCAAGGGCCGTGATGCTCAAGCGGCCACTGATGCGTATATGGGAGCGGAGATACTCAGCTACTCCCGTTCGCGCGGTCTCTTCGCCGGTGTATCCCTCCAAGGCTCCACGCTTCGCCCCGACAATGACGCCAGCGGCCGGATCTACGGGCGCAAGATCACAGCCAGAGAAATCGTGCTGGGCAATCAAGTCGCCATTCCTGCGACCGGCCGGCATCTCGTCGGGGTCTTACAAAAGGGTGCACCGCGGAATCAATCGGACCACGCCTCAACCAACTGAGCTGATTCATGCGGCGTATTCTCGTAATCGGGCCTTGCCACGCGGAGTCCGGGAAGCGCACGGGCTCCGCGAGCTTTTACCCTGGACAGCCAGACCACAGAGGGCCATCGGCTATCGTGAACTGGGATGAGCAGTTAAGACCAGACCCGTGAGCCGCACCTGACAGACACGCGAACGCCCCCGGGATATAAGAGTGACGGGGATAAGTCCCATGAACATGCAACCCTTACTTGTACGCATCCGGGGCGTCGGCGCGCGGCAGCAAACCTCCTGGTTCTTATGGCTCTTCTTAGTCGCCGTGGCGCCAAGCGGATCGGCTCAGGACACCGGCTCGGCCCCCGAGGTTGACGCCATCGTGGCGCGCATGGCGCAGGCCCGGGCGGAAAACCGGGCGCGCTTTCGCCCCTACACAATTACGCGCGACTACAAGCTGTTTGGCAAGGAAAGCCCTCTCCCCAAGTCCCAGGTGACGGCCGGTATAGCCTTCGCCCCCCCCAACACCATGAAATATGCCATCGAGCAGATCAGCGGCACCGGGTGGGGAGAAAAGATTGTCCGCCGAATCCTGGCCACTGAGTCGAAAAAGGCGAACGAGTATGCCTCAACCGATATTTCACAGGAGAATTATAGTTTCCGCTTACTCCGCGAGGAAGTGGAAGTAGAAACTGGCCATCGTTGTTACGTGCTTGAACTCCTTCCCAAGCGCAAAGATAAACATCTGATTCGCGGGAACATTTGGGTGGATGCCAATACCTACTTGCTACACCGCGTCGAGGGGGAGCTTGCGAAGTCGCTCTCTTGGTGGGTGCGAGGAGTGCACCTCGTGGTTCATTACAGCGATGTCGGCGGCATGTGGTTGCAGACGGCTTCGGAAGCAACAGCCAATGTCCGGGTCATCGGACCACACACGCTGGTTTCTCGCAACGTCAGATACGAGATCGGCGAACTTGTTGCCGCCGGTGCTTCGGCCCGAACAGGCTTTTCCCGCGAAGACAGACCTGCAATGGAGAAGCATTGATTCACAATCAGCTCATTCTCGTGCTCGGAGCTCTTCTGAGCAGTTGCCTGTTGGGGGCAGCCGCAGCGCCGCCGACGACACAGGATCGACAGTGGGAAGAGCGCTCTGGGGCGATAGTGACGCTGTTCCGAGCGGTGCCAACCCCCGTGACGCAATCCACCCTGCTGCTGTCTTGGCCGCCCGCGAAACCACCCGCTTATCTCACCCCTGTGTCCGCCGCCACTAAAAACCCCGCTTGTGGCCTGCAGTGCCTATTCTCTGCCGAGGTTCTTAGAACCCCGTTCGTCGAACAAGTGCGCGTGACGGTCGTCCGACTCTGGGGCGGGCGGCTGCAACTCGGCGGCGTCGTAAGCTCAAGCCGGAGGGAGAACAACTTGTTGGGTTTTCCAGGCTCCGCTGCTTTTGTTGTGCATCCGAGCGAGAGACTGCCGCAACCATACAGGAGCTATGGCCTCAGCCTGACGTATCGCTTTGGCCGCGGCGCGCACGCGGATCGCCGTGGGGAGTGATTTGTTGGGGCGGAACGAAACTAGCAGAGCGCGAGGAAGCGCACAGCAGGAGCTGGCATGAGCCAGGCTGCCATTCCGGGGATTCGACCCTGGGAGGAGCCCTTCTGGAAACCCGCCCCGGGCAAGGCTGGAATTCTTTTTTATATCCTCATGATCCATATCCTGGCTGTCATCGGACTGATTCTCTTTCCCCTCCCCGGCTGGAAGATTCTGAGCTTGGCGCTGATTCTCGCGGCTCTGGGCGGTTTGGGCACGACCATCTGTTACCACCGGATGCTCGCGCACCGGACGCTCAAGCTGAATAAAGTCATCGAGCATTTGCTGGTTTTCTGGGCAATGTTCAACGGCTCAGGAGCTCCGGCCAGCTGGGTCGCTTACCACAGGCACCATCACGCGCGAACCGACACGGCCGAAGACGTCTCCAGCCCCAAGCAGGGAGGCTTCTGGTGGGCGCACCTGCGCTGGCTCTACCAGTCAGCTCGGGCAGATCGGCAGCGGTGGTGTCCGGAGTTAAACCGCGGGGCGTACAAGGGTTGGACGTATGCGCAAGTCCCGGTGCTCTTACTCTCTCTGTTCTGCGGACTCGCGCTGGGCTGGGCGGCCTTCTTCTGGTTGGGGGCAATTCGTCTGGTCTACACGCTGCACGGGCAAGCCCTCGTCAACAGTCTCACGCACTTGGGCGCCGCGGAAGGGGGAGACTCCAGCATGAACGTCTGGTGGCTGGGACCCTTGCAACTGACGGCCTGGGGCGAAAACTGGCACGGGAACCACCACTCCAACGCCGGCTCGGCGCGGCTCGGGCTACGCTGGTGGCAGACGGACATCGGGTGGTACTTCATCTGCGCATTGGAAGCGGCCGGGCTCGCCAGCAACGTCAAACGCCCCCGAGCACGCTAAACACCCGCAGGGTTCGTCCCTACTCCCTCCGACAAATTCTCTGTAATGAGCAATTGGGGGCAGACTGGCTTTACTGCAGGCCAGTATCATGATCACGTACCGCGGAGAAAACGAAAGTGGCTTCCCTGAACCCCTCGCTGCGCTGGATGATCTTCACGCTAGTCCTTTTGGCATGGACTACGTCAACTGTCGGGCAGCCTTCACTCTGGGAAAGATCTGCGGGGTCTTCCTCTTGGGCCGCTCAGAGCAGCACGCCGCAGCGACTCACTGCTCAAGGTGAGTCGGAGCTGCGGGCCAGTATCGACTCCGGAAGTCTCGCAGAACTCCGCTGGTCCAGCTTCGTTGATTACCGTCCCCAAGTAAAAGAATTCTACGAATCCGGCGGATACACCTTGGCCTGGGTTCGTGACGGGCGGCCGACCCTCCAGGCGCAGGTCATTATCGAAGCGCTGCAGGAAGCCGACGGCAAGGGTTTGGACTCCGAAGATTACGACGGTTCGCGCTGGGCGGAGCGGCTGGCAAAGCTGCGGGGGTCGCCCTCGCAGGCCGACCTCGGGCGTTTTGACGCGGTGCTCACCGTATGCGTGATGCGATACATCTCTGATCTGCACGTCGGGAAGGTCAATCCACGCTACTTCCATTTTGGGCTTGACGTCGAGCGCAGGAACTACGACCTGGCCGACTTCTTGCGAGTGCGGCTTGTGGGCGGGGACGATGTGAAAGCCGTCTTGGAGAGCGTGGAACCACCGTTCTCCGAATACCGACGGACGCAACAGGCCTTGCGCCACTATCTCGAACTGGCGCGGCACGATGATGGTCAACAATTGCCAGCTTCTGCGAAACCAGTGTCGCCCGACAGCTCGTACCCCGGTGTGACCCGGCTGGCGCGGCTGCTGCGTCTACTGGGCGACCTGCCACCGGACGTGGCGGTCCAGGATGACTCCGACATCTATCAGGGAGCCCTGGTAGAAGCGGTGATGCGCTTTCAGACCCGACATGGTCTTGCGCCGGACGGACAACTGGGCGCTCGGACCCTGAAGGAATTGAATACACCCTTGACTCGGCGAGTGCGGCAACTGCAACTGACGCTGGAGCGCTGGCGTTGGCTCCCCCACGAATTCTCAGCGCCTCCCGTCGTCGTCAACATCCCCGAGTTTCGCTTGAGCGCGTATGACGAGCAGAGCAGCGTCGCCTTGGCCACAAACGTGATCGTGGGAAAGGCCTACCGGCACCAGACGCCCGTGTTTGCGGACGAGATCAGCTACGTTGTGTTCCGTCCCTATTGGAACGTGCCGCCCGGCATCCAGCGCTCCGAAATCGCACCGGCCGCTGCGCGGGACCGCAGCTACTTGGAGACGGAGAGATTCGAAGTACTCAGCCGAAGTGGACAGGTGGTTGCTTACGATCCGGCGAGTGACGAGGTCTCTCAGCAGCTCCGTGCAGGAGCGGTGCAAGTACGGCAAAGGCCGGGACCGAATAACGCCTTGGGTCTGGTGAAGCTGGGATTCCCCAACAGTTTTAGCGTGTATCTGCACAGCACGCCCACGCAAAAACTGTTTTCCCAACCGCGTCGCGATTTCAGCCACGGATGCATTCGAGTGGAACGGTCGGCGGAACTCACGACCTGGGTGTTACGGAATAACCCCGGATGGGACCTGCAGCGCGTCGAGGCGGCCATGCAGAGCGGAAGGGACAACGAACGAATCTATCTCGCCCGGCCCATCCCGGTGCTCATTCTGTACAGCACGGCAATCGTGACCGAGGAAGGGGAAGCCCGCTTCTTCGACGACATCTACAGGTTGGATGAGGCGCTGGAACAGGTCTTTGCGAAAGGTCATCCCTTCCCGCGCTAGCTGCCGGGGCGCTGGGGCGCCGCGCAACCCAGGCACCATTGCCGCGTTCGCCCGAGGTCAACGTGGATGAAGTCGGAGCGGGGGTAGTACCCGACGCCTCCGCGTTGAAGCGAAAGGGCAGCCTGCCGCAAGGTCTCGGTCTTTGTGCCGGGCAAGCGCACATCGAGGGCTTCCGCTCGCATGTGCAGGCTGTTCTTGGAAACGCCGGTGGACTGGCGGCGGAGGAATTCGTTGCTCCAGAGGGAGCGGTAGCCGCAGATGATGTGCAATTCGGCTCCCGGCCGGCCGACTGCCGCCGAAAGCTCCGCCAGCACATCGAAAAGCCGTGGATCAAAATGTCGCATCTCGCCTGTGCGGTGGTCCCGCAGAAAGTGGTCGAGGTGGGCGGTCGCCGCAGGCAGATAGGTAACTCCCCGGCGATAAATGATGTCAATCCGTTCGCTGGTGTGAGTGTGGTACAGGCGGATCCGATACTCCTGTTCCTGACCTAGTGTGCTCGGGGCGTCGCTGGAGGTTCCAGAGAGTGGACCGAGCAAGAGCGTCAGAGCGAACCCAACGATTCCCATCCGCAAGGCTGGCTTCGGCCCGCGCATTGCCGGCAGGTTTCCCAGAGAATTCACGTGTGAGCGCAAGATGTGCAACATTATACAGGCAGGTGTGCAAAATTGAACACCTAAGTTTAGATGTGATGGATCGGCCTTTCGTTGCCCAATCTGGCTGCAGATTCAATAAGACCGGATTTGCTCACTTGGAGGTCCGTCTAGCTGCTAATAGAAATGCCGGACTGTTGGGCCATTCTTCTGTAGCTGACCAAGAGGTCTGGCATGACTCAAAGGTTTACAGAGCAATAGGAAGTCCGCAAGGCCAAGATGCGGCTGTGGATCCTTTGGCACTTCCAGCAGATCAGCCACAACATTAGTCTGACCTGCCGGTTCTTCGGAGTTTCGCGTAATCAGTTTTACATCTGGCAGCAACGCTTCGAGAAAGAGGGCACGGAGGGCCTGCGGGACCGGTCACGCAAGCCGAAACGAATCCACTGCCGGCTTCCGCCGGGTTTGTTGCCCTCAGCCTTCGCCTCCGCCAGGAGCGGCGGTAGGTTGCGAATGAGCTTGTACCTGCTGGGCCACTATCAGGTTTCCGTTCAACAGGTCGCTGTCTTGAAGATCATCCACCGCCACCATATGAACCGTGTCTCGCCCAAACGCTTCCGCCCGAGCCCGAAGCTGCTAACCTACGGTCCTCTGGAGTTATCCGGGCAGCCTGCAGCCGCGAGCGCCCGTGAATGGTGTCCCGTGCTTTGTCTTCGGATTTCCGCGACATCGTCAAGTTTGCGAAGGATCATGCCAGGTTGGAGCCGAATGCTCACCCTACGGCGTCTGCGGATCGCAGAAGCCTCCCCGGAGCCGATTCTTGGACACAAAAGTCCCCACAGTCGGCGTCAGTGCGGCGCTGAAACTTGTTGTGTGTCAGCTGTAAATCATAGAAAACAAAATGCCCGGGGTGGGGGTCGAACCCACACGGCCGGTTAGGGCCAGGGGATTTTAAGTCCCCAGCGTCTGCCAGTTCCGCCACCCGGGCGAGAGAAGACACGGTAGCACTGAGGCAGGAGGGAAGCAAAGCGCGGACGAGGGGAGGATTGAGAGGAGCGCGCTTCAGGCTTCGACACAGCGGAACTTGGCGTAAGCGAACGGGAAGCAGGGCTGGTACCAGTTGCGAAAGGAGCGGCGCAGCAAACAGGCAGCGGTGCGTGCCGAGCCGCCCTTCAACACAAAGTGCCCGGCGTCGAAGGCGTGCGCGGAGTAGGTGGCGTAGAACGGCAGCGGCTCGAAGCCGGCGAAGGGCGCGAAAGGAGTCGAAGTCCACTCCCAGCCGTTGCCCACCAAATCGTGGACGCCGAATGCGCTGGCGCCGGCGGGATGGCTGCCGACGGGCGCGGGCTCCCAGCGCGCGAAGTCGAAGTTGCCGCGCGCCGGCGACGGCGATTCATCGCCCCACGGAAATTCGCGCTCGACGCCCTGCGGTGTGCCGAAAGCGGCGCGGTGGAATTCCGCTTCGCTGGGGAGCCGCTTTCCCGCCCAGCGCGCGTAAGCCGCCGCTTCTTCCTGGGCGACGTACACCGGCCAGTCGCGCGGCAGAGGAATCTCCTCGAAGAGCGTGCGGTAGAACCACTCCTCCCCGCGGCGCAGCCAGTGCTGCGGGTGCTCGATTCCCTGCGCCGTGCGCCAGCGCCAGCCGCGCGCGCTCCACAGAGATTTTTCCCCGTAGCCGCCGGCGCGGACAAACTCGAGAAACTCGTGGTTGGTGATGTTGTGCGAGTCAATGGCGAAGGCAGGGACCTCGGCCCGATGGGCTTCGTATTCATTGTCCCAGCCGACAAGCCCGTTCTCCCCGCGCCGCAGTCCCAGCGTCGCCGCCCCCGCCGGGATCGCCACCGGCTTGCGCTCGACCGGCGCTGCGGCCGGAGCCGGCAGGTGCCGTGGCGCGCGCTTCCTCTCGGGTGGCAGGCAGTGCAGTTTGTACGCGAAAGTCTCGGCGTGCATCATGCGGTGCTCAATGGCGAAGCTGAAGATGACGCCGCGGTCAAAGTAAGGATGAGGCGGCTGTGAGAAGGCAGTTTTCTCCAGCGCCGCATCCACCTCGTCGCGCCAGCGGGCGTTGGC
>Ga0209640_10002333_pt1 | contig 16521 bp, 15 predicted proteins | sample RifCSP10_1_FD_184018 | JGI IMG/M metagenome (GOLD analysis project Ga0209640, IMG submission 184018) | Soil microbial communities from Rifle, Colorado - Rifle CSP2_sed 10_1 (SPAdes) (version 2) | ecosystem: Environmental > Terrestrial > Deep subsurface > Rock core/Sediment | place: Rifle... | reverse complement strand
AGCGTCAGTTTCTTAATTTGTTCGGTCAGCGCGAGGTGTGCGCGCACGTCGCTTGGGTCTGACGCGCGCACGAACTCATCGAGACCGCTGCCGATCAGGAATGCAGCTTGCGAGGTGTAACCAAGCAACTCCAATCCGACGTCGGCGCCGGCCTCGGCTATCGCGGTGAAATCGACGTGCGCGGTAATGTCTTGCAGGCCGGGCAGGATCAGCGGATCGGGATGCGCGCGGTGGCGGTAGTGACACATTAACGTGCCGGTTGTGCGATCGGGGTGATAAAACTCGGTGCGCGGGAAGCCGTAGTCGATGAGCAGCAACACGCCCGCTTCAATACGTTCGCCGATGCTGCGCACCCAGGCCTCGGCGGCGAGACCGATTTCCGAGACATAGCCGGGCGCGAGAGCGAGTGGTTCGATTCGGTCGACAACGGTGGGCGGGGCGGGTTGCTCGATCCAATCGAAGCGATCGTTGCGCCAAGTCACGCCCAACTGTTTTACGCCGTCGACATCGACTTTGAAGCGTTCGACCGGCATGGCGTCCAACAACTCGTTCGCAAGCACGAGCCCTCGAAAGCCGGGTTCGGGTAGACGATCGAGCCAACGAACACGCGTGACAAAGTCCGGCGCAATTTCTTTGACCGTCGTCGCCTGACGGTCACGCAAGTCGGCGCCGAGTTCGAGAATGAAATAGGTTTGCGGTAGCGCACCGAGGGCCGCGAGCTCGTTCAATAGCGCCGCGGCCAGCTTGCCGCTTCCGGCGCCGGCTTCGAGGATGTTGCTTCCCGGAAGTTGTTCGACGATTCCCCTTGCCGCCCGAGCCAGACAGCGGCCGAATACCGGAAAGGATTCAGCTGCGGTGACGAAATCCCCGGCGGCACCGAACTTCTGCGTGCCGGCGGCATAGTACCCAAGACCCGGCGCGTAGAGCGCGAGCTCCATGTAGCGGCTGAAGGGGATCGAGCCGGTACGCGCGATTTCCGCGCGAATCAGCGCGCTTAGGCGTTCGCTGTGCGCATGTTCCTCCGCCGACGGGTCCGGCAGTGCGGTCAAATGTTGGTGCAGTAATGCCATCTACTATTGGCCTCACCCAGGCAGGCGAGTATCTTTCCGCGATTGTATCCCGGCTTGAGCCGAATCGACTCGATGGCAGCAGCCTCATTGACCGACAAAGTGGCGTTAATCACCGGCGGCGCACACCGTATCGGCGGTGCACTGGCGCGCGCGCTGCACGCCGAAGGGATGCGTCTCGTGATCCATTACCATTCCTCCGAAGCGCAAGCGCACGCGTTACAGGCCGAGCTGCACCAAGCGCGTCCAGATTCGGTGATGCTGGTGCGCGGGGATCTCGGCTCGGGCGAGCGGCTGGCGCGCAACCTCGTGTTCGAGACGGTCGAGGCGTTCAAGCGGCTCGATGTGTTGGTCAATAACGCCTCGCAGTTTTATTCGACCGAGTTCGGTCAGGCGACCGAGGCGCAGTGGGACGAAATACTTTCGATCAATCTCAAGGCGCCGTTTTTTCTGGCGCAAACAGCGGCACCGCACCTAAAGAAAACCGGCGGTACGATTGTAAACATCACTGATATCTACGGCGATCGGCCGCTGATTAACTATTCGATCTACAGCATATCCAAGGCCGGACTGGTTATGTTGACCAAGGCGCTGGCGCGCGAACTCGGGCCGGAGGTTCGGGTAAACGGTATCGCACCCGGCGTCATCCTGTGGCCGGAAATCGGGCTTGATGAAATGTCGAAGCAGCGCATCATTTCACGCACGCCGCTCAAGCGCTCGGGCGAGCCGAGCGACATCGCGGGCGCGGCGGTGTTCCTGATTCGCGACGCGGGTTACATCACTGGGCAGGTGATCGCCGTCGATGGCGGGCGGTTCGTCTTGATCTAGCTGGCTATGCGCCGAGTTCTGATGTCGTATCGAAGTTGATCGCAAGCTTGCGCAGGGCATTCTTATTCGCGAATTGTTGCCACCGGTCCGCCAGTCGCTCCCCGGTTTCGGGATGACACAACGCCGGTGCGAGCGCGACCAGCGGGCCGAGCACGTGGGCGTAGGCCAGAATATCGCGACGGGGAATGTCGAAACGGTTGTCGTGTCGAACCAAATCACCGTACAACAACACGTCGATGTCGAGAGTGCGCGGGGCGAAGCGCGGGCCGCCGCGCACGCGGCCTTGCGCCGTCTCGAAGTGCCTGAGTTGCGCGCATAAGCGTTCGAGCGGTTCGTGGGTATCGAAGCGTGCCACTAGGTTGTAAAAATCGTCGCCATCGAAACCTTCGGCCTTACTTTCGTAGGCCGGCGACAACTCGACGCCGTTAAAGCTCGCCTTGAGGGCGCGTACCGCTGCGCGAATATTTTGTTCGCGCGCGATATTGGAACCGATGCTGACGTAAACCCGCGGCACTAGGGCTTATGCCCGCGCTCGATGATTACACCGACGTCGGTGGCGTGGCGCAGCGCGCCTTTCTTATTAATACGTACGCGCACCCAGGCGACGGCGAACTCCTGGCGTACGATCTCGGCGATGCGCTCGGCCAGTGTTTCGACCAGCTCGAACTCCGAGGTACCGACAAAGTCGATCAGACGTTTCGCGATCGCCTTGTAATCGATCGTGTCCGCCAATCGGTCGCTACGCGCCGCGCGCGCGACGTCGGCCGCCAGATCGAGATCGATGGCGACGGTCTGGCGGATGCGCCGCTCCCAGTCGAACGCGCCGATGACACAGTCGATTTTGAGGTTTCGAACGTAGATGATGTCCATGGAATGCATGTCGACAAGCTATAGCGTCGCACTATAGCGAAAAGTTTACGGCGCTGTCTTGACCACGGGCGCGCCGCCGCTTCCAATGAGCACGATGAACTACCTCTGGCCCGTTGTTGGTTATTTGGTCGGCTCGATTCCGATGGCGATCTTGGTCGCGCGGGTGTTCGGGCTACCCGATCCGCGTACTACCGGATCGAACAATCCGGGCACGACTAATATTTTGCGCTACGGCGGCAAGGCGCCCGCCGCGGTTACGCTCGCTGGTGACGTGTTAAAGGGCGCGTTGGTCGTGGCGGTTGTTCAATTCGCCGCACCGGATCCGACGGTGTTGGCGCTAAGCGGATTGGGCGTGTTTCTGGGCCACCTCTATCCGGTGTTCGTCCGTTTTCAGGGCGGTAAGGGTGTGGCTACGGCACTCGGTGTTTGGTTGGTGCTGGTTCCGTGGGTCGGATTGTTGTTGTTGGCGACCTGGGTCGTGGTGGCGGTCGCGTTTCGATATTCATCGCTGGCAGCGCTGGTCGCCGCGTGCTTGGCGCCGGTGTATGTAATTTGGTTGGCACCGATTGCGGCGTATGTTGCGCTCGGCGTGGCCATCACGCTGTTGCTCGTATGGCGCCATCGCAGCAACATTCGCAAGCTGTTCGCCGGTACTGAAGGACGAATCGGCGCGCGCTAACTACGCAGCGGCGGTAAGTCGCTCAGTGCCCAGCGGGGGTGCACCGTAAACTCCGGGCCGTCATGTTGTCCCGCTTGTAGGCGCTGATATCCCGCGAACGCGATCATCGCGCCGTTGTCGGTGCAGAATTCGAGACGCGGGAAATGGCAAGTCACGCCAGTGCGCTGCGCCAACTGTGCCAGCCGTTCGCGCAGCAATTGATTCGCGCTTACGCCGCCCGCCATCACGACGCGATTCAATCCGGTTTGCGCGATGGCGCGTTCCACTTTAACGATTAGCGTATCAACCACGGCCGCCTGCAACTCGGCCGAAATGTCAGCGATCGCTTGCGAATCGAGTGTGGAATTGGTAACCGCCAGCGCGCAGGCGGTTTTCAGGCCGCTGAAACTGAAGTCGAGCCCCGGTCGATCAGTCATCGGGCGGGGAAATCGGAATTTTCCGTTTCGGCCCGATCGGGCCGCTTGCTCGATCGCCGGACCGCCGGGATAGCCGAGCCCCAGGAGCTTGGCCGTCTTATCGAAGGCTTCGCCCGCCGCATCGTCCAGGGACTCGCCCAAGATCTGATACTGGCCGACCGCCTGAACGTCTGCCAACAGCGTGTGCCCGCCCGACACCAGTAGCGCGAGAAACGGGAACTGCGGTGGATCGTCTTCGAGCATGGGCGACAGCAAATGGCCTTCCATATGATGAATACCGATGCCGGGTACGCCCCAAGCCAGAGCCAGCGAGCGCCCGACCGCCGCCCCCACCAACAGGGCACCGGCCAATCCAGGACCGACGGTGTAGGCAATGCCGTTGATACTGGCGGCCGAGATTTCGGCTCGGTCGAGCATCAGGCGCACCAGAGGCAGGATCTTGCGTATGTGGTCCCGCGACGCCAGTTCCGGGACGACCCCTCCGTATTCCGCGTGCAAAGCCGCCTGGGAATAGCGCAAATGCGAGAGTAATCCGACCTGCGAGTCGTAAACGGCGACGCCGGTGTCGTCGCAGGAAGTTTCTAGTCCTAAAACACGCATCGTCTATATTCTATTCGGGTGTAAGTGCCTTGGCCCGGGCGCGATGTACAAACCCAGGCCAAGGGGATAAAATCGCGCCCCTTCCGGCCAAGTGGTGCCTCGAAAGGCCCGTTTCCCGGCAGTCGTTCGTTCCCACAAATCGACTAACTGAAGCGAGGTTTTTACACTCGATGCCTTCTGTCCGCGTTAAAGAAAACGAGCCGTTCGAGCTCGCGCTGCGCCGCTTCCGCCGATCCTGTGAAAAGGCGGGCGTATTCACCGAGATGCGCCGGCGCGAACATTACGAGAAACCCACCGAGATTCGCAAGCGCAAGGCCGCCGCTGCCAAAAAGCGCGAGCAAAAGAAAGTGGCCCGCATGGCGATGCCTTATCGACCGCGCGCGGTGGGATGAGTCTTAAGGAAAAAATCCTAGACGATGTAAAGCAGGCGATGCGCGCGAAGAACCAGGCGCGCGTCGACACCCTTCGCCTGCTCACCGCCGCGATCAAGCAGCGCGAAGTCGACGAGCGGATCACGCTCGACGACACGCAGATTCTCGTGGCGATCGACAAGTTGGTGAAACGATCGCGCGAGTCGATCGAGCAATTTGAAAAGGGTGCCCGCCCCGATTTAGCCGCCAAAGAGCAGGCCGATATCGCCATTTGGCAGGTTTATCTGCCGCAGCCGCTGAGTGCCGCCGAAATCGATCAGCTGATCGCACAGGCCGTCACCGCCACCGGTGCCGCGTCGATAAAGGATATGGGCAAGGTAATGGGTGTGCTCAAACCCCAGCTCCAGGGCCGCGCCGACATTGGGCAAGTGAGCGCACGCATCAAAGCGCGATTGGGCGGCTGACGCCGGCGTCCCGCGGCTGCGGTAGAATGTCGGCATGGCCGGCCGGATCCCGAAGCAGTTTATCGACGACGTACTGCTGCGCGCCGATATCGTCGAAGTGATCGACGCGCGCGTGCCGCTGAAGAAGGCCGGTAAGGACTACAAGGCCTGCTGTCCGTTCCACGACGAAAAGTCTCCATCGTTTACGGTCAGTCCCACGAAGCAGTTTTATCATTGCTTCGGCTGCGGCGCGCACGGAACAGCAATCGGGTTTCTCATGGAATATGAACACATGAGTTTTCCCGAGGCCGTTGAGGATTTGGCGAATCGTCTCGGCCTGAAGTTACCGCAAGAGAGCGTGGCTAGCACGCCGCGTGTTGATGGCACGGCGGAACTGTTGCGGGTTCTCGAAGAAGCGGCGCGCTACTATCGCGGCCAACTACGTGATAGCGCCCGCGCGATTGCTTATCTCAAGGGACGGGACATTAGCGGTGAGATTGCCTCCGCCTTCGGCGTCGGTTACGCGCCGGATGGATGGAACAATCTAACGAGCGAGCTTGGCGTGAGTTCCGCTGAAACCGAATTGCTGGTTCAGGCGGGTCTCGCAGTGCGCAAGGATGACGGTCGTTGCTACGACCGTTTTCGCGATCGGGTAATGTTTCCGATTCACGATTATCGCGGACGGATAATCGGATTCGGCGGGCGCATCATCGACGCCGGCGAGCCGAAGTATCTGAACTCTCCGGAAACGGTGTTATTTCATAAGGGGCGCGAGCTATACGGGCTCTTCAAGGCGCGCGCGAGCGTTAAAAACGCCGGCCGAGTCCTCGTCGTTGAAGGCTACATGGACGTGGTCGCGCTGGCCCAACACGACGTTAGCAATGCGGTGGCGACCTTGGGTACCGCCACCACGCGCGAACACCTCGATCGGCTGTTTCGATTCGCGCCGGAGATCGTATTTTGCTTCGACGGCGACCGTGCCGGGCGCGAGGCCGCGAACCGGGCTCTGGAAACCGTGCTTCCGGTCATGCACGATGGACGCCAGGTTAGTTTCCTGTTTCTCCCGGAAGGCGAGGATCCGGATTCATTGGTACGAAAAGAGGGCGGTGCGGTATTTGCCGCGCGAGTTACGCGAGGTAAGCCGTTACCGGATTTTTTCTTCGAGTCGCTGGCGTCGCAGGTCGATCTGAAGCGCATGGATGGGCGTACACGGCTGGCCGAACTTGCGCGACCGCTGCTCGCGCGGCTGCCGAGCGGTATGTTTCGCGAGATGATGATAGAGCGTTTGGCGGAGCTGAGTCTGGTTCCGGCCACGCGTCTGGCGACGATGTTTGGAGCGCCCGACGAAACGCCGGAACGTCCTCACTCGGCCAGCGTACGTGCGGGGGGTCGTCCAGTTCTGCAGCCGAAACAGCCGTCCATTGTATGGATGGCCGCCGCGATGCTGGTTCAATACCCGGAGCTGGGAGCGAAGGTCGCTGACCTCCAATTTCTGGAGGATCTGGATCGTCCCGGGATGGACTTGTTTCGTAAGCTGGTCGAGGCAATCAGGGCGAACCCTAGTTGCAATACGGCTGCGTTAGTGGAGAGTTTCAGAGATACGGAGCACGAACAGCATTTGGCGCGATTGGCGGTCTGGAGTCATCCGGTGCTCAGTCAGGACGTCACTACCGAGTTTGCCGGGGTGTTGAACCAGATGCGCCGCGCCACCATAAAAGCGAAGGTGGAGCACTTACTTCATAAGCAGAGGATTTACGGGCTAAATACCCTGGAAATCACCGAATTGACGCGCTTAACGCGAATCCAGACCGAAAAGGCCGAACTGGCACATTGACGACGCAACATAGGGCACGTCCAAAAGTTAAGCTATAATTTCACGCTTTATTCCGCGAACCACATAAGCGGCAGACCTAGGCACATACATGGATCAAGAGACACAGCGCTCCCAGCTCAAAAAACTGATCATTCAGGGCAAAGAACAGGGGTTCCTAACCTACCGGGAGATTAACGACCATCTACCCGAGGATGTTCACGATACCGACCAAATCGAGGCGGTCGTGAACATGATCAACGACATGGGGATCCAGGTGTTCGATGAGGCACCGGATCCCGATGCGTTGTTGCTGAAGACCGAGTCCGCCCCCGCCGAAGAAGACGAAGAAGCCGCCGAAGAGGCGGAGCAAGTCCTCGTCTCCGCCGTCGATAGTGAGTTCGGTCGCACCACCGATCCGGTACGCATGTACATGCGTGAGATGGGTACGGTGGAGTTGCTCACGCGCGAAGGCGAAATTGATCTCGCCAAACGCATCGAAGACGGCGTGCGTCAAACCACCGAGGCCATCGCCGCTTGCCCGGCCGCTATCGCCGAGGTCGTGCGCATGATGGATTTGGTCGAAGCCGATCAGATGCGGCTGACCGACTTGATTGTCGATTTTGTCGACCCGAACGCGCCGGACATGCCGTTGCCGGAGATTAAGCCGGTCGTGGCAGCGGATGATTCCGACAATGACGACAACGACGGCAGTAGCAACAGCGACTCCGAAGAGGAGGGCGGACCCGACCGCGAAGAGGCGCTGCGGCGCTTCGCGCGCATTCGCAAACTGCACGCGAGCCTGCTAAAGACCATGGCGAAGTACGGCCACGATAGCCCCGAGCTGCGGCGCATGCAGAAGAAGCTCGCCGAAGAATTCATGCAGATCAAGTTTGTGGCCAAGCAGATCAATCGCTTGGTCGAGTACGTGCGCTCACTCGTGGATCAGGCACGCGGGCAGGAAAAAGTAATCATGGAAATGTGCGTCAGCAAGGCGCGCATGCCGCGAAAGATTTTTATTAAGATTTTTCCCGGCAACGAAACTAATAAGCGCTGGGTCAAAAAGGCGATGAAGTCGCGCGAGGTAAACGCGGCGGTGCTCGAAAGCCACGCCGAGGCTATTGTCGCGGTGCAAGAAAAGCTGCGCCAAATCGAAGAGCGCACCGGGTTACCGATTATGGCGCTCAAGGAAGTGAACCGGCGCATGTCGATCGGCGAAGCTAAGGCACGGCGCGCGAAAAAGGAAATGGTCGAGGCGAATTTGCGCTTGGTCATTTCAATCGCGAAGAAATACACAAACCGCGGCTTGCAATTTCTCGACCTGATTCAAGAAGGCAATATCGGCCTAATGAAGGCGGTGGACAAGTTCGAATATCGTCGCGGCTACAAGTTCTCGACGTATGCCACTTGGTGGATCCGACAGGCTATTACGCGTTCGATTGCTGACCAGGCCCGGACGATTCGCATTCCGGTGCACATGATCGAGACGATTAACAAGCTCAATCGCATCTCGCGCCAGATGCTCCAGGAGATGGGGCGCGAAGCGACGCCGGAAGAACTGGCCGAGCGCATGGAAATGCCGGAAGACAAGATCCGCAAAGTGCTCAAGATCGCCAAGGAACCGATATCGATGGAAACGCCGATCGGTGACGACGAGGATTCGCATCTGGGCGATTTCGTCGAGGACGTGAACACCGTAGCCCCGCCGGAAGCCGCGACCGGCTCCGGCTTAAAGGGCGCGACCATGGAAATTCTCAGCACCTTGACCCAGCGCGAAGCGAAAGTGTTGCGCATGCGCTTCGGTATCGGTATGAACACCGATCACACGCTTGAAGAAGTTGGTAAACAATTCGACGTCACCCGCGAGCGAATTCGCCAAATCGAGGCCAAGGCGTTGCGCAAGCTGCGGCATCCGAGCCGCTCGGAGCACTTGCGTAGTTTCCTCGACTAACAGGTAGTACGCCCAAAACGAAAGGGCCCGCAAGGGCCCTTTTTCAATAGATAGCGGTCATAGCACACATTCGGAATTGTGCAGCTCGGCATGGCAGTTCGAGCAAAGCAGGACACATTTTTTTGCTTCGATCATAACTGCATCCCAGCATCGGTTGGACAGAGTCCTGAGATCTAACTGAAATTCTTTTTGGCGTGGGTCAGGGTGGTGAAATTCGAGCGCCGCGTAGTTTTTCTTGTAGCCGCAATATTCGCATCGTTCTCCCTTCAATCTAATCAGTTCGAGTTTCCGCTCTCTTCCGCGGCGTTGCTGCGCTGCATACGATTGATGCCGGTTATTCGTGTCCACATTTTTGCAACTGCGCGAACAGAATTTTCTTTGACGACCACGTAGCGTTTTCTCGCACACCGCGCATTTTTTCATGCGGCTCGCCTCCCAGAGAATGGATTATTCACAAGGAGATAATCTACAGAGTTTTTAGGGGCTGCGTCTAGGGACCGCGATACACGTGTTGCAAGCTGATAGAATCGCGCCTCATGGGCCTGTAGCTCAGTTGGTTAGAGCAGGGGACTCATCACAATGGTGCGCTCATACCGAAAGGTATGAGATGAACGGGATGAATTCAGGGAACCCGCAGTAGTCTAGATGACTGCCGGCAACCCTGAGCCAAGCCGGGGGTACACCTCCGGAAGGTGCAGAGACTACCTGAGGGCTCAAGCGCCCTTAATAACAGGCATCGAGCGTCCCGCACCCTAACAACGCGGTTGAGGGTGATGAGATAGTCCACTCCCGTCGGAAACGGCGGGCAAAGTGAATCCCTTGGTCGAAGGTTCGAGTCCTTCCGGGCCCACCATATTTCGTTCCAGTTCGCACTGAAATATTGCCTGCCGTTCTGCGATTCGCTGACCGCAAACTCGAACCTACGGTTGGCTTCTTCGCTGCGCAATCCGTGCTCCGCTTGAAGTCCGGTCTCGCCGTCCATGGCGAGGCGTTCGCGGCTCCTCTGGCCGCCGCTCGCCCTCCGCGCCCACCAAAACCGATCGGCATGCTAGGCTAGGATTCGGCCTCGGTAAGGTCCTATGCAGCCATCACTCGTTCTCAATCGGCGCCAGCAAGATTTGCTGGGCTGGGTACAGCGCGAAGGCTTCGCCTCGGTGGAAGCGCTGGCCGCCCATTTTGGCGTCACCCATCAAACGATTCGTCGTGACATCAATCAGCTGGCGCACCAGAAGCTGATACGCCGTTATCACGGCGGTGCCGGCTTGCCGTCCAGTATCGAGAACATGGCGTACGCTGCGCGCCAAGTTTTGTTTCACGAGGAGAAGCGACGCATCGCCGAACTCGTGGCACAGCATATTCCGAACAACGCGTCGCTATTCATTAATATTGGTACGACTACGGAAGAAGTGGCGAAAGCATTGTCCCGGCATCGCCATTTGCGCGTTATCACGAACAACCTCAACGTGGCTAACGTCATGTCCGGTTATCCGGATTGCGAGGTGATCATCGCCGGTGGGCTGGTTCGCGCGCGCGACAAAGGCATCACGGGCGAGGCGACGATCGATTTTATTCGTCAATTCAAGGTGGACTTCGGCGTAATCGGAATCTCCGGAATCGAGTCTGACGGTACCTTGCGCGATTATGATTACCACGAAGTGCGAGTCGCGGAAGCGATTGTCGGGCAATCACGCAAGGCCTATCTGGTGGCAGATCATTCCAAATTCGGCCGCGCCGCGCTGGTGCGGCTTGGCCACCTGTCGCAAATTCATGCATTCTTCACGGATCAGCCTCCGCCGCAACGCATGGCTTCGGTGTTCGCCGAAGCGAATACGATGGTCCATGTCGCGACCTGAGTAACAACGCGCGCGTTGGGTGTTGCGTCACCATCGCGGCGCCTTTCCCTTTAATCCGTGGTCGAATCTTCGGCGCCGACTCTTCCATCACTCAAAATAGTGTGCATCGCCGGCCTACAATCGGCTGCACCCTACTACGCGCGAATATATTCGTTAAGTTACAAATACGATTACACATAACCAACAAATGTTCTAATACGATATCTACAATGTTCGTTTTCTAACATTTCTATGTATGATATGGTTCTTTTAGAACATACATAAAATCAGCCCGACCTGAAGATATTGCGTCTCGCAACTCAGGCTGCGGCCGGAGCGCTCATGGCGGTGGGTAGTAACTACGACATGTTGGTCGTTGGCGGTGGCATCAATGGCGTCGGGATCGCGCGCGATGCGGCCGGCCGTGGCCTGTCGGTTTTGCTTTGCGAGCAGGACGACCTTGCCGGTCATACCTCTTCGGCGAGCACCAAGTTAATTCACGGCGGTCTGCGCTACCTCGAGTACTACGAATTCAACCTGGTGCGCAAAGCGTTGCAGGAGCGCGAGGTGTTGTTGCGCGCGGCACCGCATATCATTTGGCCACTGCGTTTCGTCATGCCGCATAACGCGCAGCTGCGTCCGGCGTGGATGATACGAGCGGGGCTATTCCTCTACGACCATCTTAGCAAGCGTCGATTGCTCGCGCGTTCGCGTAGTATCGATTTGGCATCGAACCCGCTCGGACATCCGCTGCAAGCGCAGCATCGCAAGGGCTTCGTCTATTCCGACGCTTGGGTCGATGACGCGCGCTTGGTAGTCCTGAACGCGATGGACGCGGCTGAGCGCGGGGCAACCGTGTTGCCGCGCACGCGTTTTGTAAGCGCGCAGCGCCATCCCGATCACTGGCTCGCGACGCTGCACCAATCGGCGACCGGTCGTTCGGAAACTGTTCGTGCGCGCGTGCTGGTAAATGCAGCCGGACCGTGGGCGGGGAATCTGTTGCGCGATTCGCTCGCGCTTTTACCGAAGCGCGAACTGCTCATGGCGAAAGGCAGCCACATCATCGTGCGTAAGCTTTTCGAGCACGACCATGCGTACATTCTGCAGAACCCCGACAAGCGCATCATCTTCGCGATTCCGTACGAGCAAGAATTCACGCTAATCGGCACGACCGATGTCGCGTTTAGCGGCGATCCGGCGCAGGTTTCCGTCTCGAGCGATGAGACCAATTATTTGTGCGAGATGGCCAACCGCTATTTCACTCGGCAAATTACCGCGCGCGACGTCGTAGCAAGCTATGCCGGCGTGCGTCCACTGTTGGAGGAAGAAACCTCCGACCTGTCCGCAGTCACTCGCGACTACGCACTCGAAAGCGATGTCGGCGCGGATCGTGCGCCCCTGCTATCGGTGCTCGGCGGAAAGATAACGACCTTTCGCCGCCTCGCCGAGGAAACGCTCGATATGCTGGCCGCGAACCTAGGGCGCACCGGCCCGACATGGACCGCAACCGCGCCGCTGCCGGGTGGGGATATCGTCAACGCCGACTTCGATTCGTTCCTGACCGACTTGCGCCATCGCTATACCTGGTTGCCGGCGAGTCTGCTGCGCCGCTACGCCCGCGCCTATGGAACCCGCATTCATCGGCTGCTCGGTACCGCTACAAATACTGCCGGCCTCGGTCAGGATCTTGGCGAAGGCATTTTTGAGGCTGAAATTGATTATCTGGTGAAGCGCGAGTGGGCGCGTACCCCGGAAGACATATTATGGCGCCGCACCAAGCTTGGCTTGCACGTTACCGCCACGACGGTGCAGCGTTTGTCGGCGGCGTTGCCGAGTATCGTCGCCCAATGTGACCCGCAAGAGATTCGCTATGCGACTAACGCTTGAGCGCGTCAACTTAAACGTCGGCGGCGAACCGTATTTGTACGACGTCGATCTCGACCTCGCGTCCGGCTCGCTGAATGTGTTGCTCGGCCCGACACAGGCCGGCAAGACGTCGTTGTTGCGCATCATGGCCGGTCTCGATCGCCCCTCAAGCGGCAAGGTGCGCGTGGGTGAGCGCGACGTAACCGGTGTCAGCGTGCGCGGCCGCAACGTGTCGATGGTGTACCAGCAGTTTGTGAATTACCCATCGCTCACGGTGTTCGACAACATCGCGTCGCCCTTGCGCCAGGGCAAGCGCCTGAGCCGCGAGGAAATCGATCGCAAGGTGCGCGCGACAGCGGAGATGCTGCGAATTGAAAAACTCCTCGATCGCCTGCCGGCCGAGCTTTCCGGCGGTCAGCAGCAGCGCACCGCAATCGCGCGCGCGCTGGTCAAGGAAGCCGACCTGCTGTTGCTCGACGAGCCCTTGGTCAACCTCGACTACAAGCTGCGCGAGGAGCTACGCGCGGAAATGCACAACTTATTCACGAATCGCGACACGACCGTCGTCTACGCCACCACCGAACCGCAGGAAGCCCTGATACTCGGCGGCGCGACCGTGGCGCTCGATGCCGGTCGCGTCATACAGTTCGGTCCGGCGCTCGAGGTCTATCACGGACCGCGCAGCGTACGCGTCGCTGAAGTGTTCAGCGATCCGCCGATCAACATCTTGCCGGTGCACGTGGACGGCGACAGTTGCCGCATTACGGATGGCACGAAGTTCACGCGCGCGGAACACATGCGCGGTTTGCCGAACGGAGACTATCAGGCGGCGGTACGCGCCGATCACGTATCGATCAACCGCAAAGGCTCGAACGCCGTTGCACTCATGGCAACCGTCGCGCTCGCCGAGATCAGCGGTTCCGAGACGTTCGTGCACGCGACGCACGGTGCACTCACGCTAATCGCCCGCCTCGAGGGCGTGCACGATTATCGCTTGGATCAACAGGTGGTGCTCAATTTCGATCCGGCGCGGGTTTTTGTATTCGATCGCAGCGGGTTGCTGGTTGCCGCGCCGCGCCATCCGGCGCTGAATCGGAGAGTCGCCTGATGGCGCGCATCGAGTTCAAAGCGCTCAGTCACTGTTATGACGCCCCGGCGCGCGGCCCGCAGACTTATGCGCTAACTCCGATGAATCAGGTATGGCGCGACGGCGGCGCTTACGCGCTTCTCGGGCCGTCGGGCTGCGGCAAGACCACGCTGCTCAATATTATTTCCGGATTGATCCAGCCGAGCGAAGGTCGGGTGCTGTTCGACGGCAAAGACGTTACCGATTCGCCGACCGCGCAACGCAATATCGCGCAGGTTTTTCAGTTTCCGGTCATCTACGACACCATGACGGTGTTCGATAATTTGGCGTTTCCGTTGCGCAATCGGCGCGTCGTCGAAGTGGATGTCCGGTCTCGCGTCGAACAAGTGGCCGAGATGTTGGAGTTAACGGCCGACCTGAAAAAACGCGCACAGGGTTTGTCGGCCGACGCGAAGCAGAAGATTTCACTTGGCCGCGGCCTAGTGCGCAACGACGTCGGCGCAATTTTGTTCGATGAGCCGCTCACGGTCATCGACCCGCATCTCAAATGGTCCTTGCGGCGCAAGCTGAAGGAAATTCATCAGGAGCTAAAACTCACGCTGATCTACGTCACGCACGACCAAACCGAAGCACTGACTTTCGCCGATGAAGTCGTGGTGATGTACGAAGGCCGCATCTTGCAGTCCGGTACGCCGCAAGAGTTGTTCGAGCAGCCGGCGCACACGTTTGTCGGACACTTCGTTGGTAGTCCGGGGATGAACTTCATGCCCTGCACGCTTGAGGGCGATGACGTGCGTGTCGACAACGTCGTGGTGCCGCTCGCCGCCGGCCTCGCGCGCAAGGCGCGCGAACACGGTAGCAAGTTTGAAATTGGGATACGCCCCGAGTTTTTGCGGCTCGAGTCGGAGTCGGGTAACGGCGCGCCGCGCGTAAAAGTCGAAGCGGTCGAAGATCTCGGCAGCTACCGCATTGCGACAGTGCGGCTCGGTACCCAGCAGATCAAGGTGAAGGTGCCGGAGGATCGCGATGCGCCGCGCGAAACCGGCTATCTCGGCTTTAGCGTTGCGTCGACCAAACTCTACGCCGACGGTGCGTTGGTGGGTTAGCGGCGGATACGATGAACAAAACCTTCGACAACCGCGCGTGGTTCCTGGTCCTCCCGGTATTCGTGGTCGTTGCCTTCACCGCGATCATCCCGTTGATGACGGTGGTGAACTATTCGGTGCAAGACATCATCGATCCGCGTAACCGCGTCTTCGTCGGTACCGAGTGGTTCATCCAGGTGTTGACCGACCAACGCCTGCACGAGGCGCTCGGATGGCAGTTCTTGTTTTCCGGTTTGGTACTGTTGATCGAGATTCCGCTCGGTGTAGCGATTGCGCTCATGATGCCCCGCAAAAGCGGCTGGGCGGTGTCGCTGACGCTCGTGTTGCTGGCCATGCCGTTACTAATTCCTTGGAACGTAATCGGCACGATCTGGATCATCTTCACGCGCCCGGACATCGGTTTGCTCGGGCACTCGATCAACAGCTTCGGAATTCCGTTTGATCACACCGCGGCAGCGCTCGATGCGTGGATCACGCTAATGCTGATGGAGGTGTGGCACTGGACACCGCTCGTGGTGCTGCTCGCTTACGCCGGCCTGCGCGCTATTCCCGAGGCGTACTACCAAGCGGCGCGCATCGACGGTGCCTCGGATTGGGCCGTGTTTCGCTACATCCAACTACCGAAGATGCGCGGTGTGCTTACTATCGCCGTGTTGCTGCGCTTTATGGACAGCTTCCTGATTTACGCCGAGCCATTCGTGCTGACCGGCGGTGGGCCCGGTAACTCGACGACGTTTCTGTCGATCTACTTGGTGAAAGTCGCGGTCGGGCAATTCGACGTCGGACCGGCGGCGGCGTTCTCGCTGATCTACTTCTTGATCGTGTTGCTGTTCAGCTGGGTGTTCTATCAAGTACTGCAACGCGTCGGTACCGGAGACAAGCGATGAAGGCCGAGGAAGCGGTGGCCAATCCTACCGGCGGTTCCGAACCGGTGACTGGGAATTCCCCGCACACCGGACGCGGCGCACGCAGGCGACCAGGTTTCGTCATCCAAAAACGCACGATCGGATTGATTGTCTATTTGGCGATCCTGCTGCTGCCGATCTACTGGATGCTCAACATGTCGTTGCGCACCAACGCCGATATTCTGGCGCAGTTTTCGTTATTTCCAACCAGCTTAACGCTGGATAACTACATCAAGATCTTCACCGACCAGTCGTGGTATTCGGGTTATATCAACTCGTTCATGTACGTCAGCATGAACACGATAATCTCGTTACTGGTGGCGCTGCCGGCTGCGTACGCGTTCTCGCGTTACCGTTTTCTCGGCGACAAGCACATGTTCTTTTGGCTACTGACAAATCGCATGGCGCCGGCGGCCGTGTTCTTGCTGCCGTTCTTCCAGCTGTATTCGACGTTCGGGCTGATCGATACGCACATCGCGGTTGCGTTGGCACACACACTGTTCAATGTTCCGCTCGCGGTATGGATCTTGGAAGGCTTCATGTCGGGCGTGCCGCGCGAGATCGACGAGACCGCGTACATCGACGGCTATTCCTTTCCAAAATTCTTCTTGACCGTGTTCATTCCGCTGATTCGCGCCGGAGTCGGCGTGACGGCCTTTTTCTGCTTCATGTTTTCCTGGGTCGAGCTGT
>Ga0209640_10002332_pt1 | contig 16524 bp, 13 predicted proteins | sample RifCSP10_1_FD_184018 | JGI IMG/M metagenome (GOLD analysis project Ga0209640, IMG submission 184018) | Soil microbial communities from Rifle, Colorado - Rifle CSP2_sed 10_1 (SPAdes) (version 2) | ecosystem: Environmental > Terrestrial > Deep subsurface > Rock core/Sediment | place: Rifle... | reverse complement strand
AGGTGCTCGCGCTCAATGAGTCTGCGCTCGCGCAACTGAGCTGCGAGGCACGACTGGAGATCGTGCCGGACGCGACGCACCTGTTCGCTGAGCCTGGTGCATTGGAACAAGTAGCATCACTGGCGGCTGCCTGGTTTACGCGCCACCTTGGCTCACAGGCCAGGAGATCGGCGCCCGGCCGCTTTCACGCGACTACGTGAACCGTGCTCGCCTGCGGTCCGAGATCGCCCGGCTCCTCGGCGAATCGGACTTCGAGGCCGGTGGCGAGGTCCTCGAAGCGGCGACCCAGCACGCTGTTGCGATGGAAATAGATCAAGCGGCCATCGTCGGCCTCGATGCGGCCGAAACTGCGCTCGGGACTGAGCTCGCAGATGCGACCGCGCTGTGGCCCAACGTGTGTCTTGACGTCCTGCCGGCGTTCGCGTTCGTAGTCCTGGAGCTTCCGTCGCGCCGCTTTGAATGCGTCTCGCAGCGCCACGTAGGCGTCCTCGTGCGCGTGGTCGGCAGGGCGCGTATGCCGGATCGCAATCTCCTTGCCGGGTACCGTGATATCGATTCTGACGTCGAACAGCTCTCCCTGATGCTTGTGGCGGTGCGGGGTCTCGATGATCACGTGGCAGTGCATGATTTGCGGACTGAACTTCTCCAATCGCACCGCGAGCTCACGGGCGCGGCTCTCGAGTGCTGGAGATGGCTCCATGCCCCGGAAGGTGACCTGTAATGGAATTTGCAAGGGTCGTGCTCCGCAGCGGCATCAGAACGCATCGACGACGGCCGTCATGCTTGGTCGCATAAATCCTGCGCCGCCCGCTCAATGCCGTGAATAGGTATATCTACATAGAAAGCGCAGCCCGAGCCGACGCGTTATGCTCTTGATGTGCGGGTGCTGCGGGAGAGCTGATTGCCATGACTACACCACGTGATCCGAAGCGACCGAAGGGCCGCCCGCTGACGAGCGATGACCTTGCGGATGCCGAAGAGCAGTTCGACGAATGCGACGCCGATGGCGATCAGCGCATCGATTTCACCGAGTATTCGCAGCTTCTCGATAATCTGGCTGCCGATGTGCCACCGGCCAAGCGACGCAATTGCTTCAATGCCATCGACACCGACCGCGACGGGGCGATCGACCGCCGCGAGTTCATCGATTGGTGGGGCACAAGCCGTGCGTAGTAATACGCACGCGCGCAGGCTGAAAAGTCGCCTAGTATGCGGCTTGAGAGGCTCCGAACAGAGGGAATATCAGGATGGATACCAGACCCAGGCGGCCGGAGATCGGCCAGTGGTACACGCATCGCGACAAGGGCGAGGTCTTTCAGGTCGTAGGCTACGACGATCGATCGCAGACGGTCGAGATCCAGTCCTTCGACGGTGACGTCGACGAGATCGATGCGGAGACGTGGCAGTCGTTCGCGCTCGAACGTTGCGAGCCCCCGGAGGATTGGACCGGCCCGATGGACGACATCGAGAAGGATGATCTCGGGTACTCGGAAACCGAGATGAAACCGGTGGATTGGACGCAGCCACTGCAGCCTCTCCAGGTTGCGAGCGAGGCTTGGGAGGAGACGGAAGCGGCAGAGGAACGTGATGCGCTGGGCGAAGGGGAGCCGCGCGAACCTCTCAGCACCGATCTTCCCGAGACAGAGAGTCAGGAACGCTGACCCGCGCGCGAGGGCGCAGGCTGATCGACCAGCGCTCGGGCTCGAGCTCGCGCACGTCGCTTACGACCGGCAGGAACCGCTGAATCACCGCGGCATTCGTCTCGGCGTGAACGGATGGGCGCAAGCTGCTGAAGCTGCCGCCGGCGGTCAATGCCATGGGCAGCAACAGCTGATCGGCAAGATGAGCGTCGACGGCGACATTCGCGCTCAGATAGCGTTCGACCGCGTGCGCCACGTCCGTCGCAACCTTTTCCGCGGTCACGCCACGTACGCCGAAACCCGCGAAAACCGTCGTGACATTGGTCGAGTCGATGCGCACGTGCAAAGCGTTGCCGGCGCCAAACGCAACGACGTTGCGGATAGTGCAGGCGTCCTCCGGCAACCCAAGTCGCCCACGCAGGACACCGAGCTCGCGCTGGGCAATGTGCTCTGGCAGTCGCGCCAGCAACACTTCCGCCGAGCGTGCTCGCACCACGCCGCGCTCGACGAGATCGAGCATTCGACCGGCTCGTAGTGGCTCAATTGATGTGCGGACGACCCCGCCGCCCCGTGGATAGAAGCCGAAGCGCTCGAGCGAGATCTCGGCATTGAAGCCGAGCCGGCGGAGGAGCGGCAGGTAGGCGTCGCGCACGAACTCGAACGTCGGGGCGAGGGGATTGTGAGTACCGCCGTGCAGCGTGACTTCCGAGGGGGCCTCACACATCGATAAGGCCGGGAGTATCGTCTGGAGCACGAGCATCGTGCTGCCGGCTGTACCCACATCGATCTCATAGCGTCCGGGCCGCAGCGGGCCCGGCTCGAAGGTGAGCTTGCGAGACTCTACGGTATCGCCGGTGATGCGCGCACCGCAGATCGCTGCCGCGGCGCGCACCGCTGCGAGATGCTGGGCGCGAAGGCCGGGATTACTCCGCCGGGCGCGGATGTCGTGCAACGTGACAGCGACGCCGGTGCAGATGGCGAGTGCTAGCGACGTGCGCACGATCTGACCACCGCCTTCGCCCATCGAGCCGTCGATCTCGATCATGCGCTCGTGCTCATGGGGCTCTCCTCAACATCGTGCCACGTAAAGCACGCCGCCGCAGCTTACGTTTCGCTCTTCCGAATTGCGCCCGCCGCGAGAGCCTCATGGGTGAATTCCTGGCGGCTTCGCATAAACTCACCCAGGCGCTGTTCGACGAGCGCGTTGAATGTTCCATCAGGATATTTGCCCGCAGCGTCGCACTCTCCCGCTTCAAACCCGGTCAGGAGCGGAATCGCGTCATCGAGTGTGCGCACGGCATACAGGTGAAAGCTGCCGCGCTCCACTGCCTCGATGACATCGTCGCGCAGCATGAGTTGCGGAACGTTGTCCGCCGGAAGAATCACACCTTGTGATCCAGTCAAGCCGCGTACGCGGCACGCTTCGAAGAAGCCTTCCACCTTCTCATTGACGCCGCCGATCACCTGTACCGCGCCGCGCTGATTCACCGACCCGGTTACGCCGAGCGATTGCCGCAGCGGCTTTTGAGCGATGGCTGAAAGCAGTGCGCAGCACTCCGCGAGCGAGGCACTATCGCCTTCGACGCTGCCGTAGCTCTGTTCGAAAACGAGGCTTGCGTGCAGCGACAGCGGATGCCGCGCTCCGAAGCGCGAGCCGATGAGCGCAGCGAGGATGAGTACGCCCTTCGAATGAATTGCGCCCCCGAGCTTCACTTCCCGCTCGATGTCGAGCACATCGCCCTCGCCGATGCGGCCAGTCGCCGTGATACGCGAGGGCTGCCCGAACAACGCATGGCCGACTCGAACCAAGGACAATCCATTTACCTGCCCGATCGCTTCGCCGTCGCAGTCGATGAGCAACGTGTTGCGGCGAATGGCGTCGAGCGTCTCCTCGTGCCCGCGTGCGAGGCGGCGCCGGTGCTCATCCACGGCGCGCTGGACGTCGGCAGCGTGTACCACATCCTGGCCGGCCGCTGCAGCGAAGTGATTGGCCTCACGCAAGCAGTCTTCGATGCTGCGGAAATGCGTGCTGAGCTTGCGGGAATCGCTCGCGAGCCGCGAGCCATACTCGATGAGGCGGGCCACGGCCGCTGCGTCGAGCGGCTTCAGTGACTCGCGGCGAGCTGATGCCGCGATGACCCGAGCGTAGCGTTGCGTGTTCTCGGCAGTGCGTTCGAGGGCGTCGTCGAAATCCGCCGGCAGCTTGAAAAGCTCCGGGAACTCCGGATCGTATTCACAAAGGAGGTCATGTACCCGCCGAGTGCCGATGAGCACCACTCGCACCTGCAGCGGAATCCGTTCGGGCTCCAGAGATACCGTGCTCATGAGGCTCAAGCGTTGTCCGAGGGACTCGATGCGCACGCAGTGTTCAAAAAGTGCGTGCTTCAGGGCTTCCCAGGCAAAGGGCTGCGAGAGCAGGCGCTCCGCATCGAGCATCAGGAAGCCTCCATTGGCCCGGTGCAGGGCGCCCGGTCGCACCAGCATGAAATCGGTGACCAGCGTGCCGAAGTGGGTGAGGTTCTCGATCTGCCCGATGAGATTCTGATAGGTCGGATTGCCCTCGTAGACGACGGGAGCGCCGGTTGCGGAGCGCCCGTCAATGAGGACGTTTACGTCATAGCGGCCGAGCCGCGCCTGCGGTTCGGCCCGTTCGAGACCGAGGATCGGCAACGCAGGCTGGTCGGCGCGGAAGAAGCTGCGGGCGTTCTCGATGAGATCCGCTTCGACACCCGCCAGATGCTCGCGTACTTCGGCGCAGTCGGCGTACTTCGCGCAGAGCTCCTCGATGTGGACGCGCACAGTGGTTGCCGTCACGTCCCGCTCAAGCTCGCGCAGCCTGCGATGCCGGTCACGATGCCAGCGCGGTATGGCCTCCACGTGCTTGCGCAACATCTCACTGACCGCTTCGATGCGCTCGCGGGTTCTCTGCCGCTCGATGTCTGGAAGCTTCTCGAACTCCTCGCGGCTCAGAACCTCGCCGTTGCGCATCGGCACGATCGCCAGGCCGTCCGGGGTCTGGCCCAATCCGAGTTTGCCCTTCTCGGCTTCCTGCTGGACTCCTTCGAGCGATTGCCGGCTGCGCTCCTCGTACTCGCGATCGACTTCGGCGCGCCGGTTGCGATGGGCCTCCGACTCGAGTGCCTCCGGAAGCGCAGCGCGCAGGTCTCGCACCAGCTCTCGCATGTCGGCCTTGAGCTGTGCACCGCGACCCGCTGGCAGACGCAGCGCTCTCGGCCGCTGAGGATCATCGAAGCGGTTGACATAACACCAGTCATCCGGGCGCGGGCGAACGGCGGCGGCGCGCTGGAGCTCGCGGCGCACGACCGCGTGCCGTCCACTGCCGGGTGCACCCATCACATACACATTGTGACCGGAGGCTCCGATTTGGACGCCGAGCTGCAGAGCCGACAGGGCGCGCTCCTGGTCGATTGTGGCGTCCGAATCCGTGACCTCGGCGGTCGTTCGAAACGGCAGGTCGGCGGGGTTGCAGCGGGTAATCAGCCGCTGCGCTGGAAGCTCACACGACATGAGGCAAGCACACCAGCTCAGGCCATGACGCGAACCGTACTCGCCTGCGGTCCCTGGTCACCCGACTCCTCCGTGAGACGCGGTTCAGCGCCCGGCGTGAGCTTTGCACCTGATGTCGCTCGCGCTCGTAGTCGTGGACTCCGCGTGGCGCATGCCCTTGAGCCACGTCAGACGTGATCCACGATGCCGTGAGCGCCATCGCTTCGTGCGCAGCTCGCGCCGCAGTAGATGCGATCACCGTTCTCCACGCCGTGGCCGAGTATCCGGGTACCACAGCGTTGACAGGTCGGGGCCAGTGCGTGAATCGCGCACTCGAATGAATCGTAGACATGCGAGCGGCCGTCGCGAGTGACGGTAATTGGTCGAGCGTATTCATTTCCACAGGTTTCGCAGTGAGCCATGTTCCCTCCGCCAATTTCGTCCATTCCAGCAATAATCCTCCCCCACGCCGCGCGTTCCGTGAATACGCGAAGTTACGTAGCGAGCGCTGGCGGCAGTCTTCTATGCAGTAATAGTGCGCACCCGCGCATCAGATGCCACTCATGCCCGCCGCTGCTTTGGTGTGCGAATCTGCCTGGCGCCCAATGACTAGCGTTCAAGGCTTCGCGCGTCGATTCAAACGTGCCGCGCCGCCGGGGATACAGGGGAGCAGTATGGAATTCCTGCAAGTCGTCGAGCGGCGGCGCGCCCCGCGAAGGAGTACCCGATCGCGGAGCCGCAAGCGCTGGAATTGCCCGCGCGGGCGCGTGACATGCTGAACGATCCCCAGTTCAACATCTTCTACCATGCGCCAGTGCTGCTGATCGTGCTTGCAAGGTTGGACGATGCCCAGGCGCGGGAAGACTGTTGCCTGGCGGCTCAGACGCTCATGCTCGTAGCGCGATGCTGGCCTCGGGACGTGCTGGATCGGCTTTGGCCGGCGCCATGAAACGCATCCGTCCGTCACGTGCCCTCGGCGCCGCACGCGACAGCGAGCGATGGGGCGATCGATCGCCGCGAGTTCCTCGAGTGGTGGCGGGGGACGTGAGAGACTCATTCGGTCGAGTCCAGGTCGCAGTTGAGGGCAACACGGGACGCTTGACTCCTCTGGCGGCATGCATTGTTCTTATACAAAGGGTGCTACCGGGGTAGACGTCGCGTCCGGAATGGGCTGACGAAAATATGCCAATTCCTCATCTCATCGACATGGACCTGAGCCGGGTTGCGGAGTCGAAGCGCGTCGCAGTCTGGACGCAGTGGAGCGCTGAGACGTTCAGCAATATCCTGGTGTCCGACTGTCCCGGCGGAGCATTGGACGGGTTTATCCGGGGCGTGACGCTTGGTGCCGGGCGGTTGCTGAAGGTCCGTTCACCCGGCCGGCGCCTCATTCGCAAGCCTGTTCCTCAGGTCGAGCCGGCGTTAACCGTGGTCCTGCAGCTCACTGGCGTCAGTCACATCGACCAGGAAATGCGCTCCTGCTCGCTGACGGCAGGTGATATCAGCGTCACGGACGGGCTGTATCCCTTTCAGCAGCGGATTTCCTACGCTTCCGAACTGATGTTGCTGCAAATGCCACGTGAAGCGGCTGCTCGACGTTACCCTGCCTTGCTGCAGAGTCCGGCGAAGGCATACCCGGCGTGCCAGCCGGCGGTCGCCCTGGTGCGAGGCACCTTGGAAGCAGCTTTCCAGACGGCTGTACACCTGTCGGCAGCCCAGCGTGAACGGCTCTGTGAGGTACTGTTCGGTCTCGCATCTCTGTTGTCCGATGATCATGCAGCACCTGCGAGCGGAGACCATTACCGGCAGCAAGCAGCACTTACCGAAATCGAGGAGCACCTCGGGGAAAGTGCGTTCTGCGCACAATTCGTCGCGTCGCGAGTCGGTTTGAGCCGGCGGCGTCTGGACGAAGTCTTCGTAAGGAAATTTGGCCGTCCTGTCACCGCATATATCTGGGAGCGGCGGTTGGAGCGAGCGAGGGACATGCTGCATGATGTCCACCACATGAGCCAAACGATCACCGAGATCGCCTTCAGTGTCGGCTTCGAGGACGCCTCGCATTTTTCTCGCGCATTCAAGAATCGCTTTGGTGCTGCGCCATCGATCTGGCGTTCACGGGCAACCGAGATCGCCTCAGACTGATGAGCGCCACCGACCTGACGACTCGTACCGATAGCACTGAAGACAAACAGCGCATCCGCATCGCTGGTTGGCAGGCGCTCGACGGCAGGAAGTTCGAGAGTCCGGCAATCGCCGAACTCTACCGGCAGCGCACGCAGCGTTTTGCGGATATCGTGCAATTGAAACAGCCCGACAGGGTGCCGTCGCTGATGATGGCGGCCGGGATTCTGGCCCGTTTCGCGGGGATTTCGTTCGCGGACACGTTCTACGACGCCGCGAAATCGAGCGCGGCGACGCTCAAGTTCGTGGAAGACTTCCGGCCCGAATACCTGTTGTTGAGCGGCGCCGCAGCCGGGAGGGCCTATGACCTGCTGGGCTACAACGCCTACAAATGGCCGGGCAGCAGCCTGCCGGATAACGTGCCGTTCCAGTATGTCGAAGGCGAGTACATGCCCGCCGAGGACTACGACGCGCTGACCAACAATCCCGAAGGCTACATGCTGCGCAACTATCTGCCGCGCGTGTGCGGTCACCTGCAGGGTCTGCGCCTGGTCCCGAGCCTGTTCACGCCCGTGGAAATGATGGGCGTCGGCATTTTGCTCGCCGGCTTGTCGGCGCCGCCGCTACAGGAATCGCTGTCGCGACTCGGCCAGGCTATCGAAGAAATCAGCCAGAGCCTGGCAGTCGCGGCGCGCGCCAATGCCGAGATCGTTGGCCGCTATGGATGCCCCATCATGATGGGAGGCATCACCAAGGCGCCGTTCGATATCGTCGCGGACACACTGCGCGGCACACGCAGCGCACTGATGGATCTCTACCGGCGTCCGCAGAAGCTGCTGGCGGCCAGCGATGCGCTGGTTCCGAGCGCAATTCACATGGGCGTCGGGTCCGGCCGGACCGCCGCTCCACCGTTCGTGCTGATGCCACTGCACAAGGGTGCGGCCGGGTTCATGTCGATCAAACAATTCGAAAAATTCTACTGGCCAAGCCTCAGGCGCCTGTTGGAAGGCGTCATTGCCGCGGGCATGGTGCCGCTGCCCTTCGTCGAGGGCACTTTTGACGAGGCGCGCCTCGAATTGATTGCGGGGTCGGGGTTGCCGGCCGGCCGGACCGCCTGGCTGTTCGACCGCAGCGACCTGCGGCTGGTAAAGAAGCACTTCACGGGTTTCGCGTGTTTCGGCGGCAACGTGCCGGTATCGTTGTTCATCGCCGGCACACCTGCGCAGATGGAGGACTACTGTAAGCGCCTGCTCGACGATGTCGCGCCCGGCGGCGGTTTCTTTCTCTCATCCGGTGCGCCCGTGGATGAAGCCAATCCGGCCGTCGTGCGCACCTTCATGGCCTGCGCCGAGAAATACGGCGCTTATTGACGAATCGTCGGAGGACCCCGGCGTGTACTACACCAGTGTGCCTCCCTCTGGTGACACGCGATTCGGATCGAGTTCTTTTTGAATCTTGTTCCACCACAGATGGTAGTTGGATAGGCCTCGACCGATTTCCTCATTCTGGCCTGCAAGCAATGCGAAGTAGCGTTCCTTGAAGGCTCTCGCACTTTGCTCGCCGTGCCAATCCTCCACCGCTTTCTTGGCCACAGGGTTCTGGGGATCGAATTTGCAGAAGATTTCCGTCTTGCCCAGGTGCCCCTGTTCCACTCCCCATCCAAAGAAGGCCCCGCCGTCGTCGACAATCAGACCCTTTTCGATCAGTGGCTCCTTCGCTTTGCCGGCTCCGATCGCCCACTTGATGGTCAGGTCTCTTTGGCCCATGACAGGAATGGAACTGAAGGCGCCTCCCGGACGGAAGGTCTCTCTGATCGAAGCGGAAATTCGTATGCACTGACAGAGCAGAACTCCTTCCGTCCTGGGATCCTCGAGTGACGCCAGTGACTCTCCGCCCGCCTCGTTGACGATGTGGTGCAATACGCGCTTCTTGTATTCGAAGTCGGCGGCGGAGTTGCCGGCCAGGATGATGAAGAAGCCGGGACCCTGCACCTCCTTGCTCAGCCGCTTGAACGTTTTTTCCTCTTCTTCGTTGCTGGTGGTGATATTTGCCGCCACCATGGCCACGTTGAACCCCATGAGCTCGAACGCAATTTCACTTTCTCCGATCTTGAGCTCGGCCTGCCACATCTTCTCGACGGACGGGAAGCTGAAATATCGCGCCATGAAGTTCGGCGGGATCTCGCTCAGATAATAGTTGGGCGAAGTCCCTTCGATGGGAAACCTGGTCGGGCCCGGCCAGTGGTAAATCTTCATGGCAGCCTTGGTAAAGACGCCGGGGGTTACGCCGGGCGGCACAGCGCTCGTCAGGATGCTCCGCAACGACGGACCCGGACCGTCCCCGCAGAACCACTCATCCGCAGACCCCAGCGAACCGGACCTGACGATGTCTCCGGCGGGAGTGACCCATTCGATGGCCAGATGATTGCGATCATCACCGCTGGTCGTTTGATCCAGGTGTCCGTGTCCCCTGAGCATCGCCGAGCAATTGGACCCAGCTCCCTTCACGTTCAGATGCAAGCCTCGTTTCATCAACTCCGCCTGCAACTGCGCCGTGATCACATATGGCTCAACGACCGCATACATGTTCTTCTCGTTGATCTCGACGATGCGGTTCATCCGTCTGAGGTCCAGGTAGAGAACCCCCTTTGGGAACTTCCCTGTCCAGCCAGTGCACACCGGGCGGATCTGCAACCTGTGCTTATTGCAAAGCTTGACGATCGCTTGAACCTGCGCGGTGTTCTCCGGAAGAACAATCGCCGCGAACTCAGTGGCGTGATACGAAGGCATGATGACCGGGTCATCACAGATATATTCCGCTCCGACCACGTCTTCGAGCGCCGCGTAGATGTCTTTGCTGAGGGCCATGATTTCTCATCCCCCTTATTCGATTGCCTGCTCTACGAGTTCGACGATGTCATAGACCTTCAGGTGGCTGCCGGTGGCCTCGATCGCTTCGCTGAAGGTCTTCTCACACCAGGGACAGGCGGTCACCATGGCATCGGCCCCAGTGGACTCGGCTTCCGCGATTCTTTCGCGCGCAGTCCATTGGGCAAATTCGGGATTGGATTCGCTCACCCCGCCGCCGGCCCCACAGCACCAGGCGTATTCCCTGATCCGGGTCATTTCGGTGAGCCTGATACCGGCGATGCTCTTGAGTACATTCCGCGGCGCTTCATAGACACCCTGCGTGCCTCGCCGGTACACCTTGGGCGGATCGAACACAAACCGGTCTCCCGGAATCTTCTTTCCTTGCCAGTGGATCCACGGCTCACCCAGCCTGCCGAGATGGCACGGATCGTGGTAGGTCACCGTGAGGTCGACTTTCTTGCGCGGCTTCAGCTTGCCGTCCTTGAACAGTTGATCGATGTACTCGGAAATGTGCAGCACTTTCAGGCTGCCCTTCAGATTGAATTTGTCGTACAGAACCTTGAAGGCGTGGTACGCCTCGGCGGAGGCCGTGACGACCGTCTTTACTCCGGCTTGCCTGATGAGGGCCATGTTCTTCCTGGCCTGGTTCAGAGAGTCTTCCTTGTACCCCATCTGGTAGGCCCGACCACCGCTGCTGGTCTCGGCGTCGCCGGCGATGCCGAAATCGACCCCCGCCTTCTGCAATATCTTCGCCGTCGCCTTGGCCAGCTTTTGCAGATTGCGGTCGTAGCTCGTGAGACAGCCGACGTGATACAGCACGTCCACCTTTTCCCTGGTGGCGTCCTTCAGGTCGAGCCCGGTAGCCCAGTCGCCCCGTTTGCCTTTGGCCGGAACCATCGAGCCGTGCTTTCGCAGACCGGTGATCACTTTGTCCAGGGCAGGATGCGTCTTGCCGTCCTCGACGCACTTGATCCTGAATTCATAGAGCGGCTCCATGACTTCCATGTCCATGGCGTAATTGCACGAGACGCCGCAGGCGCCGCACATCTGGCAGTTGTAGACGATGTCGAGCAGTCGCGGCGTGTAGTTGAACCCGTTTTTCAGCATCGCCGAGCCGATGTTCAGCCGGCCACCGCCCGAGTAACTGTGAAAGTTGTATCTGGAGATGCTGGGACACACGTTGGCGAACTTGAATCCGGCCACCCGTTGCATCGGCACAAACTTGCAGGCCGAGCAGCGGCAGCACATCTCCATATCGCCCTTGTACTGTTCCAATCCCATCGCGGATGCCTCCTGATAATCCCCTGATCGCTGGGCTCTTCGTCGCTGCCTCAGAAGCACACCTTGCCCGGATTCATCACGTTGTTCGGATCAAAGACCTTCTTGAGCGTGTGCAGCACAGCCACCGTGGCCGCATCGCGGTTCAGGATCGTCCGGGCACTTTCGCCGTAGGGGCGCGAAAAGAACGCTCCCCTGGCTAACAGGCTCTGGATCGCCGAGCCGGCCAGCTCCTTGACCCGACTGCGCTCCCTGCCGTTGTCGGGGTCATAAAAGAGATTGAACTCGCAATGATGGCCCGTGCCCTGAACGATCGGCTGGATGTAGACACCGAGGTTGGACGCGGCGTAGCCCGCCTTGTTGGTGAGATCAGCAACGGCCGCGATCTGTCCTTCGAGCTTCTCACTGAGAGTCAGGTAGAAGATGTCCTGGCAGGCGCCCCGGGGGCGAAGCTTCCAGTAGGGATTCGCGCAAGGCTGCTGAACGAGTTTCAGGATTTCGTTGGCGGAAACTCCGCCGATGGCCTTCACGGCTTCGATGCCGAGCCGCTGGGTGATCTCCGTGATGTCTCTGATCTGAGAGGCGACGCGCTCCTCCGGAAAATATTCGTAACCGGCGACCGCGTAGAAAAGAGTCCAGGCGGGCAGGACCGCTTTGACGTCCTGAAAGTCGGCAGGCGATTGGCTGGCGACGATGGTCGCCAGGTTGGTGTCGTTGAGGATGAAGCACTCGTTGACGGCTCGCAGTCTGATCAGCCAGTAACTCAGCTCGAGAAGCGGATCGAGGTCGGAGGAGCCGACGACGAAAGGTTCTTCCAGCGTGGGGAATATTTCGCACCTCATCGACATCCACGTGACGATGCCCATCGTTCCCTGCGCGCCCTGGATCAGCCGGTGCCAGGATGCCGTTCCGGGCCCATACGGCGCTTTCTGCACGCCCCCGATGGCCCATTGCTCCTCGACGGTCCCCGGTCCAGCCGCCTGCCCGGTTCGGAACTCATCGCCCGTTCCGAAATAGATGCCGGCGCATGCCATCGGATCCGAAATGTCCCATTGGTACTTGGGCATGGTGACCGGCTCTCTCTCGAGAATGCTGCCGATCACCGATTTGGTTTCCCGTGGCAGCAACGGCATGTTGAGCCGCAGCCCTGCCTTTCTGGCCGCCGCGATGAGCTCGCCAAACGTTACGCCCGGCTCGCACATGGCGACCCGTCGCTTGCGGTCCACGAACATGATTTTCTTCATGCCGCTCATATCGACGACGACCGCGCCGCCGACGCTGGGAACGGTATCTCCCCGAAAGTGCGGCGGGCCGGAACTGACGGGCACCAGCGCCGTCTTCGTCTCGTTGGCAAATTGCAAAATCTTCTGAACGTCGGCCGGAGTTTTCGGCTTCACGAGCGACGCGGGGCGCACCCGGTTGGCGAAGCTGATATCTCTCGAGAAACTGTCCAATTCCACTGGATCGAGACTGATCCGCTCCTGACCGATGGCATTGACTAACGCGGCTGGCTCCATCATTGGCATCTCCCGCATCCACGCCGGCGCGGACCAGATGTGCGGCGCTGCCTGCTTATGCTATCGATGATAAGAACGGGCGCATGACCCGCTTGGCGGCATGCTTTGCTCAGATGGAAGCGGCGCTACCGGGGAGCCTGCCACTGGCGACTCGAATTGATCGGTGCCCTCGCTCATTAGACAATTGCGGCGCCGTTCGCTGGACGGCGAGGAGATCAAATGAGCGTGCAGGCACCCAACGCTGAGCGGCAGGTCTGGATCTACACTCAGATGCTGCGCATCCGCGAATTCGAAGAGCGCGTCAAGCGGAGCTTCACCGACCACCCCGGCGTGATCCGCGGCCATACGCACCTGGCCGACGGCGCCGAGGCGTCGATCGTGGGCTCGCTCAGCCACTTCCGCCAGGGCGATGCCGCGCTGGCGACTTACCGTTGTCACGGCTACCCGCTCGTTCTGGGCAGCGACCCGAAGGCGATGATGGCCGAGATCTACGGGCGCGCCGACGGCCTGTGCAAGGGCCTCGGCGGATCCATGCACCTGACCGACGTGAAGCACGGCTTTCTCGGCACGTCGGGGATTGTTGGCGCGGGCATCCCGCACGCCGCAGGCGCCGCCTGGGCCGCGCAAATCCGCAAGAAGGGCGAGGTCGTCTTCTCGTTCTTTGGCGACGGCGCGTCCAAGCAGGGCGCCTTCCACGAGACGCTCAACATCGCTTCGCTGTGGAAGCTGCCGGTGGTCTTTGTGATGGAAAACAACGGCTACAACGTCGTCACGACCACTGCCCAGGAGGACGCGAATGCGGCCGCCGGCGAGCCGCTCGCGATCAAGGCGAAGGCCTACTCGATGCCGGGCGTGACCATCGACGGGGGCGACCCGCTGGCAGTTTTTGCAACCGTCGGCGCGGCAATCGAGCGCGCGCGCAGCGGTGGTGGTCCCACCCTGGTTGAATCCAAGATCTACCGCCTATCGGCGCACGGCAACATCATTGCTCCGCCCGGTGTGCCGCTGCATTACCCCGAGCACGAGGCGATCGCGGTTTTCGGCAGGCGCGAGGAGTACGAGGCGGCGCTGCGCGGCGACCCGGTGCCGCGCTTCCGGGGCACCCTCGTCAAGAGCGGCGTACTGAGCTCCGGGAAAGCCGACGAGATTGCGGCGCAGGTTGCCAAGGAGATGCAAGCAGCCGTGGACTTCGCGCTCAAGAGCCCATTCCCCAAGCTCGAGTCCGCGCTCGAGGACGTCTACGCGTAGGTCTCGAGGAGAGATCCATGGCACAGCTTCCCTTTATCGCTGCGATCGACGCGGGCATCCACCAGGAGATGCGGCGCGACCCGAGCGTCCTGTACTTCGGCCAGAACATGGCCACGACCGAGAACCACGAGTTCGTCGCCGCCTATGGGCACGACCGCGTACGCGTGACCCCCATTTCCGAGACTGCCGAGATCGGCATCGCCATCGGCGCGGCGATGGCGGGCCTGCGCCCCGTCGTCGAGCTGTACATGGCCGAGTTCATGCTCGTCGCCATGGATCAGGTCGTCAACGAGGCGCCGCGGTTTCGCTACATGTCCGGTGGACAGGTGAAGGTGCCGCTGGTGCTCAAGGCCGGTTTCGGTTTCACCGCGGGATGGGCGGGGCAGCACACCGGCTCGCTGACCGCACTGTTCATGGGTGTTCCCGGCCTCAAGGTCGTCGTCCCGTCGACCGCCGCCGATGCCAAGGGATTGATGGCGACGGCGATCCGCGATGACAACCCGGTCGTATTCCTGCACCATTACCTGCTCACGCTCGAACCCGGTGAGGTGCCGGACGGCGAGCACCTGGTCCCGTTCGGCAAGGCCGAGGTTCGTCGCTCCGGCGGCGACGTCACGATCGTCGCCACCGGCTGGATGGTCCATCGTGCGCTCGACGCGGCCACGACGCTGGCCGGGGAAGGTATCCAGGCGGAAGTCATCGACCCACGTACCGTTGCGCCCCTGGATCTGGATACGATCCTCAAGTCGGTCGCCAAGACCGGGCGGCTGGTGCTTGTCGATCAGGCGCCACGTCACGCCACAGTCGCCGGCATCATTGCTGGCGATGTCGCTGAGCACGGCTTCTCGTTGCTGAAGGCACCGATCGTACAGGTCACTGCGCGCGACACGACCGTGCCCTACAGCGAGCCGCTGGAGGCCTACGTGATCCCCGATGAGGAGAGGATCGTCGCTGCTGTTCGAGGCGTGCTCAAGGGTCGTCGGTAACGGTTTGCAGTCGGTGCGGCGCTAATCCAAACGCCAGTCGCTGCCCTCGAGAATCTCGACGAGACGCGCGAGGAACTCCGAGGCGAGTCGACCGTCGGATACGCGGTGATCCACCGTGAGCGTGAGCTCAGAAATCGGGCGCACCTCGATGGCCCCGTTCCTCACCACTGCGCAGTCGCGCTGCCGGCCCACGGCGAGAATCGCCGACTCCGGCGGATTGATCATCGCTGCGAAGCGGTCCGGCCCTTGTGCGCCGAGATTGGAAATGCTGAACGTCGCGCCTTCGAGCTCCTCGCGCTTCAGCCGGCCCTTCAGCGCGCGCTCGACCAGATCTGCGCGGCGGCGCGCAAGCTCCGCCAGGCCGAGCCGCTCGACATTGTGGAAGACTGGAACCAGCACGCCGTTCTCTACCGCGACCACCAGGCCGACGTGCGCACCGCTTGCTTGCATGACGCCAGCGTCGGGCGATTCCGGATCTCCCCAAAACGTGGCGTTTAACGCAAGAAACTCGCTGAGCGCTCGAGCGACGGCCTGCAACAGGAAATCGTTCACGGATAGCCTTGGCGAGCCGTGCGCCAGCGCCGTGGAGAACTCAGCGCGCAACGCCTGCAGCGCGGTCATGTCCACTGAACGCTCGACCGTGAACTGCGGAATGGTCGCGTTGCTCAGGCTCATGGCGCGCGCCAGCGCGCGCCGCATCGGGGACATCCCTTGCAACCCCGGCGCGGGAACGGGCGGTGCTTTTTCCGCTGCCTGCGTTTCGATCGCTCGCTGCACATCTTCGAGCTGTACGCGTCCGCGCGGTCCCGATCCTGCAACCCTCCCGAGATCGACGCCATGTTCGACAGCGAGCCGGCGCGCGACCGGAGAGCTGCGGACGCGCTCGACGGTGGGCACTTCAAGGGCAACGGCTGAGGGCGGCGCGACCTTGGGCTCGGGTGATGGGGGCCGGGCCGCCGACGTGCCGGCGGGCTGTGCCTCGCCAGTCTCCACCCAGGCGATCTGATCGCCGACCTTGGCCTCCTGATCCACCTGCATCAGGATTTCGACCAGGCGCCCACTCACGGTCGCCTCGATCTCGACCACTGATTTTTCCGTTTCGATTTCGAGTAACGGCTCCCCCGGCGTCACCATGTCGCCGACGTTCTTGAGCCAGCGCACGAGCCGGGCCGTTTCCATCACGAGCCCGACTTTAGGTATTTCCACCGCAACCATGGTCACTCGTCGTTACTCCCGGCCCCTTAGCCAAGCAGTTGGCGCACCGCGCGCACGATGTCCGCGCTGCCCGGGAGCAGCGCCCGCTCGAGCTCCGGAGCGAACGGAATCGGCGCGAAGGGGCAGCCAACGCGCAGCACGGGAG
>Ga0209640_10002331_pt1 | contig 16525 bp, 20 predicted proteins | sample RifCSP10_1_FD_184018 | JGI IMG/M metagenome (GOLD analysis project Ga0209640, IMG submission 184018) | Soil microbial communities from Rifle, Colorado - Rifle CSP2_sed 10_1 (SPAdes) (version 2) | ecosystem: Environmental > Terrestrial > Deep subsurface > Rock core/Sediment | place: Rifle... | reverse complement strand
ACGCCGCTGGCACTGGCCGAATTCAACCGTCTGGCCCGGGACCTGGCCAAGGCGGAAGACCGTGATGAGGCGCAGCGGCTGGCAGGCGAATTATTGGCCGATGCCGAACTGATCGGCATGTTGCAATCAACACCGGAAGAATGGTTTGGTCAGGGCGCATCGGAACAGGATACGGCCCGGATCGAAAGTCTGATCGGGCAACGTAATGCGGCCCGCGAAGCGCGTGATTTTGCCGCCGCGGACCGCATCCGCGACCAATTGACCGCGCAAGGCATCGCTCTGGAAGACGCAGACGGCACCACGCGCTGGCGCCGCGTAGAGAATTGATCCCCTGACATTTGCCATGCACGACCCCAACGCCATTCAGGATGACATCATTGCTTCTTTCAGCCTGTTCGAAGAATGGCTGGATCGTTACCAATACCTGATCGACCTGGGTCGCAAGCTGCCGGCACTGCCCGACGCCTGGAAGACCGACGTCACCAAGGTGCGCGGCTGCATGAGCCAGGTGTGGGTCCATCCCTACCCGGATAAAGATGACCCCAGACTTTACCATTATCACGGGGATTGTGATACCGCCGTTATCAAAGGCGTGCTGGCCTTGCTGATTCAACTCATTGACGGTAAAACGATAGCGCAGATCCAGCAACTGGATGTGGATGAACTATTCGAACGCCTCAATCTCAATGAGCATTTATCACCGAATCGTCATGTCGGTATCTATGCCATTGTTGAGCTGATGAAAAGTCAATTGAGGCAGCCGGAAAAAATTCCGGGCTCGTTGCATGTCGCGTAGTGAACGCATTGCCTTTGACTATCGCCGATTGCCCGGCCGCGCGATTGTACAAGGTCCCCGTCATATAGCGGTTTTTTTGCGCTGTTCTTTTCTATACGAGTAATAGCCGTGCAACAGCCACCCCACCAGGAGGCCGGTCGCCAGCATAAAAAACATAAACAAGGCGCGCGACATGGACATCGTCCAGAATAAAAACCGGATATCGATCACCGCCGCGTTTTGAACAATAAACAGCACCGCCAGACCACCCAGCACCAGGCTAACTATGAGTTTCGTATGCATTACCTGCTCTCCTTGATAGTTATTAGGCGTTAATCAGCATGTACAGTTCGCGGAACAGCAGCAACAGCGATACTGCAATCATCGACATCCCCGCCATTTTCGCTTGCTGTCCTTTGATAATCTTGACCGTCACCGGCAACTTCATACCCTTGGGAGGGAGTTGGGCGGATAGTAATACACGGTAAGCAATCCACAAAAACAATAAAATTGGCAGGCTGCGCGCGATGCCAAAGGCAATGGTTGCGACGTAAGACTTTTGCGCATTGAACGCCCGGATTGCATCCAGTTCCTTATCGGGTGGATTTAATGCCAATAGAAAATCAATTAATGGTTCCAGCCAGAGCAAGACCAGCAAATAGAGGAATATCACGATAAGCCAGGTTTTACCCACCTGCTTGTCGCCGGTCACAAACTCATCGTCGTTTTTCATGAAATTCAGGGCTGCCCGGTTTGCGTTGTGCTGTATTGTAAAACTTTATTTGAGATTATCAACTGCCACCGGCCGCTCCCACGGAATGTGACCAGCTATTGGCTATTATAGTTAGAGTGTAGCAAGGGCCCGCCGGACAACGGAGCCTAGCGGAAATGATGGCGATTCGTAGGTTTTAAACCTTGGTAAGTTGCTGCATAAACCGGTGCGGGTTTTCCAAATAAATGTCCAATGACTTCTGTAGGCCATTACGTTTTATGTACGCAATGGCTCCATGCAAATGACTAAAGCGGTGATTGAGGCTATCCGCCATTGCATCAACCGCTGCCAACCTTTCACTGGCGCCGTACTTATTAATAAATTCTTTTGCCGGCAGAATCGCCGTTGCTTCATTGACGGTTTCCCCCGCATCAATGGCATACTGACGCGCTTGTTGTGCCGGCATGGTTTTTCCCAATTCTATCGCATAATTTTGCGATGGCGCATGAAAGGTCAAATGCAACAATCCTGCTGCGAGTACGTGGGTGTCATGATGGGCGGCTCTTCATGCAAGGGGATAAAATAATCCTGTACCGTTGGCGCATTCACGTTGGAACCCAAACCCTCCCGGTCGGCAAACGCAAGGCGGTCAACGGGTTTGGGTTGAGATGCGTGCGGATTCGCTAACACACAGCCAGTTGCATAAAAGGGCAAGGCGGCGGGCACAGTAAGGTATGACAGAAATTGACGACGGGAGATTCCGGGATTGCGGCAGGCAAGCGGCATCTTGGCCTCTCTTTCCCGCGCTAAACACCTGCGATTGACCAAGACCACACTGAACTGGAATCTAAAACATGCCAGGTACTGCGCGAGTGATCTGTTAACGAGTAACCTATTAGAAAGTATAGACAAATAGATCGATAATGCGAATGGTTTTTACCCGGTAACAATAAATTATCATAATATCCCTCAGAATCTACGGCTTAAGAAATTAATTGTGATTATCTATTCAGTGATACTTAATATCAGATCACACTAAACAGCTTTTTTCTTCGGAAAGAAAAATAATTTGCTAAGCTTATTATCATATTGATAGCCAATTCCGGCTGATGAACCCTGACGCTCATGCGACAATCTCCTGCGACAATCTCATGCGACAACGTGACCACAAATTACAATTGATTTGGGATGTTGACCGGTTTCGCCGCCGCATTAACAATGTTGAAATTGCCGTGGCGCCTATCCAATTTCCTCCATTTAGCACCGAAGCGGTTGTGGAAGAACAGGACACTTCCCTGGTGCTGGGCGAAACCAATGTGCTTCGGGAGCCCGACGATAAACCGGTGTGGTATTTTTCCAATAAACTGCAAACGCTGGTGCAACTGACGCCAGGTGAGGTTATCGTCAGAAAATCGCGTCCGATGCGAATCCAGGCGATTGTGCATGATCTGGATGAAGAACTCACCTGCAACATCGACTGGGTGCAGCAGGCGGTGAAGAAAATTATTCATGCCACCAACTCATATCATATCCATTCACTGCGCACGCCCTTACTGGGAACCCGCTACAGCAACCTGCAACCCGCGCAATTTATTCAAATACTCCTGAACGCTCTTAGCCGGCAAAAGCCGGTATTCTTAAACAAAATTTGGTTAGTCACAACCGAACAACAATGCGAATCCGTCTTTCACGAGTTGAACAGCCAGTTAACGCACCACGTTTCGTGAACCGCCAGTTCATTTTTTAAGGTCCAGGATTTTCTGCATTAACGCCGCATCGTCCCACTCGCGGGTGCCGATCGCCCGATAGACCAACCTGCCCTTGCTGTCGACAACATACGTAGTCGGCAAGCCCACGACCGGATAATCCTTGATAACCTTGGAATCAAGGTCCATCAGCAAGGGAAAAGTCACCGGATAATCCACGGTAAAGGTAAATATGGTATCCGCGTCTTCGCCGACGTTGATCGCCAGCATCTCAATACCCTGTTTCTTTAGACGCTGGTAGGCACGTTCCATGGAAGGCAATTCATAACGGCAGGGTGGACACCAGGTGGCCCAGAAATTAATAATCACCACCATGCCCCGGTAGTCTTGCAACGCATGCGGTTTGCCGTCGATGTCGTTGAGGGAAAAATCCGGCGCCATTGGCGTGCCGGTTACTGGATGTAATGGTTGTGATTTTTCGGCATACACTACCGTGGCAAACATTAACGTAATAAAAAACGTCATTACAAACGTGATCGGGAACACAACGAACCGCGAGTAATTACGCATCACGTCTCAGCCATTACTGTGTCAACCAACATATATCAACCAAGCTATGTCATCCAAACGGATTCCTGGGTTCCAGTTCGACATCGGGCGCGCACTCAATGCCCCGTATCGCGCCACTCTGCTTTACGCCATCCTGGCGCCAGACCATTTCCAAATCAAATTTTTCGCCCGGCACCAGATTATAGGACGTCATGCCCCAATTATAATCCTGGGGCTCGAAACGTTGTTGCGTCGGTATCAACGCCCAGAAAAACGCGATTTGCGCCGGCTGGGGCACTTTGGCTTTTTCCCATTCCTGCTGCCATGCCTCTTTGACTTTCAGGGCGCGCACATCGCCTTGGTACAATACTTTCCATTGCGTCAGATCATATTCAATAACGCCGGGCTTGGATGGCGTGGCAATGTTCTTATAAACAGTCTGGAATATGCAGCCTTGCGCAATCACTTCAGCCTGGCTTTTAGTGAACCCCCGGGCCGTAAAAAACGCGCGCGTCTGATCAGGCAAACGTTGCACCAGCCGCACTGACATGACATCGTTGCGCCATTCCCAGAACGGTAATTGGGCTTCCTCATCCGTTCCCGTAATGACTTCGCCTTTTGCCGGCGGCGCATACGCCGGCAAAAGGAATCCTATGCCAATGAAAATCAAACCAGTAACTGCTTTGTAGTCAAAACACATTTATTATCTCTTGTGCTGGAATTACATTCCCGCCAGTTTAGCCGTAATACCATGGCCTCTTAAAGTATCGATGATGTCTTTGCCGGATACCATATCCGGATCGCAGTCAACCAGCAAGAGTCTCGGGGAACTCTGCCCCGGCATGATCTTCACAATGCCTTTGCAGGCATCCACGATTTTCTTGGCGTCAGCCAGTTGCTCCCGGCTGACAAATTGCCGTACGAATTGCTGTATTTGCACCCTGACATTGCTACAGTGATTCATGACAATTCTCCTCTGTAATAGGTATGTTTAACCGCAACGGTGCTCCTATATCCCGTTGAGGTAGAGCATACGCAATGGCTGTAACAACCCTGTTTCCGGATCAAAAAGATATGTTACTGCTTTGTAACAGAATTTTTCCTTGCACGGCGTCAATAAAACTTGATCTATATCAGCATGTTAAGGAATCAACATTATATAATTTAATTAGTTAAAAACAACGAGAGGCCCGGCTATGAAACTTCCACTACAAATTACTTTTCGCAATATGGAACGCTCTGATGCTTTGGAAACCAAGATTCGGGAACACGCGGAATACCTGGAAAAATTCGCGGACAATATAATGAGTTGCCGCGTCGTGGTGGAGGCTCCACACCAACACCAGCATCAAGGCAATCTGTTTCACATCAGCATCGACATTACCGTGCCAAAACATGAAATCGCCGTTAACCGGGGCAAGGATTTACACCGCGCCCATGAGGACCCCTATGTCGCGGTACGCGATGCGTTTAATGCCGCGCGCAAGCAACTTCAGGAACTGGTTAAAATCCGCCGCGATGAAATCAAACAACATGACGCACCGCCTCACGGCCGTGTTGTGAGCCTGTCACCGGAAAATAGTTTCGGCAAAATAGAAACCACCGACGGCCGGGAAATATATTTTCACCGCAACAGCGTGCTGGATGGCAGGTTCGACAGTCTCGAAATCGGATCGGAAGTCCGCTATCACGAGGAAATGGGCGACCAGGGCCCCCAGGCGAGCAGCGTCAAACTGATCGGGAAACACCACGTGGTAATTTAATGAATACCTGCGAAATCTTAAATAATCATTGATGCAAACCATCTCGCCCGACCAGTTGGCTACGCATGTTAGCCGGCTGGCGGGCGAGATCGGCGAACACAACATCTATCATCCCCATGCTTTAAACGCCGTTGCCGATTATATTATTCACGAGTGGCGGCAACAGGGTTACACCGTTACTCCCTACCCGTATACCGTGAAAGGTATGGAGTGCAGCAACCTGGAAATTACCCGCGACGGAATGCATCCCAACAACGGCATCATTCTCATCGGAGCACCCATCACCAGTGCAACTGCAAATAGTTATCTGCCGTGACTTCCACACGGGTGGCGAGCGGTTTTCCTTCGCGATTCAGGACATCGCGCACCCACAACACATCTGACTCAGTGGCGCGGTTGGAGCGGAAGTTTTTAATCTGCCGGGGCGCCAGATCCATGCTCAGCAACTTACCCGTACCGGCCTCCATGCGCACAAAATACATTAAGGCCAGATCATCCCGGTAGTGCTCGTAGCCTTCAATACCTTCATAATCATTTAGAAAATCGCCACAGCCATAAATAACCGGCTTGTCCTTGTAAACCTCGATACCCATAAAATGGTGTGACGAATGTCCATGGATAACATCCACCGCCGCACTATCGAGAAGTTGATGGGCGAATTGTTGATGCTCGCGGGGAATGGGGTAGCCCCAATTGCCGCCCCAATGAATGGACGCTACAACAATATCCTTGGGTTGCTTCACCGCCCGCACCTGTTGGCTGATTTGCCGTACCGTTGCCGCTGACAAATCATCCAGCAGATTTACACCGGGACGGTCTACCTGCGCCGCCCAGTGCCGGGATATGCCACTGGATTCCAGACCGAAGGAAAAAACCAGCACGCGGCCTTTGTCCGCTATTTCCATTATCGCAGGGGCTTGCGCCCCGGCCAGATTGTTGCCCGCACCGGCGGTTTGAATGTGCGCGCCGGCCAAGGTGCGCAATGTTTCCGCCAAACCTTTCCGCCCCCAATCCAGCACGTGGTTATTGGCCAATACACAACAGTCAATTCCGGCCGCGCTGATAACGGGTATATTTTTCGGATGCATCCGGTAGTGAATGCCTTTACCGCGTTCGTAATCCGCACTGGTGGTCACACTGGTCTCAAGATTAATAACGCGCACATCCGCGCGCTCCAGCTCATCCAACGCATCACCCCAGATATACGCAAAATCCACGGGTTTAGGAATCGGACCATTGGCCTGTTCCGCAATTTCAACATAGCGCCTGGCATCCACGACATAAGGCTCATATAAACGCGGGTCCACGGAATTTGGCAATACCTGATCAATGCCCCGGCCCGTCATGACATCGCCGCACAGGAATAGCGTAATGTGATCGTTAGCCATGGATTTTGGTTTAACCCATCCTGGCCTGGCAAAGAATATCAGGCCGCTTGTTGCGAAGGACAAAAATGCGCGGCGATTCATGATCTATCATCAAGCAATATTATTGATAATGCCGCACACACCGTACTTCATTGGAACCCGACCGGCATTAACAATATTGGACTGTCTGCGGACGGCAACTGCAACGCGTCAGTCACGTCATCGTCGTCAAACGCGCCGACGATTACCGTACCCAGGCCCAGCGCTTCGGCTTGCAGAAACAGGTTCTCCGCGGCATGCCCGGCTTCGATAGGCACGTAACGCTCAGCGCGTTTGCTGTATTTCACCGTTGTTCTTTCATAACGCGCTGCGAAAACAAACACCACGGCCGCTTGCTGTAACCAGGTCTGACCATAGGCCGCACGTGTCAGCGCTGTGCTGTATTCGCCTTCCCGGTGCAGCGTCAGTTGATGGTGACGAGGTTGGTAATGGTAAATGCCCGGCTTAAGCTGATCAATATTGACAGCGACCGCATAAAGTTCCAGCGGATACAGCGCACCGGCCGACGGCGCGGTGCGCAAACCCTGCGGGTGGGTAATGCCCTGCGCCGCCCAGAGTAATTGCCCGATATGGGCTAATGAAAGTTTGGTATCGTTAAATTCACGCACCGAGCGGCGCTGCTGTAACAGTTGCTGCAAAGGTTTCCCGCCGCTGGTTTCCGGCGCCGGTAACGCAATACCGCGGGACGCCTGAGCCATACAATCTCCTATTGCCTGAAAGTACAATATTAAAATGCACAATCCACTTACAATCCACTCACAATCCACCAAAGTAGACCGGGATGTAATCTTTTCATAACATTATGTTAGTGCATTGTGGCGGGTATTTTATCGAACTTCTTTGACCATCATCATTAAACCACCAACATCGGCTGGCTATATTTCAATTTACAATCAATTCAAACACAACACCTTACATGGACCGGAAATTATTTACGCGTAAGCGCATATCCCGCAAACGATCATTGAACCACCGGTCAGTCAATACACGCGAGCGGTTTTGCTTGCGCATTCGGCCCATGCATGAATCCGTTGTTGCCACGGTCAAACGGTTGGAAAACCAATGTTACCCCTATCCCTGGCCGGCCTGGCTGTTTCGCGGCGCGATCCGCACGCGCATGAACTGCTGGGTCATAGAAGCGGACCACGAGGTGATTGGCTTTGGGATTGCCCACCTGAAACGGCATTGGCTGCACTTGATGAATGTCTGTATTGCGGCAAAATACCGAAACAGGGGGCTGGGGAAAAAGCTGACCGCCCATCTGCTTTCTGAAGCCCGCAAACAACACGCCGCTTATTCATGGCTGGAAGTCAGGCCGGACAACCACGCCGCCATTAATTTATATAAGACCCTGGGATTTCGATGCGTTACACTACGTAAAAAATATTACCCGTCGCCGCGGGGCCGTTTACCGGCCATCGTGATGGCAAAAAAGTTAAAACGCCAATCGTGGTCAATCAAAGTATGACGCTTTAGACATGTTCGACACGCGCAAAAAAAACCCGGCCTTATCAGTACTATTTTCGTTAGTGCTAATTGCCTTTCCTTCCCACAGCTTCGCGGATTGCGCGGTGGAACGCGAAACAATCTATCGACAGTTTATTGACTACCGGGAACAAATCAACACCGCATCCCGGCTGGAGGATCTGACCGGGTATTTTTCCGAAAATTTTAAGCAGTATTTTACCGCCAAACTGGGTTCCGCAGCGGGTGAAACCAACAAGAACCGCTACCTCGCACAGTATTGGGACAACCTCAATACCGCCAAGGATATTGTCATTGTTTTCGATTATTCCCTGCGGTGTGATAAAAATAACAATAAAGCCAGCCTGTCACTGGTGGCGGTATTAAGTTCCAACGGCGTAACCGAAGGTCAGGAAGTTGAGTTATGGAACGTGACTGTTAACTATCTTAATGAAAATCAACAATGGAAAATCGATAGTTTTAAGTATAAAAGACTGGGCCCGAATCAAAAATATCTGGCCACCGGCATCAAGAACAACTTTGTTTTAATTCATTAATATTTTGTAAACAAACCCTGCACTCAAAGATCAAACTCAAGTAAACTACTACCGCATGACCGAGCAGACACCGCCACAACCAACACGGCCGCAAACGCCGCCACCGCCGCCCATTAATTTCATGCGTTATTGGGTGGTATTCGCGTTAACCATACTCATACTATTATTGTTTCTCCAGGTCACGCCCGTAGGCCGCGAAACCCGCTTTGAAATTCCCTATAGCCAGTTCAAGGAACTGGTCAAGCAACAACGCGTCGCTGAAGTGGAACTCAAAGGCCAGATTGCGGAAGGCAGATTGATTGAGCCACGGCCGATTGGCCCTGCGAATGAATCCGGCCAGTATTTCCGCACCCGGATTCCGGAAATCGGTGACGATACACTATTGCCCACGCTGGAAGAACACAACGTCAAAGTGAACGCAACGGTAGGCGCGGAAGAAGGCATCTTTTTACGCTTGCTCCTGGGTTTTCTGCCGTGGCTGATCTTTATTGGATTTTTTCTCTGGCTAACACGCCGCGCCATGCGCAACATCGGCGGCCGCATCGGCGGTCCGGGTGACTTGAAAGACTTTCTGGAAGCACCCGCTAAAAAAGCCGAGGTGCCGAAAATTACCTTTGCTGATGTTGCCGGCCAGGAAAACGCCAAACGGGAAGTGGCGGAACTGGTGGAATACCTGAAGAATCCCGCCAAATTCCTCTTACTGGGCGCGGAAATTCCCAAGGGCATTTTATTGATGGGACCACCCGGCACCGGTAAAACCCTGCTCGCCAAAGCGCTGGCGGGTGAAGCCGGTGTGCCCTTCTTTTCCATTTCCGGTTCGGAGTTTATCGAAGTGTTCGTGGGGGTCGGCGCATCGCGCGTGCGCCACCTGTTTGAAGCCGCCAAGAAAAGCGCCCCCAGTATTATCTTCATCGATGAACTCGACAGCGTCGGGCGCACCCGCGGCACCGGTCTTGGCGGTGGGCATGATGAACGCGAGCAAACCCTGAATCAGATACTGGCGGAATTGGACGGCTTCACCGGACGCGAAGCCGTGTTAGTGTTATCCGCCACCAACCGCCCGGATGTGCTGGACCCAGCCCTGCTGCGCCCCGGCCGTTTTGACCGCCATGTTACCCTGGACTTGCCGGATAGAAACGACCGCATTGCCATATTAAAAGTGCACATGAAAAACAAACCCATCGCCAACGATGTGGACCCGGATAAAATCGCCGCCGGCACGCCGGGCTTTTCCGGCGCGGATTTAAAAAACCTGGTGAATGAAGCCGCGATCCTGGCGGCGCGCAAGAACGAAAAAATCATTACTACGTTGGATTTTGAAGAAGCGCGCGACAAAGTCATCATGGGCACGGAACGCACCCTGGCAATCGAACCGGACGAAAAGCACCGCCTCGCGGTTCATGAAGCCGGACACGCCGTCGTCGCTTATTTCCTGCCGAACGCCGATGCCTTGCACAAAGTCAGTATTGTGCCCCATGGCCGCGCCCTGGGGGCAACCGAACAACTGCCGGAACACGAACGCCACACCCTGCCGGAAGAATATCTGCACGACCGCCTCGCGGTGATACTGGCGGCGCGCACCGCGGAAAAAGAATTGCTCGGCACCTTAAGCTCCGGCGCCGATGAAGACATACGCCAGGCAACGCTGATCGCCCGGGCGATGGTCTCGCGCTGGGGTATGTCCGAAGAAATCGGGCCGGTGGATCTGCGCGAAAGCGAGGAACATCCGTTCCTGGGCCGTGAAATCGCCCAGCCCCGCCACTACAGCGAACACTCCGCCGAAGCCGTGGATGACGCAACGCGCAAACTGTTATTAAACGCGGAACAACGCGCCCTTGACGTTATCCGCTCCCATCGTCCGCAACTGGACCGGCTGATCGCCGCGCTCAAAGAAAAGGAAACCCTGCACAAGGAAGAGATCGAAAAACTGCTTGGCCCGAAAAACCTGCGGAAAGTTGAAAACAAGGAATAAACACTGTCGCGTAATCAAAGGCTGTTCAATAACTAATGCGCACAACGTAGTTAATCAGGTAATCGCAAAAATTTGGGTGACAACGTATATCAACACAGCGCAACATAGCACAACACCGCAACCGAAAATCTCATCAGGCATATCCACCCATAGGTAAGTTTGTGAAGTAAGGGAAAAGCATAATCAAGGCAAAACAATGCAGGGATACACAGTTAAAAACAATCCGATGACACGCCGCTTGTTTTACACACTCGCAATCATAAGCATTGCGTTGCCGTGTATAACATCCAATAGGGTTATGGCCGAAGCACAGACAAGCAAGGCCGATCCTAAAAATGCGCAACAAGTCCAGCGCGGCGAACTTATTTATAAACGCTTTTGCTCCCTTTGCCATGGCCGCAACCTCGAAGGCCAGCCCAACTGGCACATCCCCAAAGCCGACGGCAAAATGCCCGCCCCGCCCCACGATAAAACCGGCCACACCTGGCATCATGCGGATATTGTGCTGTTTAACATCACCAAGTACGGATTGGTTCCGCCGCACGCACCTAAAGGTTATCAAAGTGACATGCCCGCCTGGAAAGACACGCTCACCGATGACGATATCTGGGCAGTATTGGCCTATATCAAAAGCCGCTGGCCGGAGGAAAATCTCCAGTTCCAAATTGAAGCCAATAAAAACTACCAGCCGTAACATACAGCCACGTCAGCTCCTATCGATTGGAAAAACATCATCCAGCGTTATTGCCACTGGGTCTACTACAGTGCTCCCGCATCGCCTTCTTTACTGGTCTGGTAATCGTTAAACGGCAATCCCATCGGCCAGACTAATTCGCCGTTAGTTGCCGTTATTTAATAACACACCCTTCTGTCTTTTGCAGACTTCGCAACACGGTTGCTAAGTCAGAAAAACTGACACAGATAATAAATACAACCGGCCAATAAACATTGCTCCGAGCAAAATTGCCAGGCAAGCACCCGCCTATCGAATTGATTAACCCGAACATCGATCCTATTACAGAGTAGAAATCCTAGTAGATATAGGGTATAACTATATGGATTCTCGAAAATATTTGACCGGGCAAAAAGTGATAAACCATGACAGGAAACAAAGAATGACAGCCCCTATCAGATCAACGACGCCAGCATTGCACATATGATTTGGAAATATCCTAGAAATGATTTATAAACAGTGTCGATAAGCCTTAAAAAATGACAATCTGTATAAACAACGGTAGAGCCAGAATATTCAACGTAGGAGGTAGTTATGAACCTGAAGCAAATTGAAGATGAAGCTCTTCATCTACCGGAAGAAGAAAGAGCCGAGTTGGCACAGAAGCTTCTTCTGAGTCTTGATGAGCCGACGGTGGAAGAAATAGAACAAGATTGGTTGGCTGAAGCACATCGCCGAGCCAGAGAGATTGACGAAGGCATTGTCCAACCAATCCCGGCGGAGGAAGTCAGAAAAAAGGCGCGGGCCTTGCTTAGATGAGCTACTTCTTTCATCCTGCTGCAGAGGCCGAGCATCTTGAGTCCGTCGCGTATTATGAATCGTATTATGTGGTCAGAGCCCTTTATATTTGCCATTGTCTCACGCGGCGCATCAGGAAAAAAAAAGACACTTGACGACAGAAGAGATCCAGCCACTACCGATTATTCCCGAACGACTCCGGATTGCTGCGAAGCAGGGGATCGTGATTCCGTTCATTGGCGCCGGCGTGTCTCAGCTGGGCGGTTGCCCGGGATGGGATGACTTCGCGAACGCTGCGCTCCGTTTCTTCCTGCAACCTGGAAAGCTTGACCATGCGCAATTCGACCAACTGTCGCGCCTTTCCGCCCGCGTGAAATTGTCAGTCGCTGTTGGTCTAGAATCGCAGTACGGAACAAAGATTAACTTCAGATCGATCTTAAAAGTTCGCGACTTAAATAAGAAGGAAACTGGCGAAAAGGTCTATGGGCACTTGGCTCAGCTTGCCCGCACTTTTGTGACGACAAACTACGACGACTGGCTTGATTCTCCATACGCCACTGCGCCATCACTTACAGGTGGAACTTCGGATCCAGCCACTGCTACGCCCCCATCGAAGCGGAGTGTCCAATTCCGCCCAGGACAATTCACCGACATCGCACTTTCTGCACCGGACACAGTGCTTCACATTCACGGTTCGGCGCAGGATCGTGACAGCATGATCTTGACGATGTCGGAATACCTTGAGCGGTATGCAAGTCATCAGTTGAATGGCAATAAACTTGAAGAGAACCCTTACCTCACGTTTCTGGGGCATCTGTTTCGAACAAAGAGTGTCTTGTTTATCGGCTACAGTCTCAGTGAATTGGAAGTCCTTGAGTATGTAATCCAGAAAGGTCTGGGTGTCAGGACCGTGGAACCGAATCAACTGGGCCCGCAAGAGGAGCCGAAGCATCATCTCCTGCAGGGCTTCTTTTCCCATGAAGTGGCGCTCATGCGTAGCCTGGAAAACTACTACCTACATGAGTTCAATATCCGCCTGCTCCCCTTTTCAAGGGATCTGAGCGATTGGAACCAGCTGATTGAGGTAATCGAGTATTTGGCCAGAGAAATTCCAGTTGGCGGAGTACTTCCATCTCAGCAACGACTTGACATGGGGACGCTACTCGAATGACCGTCGAATTGACCTGGAAGCGGCGCCAGTTCCTTGAGCGAATGATCCAGAATGCGGAGCAGGCGCAATGGGGCTTCGAGCTACTGCTCAAGCGCGATAACTTCGCAGAATTCTTCGACCATCTGCGAACTTTTGAGTTGTTCAGCCCTGCCAATAACCCAGCGCCAGTTCCAGTCGAGGACGGGAAGTACGTCCGGATACCTTATTGGCCTGCGCTCGATTATCTGGAGGCGTGCGCAAAGCTTGCGGGTCGGAACAATGATCTTGCTCTTGCAGGTAACGTGCTGGACGTAGTGCGGGAAGTCACGAGGGCGCGACAGGTCAACAACGGGCACCCAGACAACTACCACACCCATAGAAAGTTCGCAGAGATCCTAGGCCACCTGCCTACAGTAGCCATCAGCCGCAATGATCTCGACCTGATCACGACTTTGCTCGATAGCCGATTCGATCGCGGTGGGGTGGGCCGTGCGCTCGATCAGGGATTGATGAAGCGTTTCCTACAAAGCATGGTTGCCGATGATTGGAGCAAGGCGTGCCGGGTGCTGTGGCACTGTACGAAAGTCGTTTGGGTTGACGAAGAAGGACTGGAGCAGGCGCGGAAGAAACCCATATCCATCGTGGACGACTACTGGCTCAAGAAGTTCATTGAGCATCATGCCACCGCGCTTGGGTCGCAAGCACGCGGAGAAGCAGCTGAAGTACTTCTTGCGAGGTTACGTGAGGTCTATCGCGAGGGCGATCGCGCGAAAGCGAGCTGGTTGTTTCGTCCTGCGATAGAGGATCATAAGCAGAACCACGAGTGGGCCGGCGCGGATAACCGTTTCGTAGAGGGCCTGCGAGAGGCGTTGCTTGCATGGTTAGACGTCGATGCAGCCAGTGCGGCGCCATATGTCGATGTTCTACTCGTAGACGAGGCCGAAATTGTCCGCCGGGTTGCACTGCATGTGCTGAACCAGCGGTGGGAGGTTCTCCGAGGGCTCTTCGGCAAGCTTATCCGACCAGAACTCTTTGGTGACGGCCATCTGCATGAGCTACATGGCTTGTTGCGTGATCGATTCAACTCATTCGCACCTGAAGAAAAGGGTGCGACGGTTGAGGCGCTTCGGCAGATTCAACCGTTGGACAGTCGGAAAGACCCGGAGCGAAGCTTGAAGCGCGTCCAGCGCAACTGGCTATCGGCAATCGTTGGCCAAGGCTTTGAGGCCGCGGATACCTGGTATGCCGCACTGCATGCAGATGCATCGCTTGGACGACTCTCGGAATACCCGGACTTTCATACATACATGGAGTCGTGGTCAGGGCCCGGCCCGACACCCCTCCGTCCCGAGCAGTTAATCGAGTTCGCAAAGGAAGGCTCGCTGGTCCAACGACTGAATGCCTTCGAGCCGGAGAATTCGTGGCGTGGTCCGACTAAGCGTGCGCTGGTCGACGCACTCGAAGAGGCGGTTACTATTGCGCCGGATATCTTGCTCGCAGCCGTACCGGAGTTCATCGAGGCTCAGCGGCCATACCAGTACGGAATCATCAATGGCTTCAAACGGCTGTGGGATGCGCCTAAGGATAAGGCACCGGATATCGCTTGGGATCAAGTCTGGTCCGTGCTGATAAAGTTCTTCGAGAACCTAATCGGCAACGACAGTTTCTGGACGGAACCTGTTGTCGAGGAACGAGACCTAACCCCAACGCGCAATTGGATTCCCCCGCTCATTTCGGAGTTCTTGCGTTCGGGCACACGAAGCGACGACAAGGTTTATGGTGAGGAACTCCTTCCGCGAAGCTGGCAGCTGATCCGTGCTTTGCTGGACAAGTCGGAAGCAGAGTCTGAGGCAGACAAAGACGCCATGACGCAGGCGATCAACTCAGCAAAGGGAAAGGCGATTGAGGCACTCTTCAGCCATGCACTCAGAATCTGCCGTCTTGGCAATCGTGTCCGAAACGGGGTACACGCTGACGAGTGGGCCATAATCCATCCCGTCTTCGATGCAGAGATAGCTAAGTGTCAGAACGCCAACTTCGAATTCTCAACGCTCGCAGGAGCCTACCTAGCCAACATTGAGTACATCAATAGCGAGTGGCTGCGGGCAAATGTTGACGGAATTTTTTCTACGGGCTTTCCGCAAAACTTCTTCTGCGCAGTCGCGGGCCTAGCGTATGCGCCAGCGACTCGCCCGATATATCACCTCCTCGCAGGACGAGGTGTTCTGGACAGGGCGCTCCGATCGGAACTCGGAGAACGTAACACACAAGAGCGGCTTATCGAGCGCATCGCACTGGCGTATCTATGGGGAGACGAGGAGCTGTCTTCTCCGCGATTCGTCTACTTCTTTGACGAGAAAGACGCCAGCGATCTGCAAATCATTTGCAACTTTCTCTGGAGCGTCAGCAATCAAAACCTTGTACCGGACCAAGTGCAGAGGATTCTTGCGTTCTGGCAGAAGTGCATTGAATGGAGCAAGAAACTCGAGATGGCCCCTGCTCGACTTCTTTCAAGCCTGAGCCGGTTGAGCGTCTACTTAACCAAGGTTGACGCGGATGAAACTGTTTGGTTGGAGTATGTAGCTCCATACGTTCAGACTGAGCACAATGCAGACGAGTTCATCGAGCAACTGCTTCGACTGGTGGAAGTTAACCCCCGCGCCATCAGTGCCACCCTTGCAAAAGTCCTTGAAACGTATGAGCCAACTTTTGACTACGATGATACGTTGAAAGGCTTGATACGAAAGCTTGCGGGTAAAGGACTGGCGAAAGAGGCGATCGATTTCGCAAGTCACCTCCGGAGGCTTCCCGGGATGCAGGAGTTGTATTATGAGCTGGTGCAGTGACGTAAATGGGTAAAGGAGTCAGAGCCGAATGGCACTTACTTAAAGAATGAGAGTTTATAAATAGCTTATTTGTTAGCCCTTATTTACATTCAATGAAATTCGTCATTCCGGCGGATGCCGGAATCCAGGGCAT
>Ga0209640_10002328_pt1 | contig 16541 bp, 31 predicted proteins | sample RifCSP10_1_FD_184018 | JGI IMG/M metagenome (GOLD analysis project Ga0209640, IMG submission 184018) | Soil microbial communities from Rifle, Colorado - Rifle CSP2_sed 10_1 (SPAdes) (version 2) | ecosystem: Environmental > Terrestrial > Deep subsurface > Rock core/Sediment | place: Rifle... | reverse complement strand
CCTCGGGCCACGCCGCGCAGCTCGCCGCCTCGGGCGACTCCGCGAAGCTCGCCGCCTCGGGCCACGCCGCGCAGCTCGCCGCCTCGGGCCACTCCGCGCAGCTCGCCGCCTCGGGCGACTACGCGAAGCTCGCCGCCTCGGGCCACGCCGCGCAGCTCGCCGCCTCGGGCGACTACGCGAAGCTCGCCGCCTCGGGCGACTACGCGAAGCTCGCCGCCTCGGGCCACGCCGCGCAGCTCGCCGCCTCGGGCCACGCCGCGCAGCTCGCCGCCTCGGGCCACTCCGCGCAGCTCGCCGCCTCGGGCGACTCCGCGAAGCTCGCCGCCTCGGGCCACGCCGCGCAGCTCGCCGCCTCGGGCGACTCCGCGAAGCTCGCCGCCTCGGGCCACGCCGCGCAGCTCGCCGCCTCGGGCGACTACGCGCAGCTCGCCGCCTCGGGGAAGGACTCCGTGATCGCGTCCAGCTCGCTGGACAGTCGCGCGAAGGGCACGGAGGGCACGTGGATGTCTCTTGCCGAGTTCAATAGCGACGGCAAATGCGTCGGCTTCGCCACGGGATGCGCTGGTGACGACGTACCCGCAGATGTTTGGCTCAAGGCGTCGGGCGGAAAGCTCGTCGCGGCCAAGGAGTAAGTTTCATGTTTCCCACACCTGACCACGCTTCAGACGCCGACATAGCCAAGCTACTCGAAGCGCCGATCACGAATCACGAAAAGCTCGCCGAGCTGATTGCGCCGCTGAACGCAGAAGTCGCCGCGAAGTACGACTCCGCGATCACCGTGCGCCCCACGAACGCCGAGACCCTTCTCGGCAACCGTCCGTTCAACCTGCCGCAGTACGTATTCGATACGGCTGCCGCGATGAACCGTGCACAGGCCGAGCAGGTGCGACCACTGCGCGACGGCGACACGAACCACACCGCAGCCGCGCTCTACCGCAAGTTCAAAGCCGGCGGCGCGACCATGAGCAAGGTCGACGCCTACGACATCGGCAACGAGCTCGAGACGTTGCAGCGGGAGCGTGACGAGGCGCTGGCGACGGTACAGAGGCTTCTAAGTGAGATTGCGGCTATTGCCAACGGGGACAGAAATGGATAGGCACGATTGGCGTGAAACAGTCGAAGAAAATAACCGCGAGCCTCGCGAGTTTATTGGTTGGTGCGACTACTGGGGCCGCCATTGCCCGAAGTCAGGCGAATGCGATTGCATCGTCGTTGCAGACTCGCAGGAGTCGCCACTGCCACGCGGCCGTATGGTCGGTCTCGGCCATCCTGAGAGCCCTCCTGAAGTGCTCGACGTGTCATGGCCTGCCGATTCAGATGGCGACGATTCACGCGACGATGAGGTGCTGCTGTGAGTGCGGCGTCTGGCGCAGTCTCGCGACTTGGCCCGACGCATGTGCACATCGACTACAACGGCTCGGGCCACGCTGGCGATCAGTCCCTCCCCATCGCCGAGCTGTTGGCCCGCATGGAGACGGACGCGATCGAGACGTTCTGGGGCGATTGCTGCTCGCTGGCTCACGCCGCCGCGTATTACGGCGAGAAGGACGCGAACGGCGAGAAGGCCTACGCAGACCTCGGCCCGATCTACCCAGACACTCCACACGCGGTTCGCTTCTGCGGCAACTTCGAGACGTACGCGCATGCCTTCGCTATCGACACCGATGACGCCGAGGTGATCGAGGTTCTATGCGCAGCCATTGCCGCAAATCGGCGCGCCTTCTCCACCGACACGGGGAAATAAAAACATGGCTTTCACTGAAAAATGGGACCGCCACTTTCTTGAGTTGGCGTTGCTGCACTCGAAGCTGTCGAAAGACCCGAGCACGAAAGTCGGCTCTGTGATCGTCGGTCCCGACAAAGAGATTCTGTCGGCCGGCTTCAACGGCTTCCCGCGCGGTGTTGCCGACACTCCGGAGCGGCTCGCCAATCGCGACACGAAGCTCAAGCTCGTAGTTCATGCCGAAATGAACGCTCTGCTCGCCGCCGCGCGAGCCGGCATGCGGCTGAAGGGTTGCGCGCTATACCTCGCCGCAACAGATAACACCGGCAAGGTGTGGGGCGGCCCGCCATGCACGCGGTGCGTCGTCGAGATCATTCAGGTCGGCATCACCGAGATCGTCACCTACCCGTTCAAGGATGGCTTCTCGAAGTGGCACGAGGACCTCGCCTTCGCTCGCGGACTGATCGACGAAGTTGGAATCGTCTATCGCGAGCGTGCGCCATGACGACCGACCAACACGATCGCCTCTGGCTCGCCGCGTGCGCCGTCACCGCGGCCTACGAAACCTACCAAGAACCGAACCGCGCGCGGCCGAAGGAAGGCTTGTTCCTTGCGCTGGATCGACTCATCGATGCGTGCGGTGTGCTCACGCGCGTGTCCGATGAGATTTGTCCGGTGGGGCCACGGGAGCAGAAGTCATGAGCGCTTCAACGGTTTCCTCTGGCGCAAGCAGTGGATTCAAACGCGGCTGAGACCTCCACCGACACAGGAATCAAATCATGAACACGATGGCGACGATCATCACGAAGCTTCAAAACGTACAGCGGCGCAATCCGCCAACGAGCGAGCTTTGGCAAGCGGCGTCCCGCGAGCTGAACTCGCTCTATGCGCGCGTCGCTACGCTCAAGCCGGAATTGCAACGCGAGATCGCGGAGCAAGTGCCCGGAATGATCCTGCCGCGGTGAACCACCTTGACCTATTCAGCGGCATCGGCGGCTTTGCAATCGCGGCTCGATCAGTCGGTTGGCGGACTATCGGCTTTTGTGAGATCGACCACTTTTGCCTACGACTGCTCGGCCGACGGTTTGATACTCACCGCTGGTTTTCCCTGCCAGGACATCTCGACGGCGGGGCGGCGGAAGGGATTGTCGGGCTCGAAGAGTTCGTTAGCGTTCGCCCTACTTGGCTCGTTATCGAAAACGACTTCCATCGGTGGCGAGCTTGGATGCCCGAACTGCGGCGCCGCTTCTGGTCACTCGGGTATGCCTCTGTGCCGCTTCGAGTGCGAGCCTCAGAGGTTGGAGCGGTCCATCACCGAGCCAGAGGGTGGCTGGTTGCCAACCCCAACGGCGAGCCATTACGGGAGCTGTCGCGGTGGTGGAGCCGGGAGGGTGGGGCCGTGGCGCAAGAGCTTGCAAGCACGTGGGATTCTGCACCCCGAGGATTGGGAACGAATCATGGGCTACCCGATTGGGTGGACCGACGCCACGCGCTCGGTAACGCAATCGTGCCGCGTGCTGCCGAACTTATCTTTCACGGAATCAAGCAAGTGATCGAGTCCTCTGCCCCCTCGTCTCTTGGAGAAACGAAGTGAGAGATTTCGACCGCCATTTCAACCGAACACGCTCAACCATCAACGTCATGTTCTGGGCGATCGTAACGGTTCAGGTCGTGCTCGTCTCCGCCGTCGTATACGTCGGCATCGTGTCGTTCGACGCGATACAAGAGCGCGGGCTGAAAGCTGTCCTCACGAGCATCTGGGAGGGGCCGAGCAATGAGTGAGTCTTCTCAGAACGGAACACCAGGAGAAAGCAAGTGAGCGCAGTCATAGAAGTCACGCCGTCGAATCTGCCGCAGAGCGCGCAGGAGATTCGGGCGCACGTCAACCGCATCCAAGAAGTCATGGCCGCGGTCATGAAGAAGGATACGCATTTCGGCGTTATCCCCGGCACGCAGAAGCCGACGCTCTACAAGGCGGGCAGCGAAGTGTTGCTGTCCACGTTTCGGATCGCCGTCGAGCCGCGTGTCGAGGACTTGTCGACGAGCGACGAGGTTCGGTATCGCGTGACGGCGATCGGCCGGCATCAGACGACCGACATCGTGATCGGCTCCGGCCTAGGCGAGTGCTCCTCGAGCGAGGAAAAGTACCGGTGGCGCGCCGCCGTGTGCGACGAGGAATTCGACGAGACTCCGGCGGATCGTCGCCGCGCGAAGTGGAAGCGCGGCAACAACGGCAACTACCAGGTGAAGCAGGTTCGCACCGAGCCTGCCGACGTCGCCAATACCGTGCTCAAGATGGCGAAGAAGCGCGCGCAGATCGACATGACGCTCACGGCGCTGGCAGCCTCGGACATATTCACGCAGGACCTGGAGGACGCTTCCGACGAGATGCGCGAGACGGTTGGCGAGCAGGAGCCACAGCAGAAGAAAGCCGGCACATCGGCGCCGCGCTCGACGGGGGGCGGGACCGGCCTTGCTACCGAGAAGCAGCAAAAGCTCGTCTCGGTGAAGCTCTCGCAGGCCGGCATACCCGAGACCGAGCTGTTCGCGCATTTCGAGATCGGCGCCATGACGGAGCTGCCGTTCAACAAGGTGAACGAGGCGCTGGCCTGGATTGCGACGCCAACCGATGGCTAGCGCTGCCCTACAGTTCGACCCGGCTGCGCACACCTACGAGGTGATGGGGCGCCGGCTGCCCAGTGTCACTCAGGTACTCCGCATCCTGAACAACTGGGGAGGCATCCCGGCCGCGACGTTGGAGGCCGCGCGCGAGTTCGGCGCCAACCTGCACACGGCTATCAACCTCTACAACCGCGACGAGCTCGACGAGGCATCTGTCGACGCCGCGCTCGTCCCGTACCTCAACGGCTGGAAGTCGTTCATCGACGAGTCTGGGGCCGTCGTTGTCGCGAGCGAACAGCCGGTCCACCACGCGGTTCTAGGCTACGCCGGCACGCCCGATGTGGTGCTCGCTTGGAAGGGCCGTGTGGTCATTCCGGACGTGAAGTCGACGCACGCCGTGCCCCGTACCGTAGGCCCGCAGACGGCTGCCTACGCCGAGGCGTGGTGGCACGAGAACGGCTCCCGCGGGCGCCATCCTGAGCGCTACTGCATCCACCTACAAGACGGCAAGTACCAAGCCCACAAGCGCAACGATCCGGCCGACTGGTCGATGTTCGTGAGCTGCTTGAACGTATTCAAATTCATGGAGAAACAGCCGTGACGAATCTCGTAGAGCTTTCTATCCCGACCCCGACTAATGCCGCAGCCGAGCGTGCTCAGAGCGCTCTTGCCCATGCGCAGAGCATGAACATCGTCACCGCCGAGCAGTACGAAGCCGGCGCCATGGAGCTACAGGCCATCAAGGGCAAGTGGCGCGAGATCGACGAGGCGCGGAAGCAGCTCGTGAAACCGATCGACGAGGCACGGAAGCGAATTCAGGAATTCTTCGGTGCGCCGCTGGCATTCCTCGAGAAAGCCGAGGGCATCGTCAAGGGCAAGCTCACGACGTTCCAGAACGAGCAGGAACGCATCCGCCGAGAGGAGCAGAGGAAGGCCGAGGAAGCCGCACGCAAAGAGCGTGAACGGCTGGAAGCCCAGGCACGCGAGACCGAGCGCAAAGCCCGCGAGAAAGCCGCAGCGGAGCGCCGCGCAGCCGAGGAAGCCGCCGCCGCTGGACGTGCCGAGGAAGCAGCACGACTCGCCGAGCGCGCAGCCGCTACCGAGAACAAGGCAGCCGAGAAGGCCATCGAGCTCGAGCAGCGCGCCGCCGCTATCGTCGCTCCGGTCATTCAACGCGAGGCACCGAAGGTCGCCGGCCTGTCGATGCGCGAGACGCCGAAGTTCGAGATCGTCGATGCGTCGAAGCTGCCGCGCGAGTATCTCGTTGCCGACGAGTCCCGCATTCGCAAGGTAGTCAACGCCCTGAAAATGGACGCGAACATTCCGGGCGTCCGCGTGTGGATGGACAAGACCCCCGCCAGTCGGGCGGGATGATGGGCCAGCACTCCCGCAACGTCCGACGCGCCGCGCGCAACATCGGCCGAATGCCGAGCGCAGAGCCTTCGCCGGAGTACGTCCCTCGAACCGAGAACGAGGAAACGCGGCGGGCTATGCGCGACTGGTTACGACAGCGGGGGGACGACGACGTGATCGAGTTTGAAGAAGCCGAGTTCTAGGAGTACGGAGGACAGTTGGGTGCGACGGTAACCTCTAAATAACGCCGTGAAACTGGTAAATAAACGCACATGAATCAATTCGCCGTGATGCCGCCTCGCAAGAAGCCTTGCAAGCCACGAAAGCCGAAGTTTATCTAGGTTTCCGCATGAAGTACCCGAAGCAATACATCGTCACGAAGCTGACCACGAGCGGCGGGTTCCGCCACATTTGCTCGAAGCATCGGACGCTGCGCGAGGCGAAAGCATTCGTGGAAAAGCATCGACTGGCCGAGATCGGGTATCAGCCTCGCATCTATCGAAGAGTCGCCTAGGGGTAGGACTGAAGTGAGTTATTCGCAATTCATCGCCGGCAAGCTATCGCGATTCAGTTCGGTGGGGTTCGACGCGCCGGCCATCAATCCAGATCTGTTCGACTTCCAGGACGCGCTGACCCGATGGGCGTTACGCGTCGGCCGCTGCGCGCTGTTCGCCGACACCGGGCTTGGCAAGACGAGGATGCAGCTTGCGTGGGCGGATGCCGTTCGACAGAAGCACGGTGGCAGCATTCTGATTCTGGCCCCGCTCGCGGTCGCCGAGCAGACGTGCGAGGAAGGCGCCGCGATGGGCATTGACGTGCGCCACGTACGCGAGTCACAGCCGCTCGATGGAATCTGCATCACGAACTACGAGCGCGCGCACAAGTTCGATTGCTCGGAGCTTGCCGGCGTCGTGCTGGACGAGTCGAGCATCATCAAGCACCACGACTCGAGGTCGTTCGGCATTCTCACCGAGACCTTTGCCGACACACCTTACAAGCTCTGCGCGACCGCGACGCCAGCGCCGAACGATTGGACCGAGCTTGGCACGCACGCGGAATTCCTCGGCGTGTGCTCGCGCGCGGAAATGCTCGCGGAGTTTTTCGTCCACGACGCCGCCAAGACTCAGGACTGGCGGCTGAAGGGCCACGCGCGCGCGGCGTTTTGGGAGTGGGTTGCATCGTGGGCCGCCGTCGTTCGCAACCCGGCCGACATTGGCTTTGACGGCTCGCGCTACGAATTGCCGTGGCTCAACGTCAAGCAGCACACGATCAAGACCGAGGCCGTGCCGCTCGCCGGGCAACTGTTCGCCATGGAAGCCTCGACGCTGAGCGAGCGCCGCGACGCGCGCCGGAAGTCCGTCGACGCACGCGTGGCCGAGTGCGCGCAGATCGCCAACGAGACGAGTGGAGCGTGGGTCGTATGGTGCGACCTCAACACGGAGTCCGACGCGCTCACGGATGCGATCGACGGCGCGATCGAGGTTCGAGGATCACAGACGCTCGATGAGAAGGAGTCGGCGCTCAACGCGTTCCGCCACGGCGAGGCGCGCGTGATCGTCACGAAGCCGTCGATCGCGGGGTTCGGGCTGAACTGGCAGCACTGCGCCAACATGGCCTTTGTCGGCGTGACCGACTCCTACGAAAGCTACTACCAGGCCGTTCGCCGTTGCTGGCGGTTCGGCCAGTCCCAGCAGGTCAACGTGCATGTATTCGCGTCCGACCTCGAAGGCGCCGTAGTCGCGAACCTCGAGCGCAAAGAGAAAGCCGCCGCGGAGATGGCGGCCGAGATGGTGTCGTTCACGGCCGCCGCCGTGCGCCGCAACGTCGTCGGATCACAGCGCTCGACGAACGCGTATGAGGCCAAACAGGCAATGAGACTTCCGAAGTTCATAGCAACGTGAGAATCACGGTCACATGCGCTTACTGCGCCGAGGCGTTGCAGCGATACGCCTCGAAAAGCAGAACGTATTTCTGCAACACCAATCATAAAGCGCTGTGGCAGATAGCCCGTCGCGAAGCGCATGGGTTCACGCGCGAGTGGCTCATTAGCGAGTATGTCGAGAAGTGCCGAAGCGCGAATGAGATCGCTCTGGAAATTGGTAGAGATGCCACCCGTGTACTTGAGTGGCTCAATGACTACGGAATACGCACACGCCCCCGCGGCCACAACCATGCGCAGCTCGCAAAAGACGGTAGTCCGTTCCGCGGAAAGTCACATACACCGGAGACGCGCGCACGCCTTCGGGAAATAGCGCTTGCCGATGGCCGTGTTCCTTTCAATCGACTTGTCGGACCGCCGATGCGCGGCAAGCGCGGAGCCGAAACCATCAACTGGAAAGGCGGGGTGACGCCAGAACGGCAGGCGTTCTATTCGTCTCGCGAGTGGAAAGATGCTTGTCGTGCGGTGTGGGCTCGTGCGGATGCCTACTGCGAGCGATGTGGGTTGGATTCGCGAGAGGTCGATCTAACGATCGCACCATTCCACGTTCATCACATCACTAGCTTCGCCGTACGCGAATTGCGATCGGTCCTGACCAACCTCGCCCTACTGTGCGCTCCCTGTCATCGCTTCGTGCACAGCAGAGGCAACATCGACAACGAGTTACTACGGGACGCGGCATGAATTGCATCGATCAAGTGATGTCAGCCAACTGGGCCCTTTACCAAGGCGACGCGGTGGAAGTGCTCAGAGGAATCCCGGATCGCAGCATCGGCTATAGCTGCTTTTCGCCTCCATTTTCTTCGCTTTACACGTATTCCAACAGCCCGCGCGACATGGGCAATTGCAAAACGCACGCGCAGTTCTTTGAGCACTTCGGGTACCTCGTGGACGAGCTTGCGCGCGTGATGCAGCCGGGCCGCGATGTGTCGTTTCACTGCATGTTGCTGCCGACGAGCAAGGTCATACATGGCGTGATCGGGCTCCGTGATTTTCGCGGCGAGCTGATCCGATGCTTCGAGGCGCGTGGGTTTATCCATCACTCTGAAGCTGTGATCTGGAAAGACCCCGTTACCGCGATGCAGCGCACCAAGGCACTCGGGCTGCTGCATAAGACGGTACGCGGTAACGCGAGCATGTCGCGGCAGGGCATCCCGGACTATCTCGTCACGATGCGGACGCCGGGCGATCCGATTGAGCGCGTGACGCACGACGACTATCCCGTCGACAAGTGGCAGCGCATAGCCTCGCCCGTGTGGATCGACATCAACCCGTCCGACACGCTGCAATACCGCAGCGCGCGCGAGCACGACGACGAGCGGCACATCGCGCCGTTGCAGCTCGAAGTGATCCGCCGCGGCGTCGAGCTTTGGACGAACCCCGGCGATACCGTTCTGTCACCGTTCGCCGGCATCGGCAGCGAGGGCTACGTGGCGCTGGAGCTTGGCCGCAAGTTCATCGGCGTCGAGCTCAAGCGCAGCTACTTCGAGCAAGCGTGCGCGAACCTTGCTGCCGCCGATGCGCAGGGCGATATGTTCACCAAGCCGGCGGACGACGTCCTCGACGACGGAGCGGCCGCATGACCCCCGTAATGTGCCCGTACTGCCAGGCGCCCGCGCAGCTCATCGGCGGCGCGTCGATCTATCCGCGTGCGGTGCTGCGCGCCGATCTGCGGCCGGAGGTTTGGTGAAAGCGATCTCCCTATGGCAGCCGTGGGCGTCGCTTTGGGTCGCGGGCCCGAAGGTGCACGAGACGCGCGGCTGGCCGACGAAGGTGCGCGGTTGGGTGCTTGTTCATGCTGCTAAGCACAAGACGCGACTCAGCGAGACGACTCCGGAACTCGCGGCTCTGACCGGCCGCACGCGCGGCTATTCGCTGCCATACGGCGCGCTGATCGGCGCGGTCAACATCATTGACTGTTGGGAGACCGACAACTGCGGCTGGCGCAACAGCGACGACCACACGTGCGGCAACTGGGCCGACGGTCGCTTCGCGTGGATGCGCGACGACAAACGCGTGAGCTTCGACAATCCGATCCCGTACCGCGGGCGTCAGGGTTTCTTCGACGTTCCGATTGATCTCACGCTGCCGGCCGCGGCGTTGAATCAGCTCAATCGTGCGGGGGCGCTATGAGCAAGCCGCATCGCATCCAGCTCTCGCGCAAGAAAGGTTGGCGCATGCCGCCGAACACGGTGAAGGTCAACCGCACGACCAAGTGGGGGAATCCGTTCACCGTCAGTGGCCGTCGGCGTCAGATCGACTGCGTCTATTGGTTCGTGCTCATGACGTGCAGCTATCTGCTCGTTGACCGATCGGCGCCGCTGAAGGTGCAGGAAGCCTACAACGACCGACTCCGCGCCGCGAAGCGCGAAGGCTTCAAAGGTCTACGCGGCAAGAACCTCGCGTGCTGGTGTCGCATCGGCGATCCGTGTCATGCCGATCATCTGCTCAACATCGTCAACGGTCCGCTGAAGCGCCGCGGCAAAACTGATCTCGACGCGTTCCTCGACGGCTACGGCTATCACTTCGAGTTCGGCAAGGGGCCGGTGAGGAACGCGGATGGCTGAGAACACGAAAATCGAGTGGTGCGACGCGACTTGGAATCCGTGGTGGGCTTGCACCGAAGTCGGCCCTGGCTGCGACAACTGCTATGCCCGCACGCTGGCGCATCGCTACGGCTATTCGTGGGGCCTCGACGCGCCGCGCCGCACGTTCGGCGAGAAGCACTGGCGCGAGCCGCTGCGATGGGCGCGCAAGCTGCCGGCGCAACTCGGCCGCCGGCCACGCGTGTTCTGCGCGTCGATGGCCGACGTGTTCGACAAGGATGCGCCGGCCGGTGCGCGCGAGCGGCTGTGGAGCCTGATCCGTTCCACGCCGGAGTTGGATTATTTGATCTTGACCAAGAGGATTGGAAACGTGCGCCGCATGCTCGAAGCCGGCGCCGCAATACTGCGAGGGAACGATGGCGCTACACAAACAGAGCGAGTTGATGGTGTATCGGCTGGTGCAATCTGGCGAACTGGAGATCGACTCCGAGGGACGGATCTGGCGGCTCATGAAGCGCACTTACGATCGCTGGACGGGCGGCACCAGGGTAGTGCGTTGCAAGCGCGTGAGAGCGGAGAACGCACTTGGGAAGTCGAACGACTACTTGCAAGTCCGGGCGATGATCGACGGGAAGCGGCACCACGCGATGGCGGCTCGGCTGGTGTGGCTGCATTTCAAGGGGCCAATCCCGCAGGGCATAACGGTGAATCACGAGGACGGCATGAAGCCAAACAATCGACCGTCGAACCTGGAACTGGCGACGTACAGCGAACAGCGCCATCACGCCATCAAGCAACTCGGTGCGCGGCACGCGGACGTCAGGGGCTCGCGGAACCCGAAGGCGCAAACGACCGAAGCCGCGGTCATGACGATGCGACAGAAGCGCGCGGCGGGCGCGCGCGTGAAGGACATTGCCGCGAGCGTCGGGATGCGACCGGGAGCAGTCTCGGCGATCGTCTGCGGGACGAACTGGAAGCACGTGCCGCTACCGCAGCCTGGATAGATTCGTGGCTGGCGGGTACGCCACCAACGAACGTGTGGCTCGGCGCAACGGTCGTCAACCAGGAAGAAGCCGACCGCGACATCCCGAAGCTACTCAAGGTGCCCGCGCACGTTCGGTTTCTCTCGTGCGAGCCGTTGCTCGGCCCGGTCGATCTCGACGGCGACGACTACAGCGGCCCCGGTTGGCTGCGCGGCTGGCATTGCGAACCTGAGAGGGACCGCAGCGGCGACCCGGTGCCCACGCAGGCGCAGAACGAACGCGTCGATTGGTGCATTACGGGCGGAGAGAGCGGCCCGCATGCACGGCCGTCGCATCCCGACTGGTTCCGTTCGATCCGCGATCAGTGCGCCGCCGCGGGCGTGCCATATCTGCACAAACAAAACGGTGAATGGGCGCCCGGCGAATGTGCCGAAGCGCCGCCGACGCGTACGGAACGGATGGCTTCGTACTTCAACGGCGAATGGCACTACGGCGAGCTGACGCCACGACAAAGCGAAGAAACGCACGTCGTCGACGAGCCCGACTTGTTCCGACTCGGCAAGAAAGCCGCCGGCCGGCACCTCGACGGCCGCATTCACGAGGAGTTTCCGCGATGACCACTGCCTACACCTGCCCTCGCGGCTGCTGCTCGGTGAGTGCGGCGCGGAGCCGAGCTATCGCCTTGCGGAGCCGTGGAAGCTCGCGGCCTGGCCGAGGGTCATAGCCGGTGTTCCTCAGCCAAAAGCAGATTGTTGAGCTGACCGGCCTGGAGCGGCCGTCGTCGCAAGCGCGGTGGCTCTCGGCGCGCGGCTGGCGGTTCGATACGCGTGCCGACGGGAAGCTCGTCGTGCTCGCGGCCGAGGCGCAGCGGCACCTGTGCGGCACGCAACCACGACGCCAGCGCACCCTACCTGACATCGGGGCCTTGAATGGCTAATCTGCCGGGCGTGGGCCGCCACAAAAGCAAGAACAATCGGCACCTGCCGAAGTACGTGAGCCGCTACCACGGGGCATTCTATTACCGAGGTCCGGCCTCGGGATGGAAGCGCCTGCACCTTGGCGCGGACTTTGCCGATGCGATGTGCCGGTTCGGCGAGCTATACCGGGAAGGCGGTCTCGCGACGATGGCAGAGGTGTTCGACAAGTACGAGCAGACCGTCGTCCCAGGCAAGGCCGAAGCGACGCAGGTAAGCAACCGGTTTGAGCTCGGCAATCTGCGCAAGGTGTTCGCGAGACAGAATCCGCCTGACGTCGAACCGGTCGACTGCTACGCGTTCCGGGACGCGATGGCGGTGAAGCATGGCGTCACCCAGGCGAACAACCACCTGGCGCTGCTCAAGCACGTATTCGTCAAGGCGATCGAGTGGGGGGCTACCAAGACGCACCCGGCACGAGACGTTCGGAAGATCCCCGTAGCGCCGCGTACGAGGCTCCCACAGCCACACGAGGTAGAGCTGGTGCGCCGCCACGCCCTGTCGATGCTCCAATGCGCTATGGACCTTGCAGAGCTTACTTCGATGGATCGGGCCGGCATCATCGCGCTCGAGCGCAAGCACTGTCGCGACGATGGGATATACCACGAGCGCCCCAAGACGAAGCGCCGCGGCGCGCGCGCCGTGATCATCGAGTGGTCCGACGAGCTCCGCGCCGTCGTGGACCGAGCGAAGAAGATCAAACCCGTGTTCCGGCAGCGCATCATCGCGACGCGCAGCGGCAAGCCGTTCAGCCCGAGCGGGTTCTCGACGGCATGGCAACGCGCAATGGTGGCGGCCGAGAAGGAAGCGAAGCGCGACGGCATCGAGTTCGAGCGGTTCCACTTCCACGATTTGAGGGCGCTCAGCATCACGGAGACGCCGAGCCTCGAGGAGGCGAGCGAGCGCGCCGGGCACTCATCGACCGAGATCACGAAGCGCATCTATCGCCGCAAACCTGCGCGGGTGAGGCCACTGCGATGAATCGTTTTTGTCACAAGCCGGAAGTTTTGGCACAGCTCGCGCGAACGGCGGCTGCAAGTTGTTGTTTTGGTGGGCCGTGCTGGGATCGAACCAGCGACCAATGGATTAAAAGTCCACGCCGCTCAAGTCGCTATCGCGATGTTTTAGCGCGTGTTTCTCAGCTCGCCGTTGTGCCGAAATTGTGCGACTTCGGCCGCGTTGAACCTGCGCGCCTACGTGGTGCGTCGCGCTTTTTTGTCACGCGAGCAACGGTGTCACGCGGCTGCCAATTGTGGCGCCGTCGACTGGTTCACCGCCGTGGTGCTATGGGTCGGATACGGCGAGGTCCTAGCGCACCACGCCACACCGACCACGACAGAGGGATTCCGTCAGGTCTTCCCGTTCGACAGCATCATCGCCGTCGGAACCCTGAGCGACCTGATCGACTACCGCGAGCATTGTTGGCGGGCCGTCGAAGACCAGGAGCGAGCAGTGCGTGCTTGCGAGGCTGATCTCGGCAAGGCGCGCTACGCGGTGTGGAAGGTGCTCGACCAACTGCGCGTCAAAGCCCCCGAATCTTCGGAGGACGCGAAGTTATGAGATGCAGCGAACATCACACGAAGCTCACAAACGGTGTCGGCAAGTGCTCGGTACCGATGTGGTGCAACGAGATGCCGGCAGGTTTTTGCGACGAGCCCGCTTACGGGAATCCGCCACCTGTCGGGAAGCGTCGCTACACCGGATATGTGCCGGCGTTAGCGTGTCCGCGCCACGGCGGCCCGTCAAAGCCCGAGCCTCTGGAGGACGCCGGTCGTGGTTAAAACCTGTACTCACGGAAAGTCGTGGACCGAGCCATGCCTACGCTGCGAACTGGTTGGCAAAAGGGAGTTCGTCGCAGAAATGGCGCCGCGAGTGGAGCGCGCTAAGGAGCGGATCCAGGAACTTGAGCGGTCGATCTTGGCCGATCGGGAACACGAGGCGCACCGTATCGCGCTCGCCAAGGTGGGCGTAATCAGCGGCGACGACGCACGCCGGCTTGAGGACGAAATGGAGCGCAACTCTGCTGCGTCTAGGAGGTAGGCGTGACTAAAGAAGAGATCACCGAGTTTTTCCAGGTCCACGGCGAGTGGTGCGTGTCGGGCGGGACTCTGACCGTCGAGCAGCTATACCAAGCGTTCAAGGCTCGGCTCATCTACGAGCTGATGGTCGATACGCACGGTGCCCCGAACTACGGCGTGCTGGTCCCTAGGCCGTCTCAGGTGACGCAGACGCAAGGGCTCGGGAGCGTGCACGATCCGGTGACGCTGCTTAGTCGCTCCTATCGGGAAAGCACGTAGTTATGTACCCGTCAAGCAAAGTGAAACGCTCCAGCCGTGGTCTCGTGCATTGCATCGCGCAGTGTCGGTCGTGTTCGTGGACAAACGACAGCTATCTGAAGGCTGCGAGAGCAGCAACGGAGCACGTCCGAAGAACCGGCCACACTGTCAGCGTGGAGCAAGGCATCGTTTATTCTGTCGCGCTCTCGGGACCCTCATGACTGAATCCGCAGCAACGTGTTGGAGCGTCGGCCACGTGTACGAAATGCAGCCGATTGGCTGCGGCATATTCTGGGGCATGGTCTGCGTGCGTTGCGGCCACGTGTTGCGCGAGCGCACGGACGAAGCAACCCAAACGGACGCCTATACGGGGCACCGTGGCGAATAAGTGCCCGCACGATCCACGCGCCTTGGCAGGCGCACCGATTGGCATGTACCACTGCCCGGAGTGCGGCGAGATGGTGCTCGCCGGATTGGCGCACCCGACCGACGAAGATTACCGGGAGGAGCGCGAAGCCATGCAGAGGGAATATGAGCGCGAGATTACTGGAAACGGAGAACAGAATGGCTGAGACGTTCGGAATCGGCGGTTTCACGATGGCGGAACTGCTCGATCGGCTACAGCGCCCCGCGGCGCACAACGTGACCGGGCGAGAGTCGATGGCAAGCATGATGCTGGTTGCAGCGGAGGCGCTTCAAAAGCAATCCTCCAAGCTACAGGCGCTCGAGCAATTCAAGGAATGGGCCGAGCCGCAGATCGCTGACCGAGGTGAGCTTCTGTCCCGCCTACAGGCGCTCACTAAAGACGCCGAGCGAGCCGACGAGGTGAGACTCGAACAGCTTCGTGCGGCCGAGCGGCTGATTGATTCGCAACGGTCCCGACTACTGGCGGCCGAGAAAGCTGCGCTCGATGTGTACTGGAACTACCATCCAGACAACTTCACCAAGCTGCCTTTGTGCGTGCAGGTCGTTTGGCTGGCCGGAGAAGCAGTTGCCAAGAAGTGCGGAGGGGAGCGGAAATGAGCGATGACGAGATGGGTGAATCCTCGCTACTGCTTGAGATTGGCAATCTGCAAGCGACGATGAACGATCTACAGACGCGGCTGGCGTTCAGGGAAAACGCTCACGAGGGCTGCCAGCGGCAAGTCGTTGAACTTCAGTCCAGACTACAAACTGCCGCCTCCAGATTAGACAGCGGTAAAAAGCTCGTTGCCGATCTCGTGGCGTGGATCTTGAGCGACGAACTGATCGGTGAGGACGAGGCGAGCTTTGACGCAATCACCGCTCGCGCCGAAGGCGTTTCAAAACGACCGCCTTGCCGAGATCAGATTGGAAGGGGCGCGCCAACAGATCCGTCGGCCACTCCACTAAAGCCCTTCAGTCCGAACTTCAGCCTATGACCGTATAGCACCCGTGCTTTTCGTACCGCGTCTCGTTGTCGCGCATTGCTGTCTGTAGCTCTGACAGACGCCTGCGAACCGTCTCGGTGAGCTCGGATGGCGGGGTCATCTCGATCTCGCGCTGCACGGCGTACAGCTCGGACCGGGTGCGTTCGAGGTCCGTCTTGAGGTTCGAGCACACGAGCGCCGACTTGAGCTCGCCGACCTGCTTCTCGACATTCCCGAGCGGAGAGTATGGCAATGGCGTCCAGCCGAACCCCCACGCCGTCGTAATCGCAATGGCGTAGATCCAGGCTGTCACGAGCCACCTCCAATGCGCATGATCCCTCTCGATGGCCGCTCGCAACGCAACGTCTGCATCTGGCGGAGCAGTTGCGGGCGGAGAGAGGGATAAGAGCTTGAGGATTTTTTCAAACACACTGAGTCGCCCTACTTCGCCTTTACTTCTGCGCTAGAGAAGTCGTCGTGACAGCACGTAGCACGATGATGACGACACCGGACACCAGCGCGACAATCGCCTCACGCGAGAAGTCGCCGGCTGCAAGGAAGACCTGCACCACGCCCCACGCGCTTGTAAGGATGCCGAACAGAACCGTTTTTGACTTGAGTGCTTGAAACATTTGCTTATCCTCGTCTTGGGTTAAAAACTCGCCGCCCGCTATCTGCTGAAAAATTTCGTATTCGTCCTCGGTCAACGTCTCGCCACGCTTGGCCTTCTTTCGAGC
>Ga0209640_10002327_pt1 | contig 16542 bp, 13 predicted proteins | sample RifCSP10_1_FD_184018 | JGI IMG/M metagenome (GOLD analysis project Ga0209640, IMG submission 184018) | Soil microbial communities from Rifle, Colorado - Rifle CSP2_sed 10_1 (SPAdes) (version 2) | ecosystem: Environmental > Terrestrial > Deep subsurface > Rock core/Sediment | place: Rifle... | reverse complement strand
AGGAGAATCTCGCAAGATGGCCGAAGAAGAGGGCGGGATGGCTCTCCTTGGCGACACGAGGGCATGGATCGTCGATGTGCTCCTCGAAGGCGCCAAGACCACGCATCAACTCGCGGACATCCTGAAGATCCACCACACGGCGGTGCGCGCGCACCTCGAAGGGCTCGAGCGCAACGGGCTCGTGGTCGCGGAGTTCCGCAACGAAGGCGTGGGCCGGCCGAAGAAGTACTACTCGCTCACGGAAGACGGCCGCGAGCTCCTCCCGCGCCGCTACCAGCTCATGCTCGAGATCATCCTGCAGAACCTCCTGAAGACGCACGGGCGCGAAGAGGTCGAGAGCCTCATGCGTGCGGTCGCACGCGACGTTGCCGGCAAGCTCAAGGTCGCCGCCTCCGGCTCGCCGCTTGGCGACCGCGTGCAGAAGGCGGTCGACGCGCTCAACGAGCTCGGCTTTAGGGCCTCGGTCTCGCACGAGGACGGCCAGCTCACGATCGTCCGCACAAGCTGCGTGTTCCAAAAGACGGCCGCCTCGCACCACGACCTCGTGTGCCAGGTGTTCGACCAAGAGCTGCTCAACGCCTCGCTTGCAGGCGACGCGAGGATCGAGCTCGTGCAGAGCCAAGCGAAGGGCGACTGCGTCTGCAAGCACGTCGTGCAGGTGGACCGCATCAAGGCGGCGCCTGCGGCGGCGCCGTGAGCGTTGGGGCAAAGGGGAGGCCGCGCGATGCCAATCGACCAGCAGACTGTCGTGGAGAAGCTGAAGGAGTGCTACGACCCGGAGATCCGGGTCAACATCTACGACCTCGGGCTCATCTACGAACTCAAGGTTGGCGAGGCCGACGTGTTCGTGAAGACTTCCCTCACCTCGCCCGGGTGCCCGGTCGGCGACTACATCATGGCGCAGATCGACGAGAAAGTCCGTGAGGTGCCGGGCGTCAAGGACGTCAAGGTCGAGCTCACCTTCGAGCCCCCGTGGGACCTCACGAAAGTCACGCAGGACGGCAAGGAGCAGCTCCTCTACCTGGGGATCAAGGTCTAAGGGGCCCAAGCGCGCGCCTCACCCCCCGAAAAGTCTATAGCCCAGGGCGCTTTGGCAGGTTTGCAAGTCGCAAGGCTTGCTTCACCCATCAAGCGCCTAGCGGTGGCCGCGGGCAAGTGCGCCGCGGCCCGCTTTTTTCTCACTCCTCTTCCCCTTTGGCGCCTAGCTGGCGCCGCTCGCCTTTTTTCTTGACCCAGCGGCGGCCGACATAGGCTTTCTTGAACCCCGCGCCCTCGTAGAAGCGCTCGGCCTTGGAGCCCGTGGGCACCTGGAGCGTCATGACATCGACGCCGCGCTCGAAGGTCTCGGAGGCGCAATGGGAAAGGAGCGCACGGCCGATCCCCTGCCCTTCGAAGTCCTTCGATGTCGCCATCCCGTAGAGCCCCGCCGTGCCCGCGGAGAAGACCGTGAAGGCCGTCGCAACGCCGGCGCCGTTCAGCGCCGCGTAGTACATCCGGTAGTGGTCGGGCCCCCTCTCCATGCCGGCGAGCGCCGCCCGGCGCAGCGACTTCGCCCACTCGTAAGGCCACCCGAACCGCTGCACGGCGATCTGCACGCATTCATCCACCGTCGCGTCGTCCGCGATGGCGATCTCGAGGCCCTCCGGCGCGTCGGCCTTGATCGAGGGCTTCTCCTCAACATACATGATTGTGCGGTCGGCCTCGGCCATGTACCCCAGCGCCCCCAAGCGCTCGCCAAGGTCGTGCGGGCGGTCGTACGGCCCTGTGAGGACGGCGGGCCACCGCTTGGCCTTGTGGAACTCCTCTTCGACGCGGCGGACCTGCCGCTCGAGGCCCGCGCTGTCCGTGTCGAAGTCGACGGCGAAGTTCCAACTTGCCGCCGGGAGCGTGGGGTGGAGCAGGAGCGTGGAAGCGCCAACCTCATGGCGGCTCGCGCCGCCAAGGCGCGTGGCCTCGACGCGGTTGAGCATCAGGCGCCTTGCGAAATACCACTTCATGGGGACCGCGCCGCGAACATAGCCAGCGAGGGTACAATAGCCTTCGGGTGGAAGGGGCGCGCCAAGCTAGATATGGCGGCGCAAGGGACGAGGGGAGGAGGGCGGCGGCCTGCGAAGCCTTGAGGAGGCGTGGCGCCGCGACACGGCCGATTCGCCCTTGCGCGCCGAGCGCGCGAAGGCGCTTTTCACGGTGGTCGCCGCGCTTATCGTGCTGGTCGTCACGGTGGTCGCGCTCTACGTGGTGACGCTCTAGCGAGCCGGCCCACCAGCCTTCGAAGGACCGGGCGGGTGCCGCGGCCCGCCGCGGTTTCCTCGCGCTCTGGCGGCGCGTCAAGCGCGCCCCGCGCAGGCCCCGCGAACCTTTTTAAAGGGGAGCGCGCTTGCTCGGCTCCCCTCAAGGCCGATCCAGGAGGTGCAAGCCGTGGTCAAGTCCCCGCGAGTCGTGAAGCGGTACTGCCCCACGTGCAAGAAGCACCGTCCCCACGAGGTCGAGCGCGTGAAGAAACGGAAGGCATCCGAACTCGCGGCCGGCCAGCGGCGCTTCAGGCGCGTGACCCGCGGGTACCGCGGCTTCCCGCGCCCCAAGCCCGAGGGCCGCGAGAAGCCGACGAAGCGCCAGCCCGTACGCTACCGCTGCCAGACCTGCAAGAAGGCGCACCAGGCGCCCGTAAAGCGCTCGAAAGTCTTCGAGATCAAGGAGTGAACCCCATGGAAAAGGGCGGCGTGCGCAAGCGGTCGGGCTTCATCAAGGTCAAGTGCCCCGACTGCGGCAACGAGCAGCCCGTGTTCTCCAAGGCGAACACGCCCGTGGCCTGTTCCGTCTGCACGGCGACTCTCGCGACCCCCACGGGCGGCAAGGTGCTGGTGCGCGGGGCCGTCGTTGGGGAGCTCGACTAGATGGTGCGCCTCTCGGACTACCCCGACGAGGGGGACTTGGTCGTCGGCACGATCAAGGAAGTCAAGCCTTTCGGCGCGTTCGCCGCGCTCGACGAGTTCCCGGGCAAAGAGGGCTTCATCCACATCGCGGAGGTCGCGTCCGGGTGGGTCAAGTACATCCGCGACCACGTGCGCGAGGGCCAGAAGGTCGTCTGCAAGGTCCTCCAGGTCAACGTGCAGAAGGGCCACGTGGACCTTTCGCTGAAGCAGGTGAACGACCACCAGCGGCGCGAGAAGATCCAGGAGTGGAAAAACGAGCAGCGGGCGGACAAGCTCCTCCAGATCGTCACGACGCGCGCGGGGATCCCCTTTGAGGAAGCCGTGAGGGCGTTTGCCGGCGACCTCGTGTCAACCTATGGCACCCTCTACGCCGCCTTCGAGGAGGCGGCGGCAAACCCCAAGACTCTGGAGGCCGAGGGCCTCAAGGGCGCGTGGACCAAGGCCTTCGTTGAGGTGGCGCAGGAGAACATCGTGCTGCCCACCGTCACGATCACAGGGATGCTCGAGGTCGTGAGCGCCGCGCCCGACGGCGTCGAGTCGATCAAGAGCGCGCTCATCGGGGCGGAGCAGGCGGGCACGGGGTCGGTCAAGGTGCGGTACGTCGCGGCGCCCAAGTACCGGATGGAGGTCACGGCACCCGACTACAAGGCCGCCGAGGCCATGCTGAAAGAGTCCGTCGATGTGGCGGTCGAGATCATCAAGAAGGCGGGCGGCACGGCCTCCTTCGAGCGCTCCGAGTGACGGGGGTGGGGCCCGTGGGCACGATCCGGCAGTGCCCGGCTTGCGCGGCCTACACGCTCGAGGCCGCCTGCCCGAAGTGCCATGGGCCGACGCGCGACCCGACACCGCCCAGGTACTCGCCGGAGGACCGCTGGGGCCACTTGAGGCGCCGCGCGAAGCTCGAGGCCGAGGCGCGCGAAAAAACCCCGACGTAGGCGGAGCCTACCGGTGCGCAGGCTAGAGCACCTCGGCGAGCCATTCGGCCGCCAGCCGGCCGACCTCGTCGAGCGCTCCGGGCTCCTCGAAGAGGTGCGTGGCGCCGGGCACGGTCACGAGCGCCGCGCGCCCGCCAAGGCGCCGCGCGGCTTGCGTGTTGAGGCGCAAGACCTCGGGGTCGCGCTCTCCCACGATGAGGAGCGTGGGCGCGCGGACTTTGGGAAGCGACTCGCCCGCCAGGTCCGGCCGGCCCCCGCGCGAGACGATGGCCCGCGCAAGGTGGGGCCGCAGGGCCGCGGCCTTGAGGGCCGCAGCGGCGCCCGTGCTCGCGCCGAAGTAGGCGAGCGGGAGCCCCTGCGTGCGGGGGTGGGCGCTTACAAGAGCGCTCGCGTCAAGCAGGCGGCCGGAAAGGAAGTCGATGTTGAAGCGCAGGTGGCCGCGGCGGGCGTCCTCGGCCGCCTCCTCGGGAGTGAGGAGGTCGAAGAGCACGGTCGCGAGCCCCTCGCGCTGGAGCCGCCCTGCGACCTCGAGGTTCCGGGGGCTCTTGCGCCCGCTGCCGCTCCCGTGTGCAAAGAGGACGACGCCGCGCGCCCCCGGGGGCACGGCAAAGTCCGCCGTAAGGCGGGCCGCGCCCGAGTGGACGATTTCCGTGAAAGACCCCGCGGCGCCCCCCGGTTGCGCCGGGGCCGCCGGCGGGGGCGCGCTCGCAGGGCGCCGCGCCCGCAGGAGGAGCCTCACGACCTCCTCGTCCTGCGTCTGGTCGAAGGCATCGTACCAGAGGCCGACCGCGAGGAACTCCTTTGGCAAGTGGAGCGCGACGAACTCGTCAACGAGGGGCCCAAGCTCGAGGGCCGCCTCGCGGGAGGCGACGGGTACGGCGAGCACGAGGCGCCGGGGCGCGCGCCTGCGCACGGCCTCCACGGCCGCGCGGGCCGAGACCCCGGTCGCGATCCCGTCATCGACAAGGACGGCCGTCCGGCCCTTTAGGTCGAGGGGCGCCTCGCCGGCCCGGAAGCGCGCGACGCGCCGCTCAAGCTCAGCCTGCTCGCCCATCGCCGCGCGCGCAAAGGCCGATGGCGTAACGCCGAGCGCCGCCAGGCTCTGCGCGTCCTGGACCTCGACGCCGCCTTCGGCGACCGCCCCGATGCCGAACTCGGGGTTCCCCGGCGCGCCGACCTTGCGGGCGACCACGATGTCGAGGGGTGCGCTGAGCGCTTCGGCCACGGCGGACCCCACGACCACGCCGCCGCGGGGGATTGCAAGGACGACCGGCGCCTCGCCCGCCAACGCCTCGAGGCGCGCCCCGAGCCGCCGGCCGGCCTCTTCGCGGTCTCGGAAGAGTGCTTTCGCCATCGCCTCGTCCTCGGGGGTCGGACGCGTTGAGCTTTCCGCGCCCTCCGTATGTACAGACCCTGGGCGCCCTCTCCCTGCACGCACCCTACCGCGACCGCGGGACCTTCCAGGCGTTGTCCGCGCGCTCGAAGCCGAGTTTCGCGTAGTGGCCCCGCGCGTCGGGGTTCTCGAGCAGGAGGAGCTGGACCTCCTCGCACTGGTGCTCGCGAAGGCGGCGGACCATCTCGCGGCCCACGCCCCGGCGCTGGTACTCGCTGCGCACGCCCACGTCGGAGATGTAGGCACAATACGCGAAGTCCGTGACCGCGCGCACGATCCCCACGAGCCGCTCGCCCTCAAACGCCGTGACGGTGACGCCCGCATTTCTCCCCATCCGGTCGAGCCTCTCCCCCTCGCCGGTCGGCCGCCTGAGGCCCGAGGCCTCGAAGATGCCCTTGAGGTCCCCTCCCGTGAGCTTCGCGTTGACCTCGTAGCGGACCGGCACGGCGATCCCTCGGGCGCCTGGCGCGCGCGCCCGCCATCCGCGAAGTAGTCAATAAATACCGTCAACTGGCCTCGATGACCCAGGAGGGTTCGGCGCCTTGCGCGACATTGCTTTCAAAGACATCACGATCGTCTTCGAAAAGGAAGAGCTCGGGCTCGAGGCCCCGATCCTGCTCGAGGGCCTGCCCGGCGTCGGGAACGTCGGCAAACTCGCCGCCGAGCACCTCGTCTCGGAGGTGAAGGCCGAGAAGTTCGCCTCGATTTTCTCGAAGTACTTCCCCCCGCAGGTCATGGTCGAGGAGAACGGCATCGCGAGGCTCGTCTCGAACGAGCTCTTCTTCCACAAGAAGACGGGCGCCGAGAAGCACGACCTCATCGTGCTCGTGGGCGACTACCAAGGGCTCACGCCCGAAGGCCAATTCCTCCTTTCGGGCGCCATGATCGAGCTCGCTCGCCGCTACAACGTGTCGAAGGTCATCACGCTCGGCGGGTTCGGTGTGGGCCACATGGTCGAGGAGCCCCGCGTGCTCGGCGCGGCATCGGACCTCAAGACGGTCGAGGAGCTGCGCGAGATCGGCGTGACCTTCACGCGCGGCGAGCCAGGCTCCGGGATCGTCGGGGCCTCGGGCCTCCTCCTCGCCTTCGCCCAACTCTCGGGAATCCCCGGCGCCTGCCTCATGGGCGAGACCTCGGGGTACTTTGTCGACCCGGCCTCCGCGCGCGCGCTCCTTCGAAAACTTCAAGCGATCCTCGGCGCGACGATCGACCTGTCGAAGCTCGACGAGAAGGCTTCGCAGATCGACAAGATCACCTCGAAGCTGCGCGAGCTCGAGCAGGTCGAGGAGAAGGCGTCGAGCGAAGACCTGCGCTACATCGGCTAGCACGCGCCCCGCCGGACTTGCGCGCGCCAAAGGTTATCCGTCCGCCCCACGTGCCTTCGCCCGACTCCGTAGAGGTGAATCCCCTGGCCCAGGAGCCCGTCCATTACTTCTTCATCGGCACCGCCGGCTCGGGCAAGACCCAGCTCACGCGCGCTTACAAGCGCTTCCTCGACGAGCGAGGCCTCGACACGACCCTCGTGAACCTAGACCCCGGGGCCACGAACCTCCCGTACGCCCCCGAAGTCGACATCCGCGACTGGGTCTCCCTCGAGCAGGTCATGGCCGAGTACGGGCTGGGGCCGAACGGCGCGCAGGTCGCCGCCGCCGACATGGTCGCCGTCAAGCTCCCGGAGATCGAGGAGGTCCTCGAGGAGTTCGACCCCGATGTCTTCCTCTTCGACACGCCCGGCCAGCTCGAGCTCTTTGTCTTCCGGCACGCCTCGACCCGGATCGTCGAGAGGCTCGGCGGCGAGCAGCCGCTCCTCGCGTACCTCTTCGACCCGATCCTGTCTCTCACGCCCACGGGGTTCGTCTCGCTCCTCATGCTCGGCGCGTCCACGCACCTGCGCTTCCAGGCCCCGATGGTCAACATCCTCTCGAAGTCCGACATCCTGAAGAGCGAAGACCTTGCCAAGATCGAGGAGTGGGCGGAGGAGCCCGAGCGCCTCATGTCCGCGCTCGACGAGGAGGTCGCTGAAGGCGCACAGAAGGTCCTCTCCATCGAGCTCCTGCGCGCGCTCGACTCCATGGGGATTTACCGGAGGCTCGTGCCGGCCTCGGCCAACGAGGTTCGGGGGCTCGAGGACCTCTACACGGCGGCCCAACTCGTGTACACGGGCGGCGAGGACCTGTCCCCCGATTAAGGCCGAAGCGCCGGCCGGCCGCTTTCGCGCCTTGAGGCGCACCCTTTAAGGCCGACTACAGGTCGTTTCCCCCCGGAGCCCTCGCTTGGCGCTCTTCGACCTTGACATGATCGCCTGGACGGCCGGCGTGGCCGCGCTGGCCGCCGCCCTCGGCTATGCGCTCTCCCACCGCAGCGAGATGCCCCTCCTTGCGGCCTACGTCGAACTCGTGCGGCCCTTCACACTCCTGGCCCCGGTGATCGCCGGGCTCTGCTTCGCCGTCATGGGCGAAGCCTCGACAGGCTGGGTCCACTGGAATCGGGACCCGTCCACGTTCATCCAGACCATGATCTGGGGGGTTGGCGCCCTCGTGCTCGTGAACGCCGCGTCGAACGCGCTCAACGCGGTCTACGACCTCGACATCGACCGCATCAACAAGCCCGAGCGCCCCCTGCCCCGGGGGTTAATCAACCCCCACGAGGCCACCACGGTCGCCTACCTTCTCTACTTCTTCACGTTCTTCCGCGCGAGCACCCTCTCGCCCTCCTTCGCGCTCTTCGTCTTCGCGATCATCCTTCTCACGATCATCTACAGCGCGCCCCCGCTCCGCACCAAGAAAATCTTCCTCGTCAACAACCTCACCATCGCCCTTGCGCGCGGCGTCTTCGGCGTCCTTGCCGGCTGGTCGATCTTCGGCGACCCCCTAAACCCCGCCCCGTGGGCCGTCGGCGCGATCCTCCTCGTGTTCCTTTTCGGAGCCGCCACGACGAAGGACTTCACCGACATCCCGGGCGACCAGGCGTTCGGCGTGAAGACGCTCCCCGTCGTGATCGGCGTCGAGCGCGCGGCCACGATCACGGCCTCGTTCTTCCTCCTGCCACTCCTCTTCATCCCCGTGCTCGTCTACTTCGGCCTCCTTTACGACAGCGCGAACTACCTCGTGCTCCTCGCGTTCTGGGGCGCCTACGTCCTGCTCCACACGAAGGAGTGGAGCCACGCGCGCGACCCGAAATTCGAGAACAACCCCATGTGGGCGCAGATGTACTTCCTCCTCATGGCCCTTGCAGTAGGCTTTACCGTAACCTATGTGGCCGGGTAGGGCTCGGGCGGAGGAGCCACCGCGGGCCTGCCGACAAACTAGATATAGGGTGCGCCACTCCAGCGCGCGAATGCCCGATTTTGCCCCGGAGAGCGTGCTCCTTGTGGGCGCCGTTTGCGCCGCAATCGCGGGGCTTGCGCTGCGGCGGCGGCTCCTTGACCTATCGGGCACGGCCGCCGCGGTCGGCGTGGGCCTCGTGATCGGCCTATTCGGCCACCCCGCGTGGCTCTTCGTCCTCCTCCTCTACATGGTCTCGAGCTTCGCGGCCACGAAATACCGCTTCGCGCGGAAGCTCGAGATGGGGGTCGCCGAGGGGAGGCGCGGCGAGCGCTCGTGGAGGAACGTGGCGGCCAACGGCGCGGTCCCGGCTGCGGTGGCCGCCGTCGCGGGCCTCTATCCGGAGGCGCTGCCCCCGGGGATTTCGGGCCTCGTCTTCCTCACGGCCATCGCCGTTGCGGCGGCCGACACGATGGCCTCGGAAATCGGCGTGCTCTCGAAGAACGCCGTGCTCATCACGCACCCCCACCGGCACGTCGAGGCCGGCACGAACGGCGGGGTGTCAAGGCTCGGGCACGGGGCGGCCGCCTTCGCCGGGGTCTACGTCGCCGTCACGGGGTACATCCTCTTCGGGCTCTTTGCGCCGGCCACGATCCACGCCGCGCCCCTCTTTGCCGCGGTGCCGGCGCTCCTCGGCTTCGTGGGCTGCCAAGTCGATTCGCTCATGGGCGCCACGCTCGAGATGGGCGGCCGCATGACCAAGGGCTGGGTGAACTTCCTCTCGATCGCGGCAAGCACGGCGCTCGCCTGGGGCGTCCTCCTACTTCTGCCGCCTTGAGCGCGAGCGCGCTAGGCCGCCGACGAGCGCGGCCGCCGCGACCACGCCGAGCGCAACAAGCGGCGCCTCAAAGCCGGGCGACTTCGGGGGCGCCGGGGTGCCGTTCACCGTCACGACGCGCGTCACGTTCGTTGAGGCCCCGTGCGGGTCGATGACCTGGAGCCGGATCGTCACGCTCTTGGGGTTCGGGTCGGGGTTCGCGATCCCCTGGACAAAAGTCCGGCCCTCCCCGAGCTCGACGTCGTCGGCGAACCACCGGAAGATGAGGCGGTCGGCGTCCGCCTTGTCCACGTCCGTGCCTTCAGCCTGGAATGTGATTCCCTCGCCCGGGCCCCAAGCCGAGAGGTCGAGCGGCGCGCGCATGACGACGCCGGAGGGCGCGTCGTTCGCGTTGCGGATGAACACGTGCACGAGAATCGTGCCCACACCCGCGTGGTTGTCCCTCGCGAACACCGTCATGTCGAACTGCTTGTCCTCCCCGTCTATGAGGTCGTTGTCGGGCGTGAGTTCGACGCTCCCTGTCGTCGAGTCGACCGTGAGGATCACCGAGTCTGAGGAGAATGTCACGGGGTCGCCGTCGGGGTCCGTCGCGTCGAAGACGAAGACAAAGGCCTCGTCCTCCGTGAGGTTGAGCGAGAAGACGGGCTCAAGGACCGGCGCGTCATTCACGTTCGTGACGTCGATGCGCACCGTAATCTCGTCGAAGAAGGTCGGCACGCCCGCGTCCGTCACGCGGATGTGCACGATGATGTAGCCTCGCGCCGCGTCGGCCTGGTTCGGCGTGAAGGTGACCTCGGCGGAGACGAAGTCGGGGTTCGCCGTGACACGGAATTTCGTCCCCTGGTCCGTTGAAAACGTGAGCGCGTCCGCCCAGCCGGCCGCCACATCGTCGTCGGCGGCGCGGATCGTCATGGGGAAGGACCGGCCCTGCGTGGCGCCGTCCACCCCCCGGAGCTCCACGGTCTTCGAGGAATCGATCGTGATGTCTTGCGTGACCGTCCCGACCTTCGTGAGGCGCGGCGGGTCGTTCGAGTTCAGCACGACGACGGACACAGAGACGCTGTCGTCGACGGTGCCCGCCGCCCCGTCCGTGATCGTGAACACCACGGTGATCGTCCCCACCTGGGCGTTCGTGGGGGTGAACTGGGTCGTGTTGAGCCGGCCGTCGACCGGGTCGGGCGTGAATGTGAGGAAGGTCTTGTCCGCGCCGAAGATGAGCCGGTCGCGCACGCCGATGTCCCAGTCCGGATCCGAGACGCGGAGGACGAGCCTGAAGAGCACGTCTTCCGTGGCGTAGAACACGAGGGGCGAGCCCACGGCAACGCCCCCGACCTCCACGAACCGCGGGTTGTCGTTCACGTTCGACACGGTGAGGGAGAAGGCCACGCTCCCGGTCGCAAGGCCCGGGTCGCTTACCGTCAGGACGAAGGCGTACGCCCCCACGTCCCCGTTCCCCGGCTGGAAGACGACCGTGCCGTTCGAGGCGTAGAATGTCGCGAAGGCCGGCAGCGAGGGCAGGGAGAACGTGTCCGCCTCAGGGCCGTCGGGGTCGATGACAGTCACGGCGAGCGTCAGCGTCGCTCCCTGGGCCATCGCGAAGGGGATCTCGGCTCCGAGGTTTGCCACACCCCCGATCGTGGCGATCCTTGGCGCGTCGTTGACGGGCCGCACGACGATGTCGAAGTAGTTCGAGAGGGTCGCGTGGTCGTCCGCGGATCGGCGCCCGTCAAGCCCGAGGTCGCGCGCGCGCACCTGGAGCATGACCGTGCCATAGTAGTCCGTTGCCGTGGTGAGCTGGAGCAGCGTGCCCGTGAAGTTCACGAACATCTTGCTCGGCTGCTGGTTGTAGTTGAGGTCGAACCAGATCGAGCCGAGGTCGTGGTCGTCGGTGAAGAAGGGCGCAAGGTCGATGATGTCCGTGCCGCTTGCGGGGTCGTCCTCGTCCATCGCCGCGTCGGACACCGGAGAAACGCTGCGCGGCGCGAGGTCGTCGAAGTGCGAGAAGGCCGTGAAGTTGTAGCGCATGGAGCCTGGCACGGAGGAGGTCGGGTAAATCCCCGGGATGTCAATGAGCGAGGTGACGGTAACGGCCGCGTAGAGCGGCGTGCCGTTGACGAGCGTCGTGATGCTCACCGTGCTGCCCGGCACGGAGCTGTTCATCTGCACGTGCCAGTTGCCGAACCGGTCGGGGTAGAGGAGCCATAGGGTTGCGTACGAGAGCGTATCGCCGCCGGAGACGACCGACGGGGTTTGGGTCGTGTTCCAGAACTCCGACCATCCGGTGCCGCCGGAGGTGAACTGCACGCCGATCGAAACGAGGGAATAGTCGCCCATGCTCGGCGTGATCGGCACGTTCGGGGAGAGGTCGAAGACGTCCACGTAGTCGGTATTCTGCACGACCTCCTGGTTCGAGGGCATCGCACTCGGGTTGAACGGGTCGGCATTCGTGCGGTTGCCATTGTCATCAATCGAAGTGTCGCCGGTCACCGTGTAGTCGGAGACGTTCGTAATCGTGTAGTTGACCGTGCAGCAGCCGTTTCGGCGCGGCGAGTAAATGTAGAGAAAGTAGACGCCGTCCTCAAAGCCCGTGACCTTGACGTGGGTGTTGAGGCCCCACCCCTGGCTGATGTTCATGTAATTGTACGACACGGCGTGGCCGGCGTCGACGGTCCCGTCCGTGTTGTCCGGGTCGAACGTCGCAAAGGCGTACACGACGGCCCACAGGTGCTCACCCGACTGCTTCTGCACGTCGAATTCCACCACGTCGGCGGCCGATAGCGTCGTGTTGACAAGCGGGAACTTCCACCAGTCCACGTCGACCCGGCCGAAGGGGCCCGAGGCGGCGCCGTTCACGCTTTCGCCAGTCCACGAATCGGAACCATTCAGCCATCGCGCCTGGTTGATCGAGTTGTTGTCCGTGTCGGCAAGGGTCTGGCGGCCGCCGCTTTCGGCCATGAAGTCCTCCCAGGTTGGCACGTCACTCGCGGGGCGGACCGCGCCCGCGGAGGCGGCCTTGAGAACCGCCTCTTGGGGCGTCGCGGCCGAAACGACCGCTTCGGAGGGGGGCGGCAGGAAAGCGGGTCGCGCCTCGATCGCCTCGGAGGCGGTGGGTTCGCCCGTGGGGGCGGCGGGGAGGGCCGGAGGCGAAGGGGGAGGCGCAACGCTCGCAGCGAGCGCGGCTCCTGCAAGGCTCTGCAGGAGCGTTAGGGCGACGAGCGTGCTGGCAAGAGCTTTGAGGCGTTGGGCCCCGAACAGAAAACCACCGCGGTTTGACTTTCGCGGCGCTATTTAAGCGATTGGTTTCTTGCCAGTCTTCTTTCCGCGCGATGCGAACGCTGGATCGGAAGCGGCGCGCACGAAGGGCGCTTTCGCTCACCCCCCCTCCCCGGTCAAATACCCTGGCGTGAGTCCTTCCGGTACGTGCCCCAACTCTTTGCCCTTGAGGACGCCCTGAGCGCGTCGTATGTGCCGGCCACACTCCCGCACCGCGAGGAGAGCCGCGCGCGCCTCAACGGGCTCTTTGCAAGCGTCGTGCGCGCGCGCCTGCCCGCCCACGCGCTCATCACGGGGCCCGTGGGCTCGGGCAAGACGGCGCTTGCCCACCTCCTTGCGCGCGACCTCAAGGCGCGCGCGCAGGCCGAGGGTGTCGCGCTCGAGTGGGTCTACCTCAACTGCAGGCGCGAGTCGACGGACGCGGCGGTGTGGCTGAGGCTCCTTCGCGTCTTCGACGGCGCCTTCCCCGACCGCGGCTTCTCGAAGGCCGAGATGCTCGACGCCCTCGAGGGGCGCCTCAAGGAGCGGCGCGGCCACCTGCTCGTCGTGCTCGACGAGGCGGCCAACCTCCTCGCGCGGTCCTCGGACGTGCTCTACGACCTCACGCGCTCGCGCGAGACGGGGCTCGGGGGCTTCTCGTGCCTGCTCATCTCCCAGCGTTCCGTACGCCACCTCATGGACCCCTCGACGCGGTCGTCCTTTGGCGCGGGGAACACGGTCGACCTCGCGCGCTACACGCGCGAGGAGCTGAGGGCGATCGTGCGCCAGCGCATCGACCTTGCGTTCCTGCCCGGGGCCTGCGACCGCGACCTCGACGAGGGGATCGCGCAGGCGGCGCGCGAGCTTGGCGACGCGCGCTTCGCGATCGAGCTCCTCCACACGGCCGGCAAGGCGGCGGAAGCAAGGGGCGCCCCCGCGGTGACGGCGGAGGACGTGCGGGCGGCGAAGGGCTGGACCTACCCCACGGTGTCGGACTCGCGCCTCGAGGAGCTCGACCTCCACCACCTCGCGCTCCTGCTTGCCGTCGCGAGGAAGCTCAAGCGCGGCGACGCCTTCTGCGGGGCCGACGAGGCGCGCTCGACCTACGAGGCCGTGTGCGAGGAGCTCGCGCGGACGCCGCGCTCGCGCGCGACCGTGCACCGGATGCTTAGGAACCTCGAGCTCAAGGGGTACCTCGACATCGTGGTGCCGGGCTCGGGGCGCGCGTCGATGATCTACCTCAACGACGCGCCGGCCGACCTGCTCGAGGGCCGGATCGCGCAGAAGGTCGCGAGGCAGGGCGCGAGGCTCGGGGCGGCGGCCTCTCCCTTGTAGCCGCCTTCGCGGAAACCGGGCGCAACCCTCAGCGCCGCTGCGTGGAGGCTGTCTCACGGGCGTCCCATCCGGGAAACCATCAAGTACGGGGCGTTCTGTTGAGCGTATGCGCCAGGGTTGCCAGGGGCGGGATTCGAACCCGCGGACTCGGTGTGACCCAAGTTCCTGATCTTCGGTCAGGTGTCATACCTGGCTAGACCACCCTGGCGCACATTTTCTTTCAACCCCTGGCGCATGGCCCATCGATGCGCCCGCCCCACTTGAATTCGAATCCGGGGTGGGCGAAAGCCCTCGCGGGGCAGTGGGGCATGCACGACGCGGCCGCCGGTGCAGGTCCTCTGGTTCGCGGGCCTCGTGCGCGGTGGTTGCGAAAACGTCGGCCAAATGACGGCGAGCGCCGCCGGTCTTGCAGCGCGCGCCTCCCCGAGGCTGGCCCAGGGTGATCATTTGGTCGCCTGTACGAGAATGTTTATCGGGCGGGTAAGGCACAGTGCCGGATTCGTGTGGGGAAAAGGAGCCGAACATGGCACCCAAAGCGGCCTTCGAGCCGCCGTTGGCGCGGCGGCGGCCTTCGCGCTCGCGTTCGTCCTCGTCCTCGGCGCCTCGCCCGGGCAGGCCGTGAGCCTCCAGGCGCGGACACAGGTGCGCGACGCGGACTTCCTCGTTGCGGGCGGGCCCTCCGACCTCCTGCCGACTTCCATGGCGCTCGGCCTGTTCAACGACGACAGCCGGAGCGACCTCGTGGTCTGCTCGGCCTCGAACAACACGTGCTGGCTCTTCTACGGGACCGGCGCGGTTGGCGGCGGGGTTGCCCTTGGCCCCCCTGATGTGATTTTCGTCGGCCCCTACGGCGAATTCGGCGCCTCCGCGACGTTCGTCGGCGACCTCAACGGGGACGGCTTCGAGGAGCTTGCCGTGGGCGCGCCGAACGGGACGGGCGTCGGCGGGGTCCTGGCGGGCGGGAGCCTCTGGATCTTCTTCGGCCGCCCAGGTGAGTTCCGCGGGCAGGTCGGCTACTACGACGCGAACACGACGCTCTTCGGCACGCAGGCCGGCGACCGCCTCGGGTTCTCGGCGGCCCCCGCCGGTGACGTCGACCGCGACGGGTACGGCGACTTATGGGTCGGCGCGCCCGGCCGCTCCGAGGGCGCCTCGGGCGCCGGGGCCGTCTTCCTCGTGCCCGGCCGAGCGTCGTGGCCGACCGAGCTCAACGACAGCTCGGCCGCCGAGCGGCTCCTCGGCGCGGCCCCGGGGGGCGCGTTCGGCCGCGTCCTCCTCGGCCGCGTCGACCTCAACAACGACAGCCGCCCCGACCTCCTTGTCGGTTCGACAAAGTACCCCGACCGCTCGGGGACGGCCGTGGGCGCCGCCTTCGCGTTCCTCTCGCCCTTCGGCCTTTCCGGCGAGACGAAGAACACGACGCGCGCCAACGTGACGTTCTGGGGCAACACGCTCGTCCCCACGCTCGGTGCCTCCCTCGCGTTTGCGCCCGATTTCCTCGTCGAGGGCGGGCGCAACGTGTTCATCGGCGCGCCCGTCTACGCGAACAACACCTCGACGGGCGGCTCGGTCTACATTTACCGCGGGATGAACTGGGCCTGTTGCCAGCAGCAGAACACTTGGGATGCGGCGGGGCTCCTCTACACGATCGAGGCCGGCGACCAGGCGGGGTCCTCGATCGCGGCCGGCGGGGACATCGACCACGACGGCAGGCCCGACCTCGTGGTCGGCGCGCCAAACGCCGACGTGTCGGGCGCCGCGGACGCCGGGCGCGTGTACATCCTCTACGGGAAGGACGTTTCCCGCCAGCCGCTCCTCCTCGACAACCGGTCGGAGGGGATCGAAGGCCGCGCGAACCGGACGCTCCTTGGCAACCTCGTGGTCCTCGGGGACTTCACCGGCGACGGCTGGGCCGACATCGTTGCGGGCGCCCCCGGCGACCCCGTGCGGAGCGCCCTTGGAGGCGCTGCCTACGGTTTCATCGGCCGCCCGCGCAACCGGCCGCCCCAGGTCGCGATCAAGGTGGCCGGCAACTACACGGAGGGCGAATTCCTGACTCTCAAGGCGAGCCTCTTCGACCCCGACGACGACCGGCTCACGTTCTGGTGGGAAATCCCCGGCGCGGACCCCTTCCTGAACCAGACAACTGTGCCCGTGATCTATCCGGACGAGGGCGTCTTCGAGATTACGCTCACGGTTTCGGACGGGACGCTCGTGAACCGGACGACGATCCAACTCGTCATCAACAACTCAGCCCCCGAATGCGACCTCGCTCTCCTTGGCGAGGCGATCGAAGGGCAACCCGCCCAGGTCCTCCTCAACGTCTCGGACAAGGGGTTCTACGACACCCTCTCGATGGCCTGGCAGGGCCCCTACGGCATGCTCCATGCCAACCTCTCGGCGACCTACCGGCCGACCCGCGGCGGAATTTTCACAGTCAACGTGACCGTGACTGACGAAGACGGCGCGGCGGGGTTCTGCCAACTCGTCGTCCCGATCACGAACGTGGCCCCGGAGGTGACCCTCATCGGCCCGAGCCTCCTTTATGAGGGGGACACGGCGCTGTTCACGGCCGCCACGTTCGCCGGCGCCG
>Ga0209640_10002325_pt1 | contig 16544 bp, 16 predicted proteins | sample RifCSP10_1_FD_184018 | JGI IMG/M metagenome (GOLD analysis project Ga0209640, IMG submission 184018) | Soil microbial communities from Rifle, Colorado - Rifle CSP2_sed 10_1 (SPAdes) (version 2) | ecosystem: Environmental > Terrestrial > Deep subsurface > Rock core/Sediment | place: Rifle... | reverse complement strand
CCGAATTGTTTCCATCTTGGCCCCGAAATCCGCGCCCGGTGTCCATCTCTCAGGAGGACATCATGGCGGCCCACAAGCACCACGGCGCCGAGCGCGTCTTCAGCGCGTCCAAGCTCCAGCAGACGGCCGACATGAACATCACGCCGATGATCGACGTCCTGCTCGTGCTGCTAGTCATCTTCGTGGTCGCCCTCCCGCTGTCCCAGCGCGGCGTCGACGTCAACCTGCCCCCTGAAACGAACGCGCCCGAAGAGAAGGCGCCGCCAACCCAGATCGTGCTCAACTACACGGCTGAGAGACAGATCTCCATCAATAGCGCCCCCGTGACACTTCCCGAACTCGGGGACCGCCTCAGGAAGATTTTTGAAGAACGCCGCGAGAAGACCATGTTCATCATGGCCGCGGGGACGCTGCGCTACGGTGAGATCATGTCGGTCATCGACGCGGCCAAGGGCGCGGGTGTCGAGAAGCTAGGGATCGTCACCGACGGCATGCGCCGCGCCGCAGGTGCCACGAGCGGTCTATAAGAACCCGTCACGACGCGCGAAAACTCCGCGCTTCGGAAAACCGGCGAGCTTTCGTCCGTCCTCCCTACTTCATCACCGCCAGGGAAACAGTGACCCGAATAGTGTCGCCGGTGATTGTGTCTGTCGCCGCCGTGAATTCTGTCGATTCCCCATCTCTCAGCAACAGCGTGTTTGTAGTCCGGAAGCTCCGGAAGATCGGAGCGCCAGCCAGCGCTGGCATGGGCGCAGGCTCCGATTTGTCGAGAACGACGGACGAGTCTTCGAGGAGAATATCCAGCCTGAATCGCCCGTTCGCTCCTGGCGACGCGGTGGCGTCAATATTGGTACCAACGGGCCGGTAGTTGTAGCTGAGTGATCCAGCGGGCACGTCGGTTTGCTTGGGATCCGTACCGACTTTCACAAATGGAACGGGTACTTCGTTCCCCATCCTCAGTTGTGCCTTCGCGCCATCACTGCGGACTGACATTTCGAACGGCGTGGCGCTGACGCGCTTATCGCCTTGATACTTCGAGACCACGACGCGCACCTTCAGAGACGCCACGTCGACCGCTGTCGCCGGCCCGGCGGGCGAGGGACTCTGCGCCGCCAGCTCCGCCAGAACAGTGAACAGAATGGGGCCGCTCAGGAGCAGGCCGCCAGGGGAGACTTGGTTCAGTAAGGGGCAGACGATGTGTTTCGGGTGCGAAGCGTGAATCAGCAGGTTCTCGACGCCAGCGGATGTTTCAGAACGGCCAGGGGAAGCGAGTCGAGCCGCTCCGGTCGCCGTACCGTTGGCCGTCGCGATAGCCCTGCTCGTATCCGCTTCGGAAGCCCTCGCGGTACACATTTGCGTACGCGGCGCGTGAGCCGTAGCGCGAGTCGTAGTTCCGGTCGGCGGATCGATACCAGGCATGACGCGTCGGATTGAGATCGCGTCCATCGCGCCCATCATCCAGCCCCTTCTCGTACCCGTCGGCATAGCCGTTGTCGAACCCAGCGTCATTTACCCGGCGGCCGGTTCGGTACGCGTAGGGATCGGGCTGGCGCTGCTGGTTGCGACGAACGGCGCGGCGCGGCGCCGACGAAATCCGCGCGCGATCCCACCCCCGTTGACGACACCACTCCCAGCCATGCACGGGATGCCCAGCGCCGCTGCGACAGAACGCCGGTCCATCGCTGGTGCCGCGATTTGAATTGTTTCCGCGTCCCTGCGCGCCCGCATCAAGGGGCATCCACAGCAACATCAGCGCAGGCACAAGAGACATCCAATGGAACCCAGTCATCGAGCCTCCTCCTCGGGCAAGTCCCGATGCCGATGAAGACTCCACGGCGCGTGCCAGCGCTGGATCTATAAGAAACGAACGAGTTGTCGACGGTTTCCCGGCCTGGATGTCACCGGCCGAGGACGCGAGTCCTAGGCAGGTTTCCTGAACAGGGCAATGAACAGCATGGCTGGCTGACTGTCCGGCGACCAGTTGGCGTCGGTTCGCACGTGCGTCAATCCAGCCGCCGTCACTTCCTTGACCACGATTTCCGGAGGCACGCCGTGACCCCCACGATTGGCGGGCACGCCCGCGGGGACTTCGGTATTGGGCCGCGTCGGGAAGTCGATAACAGCCAGGCGGCCGCCCGGCTTGAGCGATGCCGCAAAGCTGCGCGTGATGTCCATCGGCTGCGTCAGGTGATGGTAGGCATCACGGATGAGTACGGCGTCGCAACAACCGGCGGGCAGATTGGTCGATCGCTCCGCACCTTCGAGGATCGTCACGTTGGTGAGACGCTCCCGCTGGACGGCTTCGCGCAGGATCTGTAACTGCTGCGCGCCGATGTCCGAGGCGTAAACGCGGCCGCTGGGGCCGATCCATTTCGCCAGCACGACCGTCCAGGCGCCAAACCCGGCGCCAACATCTGCGACCGTCATCCCGGGCCTGAGTTCGAGCAGCGTCACGAGCCTGGGGACTTCGATCTGTGCGGACTTGACCTGCGCCTCGGTCGCGCCCTGCGGTCCCGGCTGTTGCTGTCCCACGAGTGACGCCGACAGCAAAATGCCGGCAATAAGGGCATACACGGCGCGACGCATTTCCATGTCTCCTAAAGCTTGAACAAGTCGTCAAAGGCCTTCCGCGCGTCATCGACGCGCGGAGTGGTCGTCTCGCGCTCAACCGTAGTGCGCGGGGCATAGAGCGTGCAGGCGTTGGTGGCGTTCTTCGGCGAGACGCGCGCCGGGATGGGCTGCATGCACTCGAAGCGGCTGCCCGGGTCGAACGACCCGCACTGCGCGCACGTGTGCAGCTCAGTACCGCACCGCTGACAGCGGCTGTTGAAGCCGACGTCTTCTTCGATGACGGCGCCGCACTGCGCGCACCTGACGACCTGGCGGAACCCGGGCATGTTGATGTTGCGCGGGCCGTCCTGCGAAATGCGCCGCGCGCCGGCAGGCGCGCCCGGTTCAGGCGCCGGACGGGGCGTCTGCGGCTTCGGTTGCCGGTCGCGATCATCGTCGTGGTAACCGCGCTGACGGTATTTGCGGTCGCTCATGTCCGGACGTACTCGAGGTCGTTCATAAAGGGGCTGGAACGTCAGTGAGAATTCTAGTCGACGGTAGAGCCGGATCAAACAGCCGTGAATCGACCACGATTGTCGCGTAAAACTCATGGGTTTGGCCGGGGATAAGTTGGCGTGTCGTGCTTGATCCTTTTTTCACAACATGGTACAAGTCGGATCGTTACCAGAGGGAATACCGCTCGACTCTTGCCCCTCCTGGCGTGCAATTGATGTAAAAGCCTGGCTTCGCGGGCGCCCGACTCTCAGCATCCGATGCCGCAGATCTTTCATCGCAGCGCCAATACCCTCGCGAGAGTCAGTATTGCCGGCGTACTTCTCCTGGCCGGCGGCACCATCGGGCTCATCATGGTCCTCGGGCGCTCGTCGTACGTGACGCGCGCCAGCGAATTCATCGAGCAGCCGCTCCAGTTCAGCCACGCGCATCACGTCGGCGACGACGGGATCGATTGCCGCTACTGTCACACGTCGGTTGAGACGTCCTCGTTCGCGGGAATTCCGCCGACGAAGACGTGCATGAACTGCCACTCGCAGTTGTGGGCGAACAGTCCGATCCTCGAGCCGGTGCGCGCCAGCTTCCGCGACGACACCTCGCTGCACTGGATTCGCGTGCACGACCTGCCGGACTTCGTCTATTTCAATCACAGCATCCACATCAAGAAGGGGATGGGCTGCGAGACGTGCCACGGCCGCGTCGACGAGATGCCGCTGATGGTGCAGGAGAACTCGCTGCAGATGGAATGGTGCCTGAACTGTCATCGCGCGCCGGAGCAGTTCGTCCGGCCGCGCAGCGAGATTTTCACCATGGGCTACCGGCCGCCGGTCCCGCAGGAGGAGCTCGGGCCGGAACTCGCGAAGCAATACGGCATCCAGAGCCTGACGACTTGCTCGACGTGCCATCGATAAGACGCGCATGACCGACCGAGTGAACATCGACGCGCTGCGGGCCCGGCTCGACGGCACCCGCGGGCGGCAGTACTGGCGAAGCCTGGAGTCGCTGGCGGAAACGCCGGAATTCAAGGAATTTCTGCATCGCGAGTTCCCGCAGAACGCCTCCGAGTGGCTCGACCCGGTGGGCCGCCGCAATTTCCTCAAGCTGATGGGCGCGTCGCTGGCGCTCGCCGGCGTCAGCGCCTGCACGCGTCAGCCGAACGAAGAGCTGGTGCCGTACGTCCGTCAGCCCGAAGAACTCGTCCCCGGCAAGCCGCTGTTTTTCGCGACCGCGATGCCGATGAACGGCGCCGGCATCGGGCTCCTCGTCGAGAGCCACGAGGGACGGCCCACGAAGATCGAGGGCAACCCGGACCATCCGTCGAGCCGCGGCGCCACCGACGTGTTTGCGCAGGCCGCCATCCTGGGCCTGTACGACCCGGACCGGTCGCAAACGCTCACGAATCTGGGCGAAATTCGACCGTTTGCCTTGTTTGCGGCGACGGGGCAGGGGGCGCTGTCCAGCCAGAAAGCCGCGCAAGGCGCCGGCGTCCGGATCCTCACTGAAACCATTGCCTCTCCGACGCTGGCGGCGCAGATCACGGCGCTTCTCGCCCAGTATCCGCAGGCCAAGTGGATTCAGTGGGAGCCGGCCGGCCGGCACAACGCCCGCGAGGGCGGCCGCGCGGCCTTCGGCGAGTACGTCGACGCGCAGTACGCGATAGAGAAGGCGACGGTCATTCTGTCGCTCGATGCCGACTTCCTCTGTACCGGCGCCGCCGGCCTCAAACACGCCCGCGCGTTTGCGTCGCGCCGCCGGGTGGACGGCGACCGTGCGCAGGCGAACCGCCTGTATGCCGTCGAGAGCACGCCGACGAATACGGGCTCGCGCGCGGATCACCGCCTGCCGCTGCGCGCCACCGAGGTAGAAGCGTTCACGCGCGCCCTTGCGGCGCAGCTGGGCGTCGGTGGAGCCGGCGCCGCCACGGCCCCTGCGGCCGCAGCGAACTGGATGACGCCCCTCGTGAGCGACCTGCAGGCCCATCGGGGCCAGAGCGTCGTCATTGCGGGCGACGGGCAGCCCCCGATCGTTCACGCGCTCGCGCACGCCATGAACAACGCGCTGGGCAACGTTGGCGCGACCGTGACGTATACGCAAACGGCCGAAGCGCAGCCGATGAACCAGCGCGCCGGCCTTCGCGAGCTTGTCGGCGAGATGAACGCGGGCACGGTCGAGTTCCTGCTGATCCTCGGCGGCAACCCGGTCTATACGGCGCCAGCGGACCTGAATTTTGCGACGGCGATGGATCGCGTGCCGCTGCGCGCGCATCTGAGCCTCTACGAGGACGAAACGTCGGCGCTGTGCCACTGGCACATCCCGGAAGCGCATTTCCTCGAAGCCTGGAGCGACGTTCGGTCGGATGACGGCACCGCCACCATTATCCAGCCGCTGATCGCGCCGCTCTATGACGGGAAGTCGGCGCACGAAGTGCTGGCCGCAATCGCGGATCGGGAGCGCTCGGGCTACGAGGTCGTGCGGGAGTACTGGTCGCGCGAAACCAGGCTGTCGATGCAGCCGCCCCCCGCACCGACAACGCCGTCATCGATCGCACCGACTGGCGGCAGAGGGATCGCACCGACCGGCGCTCGTGGCGTCGCACCGACCGCCAACGCAGCCGCTGGCGCGGCCGCCGGCGGTCAGGCCCCGGCCGCGCCGCCAATTGCTGCTGCTCCGGTTCCGCAGCTGTCCCCGTTCGATCGCGAATGGCGCAAGTGGCTGCACGACGGCCTCGTGCCGAACACCGCCTTCCCGCCGCGAACCGTGGCGGTCGGCGGAAATCTCGCCGCGGCACTACAGGCTCCGGTAGCCGGAGGCCTCCCGCCTTCGCCAGAGGCTTCGGCGGGCCAGGGTCAGGCCTCCGGGCAAGGTCTCGAAGTCGTCTTCCGGCCTGATCCCAGCATTCATGACGGACGCTTCTCCAACAACGCCTGGCTGCAGGAGCTCCCGAAACCGCTCACGAAGCTGACGTGGGACAACGCCGCGCTGATCTCTCCGGCGACCGCCGCGCGCCTCGCGCTTGTCAGCGGCGACGTCGTCGATCTCCGCCAGGGCGACCGTACGATTCGCATTCCGGTCTGGCTCGCGCCCGGACAGGCGCCCGAGACGCTGACGCTCCATCTGGGCTACGGGCGCACGCGCGCCGGCCGCGCGGGCAACGGCGCCGGCTTCAACGTGAACCCGCTGCGAACGATGGCGGCCATGGACACGCTGCCGGGCGTGCAGCTGTCGAAGACAGGCGAGACCTTCGAGCTGGCCTCCACGCAGGATCACTGGTCGCTCGAAGGACGCAACATCATGCGCGTCGCGACGGCAGCGCAGTTCGCCGAGGACCCGCAGTTCGCGCAGAAGATGGAGCACCAGCCCCTCATCGGGCTGACGATGTACGGCGACTTCAAGTACGAGGGCTATGCCTGGGGCATGACGATCGACCAGAACGTCTGCACCGGCTGCAACGCCTGCGTCGTCGCCTGCCAGGCGGAGAACAACGTGCCGGTGGTCGGCAAGGCGCAGGTGCTCAACGGCCGCGAGATGCACTGGCTGCGCGTGGACCGCTACTACACCGGCGACATCGAGAATCCCGAGACGTACCACCAGCCGATGCCCTGCCAGCAGTGCGAGAACGCGCCCTGCGAGGTGGTGTGCCCGGTGTCCGCGACCGTCCACAACCAGGAAGGCCTGAACGACATGGTCTACAACCGGTGCGTGGGGACGCGGTACTGCTCGAACAACTGTCCGTACAAGGTGCGCCGCTTCAACTTCCTGCTGTACCAGGACTGGAATACGCCGAGCCTCTGGCTGCAGCGGAATCCGGATGTGACGGTCCGCAGCCGCGGCGTGATGGAGAAGTGCACCTACTGCGTGCAGCGCATCAATCAGGCGCGGATCGCCGCGAAGCTCGAGGATCGCGAGATCCGCGACGGCGAGGTGGTGACGGCCTGCCAGTCGGCGTGCCCGACCGAGGCAATCGTGTTCGGGAACCTGAACGACCCGAACAGCCGCGTCGCGCGCCTGAAGGCCAGCTCGCTCAACTATGCCCTGCTGGCTGAACTCAACTCGCGGCCGCGGACGACCTACATGGCGATCGTGCGGAACCCGAACACCGAACTGGAGCCCGCGCGGCCGCTCGGCGGCGAAGACAACGGAGCGGAAGGATAGCGATGGCGGCCCAGGAACATCTCCACGACCGGGTGGCCGGGATCAGCGAGGGGGCGGTGCGCGCGCTTCCTCCAGTCATCGCCCCTGGCCACACGTTCGAGTCGGTCACCGACAAGATCAGCTCGATCGTCCTGACCAGGCGAACGCCCATCGGCTGGTTCCTGGGCTTCGCGATCGCGTTCGCGTTCCTGATGCTGCTGAACCTCACCATCGGCCACCTGCTGATGACCGGCATCGGGATCTGGGGCAACAACATCCCGGTCGGCTGGGCGTTCGACATCATCAACTTCGTCTGGTGGATCGGCATCGGCCACGCCGGCACGCTCATCTCGGCGATTCTCCTGCTGTTCCGCCAGCAGTGGCGGACGTCGATCAACCGGTTTGCCGAGGCGATGACGCTGTTCGCCGTCGCCTGCGCCGCGATGTTCCCGCTGCTGCACACGGGACGCCCGTGGCTGGCCGCGTACTGGCTGTTTCCGTATCCGAACACGATGAACCTGTGGCCGCAGTTCCGCAGCCCGTTGATTTGGGACGTGTTCGCGGTCTCGACCTACTTCACGGTGTCGCTGCTGTTCTGGTTCACGGGCCTCGTCCCCGACATGGCCACGCTGCGCGATCGCGCCCAGTCGAAGGCCGGCCGCGTGATCTTCGGGATGCTCGCGCTCGGCTGGAGGGGGTCCGCCCGGCACTGGCAGCGCTACGAGATGGCGTACCTGCTCCTGGCCGGCATCTCCACGCCGCTCGTGCTCTCGGTCCACTCGGTGGTGAGCTTCGACTTCGCGGTATCCGTCCTGCCCGGGTGGCACGCGACCATCTTCCCGCCCTACTTCGTGGCGGGCGCCATCTATTCCGGCTTCGCGATGGTGATGACCCTGGCGATACCGCTGCGGAAGTTCTACGGCCTCGAAGACTTCATCACGATGCGCCACATTCACAACATGACGAAAGTCATGCTGGTGACCGGGATGATCGTGGCCTACGGCTACGCGAACGAAGCATTCTTCTCGTGGTTCAGCGGCAGCCCGTACGAGCAGTACATGATGCAGAACCGGATGAGCGGCCCGTACGCGACGCTCTACTGGTCGCTCATCGCGATCAACGCGTGCATGATCCAGTTGTTCTGGTTCCGCAAGGTGCGCGACAACATCACGCTGCTGTTCATCCTCTCGCTCCTGGTGAACGTCGGCATGTGGCTCGAGCGCTTCATCATCATCGTCACGAGCCTGCACCGCGATTTCCTGCCCTCGTCGTGGGACATGTACGCGCCCACGCGGTGGGACTTCGCGATGTTCGCCGGGACGATCGGGCTGTTCCTGTCGCTGTTCTTCCTGTTCATCCGCTTCCTGCCGGCGCTCGCCATCTTCGAGATGCGCACGATCGTGCCGCAGGCGAAGCTGCAGACCGGGCATCACGGGTAGGGGGCACGGCGATGGCACACCACGACGCGTCCCCGACGCTCTACGGCCTGATGGCGGAATTCGACACGCCCACGGCACTGGTGCAGGCCGCCGAGCGGGCGCGGCTCGAGGGCTACCGCAACATGGACGCCTACACGCCGATTCCGATCGAGGAGCTGAGCGAGGCGCTCGGCCTTCGCCGCACGCGATTGCCGATACTGGTGTTCGCGGGTGGGCTCCTCGGCGGCATTGGCGGCTACAGCCTGGAGTACTGGACGCAGGCGATCGCGTATCCGCTGAACATCGGCGGGCGCCCGTACAACAGCTGGCCGCATTACATCCCGGTGGCGTTCGAGACGACGGTGCTCGGGGCGGCGCTGTGCGCGTTTGTCGGCATGTGGGCGCTGAACAAGCTGCCCATGCCGTACCACCCGGTTTTCAACGTGCCGGCGTTCGCGCGCGCGTCGCGGGATCGGTTTTTCCTCTGCATCGAGACGACCGATCCGCGGTTCGATCGCCACGCCACCGCGAAGTTTCTCGAGAGCCTGCACCCGGTGGGAGTGTCCGAAGTTGCGCCTTAGGTTGCTGTCGCGGGTCAACTCCCAACTCCCAACTCCCAACTTCCAAACGGGAGCGTCGGGAGCATGGCGGCTTGGGCGTTGGTTTTTTGGGCGTTGGGCGTTGGCCGCCATCGTCCTGTGTCTGGCGGCGGGGTGCCGGCAAGATATGCACGACGCGCCGCGGTACGAGCCGCTCGAGGCGAGCACGTTCTTTGCCGACGGCCGCGGCTCGCGCACGCTGGTGGCCAACACCGTCGCCCGCGGGACGCTGCGCGAGGACGAGCACTTGTACGCCGGCAAGATCGACGGCCAGCTCGCCGACAGCTTTCCGATGCCCGTGACGGCTGAGGTGATGGCGCGGGGCCGCGAGCGCTTCAACGTGTTCTGCTCGCCGTGCCACGGCCGGACGGGGCAGGGCAACGGCATGGTGGTACAGCGCGGCTTCCGGGCGCCTCCCTCGTACCACGAGGAACGCCTGCGGAACGCGCCCGTCGGCTATTTCTTCGACGTGATGACGCACGGCTTCGGCGCGATGCCCGACTATGCCGCGCAGGTGCCCGTGGCCGACCGCTGGGCCATCGCCGCGTATGTCCGCGCGCTGCAGTTCAGCCAGCGGGCGACGGTTGACGACGTGCCTGCAGAGCGCCGCGGCGCGCTCGACGCGCCGGCGGCGCCCCAGGAGCCCCAGTGATGGCCGACACGACCTACGCCCCTCCCGCCGAGATCGACGCGCTCCGGTCGCGCGCGCTCGTGGCCGGCGGCGTCGGCCTGGCGGCGTGCCTGCTCGGGTTCGTCTTCGATCGCGGCCACTTCTTCAGGTCGTGGCTGATTGCCTACCTGCTGTTCCTGGGGATCGCGCTCGGCTCGATGGCGCTGCTGATGATCCAGCACCTGTCGGGTGGCGCGTGGGGCATCTTCCGCAGGGTCTTCGAAGCGTCGAGCCGGACGCTCCCGCTGATGGCGCTGCTCTTCCTGCCGATCGTGCTCGGGATGGGCAGCATCTATCCCTGGACCCATGCGGACCTGGTCCAGCAGGACGAGGTGCTCCGGCACAAGGCCATCTACCAGAATACCGGGTTTTTCCTGGTGCGCGCCCTGGTGTACTTCGGCGGCTGGATCACGCTCGCGTGGACGCTCTCGCGCCTCTCCCGCCGGCAGGACGAAGGGGACATGAGCGTGCACCTCCGCATCCAGCACGTGAGTGGCGGCGGCATCGTCTTCTACGCGTTCTCGGCGACCGCCGCGGCGATCGACTGGATCATGTCGATTAACCCGCACTGGTACTCGACGCTGTTCGGCTTCATCTTCATCGGCGGGCAGGGACTGTCGGCGCTGGCGTTCACGATCGTCATCAGCACCGTCCTCGCCAGACAGGCGCCGATGGCGAACCTGCTCAAGGCGAGTCACTTCCACGACCTCGGCAAGCTGTCGCTCGCCTTCGTCATGCTCTGGGCCTACTTCAACTTCTCGCAATACATGCTCGTGTATGCGGCGAACCTCGTCGAGGAGATCCCGTACTTCATCGCCAGGATCAGCCATGGCTGGCAGTACGTGGCGCTGTTTCTCGTGATCTTTCATTTCGCCGTGCCGTTCCTGCTGCTCCTGTCGCGCGACCTGAAGCGGATGCCGCATCGCCTCGTCTGGGTGGCGCTGGCGCTGCTCGTCGTCCGGTACGTGGACCTGTTCATGCTGGTCACGCCCGAGTTCGACGCCGCGGGGGCGAACCTGCACATGCTGCCCGGCGAGCATGAAGGGACGTTCTTCGTGCACTGGCTCGACCTGGCGGCGCCGCTGGCGATCGGCGGCCTCTGGCTCTGGATGTTCTTCACGCAGCTGGCGCAGCGGCCGCTGCTGGCCTTCGCCGATCCGTACCTCCGCGAGGCGCTCGAAAGCCCGGGGGGCCATTGATGAACCCGCACGACGCCATCGGCCACGCCTCGCCGGATCACGAGTACCGGGAGACGCCACCGGGCTCGACCTATGAGCACACCGACGCCAGCGTCTGGATCATCGTCAAGTTCCTGTTCTGGCTCGCAATCTCGGCGGTCATCATCCACGTGGGCCTCGGCCTTCTGTACGCATTGCTCATTGAGCGGGCGGAGGAAACCGGGGAGCAGCGGTACCCGCTTGCTGCGACGCAGGGAGAACGGCTGCCCCCGACGCCGCGGCTGCAGCAGTTCCCGAACAAAGAGCTCTACGAGTTCCGTGTCGGAGAAGAGGCGTTTCTCGAGGGCTACGGGTGGATGAACAAGGAGGCCGGCATCGTGCACATCCCGATCGAGGATGCGATGCGGCTGATGGTGGAACGCGGACTGCCATCGCGCACGCCAGCCGACGGCGCGGCACCCGAAACGCCGGGCATGATGCCGTCCGACGCGAGCGCCGGGCGCGTCATGGAGCGGAGGCGCCAGTGACAAGGCACAAGTCACAAGGCTCAAGTCACAAGGCACAACGACGGAACCGGTGTTTTTGTGCCTTGGGCCTTGTGCTTTGTGCCTTGGGCCTTGTTCCGAGTGCAGAGGCGCAGCCGGGCTTCCCGGCGGGCTATAGCGATCCGCAGCGGCCGGGCACCGTGTCGACAGACACGCTCCCGCAGCTCAAGGACGTGAGCTTCAAGCAGCGCCTGAACGAGATGCTGCCGCTCGACGCGCCGTTCACTGACGAGACGGGACGGCGGGTCACGCTCGGTGAGTACTTCGGCCGCACGCCGGTCCTGCTCGCATTTGTGTATTACCAGTGCCCGATGCTCTGCACGCAGGTGATGAACGGGCTGTCGAGCGCGCTGAAGGTGATGCCCTTCGCGGCAGGGGAGGATTACGAAGTCGTCCTCGTCAGCTTCGACCCGCGCGACACGCCGGCGACCGCTGCAGAGAAGAAACGAGCGCACCTCGAATACTGGTCGGCCGAAAAGGACGCCGGTTCGTGGCACCTGTTGAGCGGCGACGAGGCGACCATCCGCCGCGTGACCGCCGCCGCCGGCTTCTCGTACCGGTGGGATGAGCGCACCGGTCAGTTCGCACACGTCAGCGGCATCCTGGCGGTGACCCCCGAAGGGCGGCTGTCCCGGTACTTCTATGGCGTGGAGTACTCGCCGAAGGAGCTGCGCCTGGCGCTCGTGGAATCGGGCGAAGGGCGTATCGGCTCAGTGATCGACGAGCTGCTGCTGTACTGCTTCCATTACGACCCCGAGAGCGGCCGCTACGGCCTGATGATGATGAATCTCGTGCGGCTTGGCGGGGTCATGACGGTGCTGGCCATCGCCGGATACATCCTGGTGATGCGGCGCCGTGAGTCGCGCATCCCGGCGCCGCGCCGGGCGTGAGACCGTAACGACCCATGCTGGAAGGCATCCCGCTTTTCCCTGAACAGGCATCCAGCCTCGCCCCCGAGGTGGACGACCTGTATTTCTTCGTGACGGCGGTCACGGCGTTCGTCGCGCTGCTCGTCGTGTTCTTCGTCATCGTCTTTGCAGTGAAGTACCGGGACCGCACAGGGGAAAAGGTCGGGGCGCCGATCACGGGTTCCATCTGGCTCGAGCTCGGATGGACCATCGTGCCGTTCTTCGTGTCGATGGCCATCTTCGCCTGGGCGACCATCGTGTTCTTCCACATGGTGCGCGCCCCTGACCAGACGCTGGAGATCTATTCAACCGGCAAGCGCTGGATGTGGCGTTTTCAGCACATCGACGGCCAGAGCGAGATCAACGAGTTGCACGTCCCGCTCGGCCGCCCGGTCAAGGTGACGTTCACCTCCGAGGACGTGCTGCACTCGCTGTTCATCCCGGCGTTTCGCGTGAAGGCCGACGCGATTCCCGGCCGCTACAGCTCGCTCTGGTTCACGCCCACAAAGGTGGGCGAGTATCACCTGTTCTGCGCGGAATACTGCGGCACCCGCCATTCCGGGATGATCGGCCGCGTGGTCGTCATGGAGCCCAACGAGTACCAGGCCTGGTTGAGCGGCGGCGGGGGCATGTCGATGACGGCGCGCGGCGAGCAGCTGTTCCAGCAGCTGGGCTGCGTCAGCTGTCACCTGCCGGACGGGTCGGGCCGCGGCCCGTCACTCGTCGGCAAGTACGGACAGCAGGAGCAGCTGGCGAGCGGCGACGCCGTGACCGTGGACGACACGTATATTCGCGAGTCGATCCTCACGCCGCAGATGAAGCTCGTGGCCGGCTACGGGCCGGTCATGCCCACGTTCCAGGGGCAGGTCAACGAACAGGGATTGATGAGCCTGATCGAGTACATCAAGTCGCTGCCCGCGACCGGAACGGTGGCGACGCAGGCGAGCGCGGCTCCGCCGGCCCCAGGCGCGGCAAGGTAAGGACTCATGACCACGACAGTCCTCCCGCGTGTGAATTATCTGAACGTCAGGCACGGCGTGGCCTCGTGGCTGCTGACGAAGGACCACAAGCGCATCGGCATCATGTACCTGGTGGTCGTCACGATCGCGTTCTTTCTTGGCGGCATCTTCGCCACGGGCGTCCGCATCGAGCTGACGACGCCGCAGGGCGACTTCGTGTCGGCGGACACCTATAACCGGTTGTTCACCATGCACGGCGTCGCGATGGTGTTCTTCGTGCTCATCCCGTCGGTGCCGGCGATCCTCGGCAATTTTGCGCTGCCGCTGATGATCGGCGCGAAGGACGTCGCGTTTCCGAAGATCAACCTCCTGAGCTGGTACATCTTCGTCATCGGGTTCTTCTTCACGCTCGCGGCCATGGTGTTGGGCGGCGTCGATACCGGCTGGACGTTCTACACGCCGTACAGCACCGTCTACTCAAACTCCAACGTCCTCATGACGGGAATCGGGGTGTTCATCGCCGGGTTTTCGTCGATCCTGACCGGGCTGAATTTCATGGTGACCATTCACCGGATGCGCGCGCCCGGCATGACCTGGTTCCGGCTGCCGCTGTTCGTGTGGGCGCTGTATGCGACGAGCCTGGTCCAGATTCTCGGAACGCCGGTGATCGCCATCACCGTCGGCATGCTGGCGCTGGAGCGCGCGCTCGGCTTTGGCATCTTCGATCCGCGCCTGGGCGGCGACCCGGTGCTCTTCCAGCACCTGTTCTGGTTCTACTCGCACCCGGCGGTCTACATCATGATCCTGCCCCCCATGGGCGTGATCAGCGAGGTGATTGCCTGCTTCTCGCGGAAGAACGTCTTCGGCTATTCATTCGTCGCGTTTTCGAGCCTCGCGATCGCGGTGTTTGGCTTCCTGGTGTGGGCGCACCACCTGTTCGTGGCGGGCATTTCGCCCTACTCGGCGATGGTGTTCTCGTTCCTCTCGTTCGCCGTCGCGATCCCATCGGCGGTGAAGACATTCAACTGGACCGCCACCCTCTACCAGGGTGCGATCTGGTGGCGGGCGCCGCTGATGTGGGTGTTCGGCTTCATCGGCCTTTTCCTGATCGGCGGCCTGACGGGACTGTTCCTGGCCTCGCTGGGGCTTGACGTGCACCTGCACGACACCTACTTCGTCGTCGCGCACTTCCACTACATCATGGTCGGCGGCGCGATTATGGGCTTCTTTGCCGGGCTCCACTACTGGTGGCCCAAGATGACGGGCCGGATGTTCTCGAACGCCGCGGCCACGCTGGCCGCCCTGCTCGTGTTCGTCGGGTTCAACCTGACCTTCTTCCCGCAGTTCATCCTCGGCTACCTCGGCATGCCGCGCCGCTACCACGCGTACTCGGAAGAGTTCCAGGTGCTGAACGTGCTGTCGTCGGCCGGCGCGTCGATTCTGGCCGTCGGGTACACGCTCATTGCCTGTTACCTCGTGTATTCCCTCTTCAAGGGTGAGGCGGCAGGGGCGAATCCATGGCGCGCCACCGGCCTCGAGTGGAAGACCCAGTCGCCGCCGATACCCGACAACTTCCCGGAGACGCCGATCGTGAACGAGGCCGCGTACAAGTACTCGGAGCGGGAGATCGAAGTTGCCTGACGGAGTCGCCGCGCACGCCGATCCGCACGGCCCCGCCTCCGCCACCGGCTTCGGCGCGGCAGGCCATCATCCGGCGCTGCAGCATCACTTCCAGACGCTGGCGCAGCAGCAGGAAGCGGCCACGCTGGGCATGTGGATCTTCCTGGTGACGGAGGTCATGTTCTTCGGCGGGCTGCTGATGGCCTACCTGCTGTACCGCGTGTGGTACCCCGCTGCGTGGTCCGAGGGCAGCCTAGAGCTGGACATCCGCCTCGGCGCGTTCAACACGGTCGTGCTCATCGCGAGCAGTCTCACGATGGCGCTGGGCGTCCGCGCCGCGCAGACGGGCGCCCAGAAATGGACCGTCCGCTGGCTGCTGATCACCATGGCGCTCGGATTCACGTTCCTCGTCGTCAAGTTCTTCGAGTACCGTGAGAAGTACCTGCTCCATCACATCCCGGGTCCCAATTTCGAGTTCGAGGGGCCGCACGCCGGGCAGGTGGAGCTGTTCCTCTCGCTCTACTTCGGCTTGACCGGTCTCCACGCGCTGCACATGGTGGTCGGGTTCTCGCTCCTGGCCGTGATTACCTGGATGGCGCACCGCCGCCGCTTCTCCCCCGAGTGGTACACGCCGGTCGAGCTGTCGGGCCTGTACTGGCACTTCGTCGACATCGTGTGGATTTTCCTGTTTCCGCTCCTGTACCTGGTAGACAGGGCGCGGCAGTTCGGATAGAGCCATGTCCGGCCACATCTCTCCCAAGAAGACGTATTACGTGATCTTCGGATCGCTCATGGTGCTGACCACGATTACGGTGATCGTGGCATTCATCAATCTGGGCGCGCTGAACTTTCCCGTGGCGCTCGGCATCGCCATCCTCAAGGCGACGCTGGTCATCCTGTTCTTCATGCACGTGAAGTACAGCAGCCGGCTGACCAAGCTCATTTGCGGCACGGCGTTCTTCTTCCTGATGGTGCTGTTTGGCCTGACGCTGTCGGACTATCTCTCGCGCGGGTGGTTCACGGCACCCGGAGGGACGGCGGGGGCGGGCACGCAGGTCACCATCGGACCGCCGGCACCCACCGAGGGTGAGCCGGCCGAGCCGGCCGAGGAACCGGCGCGCGCCCCCGAACCGTAACGCGTTCTTCCGCTCTCGCGAGATCGTCGTCGTTCGCGGTGCTGCAAATAGTCCCGCTCGGGAGGGGCGCTGTGCGCTTGACCCTCGTCCCAGTTCGTAGATAGAATCGCGGCGTCAATTGACGGGATTTCGGTCTCTCCCTCCGACGAATTCTTGGGGCGCGCGGATGCGGCATTTCAGTTCCAACGCGGACTCGCAGCCGGGGCGACTGTCCTCCAGCGCCCCGGAGTCCTAGCCGTTGGCCCAGATCTTCCCCTCCTGGTGGAACAAGCTCCCGATCGTGACCGCCATCGCGGGCAGCCTTGGGCCGACGCTCC
>Ga0209640_10002324_pt1 | contig 16547 bp, 11 predicted proteins | sample RifCSP10_1_FD_184018 | JGI IMG/M metagenome (GOLD analysis project Ga0209640, IMG submission 184018) | Soil microbial communities from Rifle, Colorado - Rifle CSP2_sed 10_1 (SPAdes) (version 2) | ecosystem: Environmental > Terrestrial > Deep subsurface > Rock core/Sediment | place: Rifle... | reverse complement strand
AAGTTCGGCGTCGTCGGTGTGCGCAGGAAGAACTGGATGAGGGGCTGCGCCAGCCACATCTTGTTGAAGCGGGCGTAAGAGCCATCGGAGGGTTTGAGGCTGACGCGCGAAAGCTCCTGCTGGATGCCGCGGAGTGTCTTGCGGTCGGAGGTCCGCGGCCAGACGCGGCCGGCGACTTCGACTGTATCGAGCCCCCTCTCATCGCCGCCGTGAGACGCCAGCGCCGCCAGTCCCGCCGGCATCGCTCGGCCGCTTGTAGAATCGGCCGCTTTACGGAGCAATGCTGGCGAGCAGAGAAGAAGGCTGGCGGTTTCGATGCCGTTGCTCGCGCCCGGGGCCACGGCAGCACGCGCCAGCTTGCCCTCGAGCGGTATGGAGCGCAAAGCGGCCACCGCGGGTGTGTCGAACACCGAGTCCGCGTAAAAGAGCAAGAAGTCTTCTTGCGCTTCCGCGCCCAGGCGACGCAGCGCGGCCACCTCATTGCTCGCCTCCGTATCTTCCAGGGGGATCCAGCGCCAGGCGAGCTTGACCCGCGGGTCACCATCGAGCAAGCGGGCGGGGTCTTCCCCACCCACAACGAAGATTTCCTCGATGCCCGCGCGCTGCGCGATCAGCACGTTGCGCAGCAGCAGCGGCAGGCCCGCCAGCCGCGCCCAGCCCGGCGTGGCGGACTGCGTCCAGTTCAACAGCGCGGCCTTGCGCACGCCCGGTGAGCTTGTCGTCGTCAACAGATTATGGCCCGACTTCTACGGTTCGAGTTCGAGCAGCTCGTAGATATTGGATACCGCGCGCTCGGTGGCGGTTCCCGGCTGGTAGAAGATATCCGCGGCTGCCTGGCGGCGAACGTCGCTCATGCGCTCGGGGTGAGCCAGCGCGTCTTCCACGGCCCGCTCCAGCTCCTCCGCCGTGCGCACCACCACCCCGACTTTCTGTCCCCAGACTTGCGTGTCCCAGCGCTCCTTGTTGATTTCGTACTTCTCCGGCGTCTCGAGGAAAATGATGGGCCGGTCGCGCAACAGAAACTCATTGGCGGCGGAGCTGAAATCGGAAATGAGCGCGTCGGCGATGGCCAGGTAGGGCACGATGTCGAAGCCTTCGATCACCCGCACCTGCCCGCCGTGATACTCCTTCACCCGCGTCATCCAGTTGTCGCGCGCGCGACGAAAGTCCAGGCTCTTGTCGTGCAGCTTGACCAGCAGGTGCAGCGGCCGGCTCCCCAGTCGCTGGATCGCCTCCAGCCCTTGGCTCTCGATGGAGGAATGCGTCCCACTGGGCGCGTAGAGCACCACCGGAAGTGCCGGGTCAAGCCCCAGCTCCGCCTTGATGGCGGCGGGATCGAGCGAGCCGTCCACCAGCCGGTCGAGCTTCGGCATCCCCACCATGCGAATGCGCGGGTCGTCCTCGCGCAGAATCCCTTTCTGCGCGAAGCGCCGCACCATGTAGGGCCCGATCATGAAGAAGCGGTCGTAGTCGTTGATCTCCGGCTTCAGGAAGCAATTCGTGATGGCGACCCCGTGGAAGATCTGCACCCGTTTGCGCGCGCGAGGAGCGACATCGAACTTCAGATAGATCGGGGAGAGCAGCAGGTCGTAGGCGCGCGTCGTTGCCCCCAGCGAGCTGATTTTCTTGCCCTTGACCGGGAAAAGGTCGAAGAGGTTTTTCTTCAGCCGCCAGCCCAGCAAGTTCGACGACCAGAACCACGCCAGCCGCTCGTCCGCCGCCAGCCGCTCGTAGACCGACTGGAAGAAAACAAAGTGGTGCGGCAGGGCCGCGTGGAAGAGCACTCGCCTGTGCCCGTTCTGGCTCATCGTCGGCTTGCGATTATACTACGCTGCCCGCGGTGTCGGGGACGGCCGCGCTGGACCTCAGTCCGCTTCCTTGCGCAAGCTCCGGCGGGCGCTCGGAAACCCGCGCGGGATCAATGAACAGCCGGCAGTAGATTTCCAGCGTCAGCAGCAGGAAGAGTCGGCTGCCGGCCCGTCGCTGCGCCCAGCCCCACCGCCGCGGCCGGAAGAGGCCGCGGGCGGTTTCCCCGCGCAGCCAGCCCCGCTCGCGCAGCGTCTTCTCGTTGACGTAGGCTCGCGCCGCCTCGGCGAAGTCGCCCGCGTACCAGAGCCGGAAGGGCGCGCCGAACCCGCGCTTGCTCCCGCGGAGCACTTCTTCCGGCAGCAAACCCGCCAGCGCCCGCCGCAGCAGGTATTTGCGCTCAAAGCCGCGGATCTTGAATTTGTCGGGCAGCGAGTTGACGTACTCCACCAACCGGTGGTCGAGGTAGGGTACGCGCGCCTCCAGCCCCCAGGCCATCGTCATCCGGTCCACGCGGTGGAGTTGGTAGTCGGGCAGCTCGTAGCGCTGCTCGAACGTCAGCGCGGCGTCGAGCGGTGTAGCCCCCGGCTCGCTGAGGGTCTTGCGCAGCGGGTCGTCCGGGCCGGTTTCGGAATTGGCGCCCACCCCTTTCAGCGAGTGCAGCCCTTGTCGGTAGAGCCGCTGCCGCACACCCTGCGGCAGGAACCGCAGCGCCGGCGCGAAGGGCAGCAGCCGGCGATAGCCGGCGAAGAGTTCGTCGGCGCCTTCGCCGATCAGAACTGCCTTCACGTGCCGCCGGGCGAACTCGGAAAGATAGAAGAGCGGCAGAAAAGAGATTGGCGTCGGCTCCTCCAGGTGCCACAGCAGCCGCGGCAGATCGCCCACGAACCGCGACGGGTCAAGCTCAAACTCGCGGTGCTCAGTGCCGAAACGCTCGGCCAGCCGCCGTGCCATGGGCCGCTCGTCGTCCGCCCCGGCAAAGCCTACTGTGAAGGTCTTGGGCTTGCGGTCGAGTAGCTCCACCATCTGTGCCACCACGCCGGCTGAATCGAGTCCCCCGGAGAGAAAAGCGCCCACCGGGACGTCGCTCACCAGGTGGCTGGCGACCGCCTCCCGGAAGCGAGCACGGAACTCAGCCACGGCTTCGCTTTCCGAGGGGCGGCGCGTCGGTAGCAGCCGCGGCTCCCAGTAGCGGCCGATCTGCACGCAGCCCTCTTCCCAGCGCAGCCAGCAGCCCGGCGGCAGCCGCTTCACGCCCTCGATCAGCGTGTCGGCACCGGGCAGGTAGAGGTAGCTCAGCAGCCGATCGACGGCCTGGCGATCCAGCCGCCGGGGAAAATCAGGGTCGAGCAGGAGAACTTTGGCTTCCGAGGCGAAGACGAACCGGCGGGCGTCGTGGCGGTAGTAAAGCGGCTTGATGCCGAGGCGGTCGCGCGCCAGCAGCAGACGCTTCCGCCGCGTGTCCCACAGCGCCAAGGCGAACATTCCCTGCAAGCGACCGAGCAGTGCCTCGCCTTCGTCTTCGTAGAGATGCACCACGGCTTCGACGTCGCTCGCGGTGGAGAAGCGATGCCCGCGCCGCTCCAGCTCCGCGCGCAGGGCGCGGTAGTTGTAGATCTCACCGTTCAGGATGACGCGCAGCGCGCCGTCTTCGTTGGCGATGGGCTGGTCGCCCGTCTGGAGATCAATGATGCTCAGCCGGCGGAACCCCAGGCTGGCGTCGGGGCTGAGGTAGAAACCGTTGCTGTCTGGCCCGCGATGCTCCAGCGCCGCCGTCATCCGCTCCAGCAGCGGCCGGTCCTCAAACCCCGCCAATCCGCAAATGCCGCACACGGGTCTTTTCCCGGTTCAACTGAATTCCTGAGGAGGCTGTGGATGCTGGGCAACCACCAGGCTCTGTTGCAGTGTCGCACAAATCTCCGGCGCCCACAATCAAGGGACTACTTGGAGTGGCGCATGGCGTAGCGGGCCAGAAAAAAAAGACCCGCAGCCGACCAGGTGAGAGCCCGAAGGCGCTGCACCAGCGCCAGGCTCACGCCCCGGGCCATCCCGAAGCCCAGCAGCTCGAACACCAATGCCTGCCCGCCCTCGTCGGTGCCCACGCGGCCGGGGACGAAAAAGAAGGTGGTGGAGATCAGCTTGCCGAGCGCCTCCAGAATCAAGACGTCCACCCAGCCCACCCACAGCCCCATCGCGCCCAGGATGACGTAAATTTCGAGCAGAGCGAAGACCTGCGCCCCCAGGTCCCAGAGGAACATCAGGCGGAAGCGGCGCGTGTGCTGGGCGTAGAAATCGAGAAGTTGCCCTTCAACCTTCTCCACTCCAGGCCGGCGCTGCTCCGCCCAGCCGCGCAATGGCCCGCGGCGCAGTAGATTCAATCCACCGGAGAGAAAGCGCACGCGGCGCTTCAGCAACGATCGCCCGCCCAGCCACATGGCCACAAACAGCGCCGCCACCACCCAGCCCACGCGCTGCAACTCTTCCTGGAGCGCGACGCGCGCGAAGGCCGGGATGAGCCCGGCACCGATGACAAAGGCCCCGGTCAGGGCGAAAGCCCCCGCCTCCAGCACAGTGCTTCCCAGGCCCACGGCGAGCGGGACTTCGCGGCGCATCAGAGCTGCTTTGGCGGGCTCGCCGACGATGGGCCCCAGGAAGGTCAGGTAGTTCAGCGTGTCGCCCGCCATGCGGACTTGGAACATCTCGACGAAAGGCGGCAGGGCGCGATCAGGTGCAAAAGCGTAACGCCAGGCCACGGTGCGGCAGAGGTAGCGTCCCGAGGAGACCAGCAACACCAGAAGGAAGTACCAGCCGATCTGCCGGAGCTGGTCGCGCAGTGTCCCCCAGCCCACGCGCTCGAGCAGGACCACGAAGAGCACCAGGCCCAGTAGCAGGAAAAACCACTCGACTTTTTTCATCGTGTTAGACGCCGGCCCGTCCCACGGAGGAAAGGCGGGCGAGCTTGTGCCGTTCCAACTTTACCGGGCTAAAGGCAACGACCGCAAACTGCCGATGGGACTCGACAAATCCTTCGCCCAATATCGTTGCAAACAGTTGGAGCGGCATTAGCCTAGTGCACTTCCGCGGCGGGAGCAAAGGCGATGGTGCGGCTCAGTCCTGCCGGGCGGGCGGCTGCGTGCCCGAGGCGACAGGGACAGGCTGCGGTACGGGGCGGGCGAACTGCACCTCGGGAGCCAGCAAGGCCCGCCCGGGGAATGGCAGAAACGTCCGCTCGCGCGTCGCTCCCGGCTGGTGTCGGATGCGGTTGTGCTCGTCGAGCATCCCCAACAGCCGCACCAGCGTGGGGGCGATGTCCAACGTAGTGGAGGGCTCCTCCAGCACCGCGCCGGCCGGTAGATGAAAATCGCGCCCGCCCCAGAGGAGGAAAGTCGTGCGCATCACCTGCGGCGTCAGCCCCCCGTGGCTGCCGCCCGAGGTGTGGCTCTTGGAGGAATAGTTCCAGAGATAGCTCGACCACAGCAGCAAGTCGGGCTCCTGGGCCGCGTACTTCCAGGCCAGCCCCCGCAGGTACTGCTGCTTCGCCTCTTCATTCGCAAAGCCGGTCAGCGTCCGCTGGAACTCGGGGTTCTCGATGAAGCGTCCCGCGTGTACCGCGGCGACGTCGGCGAAGACCCGCGGCGCAATGCTGTAGGCGGTGTCGCGCGTGGCCGCCAGCCACTCTTCTGGGCTGCGAAACTGCTCCAACCAAAGAAAAGCAGGTTCGCCCGTCGGGCTGTGGAAGTTCGGGTCGTAGAAAAGACCCAGCGGGTCGAGCTCGTTGTGGGGTGCGAAGCGGAGGCTTCCCTCCGCCATCTGCTCGAGTCCATCAACCGGCAAGTAGCGGAGGCCGCCATCCCCGGCCTCGAGCAGCAACGCTTGGCCGCCCTTGCGCCGGTTGTTCTTTGCGGTCGAGACGACCCAGAGCACGTGGCGCAGCGCCTGCCCCGGCTCCAGCCAACCGCGCTCTACCAGTGCGGCGGCCACCGGCTCCACCGGCAAACTCGTTACGATCAGATCCGTCGGATTGGGCTCGTGGCTCAAGGGCGGGTTGGGCGCGCGGTAGTTGGAGAGCAATTGAATGTAGTCCATCGGCGCCGGCCGGCCCCGCGCATCCACCGTGGTCTCAGCCCAGTCGAGGTTGTCATCGAGGCCGATGGTGTAGTGGCTGAGTTGATAAATCGAGTTGCGCGGACCGAAATAGCGCTTGGGGATGAGGTCGGCAACCGATGGCCTGCGGGCCGCCAGCCAGGCCTCGGCGTCTTCCGCGCCACACAACTCCCCCAGTCGCTCGAGCGCGGCGAGCTGCACGGCGTCACGCTCGCCTTCCTCCTTCAGCCGCGCGGCGACGTCGCGCCAGAAAAAGTCAGCGCGCTTCTCGAGCGAAGGAATCCAGGCCCGCCCGCCGTCGTGGTAGGCGCGGTAGTTTTCCAGCTCGGGCTTGAGCCAGCGGCAGGTGTCGGCCAGCGTGGCGCGCAGCCGCTCGGCCCAGCGGGCGCGCGGCGCCGCCTCGAGCCCCCGCTTACGCGCCAGCAGCAGCAGGTGGAGCCGGTTGAGGTCGTTGTTGCGCAGATGGAGCTCGGCGCGGGCGTTGCCGAAGTTGTCGATGAAGGCTGTCACGTAGCCGCCCTCTCCGCGGGCTTCCTGGCCGTAAGGGGAGAAAGGGCTTTCATAGGTGCGCGGGAAATCAATCCCGGGGATGGGATTGCTCAACGCCCGCCCGGCGTCTTCGGCCATTACTGTGGTCACGGTATGTCCGCCGAAGTACCGCGTGCGGAAGGCGCGGGTGATGGGGAAAGCCAGGTTGACCGCGCCGGGGAGGTATTCGGAGCCGTGGTCGGAGATGAGCGCAATCAAGGTCGAGTCGCGGCGGCGGCTGCGCTCCACGCCGTTGAAGATGCGTCCCAGGCGGCGGTCCAGCCGCACCATGCGGTGCACCAGGTTTTCGGGGTTGGGGTCCACATGCATCTGGTGGTCCAGCGTGAAGAAGACGGTGATGTAGTCGAAACGCTCCTCGCCGTTGATGTCGGGCTCGAGGATTTTTTCCGCGACGTGGTCAGCATGGAACTCTTCCGAGAAATCAGGGTAGTCCATCCCCTCGACCCGGCGCTTCAGGTGGCCGCGCACTACGCGCCACGGATGGGAAAGACTCTCCCCGGCGGTGGCGTAGGCGTTGGCCCAGCCTACGAGATAGTCGCGGGGTGGGAGCCGGTAGAAAATTTGCGGCATTTCGTAGCGCCGCAACGGATTAATGGCGTCGGAGAAAAGGCTGACGCCGGCCTGATCGAGCTCCCAGAGCGCCGAGGTCTTGCGGGAGCGCCGCCCCACCACCTCCATGGTGTCACGGAAGCCATCCAGGTGGCCCCGGACGTAGCTGTTGTTGCGGTTGAAGATCATGTGGCGCTTCACCACGCTCGGCTGCCCGGTCTCGATGACTCCCCAGGCGACCGCCGAAAGTGTCATGGTGGCTGAATACATCTCGCCGGCCCGGACACCCTGCTCATAGAAATACCGCCGCAGGTTGGGCAACAGATCGCGCTGGCCTGTCTCCAACCGGTAGAGCTCAACGGCCCGGCGGAATCCCTCGGGGTCGGGCAGCCGCGCGAGCTTTTGGGGGTCGTCGGGGTCCATCAAGGCGTCGAGCAGCAGCGGGCTGAGGCCGTCAATCTTGATCTGGATCAATCGCGGCCGCGGCGCCGGCGGCTCTTGCGCCGATACCCGGGGAACCACGACGAACGCGCCCAGAACCGCCAGGAGCAGAAGCCGAAGAGAAGAGCCGCGCATGGTGCTAGTCTCCACCCCGTGTCCCGTTTGCGCTCGCCCACCGAATCAATTCCTGCCGAAGCGTCTGTGTCTGCTCCAAGCAAGCCCGGTGCGACTCCGCCACCCAGGGCTCCTCCCGTGCGCTCTCACACGTGCGCAGCATCGTTTCCAGCCCGCCTAAATCGCGGCGCAGCCGCGGCGCCTCGCGGTCAACCTCTTTGCGCAGCGCGGCCTCGGTGTAGGCTGTGGCCAGGACCTCCTCCAAAATGCTCAGATGAGCCTCCAGCTCGCCCGGCACGGCGCTGCCCTCGCGGCAGCCAGTCTCAACCGTGCGCTCCAAATGGCGGTGGCTGCTGTTCAAGAAGTCTCGCAGCAGCTCACGCCGTTTCTTGTCCCACTGCGCCAGTTCTTTTCCCTGGTCTTGGTGGGCCTGGCGCTCGACCTCCTGGCGCCGCTCCTCGAATCTGGAACCGTCAGGCACCACTTGGACCCAGACCTCCCGGGTCAGGTCCAACAGGCTCGACAGTTCCTCCGGCCCGGACTCCTTGGGGAAGGCGAGCTGCTGGCGGTAGAGTTTGGCGTAGAGGCGCGCCAGGAGCTTCTCCAGCCGCGCCGGGTTGAGCGGCTCCACTTCCTGCAGGCGGCGTAGCGGCCGCTCCAGGGTGCGGAGCGTCCCCAGGTCACCCAGCGGCTGCGCGATGTAGTCGGAAAGACGAGTTTCGTTTTGCCAGGCCTGGAGCCGCCGGCTGGCTTCCTTCCGCTGCTCGTCCGGCGTCAACCCAGCGGGCACACCCAACCTGTTGGCTATGGCTTCACGAACTTGTTTCACTTTCTCGCACAGGGGGCGAGCCTGGTCTGCCCGCAGGCTTTCGAACTGAATGTGCGCCAAGCGTTCCTCGACGCTGCCCGCCTTGACCAACGGGTTGAGCACCCGCGCATCGGCTTCTTTCTGAAGGCGCTCGCGCAAGTCGGGCTCGAAGTAAAGGTTGGACTCCAAGGCCAGCCGCAGCTCCTCGTTGCCGTGCCGGGAGCTTTTGTCCACCAGCAACGTGAACCCTTTCTTGTTGGCCGCCCAGGTGATCAAGCGGTAGGGGAGGCGCTCGAACGACAGCGGGCTGGTCGTAATGGCCAGCCACTGCTTGGCCAGCACCATCAATTGCTGCGAACGCTCCCGCGAGCCCGGGTTGGCCGGGGCAAAGAAATCCACGGCGATGATGGGCCGCAGCAGCAGGTTAGTCTGGTAGGTGTAGAGAGCCAGCGGAATCAGCTCGTCGGGGTTCTCCCGCGCCAGCCGCTGCACTTCCGGGTGGGTGTGCGGGTTGTAGGGGAGGTCGAAGGGATTGGCGACCTTCCACCAGCCCGGATCGGGCTGCGCCTGCAGTTGCGGGTCGTAGGAAAGCACGCCCCCCATGGGATAGGCGGCGCCGTTGGCGGTGTAGCGGTAGATGGGCTGGTAGCGGAGCGAGTGCTCATTGGCCGCGCTCTGGAGCCAGGAAGAGCTCTTGCCCAGCTTGCGGCGGGTATCGCTTTCGTAGTTGTGCACCAGCTCGCGCCCGTCGGAGTGGTCCAACCACTGCCCATAGATAGAGCGGTTGCGCAACAGGTGAAAGCGCAGCTCGCCCACCACCTCGACCCAGTCGGCGTCCTCGGAGCCGCTGAAGCCGACGTCCTGCATCCATTGCAGCGCCAGGTAGGAGCGCTGGAAATTGCGCTCGCTCCTGTCTTTGCGGCGACCCAGGTAGGCGCGATAGATGAACTGCGCCGGGTTGACCACGTTGGCCCAGCCCAGCGCGCGCCGCAGCCCGCCCCAGATGCCCTGCCCGTGCGGGAATTGTTCCAAGTTGGCCAGATGCATGACGGGATCGGGGATGAGTTGCGGGGCGTTCGGGTTCCCGATCTCCAGCTCCCATTGCCGCTTCTCCAGCCGCTCCAGGTCACTGGTGCTGGCGTGAGGACGCCCGTGAGGAAAAGGCGCCAGAGCGCGCACGTGGCTCCAGAGGCCCGCTCCGGTGGGGCCGTAAATCCAGAAGGCCGACCACTCCCCCGGCTCGTTGGGATCAAAGTAGCGATCGAAGGCCAGGCTGGCAATTGGATGGAAATGCTCTTCCGCTTCAGCCCCGAGAGTAATGAGGACTACATCGTTGTCGCCCTCTCCAACCGGCGGGCAGCGCCACGCCTCGCGCCGCACGGTCATTCCCGCGGCATCGGGTGAAAGAAGGCGTCCGACGACGTGAGCCTTCGTCGTCTTGTTCGCTTCGGCTGCTGCCGGAAGAGGAACGAGGAGAAAGAAACAGAGTGCCGCGGCGAGTGCCGTTCCACTGATTTTCGCGCGCCCCGTGCCCATGACCGACAACGACTGATCGCCCCCCGTCCCCCGGCTGTCCTTCTTAGTTAGTTGCACGGGAGCGGGGAGGGGTTACTCGCCGCCACGGCTGCCGAGACACCGGCTGGTTCCGACTGCCGTCGCCGGGCCTCGATGGCCGGCCAGATTTCTTCGCGGGCCCGCCGCAGGTCTTCCAGAAAATCAATCTCGATCCAGGGCAGGTCTTCCACCGGCACCGCATGCAGCGGGAACTCGTGGGCAAGGGCGTTGAAGGCGTAGGGGCAGAACTGCTGTTCGCCGCCGACTGGGAGCAGCTCTTCGATTTTGTCGAATAGCACTTTGGCGCCCGCGGCGGAGAACTTCAGCACGCCCACGTTTTCCGCGTGGCTGCGGGCAGGCTCGAGGGTCTTGCTCATCCCGCGAATACGGTCGCCTTCAAGCTCCACCTTCATTTCTTCGGCCTCGAAGCGGCTGCGGCGCTCGACCGCGAACGCCTGCGGGTTGGGAGACTCCAGCACCCGGCGGAGCACCTCAGGGTCGAAGAGCACGTCGGCATTCAAGAGTACGAAGCCGTCAAGTGCGTGCTCGCGCGCCAGCCAGAGGGAATAGAGGCTGTTGGTGTTGGCGTGCCGCGTGTTCTCGATCAAGCGGGCCAGACCGTTCACCCGCGCCGCCACCACTTCCCTGCGGTAGCCTGCCACCACCACCACCGGGGAAACCTCAAAGCGAGCCAGCGCTTCCAGTTGATGCTCGAGCAGGGTGAGCGGCCCCACGCGCAGGAAGCACTTGGGCTCGCGCTCGGTCAGCGCGCCCAGACGGTAGCCGCGGCCTGCGGCAAGAATAATGGCGGTCGGCACGATGCGATTCTGCCCTAAGCTCTGAAAACGGGCAAGGAGAAAGTTGGAGTTAGCGAGTCTGAATCAGAAGTCAATGGAGAATTTGCCGCGATAGAGGCGGCCGCGGCTGTTGAAGAAGCCGAGGGCGTTGGAGGCGTCAAGGTTCTGCTGCACGTCGCGAGGGTTGAAGTGGTTCAGAATGTTGAAGATCTTGATGCCGACGCGCACGGTGCGCTTCTTGCCGCCCACCTTGATCTTGAAGTCGCGAAAGATCTGCGAGTCGAAGGAGGCGAAGACAGGGAAGCGACCGCCTTGATTGCGCGCGCCGACGAAGTTCTGCGTCTCGTCGAGCAGCGAGAAAGCGTAGCCCGAGTGAACATCCAGTACCGGCGCCCAGCGCACTTTGAAGGGCAGGCCGACCTCGCCCCAGAGCAGCAGCCGGTCGGGGACGTCGAAGCGCAGCCGGGAGCGCTCGTTGGGGCGGATGATGGGGTTGGTGAAATTGCCAAAGTAGTCCTGGAAGGTGTTGAGGTCGCCCGCGGACTCGGAGTGCACGTAGGAGAGGTTGAGGAAGCTCTCCTCGCGGAAGCGGTAGTTCAACGTGATCTGCCCCTCGCGGTAGCGCGAGCGGCCGCGCGCGGCCAGCTCCAGCACCCCGCCCAGGTCATCAAAAGGTTCCACCAGAAACTCGTCGCGCCCCTCGCGCTGCAAGTAACCCAGCCGCAGCAGGAGTGTGGAGGTGATCTCGCGGTCGAGCTCGAGGTTGAACGCCAGGCTGCGCGGGTTTTCGAGTTGCGTGAGGCGGTTCTCGAACAGGCGCGGGCCGTCCACCACCGTCAGCCCATCGGTGGCAAAGAGCGTGACCTGGCGCCGGGGGAGTTGTTCGAAGGTGCCGACGTTGAGCGGGACTTTGTCGTAGAAGAGACCGACGCCGCCGCGCAGCAGCGTGCGGTTGTCGGAGGTCAGCACGTAAGCGAAGGCCAGGCGCGGGGCGAAGTTGTGTTCCTCTGCCAGGGTGTCGAAGTCGTAGCGCAACCCGAAGTCGAGCGTGAGGCGCGTGAGCGGGCTCCACTTGTCGTGGAAGAAGGCGCTCACTTCGCTCTTGTTGCGGTCCAGGCGCGGATCGCCAAGGAAATCAATTCGCTCCGAAAGGGTGTCGTCGGCGCGGCGGACCTCGACGGCGCGGCCCTCATAGAGGCCGCGAGAAAGGTCGCGGGAGAAGATGAAGCCCAACTTGAGCAGGTGCTGCCCGCGGGCCTGCTGGGGCGCGAAGTTGTAGACCTCGATCCACTCGTAGCGGCGGCTGACGCGGTTCTGGTTGTTGAAGTAGCTGCCGAAGTTGCGGTCAGGGCGCAGGGTGAAGACCGGGCCCGGGGTGGCGGCGTAAATATCCACGTCGAAATCTTTCACGCTGAAGGTGGACTCAAGCAGGGAGCCGTTGTTGAAGATGGCGCGATCGCGCACCGCCGCCATCCAGCCCCGCTGGCGGTAGTTGGCGGTGACGGGCTGCGGGTTGAAAGTATCGAGGGTGGCGAAGCGCTGCTTCTGCGGATAGGCGCTGAAGACCGCGGCCAGAGTGTGCGTGGGGCTCAGGGTGGCGTCGAGTTGTGTGAAGGAGTCAAAGCTCTCCTGGTCGGTGTCGCGCTCCAGCTCGGGCAGGCTCGTGACCGGCAGCCGGTTCAGCCGGTACTCGAAGGATTGCAGGAAAGCCAGCTTGCCCGGCACCAGCGGCCCGCTGAGAGTGAAGCGTGGCGTGGCCGACTCGACGCCGCGGATGCTGCCGTCGCGGCGGCGGACGCGCGGGATAAAGTTGTTGAGGGAAAAACTGTACTTGTCCGTCGAGGGTTTGGTCTCGATGTTGGTGACCGCGCCGGCAAATTTGCCGTACTCGGCGGCGTAAGGGTTGGGGAGGACGTCCACCTCTTCAATGACGTCCACGGGAAGGTTGATGGCCTGCTCGCCCGTGACCGGGTCGGTGACGTTCGAGCTGTTCACGATCCAGCCGGTCTGCGTAGTGGTGGCGCCCTTGATCTTGATGAGCCCGTCCGGCCCGCGGACCACGCCCGGCACCAGCGGCAGGGCATCGAGGAAACGCTCGCTGGCTAGCGGCGCGTTGACCAGCGTCGCGCCGGCAATTTGGGTTTCCGACGCCGTCTGGTCAGTCTGCACGCCTTCGCTCTCGCCGCGCACAGTCACTTCCTCTTGCACGGGGCGCAAGCTGAGCGTGAGATTCACCTCAACCCGCCCGCCGGGTTCGAGCTGCACTGCCTGTGTCGCGTCCAGGTAGCCTTCGAGCGCAGCGGTGAGCCGGTAGGCGCCCGGCGGGACGGCAGTGAAGCGGAAGGCGCCGGCCTCGTCGCTCTCAGTCGTGAGTTGAAGGCTTGGGTCGGAGGTTGAATTGAGCGTCAGGCGCGCCCCTTGCAGGGCCAGCGGCTCGCCCTCGGCTGCCAGGGTTTGCACCCGCCCGCGGATGTCTCCCGGAGCTTGCGCCTGGAGGAGCAGCGGGAGGCAGAAGCAAATCGTCAACAGGCCGGAGAGCGCGAGCCTCAGGGGGCGGCGCGGACTTGGCGTCTCAGTCAAGCGTCTCTTCACGTGTCTCGTTCTTAGATGCTCCGAGCGGGCGTCTGATGCAGCCCGGAGGGCCCGCGACGGATGACATTCCGGCTGCGAGAACAAACGCTTGAGCTTAGAGGCAGCTCTCGACTCTGTCAAGAAAGCCACAGAGTCACGACTTGAGGAGTGTGTTATGATGCCGCCGCGCCCCAGCGATTTGGAGCCGCCGCCGCCGCGGGCGGGGCTATAATGCACAGCGGAGAGAGAGCGCGAGAGTCCGCCCGCTAGTGAGTAGGTAAACGCGAATGACTTTTTCAATCAACGAGCGTCGCCGGGGCTCACTAGTGATCCTGGAGCTGAACGGGCGCCTGGTGATGGGTGAAGGCAGTGAGGAGCTCGACAAAGAGATCCAGCAGCGCATCCAGGGAGGCATCCACGCCCTGGTGCTCGACTGCGCCCACGTGCCGGCGGTGGACAGCCAAGGCATCAAGTCGCTGGTGCGCGGCGCCATCTCCCTGCAAAAGCGCGACGGCAAGATGGTCCTCCTGCACCTGACCCCGCGCGTGCGCGATGTTCTGGAACTGACCCGTCTGCTGACCGTCATCGAGGCGTTTGACGACGAAGACGCCGCCGCACGGAGCGTTTCCGACCTTTAGGGGCGGGGCCCGAAGGAGGAAACAGTGCCGATCCTGCGCGACCTCATCTTCTGGCTCTCCACCAAGAAAGCCTTCACCAATCCGATCGCCCGCACCGGAATGCGCCTGGGCTTCGCCAAGCGCTTCATCGCCGGCGAGACCATGGAAGACGGCTTGCGGGCGGCCGCAGAGCTGAACGCGGCCGGCCGCCTGGTGATCATGAACCGGCTGGGGGAGTTCGTGAGCGACCGGCGCGAGGCCGAGGAGGTCTGCGCGAGCTACTGCCAGATGCTCCAGGAGATCTCGCGGCGGAAGGTCAACGGCAGCATTTCCATCAAGCCCACGCAGCTCGGGCTCACCTTCGCGCCCGAGTTCTGCCGGGAGCTCACGCTGCGGGTGGTGCGACAGGCGGGGGCGCTGTCGAACTTCGTCGAAGTGGACATGGAAAGCTCCGAGACCGTGGACGCCACCGTGGAGCTCTTTGAGGCGGTGCGGCGGCAGCACGAGAACATCGGCCTGGCCGTGCAGTCCTACCTCTACCGCAGCGAAAAGGACTTGCTGCGACTCAAGGCGCTGCACCCGAAGATCCGCCTGGTGAAGGGCGCCTACCGCGAGCCGGCCTCGGTGGCCTATCCGAAAAAGCGGCAGGTGGATGAGAACTACGTCAAGCTAATGCGGATGCTCTTCGGCAACGGCTTCTGGCCCGCCATCGCCACCCACGACGAAAAGATGATCAACCTAGCCAAGCAGATTGTCCGCGAGCAGCCGGGTCTCGACGCCCGCTGGGAGTTCCAGATGATTTATGGTGTGGGCCGGCCGCTCCAGGAAAAACTCGTGCGCGAGGGTTACCGCCTGCGCATCTACGTTCCCTACGGCACGGAGTGGCTCCCCTATTTCATGCGCCGGCTCTCCGAGCGCCCGGCCAACATGTGGTTCGTGGCCAAGTCCATCCTCACTGGCGGCTGACGCCCGATTCCTCGACCTAAAGCAGTCAAGCCCAGCCAACCCGCGCCAGCAGCGAGCGAAGCGAGTCCCGCTCTGCGGGACCACGCCGCGGTCACGCCGCGCCCGGCACAACCGCCAGCCTTACCGGGAGAGAAGAGCAGGGGAGTGAGAGAGAGCTTTGTTCGCGGCAGCGACCCCGGCACCAGCCGATAGCTTGAAGCCCCCTTCGGCCAGAGTCCTCTCCAATGCCGCCAGCAGCAGCAAAACGTTCGCCTCGCTGCACGAATACCCCATCAGCCCGATGCGCCAGATCTTGCCCTTGAGCGGGCCGAGGCCCCCGGCGATTTCGATATTGAACTCCTCCATCAGCCGCCGCCGCACCTTGGCGTCCTCGATGCCGGGCGGGACTTTGACGGCGGTGACAGTCCACATGCGGTGCTCGGGCGCAGCCAGCAGCGAGAGCCCCATGGCTTCCATCCCCGCCACTAGGGCGGCGTGGCAGCGGCGGTGGCGCTCCCAGCGCGTCTCAAGTCCTTCTTCGTCCACCAGGCGCAAGGCTTCCCGCAGCGCGTAGACCATCGAGATGGGCGCGGTGTGGTGGTAAGTGCGCTCCCCGCCCCAGTAATTCATGATGTAAGTCAAATCGAAGAACCAACTGGTGACGCGGCTCTTGCGGGCGCGGAAAACTTCTTCGGCGCGCGGGCCAGCAGTGAAGGGAGCGAGTCCGGGCGGGGCGCTGAGGCACTTCTGCGTGGCGGTGAAGCAGATGTCGAGCCGCTGGGCATCGACGCGGAGCGGCATGCCGCCGCAGGTGGCCACCGCGTCCACCACCAGCAAGGCGCCGAGCTCATCGGCCACTTGGCGGTAAGCGTCCAGGTCGTGCGCCACGCCGGTGGAAGTCTCGCCGTGCACCAGGCCGAGGAGCTTGACCTTCTTCCCGCGCGCCGCCTCGCGCACCTGTTGCGGATCCACCGGGAAGCCCGGCTCGGACTTCGCTTCGATGACTTCGGCGCCGGTGCGCGCCGCCATGTCGGCCATGCGAGCGGAGAAAAAACCGGCCTGGGCGATCACGGCGGTGTCGCCGGGCTCGAGGCTATTGGCCATGGCGGTTTCGATGCCGGCGCTGCCGGTGGCGGAGACAGGGAAGGTGAGGTGGTTTTCCGTGTCAAAGAGCCGCCGCAGCAAAACCTGCGTGTCGTCCATGATGCGGAGGAAATCGGGGTCGAGGTGGCCGAGCATGGGCGCCAGCATGGCGCGGTAGACGCGCGGGTCCATGCTGGAGGGGCCGGGCCCCAGCAGGATGCGGGCGGGATGGTTGAGCTCGCCCAGAGTATTCTTCATCGCTTCTCGCTCGCTGCCTCGCTGATGTGTACTTCCACGCGCTTGCCGCCGCCTTTTTTCTTCGTCAGCCAGTCGGCCATCTCGGTCGCCAGGCGGGCGGTGTCGACGCGAAAGCCGGCTTCCAGCTCGCCGTCGGCGCGGGGAAAGGTGTCGTCGAAGGCGGCCTCGCCCGAGAAGCGCCGCATGGCGAAGCTGTCCAGCCACTCCTGCGGGCAGGGACGGCGCTGGCCGTCGACCACGACTTCCACTTTCAGCTTGCGCGCAAACACCGGGCATTATACCCCAGCGCCCCAACTTGCCAGCAACGGCCAAATTGGCCGCCCGAGAGTTTGGGTGTTTCGGGGGCTGCAA
>Ga0209640_10002323_pt1 | contig 16548 bp, 16 predicted proteins | sample RifCSP10_1_FD_184018 | JGI IMG/M metagenome (GOLD analysis project Ga0209640, IMG submission 184018) | Soil microbial communities from Rifle, Colorado - Rifle CSP2_sed 10_1 (SPAdes) (version 2) | ecosystem: Environmental > Terrestrial > Deep subsurface > Rock core/Sediment | place: Rifle... | reverse complement strand
GAAGGAAAAAAGAAAATTACCATAATCCCCCCATCCCCCCTTTACAAAAGGGGGGTAAGGGGGGATTTGATGTCAATTTATTTAATTCCGTCACTATAGCTTCGAGCAAAGACGCCTGTGGAGATGCCCGTCTGTGCTGAGCCTAACCGAGAGTCCTTTACGGTGTCAACTAGAAAAGGCTTCCAGGCAAACTGGCACAGCTCCGTGCACTTCATTAGGACGAACCGAATTCCAGAAACATGCGACCTCAAAGAGGCCCCGCCTGGCATTGCCGTTGACAACCGCAGCGTCTCTATTTGCCAACGCATCTTGGCTGTGCCAATATTCGCAGAGAAATACCCCTGGGGAAGATCAAGTGAAACAATACGGGCTCGTACTATTCGATATCGACGGGACGCTTACCCGCACGCAGAACGGCTTTATTCCTTTCAACGAGGCCTTTCTAATGACGTTCGGGTTTCCCGGGGACATCCGCACGGTGATTCCCGATGGCAATACCGATCCGCTGATCGTCGATGAGATCTTCGCCAAGGCCGGGCAAAAACCGGGAGGGGGAGAGGCGTGGGAGCAAACCTTCGCCATCAATCTCCGCGACAGTTATGCGCGCGCGATTCGGGACGGAAAAACGACCGTTAGCGCGCTTCCGGGAGCCTTGGACCTTGTTCAAGCTTTGGGAAGCTTCCCCGGCGTCTACCCTGGCATCGTCACGGGAAACTTCGAGGCCACTGCGCGAATCAAGCTCGAGGCGGCGGGGCTCGGCGCTTATTTTCGCCTGGGGGCCTACGGGAGCGATGCGCGAGAGCGCACAGACCTTCTGCAAATCGCAAAGAAAAGATGGGACGCAAGCGCCGGAGAGCCGTTTGCCCCGGAGCGCTGCATCGTCGTCGGCGACACGCCGAAAGACCTCGACGCAGCACGGGGAAAGCGGATGAAGTGTGTTTTGGTCGGGACGGGCAGGTACGCCGTGGACGTACTTTTATCGTGCGGTCCCGACGCCTGCTTGCCTGACTTCAAGAACACGGCGGCAACGGTAGAGACGTTGCTTGGACTACTGGAATCCGCTGCGCATTGATCTTTCATGCAGTATCGGACGCTCGGCAGAACAGGAATCAGGGTTTCGGAGATCGGCTTTGGCTGCGGCAACAATGCCGTGCTGATGGTTCGGGCCGGCTACGAGGAGCAACTGCGGGCGGTTCGACGCGCCTTGGAGCTTGGGATCAATTACTTTGACACGGCTTTTGCCTACGGCTTGGGAAAATCAGAGGAGAATCTGGGAAATATCCTGAAAGAGCTCGGAGCTTCGCCGGTCGTTTCCACGAAGATCCGGCTCGAGCCCGAGGCTGTGGCCGACCTTAAATCCGCCACAATGCGCGCCGTGGAGGAGGGCCTTAGTCGTCTGAAAAGAAAATATGTTGATCTGATCCAGTTGCATAACAGAGTCACCGTGGAAAGAAATCCGGGCAAGCGCTTCAGTTTGGCTCCTGGAGACGTTGTTGGACCCGGAGGAGTCCTCGAAGGGTTTAAGGAACTCCAGGACAAAGGCAAGGTCGGCTACTTCGGCTTCAGCGGATTGGGTGATCCGAAGGCTCTGCATGAAGTTATAGAGAGCGGAGAGTTTCATTCGGTTCAGGCCTATTACAATCTTCTAAACCCAAGTGCCGGCCAGCCAATCCCCCGGAATTTTAGCGCTCTGGATTATGGCCGGCTTATAGATCGGGCCGCTGGGAAAGGTATGGGAGTTGCGGTCATTCGTGTCTTAGCCGCGGGTGCCCTTACGGCGAATTCGGAGGCAGGAGGCGGCAGCAGCCCGGAACCGCTCTCGCCCGGCTCCGACTATGCCTTGGATCTTGAGCGGGCTGAAAAGGTCAAATTATTAATCGGCGGCGATATCAGAAGCCTCACTCAGGCCGCCATTCGCTTTGCTTTGATGAAACCGGAGGTTTCCACTGTCCTCGTCGGGTTCTCTAACACGGCTCACATTGATGAAGCCTTCGCTTGCTCCGGAGCCGGCGGCTTGTCTCAGGATGCGATGGCGCGCTTGAGAAAGCTTTGGGACAACGATTTCGGCAGGATAAGTGCTACATAATTGCGGGCCTTTACCATAAGAGCCATTTTCTCTTTGTGGACTTTCCTAAAGCCGTTAAAAAGAAATTACTGGCACTGGATAGTCCTACCTAGCCACTCGCCAGTGGGTGGCTGAATTTCAACCATCATCTGGCGGGTCTTCAGCCGCTCAGGCGGACAAAGGGGTCAAAGCTGACTTCCGTCGTGAGCCTCCCGTCGAGCCTGAGCCTCAGAGCCGAAGGCAGTCGAACGAGCTAGGTCAAAGCCTTTTTGACCGATCTGAAAAGAGGGTTTTTCAACACCCTGTTGATTCGCGCCATTGTGGATTCGAGATCGATCCCTCGAGGGGGATTCCTTCAGATCATGTTAAAGGCGGGCAGGACCTCTTTGGCGAAGCGCTCGATTTGCTCCATCCGCTCGGGATAGTGGGGCACCATGAATTGAGGCGCGATGTGCTCCACGCCAATTTTCTGGTACCTTTTTAGCGCTTCGCTGAGCTGTTGCGGCGTGCCGCGCAACCGGTCCTCCTCTTGCGGAACGGGCTTTGCACTGACCTCAATGGGAAGACAGCAGGCAAAACGGATTTGGTCGGGATCTCTGCCGGATTCGGTTGCCCATTGCCGAATGTTGTCAAAGCGCCTTCTCAGCTCCTTAGGGGTGATCCTCACAAAGTAGGGGAACCAGGCATCGCCGTGGGCGGCGGCCCCCCTCTGGGCCCGCTCTCCTTCGCCGCCGACCCAAATGGGGAGGTGAGGCTTCTGATAAGGCTTGGGGTAAAAGGCGATATTGTCGAAGCGATAGTAAAGCCCTTCGAAACTCGATCGTTCTTCTTCCCAGAGCTGCTTGAGCACCTCGAGTTGCTCGTCGGAAACCTTTCCTCGCTCCTGGAACGAAGCCCCCAAGGCTTCGAATTCCTCGGCCATCCAACCCACTCCGACTCCCAAGATCAATCGACCTTTGGAGAGCTGGTCGATCGTGGTTGCCACTTTGGCCCAGTAGAGTGGATGTCGATAGGGAAGCACAAGCACACTCATCCCGAGCAGGATCTTTTGCGTGCAGCCCGAGAGAAAGGCCAGGCAGGTGAGGGGTTCTAGGAAGGGTCGATCTGGTGGCACGATGAAGCGCTCACCCTCGCTATAAGGGTAGGAAGTTTTGATTTCCCAGGGAATAACTATGCGATCCGCCGTCCAGACAGAATCGAATCCCAAGGCTTCGGCCTGGCAAGCCGCTTCTTTAAGCGTGTCGGGACCTGCCGCCCTCCCTGAGATCGGCAGAAAAACTCCTAAATCCATGGTTGTGGTTTCTCTCTATCCAACGTCGTCGTGCAGCGCGGGGTCGTTGCTTAAGACTTGATTGCGGCGATGTCGAACGGACGCAATAAATCCTCGAGCTGAAGCCGGCCGCCGGTGTCCTCGGGAGGCTTTGCGCGCGGCGGATAACGAGACGGTGCCCCGGGTTGCGTGGCGTCGATGACCATTACGCTTGCCATGATGGGAGTCCGCGCTTCGTCCCGAAAGTACTCCCACCCCGAGGGAATGAGACCTCCCGGTCCACACCAGTTATTGACTACCAGAAGGTCTTTCTCCGGTCGAAAGCGAGTCCCGATGGCCCACATGACATCCGGTTCGTTGAAAACGTCGATGTCATCGTCGACCACGACGATGAAGCGGAAATTTTCCGACTCGGTGAGGAGAGCCGCAAACGCGGCCTTCTTGACCTCAACCTCCTGGGTCTTTCTGATCGAGATGTAACAGTGGGTCCGCGCGTAGGCTGGGACATTAACGTTGACCACCCCTGGAACCACGTCCTTGATGCGCCGGTAAATGCTGCCCATCCGAGCGAGGCTTCCGAGAACCAGGTGCTCGCGATTGGCCGGAAAGACATCGTAGTAGATCGCGTTGCGGCGCATGGTGATGGTTTTGACTTGCACGAAAGGTTTCTCGCCCTCACCGACGTAATACCCCGGCCATTCTCCGAACGGGCCTTCAAAATGGGTCTCGTTCGGCGGCATGATTCCTTCGATAACGATCTCAGCCCTGGCGGGCACCATGAGATCTACGGTTTTTGCTTTCACCAGCTCCAGGGGCTCTCCGAGCAGGGCTCCCGCCTCCTCAAATTCGCCGCCGGACCCAGGCAGTTTTGAGACCGCTCCCAGGATAAAAGTAGGATAGTGGCCGATGGCGATCGCGACCTCCATGGGCCTGTTCATTTCGCAATAGCGTCTATAGATGTAACCGCCCTGATGGGTCCCCTGAAAGTAAACTCCCAATTGTTGCTCTCCCTGCACCTCATGCCGGTAAATCCCGGCGTTATATTGTCCCGTGTCCGGATCCTTGCAGATGAGGACGCCGCCGGTAACGTAGGGACCGGAATCCAGCTCATTATGGGTCGGAATGGGTAGCGTCGAAAGTTTAGCCTTTTCGCCCTTTAGAATGACCTCCTGGACAGGGGCTTCGGTGACGAGCCGGGGAGGTAGCGGGTTCGCTTGCCGCTGACCGTATGCCCTGACGACTTCGCTGACATCCGTACCCAACGCCAAGGCCAATCTTTCGTAAGAAGCGGTCAGGTTGATCACTAGAGGTAAGGAAGAGCCTTTCACGTTGGTGAAGAGAAGGGCAGGAAATCTGCCCTGTTTGGCAAGCTTGCCGGCAATCGCCGTGATGCCGAATTTAGGCTCTACCTCCGCCGTGATCATCTGGATTTGATCTGGCGTCGCGTTGGCGAGCTGCTCGATAAAAGACCGCAGATCCTTAGGCATGTCTCTCTTTTGCTCCCTCGTTGGGCTCGGAGTTCCTCCTCCAGGGGCCGCTCGTGGTTAATGGCTCGATGATTAAAGCACTCTGCGTCAGGAGGTGTCAATCCATGTATCTCCGCCTCGCATCCAGAATTTGCCTGATCCCACGTCGGGTCGCTTTTTGTCACTTACGACCGTTTTTTGTTCGTTGGTTTGGCTTCTAGCACCGCGACATAGGGGCCTAAGCGTGAGAAAACCTGACACGTAAACGTTCCACCTGGCTTTTTTGGGGATGTTTCTCTGTTTTGGCATCATGCTTGCTTCTCTCCACGCACAAGGTTAGAGGGTAGGAAAGGTAAGAGCGGAAAATGGCGTGCTTACGTCGTGGTCTCGGGTGCTGGGTTCTCATCCTTGCGCTGTCCTGGGCCGGTCCTTCGCCGCTGCTGGCGGGTGGCCCCCTTCAGCTGGTTCGAGACACGATCGATCAACTCACGAACATTCTACAAATCCCTCTGAGTCCGGACGGTTCCAGGACGCCGCAGAGAAGTGTGTTGCTGCATCGAGCCCTGGAGTTGGGCTTCGATTTTTCTGGGATGGCGCGGATGTCGCTGGGGAGCCACTGGGAGCGCCTCGCGGCGCGGCAGAATGAGTTCGTCCCCGTTTTCACCGCATTCGCGGAGCGCGCTTATCTCGTGAAGATCGAATCTTTGAAGGACATGAAGGTGGTTTATGTCCGTGAGCGCGTAGACCGCCGGATGGCCCAGGTCGATACCAGAGTTGAGCCGCCGGTGGGGGAATATATCCCCGTCAACTACAGGCTTCATCTGGTCGGGGGAGAGTGGAAGATTTACGATGTCCTCATCGGCAACGTCAGCGTGGTGGAAAACTATCGCGCCCAATTTCAGCGCGTCCTTAGATACGCCTCATTTGACAACCTGTTGAAGCGATTGCAGGAAAACCTGCCGGAAAGGGAAAGCTGAGAGGGTGGGGTGGGTGGCCCGCATGTTAGAGAAGCTCTGCTTGTCTCTGGAATGGCCCTGCTCCCGTGGCTGTGCTATCATGGGGCTCGTGTTATTTTTCCCAGCCCTTGTCGGGTACGCAAGGCTTTGGGTCGAGCCGATGAAAAACGAGGCGCCGGTGCGCCGCCCTTTGCTGCGCCAGGTCGAAGTGACCCTGGGGCGGGGAGAGACCCTGCAGTCCGTGCTGAACCGTTTCAGCCTGGATGCGCCGACCGCTCATGCCATCGTCAGCGCCATTCGCCCTTTTATCGATCCCCGCAGGATCCGATCAGGGCAAGGCCTTCAAATGTTCATCGATTCGCGGGAGAACACCGTGAAGGGGCTGGAGCTTTCTTTAAGGAATGCGGTCGTACGGGTTAGATCCACTCCTGAAGGGTGGCTAGCGGAGCGCGGAGAGATCCCTTTTGTCACCGCCACACAGGTGGTGCGCGGCACCTTATCCAGGAACCTTTATCGCGATGGAACGGGTGCCGGACTTACGCCGGCGCAGATTTTGGATCTCGCTGACCTCTTCCAGTACAATGTCGATTTTTTCTCTGATATTCGGCGGGGTGACACTTTTTCTGTCGCCTTCGAAGAGTTCCGGTACTTAAACGGGGAGCGGCAGCGGGGCCGGATTCTCGCTGCGGAGCTGACCGTCGGCGGGGATCCGGTGCGCGCCTTTCATCACACCGACCGCGCAGGTGAGGGGGCCTACTTCGATGCGGACGGCCGCTCGCTGCGCAGAGCCTTTTTGCGCGCCCCTCTCAATTATCGCCGGATCTCGTCCTATTTTAGCTTGAATCGAGCCCATCCTATTTTCCGCACTGTACGGCCGCACCTCGCCATCGACTATGCGGCCGCTCATGGGACTCCGGTCGTCTCCATCGGACGGGGGACGGTGAGCTTTACCGGCTGGCGTGATGGCTACGGCCATATGGTGGAGATCTCTCACGCGAACGGGTACAACGCTCGCTACGCCCATTTTTCCCGCATCGCCTCCGCAGTGCACAAAGGCAAGCGCGTGACCCAGGGGGAGGTGATCGGGTATGTCGGCCAGAGCGGGCATGCGACCGGTCCCCACCTGCATTTCGAGCTGTTACGCGGTCAACAAAAAATCAACTTCCTGGCCTTGCGAATTCCGCCCGAGCGAAACCTCCCTGCCGAGGAACTGGAGCTATTCGATGCCGTGCGTGGCGAGCGCCTCGCCCTGCTGCAGGGCGAAAATCTGCAAGTTTCCCAGGCCACCCGCTGAGCGCCTGGCCGTCCTGCCCTGTTCTATTTACCTCAAGGCGAGACACCTCTCCTAAACGCTTCTCATCTGCCGGATCCGATCGATTGTAGATTTTTTCGACCCCGCTTGCTAGATGTCGGTGACTTATATATGGTCTAGGAAAAAAAAGTTTTTGCGATTCGAGGATGAAAATCAGCAGGGTCAAAGGGTTTTCGGATATCCTTCCGGGAGAGGTCGAGCTTTGGCAGTATATCGAGGAGAAAGCGCGCGAAGTGTTCGCGAGATACAACTTCTCCGAGATTCGCATTCCGCTGCTTGAGAAGACCGAACTCTTCAGTCGCTCCTTGGGTGAGACGACCGATATCGTGGAAAAGGAGATGTATACCTTCGCCGACCAGGATGCGAATGGTGCTCTCCTGACCCTGAGGCCGGAAGGCACGGCCGGAGTGGTCCGCGCCTACGTGGAAGCCGAACTGTACAAGGCCGAGCCGCTGCGCAAGCTCTTCTATTTCGGCCCGATGTTCCGGCGCGAGCGACCGCAGAAGGGTCGGCTACGCCAGTTCTACCAGATCGGGGCGGAGGTCTTGGGGCGTGAGGACCCGTTCGTGGACGCAGAGATTCTTCTGCTCCTCAACGATTTTTTCCTTATCGTCGGGCTCGACGGGGTGAGCTTGGAACTCAATTCGCTGGGCTGCGTCCAGTGCCGGCCGCGCTACCGACAGGCCCTTCTGGCGCACCTGAGTGAAAGGGCAAAAAGCCTGTGCCCGAACTGCCAGCGGCGCATGGAGCGCAACCCTCTGCGAGTCCTGGACTGCAAAGAGGAAGCTTGTCTGGAGACGACCAGGGACGCGCCATCGATTCTTGATTACCTTTGTGAGGCCTGTCGGGATCATTTCGGCGCCGTGGAGAAGTTAATGCGTCAAACCGCTCTGGTTTACCGGCTTAATCCCCGAATGGTCCGCGGCCTGGACTACTACTGCCGCACGACGTTCGAGTGGACCAGCCCTCGTTTGGGCTCTCAGAATACGGTAGCGGCGGGCGGGCGCTACGACGGTCTGGTGGAGGATCTCGGGGGCCCTCCTACCCCCGGGGTCGGTTTCGCTATCGGCATGGAGAGGCTCGCGCTCCTCCTCGAGATGAAGGAGACCAGGGAAGCTCCCCGCCCCGAGCTCTACCTCGTCTGGGTCGGTACGGCCGCGCGCCAGTGGGCCTTCCCGGTCGTGCATCGGTTGCGCCGTAGCGGAGTGAGAGCCGAGATGGGAGGAGAAGAAAAGAGCTTGAAAAGTCAGATGAGGCGCGCGGACAAGCTCAGGGCGTCGTTCGTGTTGATCGTGGGCGATGATGAGCTGAAAAGCGGAAAAGGCGTTCTCCGCAATATGGATACCAAGGAGCAGTCCGAGGTGAGCCTAGATCGCGTTGAAGCGGAACTGCTGGCTCCGAAGCTGGGTGGCTGAGGCATGGAGAGAGTTTTTGGCGACCCACTTGGGGATTGGAGGCGGAGCTGTTACTGCGGAGAGCCGCGCGTGAGCTCGGTGGGTGAGGAGTTAATCCTGGCCGGTTGGGCGCAAGGTCGGCGCGACCACGGAGGCCTAATCTTCGTAGACCTGCGGGATCGCAGCGGGATCATTCAAATCGTTTTCAATCCGGAGGTGAGCCCAGCGGCCCACGACAAGGCGAAGCAGATTCGCTCGGAGGATGTTCTGGCCGTCCGGGGCCTGCTGGCGCGCCGGCCGCCCGAGACCATCAACTCGCAGATTGCGACCGGGGAAGTCGAGCTGCTGGCGCGCGAGGTGAAGCTGCTGAACGCGTCGCAGGTTCCTCCTTTTCCGATTGAGGATGAGGCCGAGGCCAGCGAGAACACCCGCCTCAAATACCGCTACCTCGATCTGCGCCGTCCTCGGAGTCTTTCGCCTCTCGTGCTGCGCTATCGGATGTGCAAGAAGATCCGGGATTATCTCGACGGTTTGGGTTTCATCGAGATCGAGACCCCGGTGTTAACGAAGAGCACTCCCGAAGGGGCGAGGGACTACCTCGTCCCCAGCCGCATCTATCCGGGCAGATTTTACGCGCTGCCCCAGTCGCCCCAGCTCTTCAAGCAAATTCTTATGGTGGGAGGCCTGGATCGCTACTTCCAGATCGTGCGTTGCTTTCGGGATGAGGATCTTAGAGCGGATCGCCAGCCCGAATTCACGCAGCTCGACGTGGAGATGTCCTTTGTCCAGCCAGAGGACGTGTTCCAGGTTGTCGAGGTAATGATCGGCCTGCTTTTTAAAGAGCTCAAGGGCATCGATCTCCAAAGGCCGTTTCCACGGTTGTCTTGGGAACAGGCGATATCCCGCTACGGGTCGGACAAGCCGGATCTGCGTTTCGGCCTCGAGTTAAGGGATTTTTCCTCGACCTTTCAGGGATCTCAGGTGAGGGTCTTCTCCGAAGCGCTGGCCAAAGGAGGGGTCGTCAAAGGAATCGCGGTGCCCGGAGGTTCCGCTTTCTCCCGTAAGGAGCTGACGGACGAATTCCCGGGTTTCGTGGGCCGGTACGGAGCCAAAGGCCTGGCTTGGATCAAGCTCACTCCGGAGTGGCAATCGCCGATCGCCAAGTTTCTGACGGAACAGGAACGCAGCGACATCCTGCAAATCTCCGGGGCCAGGAGCGGTGATATCATTTTCCTTCTTGCCGATGAGGCCCGCGTGGTCCATGAGGCGCTGTCTAATCTCCGCCTGCATTTGGGAGAAAGGTTGGGGCTGATCCCTCAGGAAGCCTACTCCCTGGTTTGGATTGTCGATTTCCCCCTTTTGGAACACGATCCCGAAGGGCGACGCTACGTGTCGGTGCACCATCCCTTTACGGCCCCTCGGGACCAGGATCTTAATCTCCTGTCCCAAGAGCCGTTGAAAGTCAGGTCCAAAGCTTACGACCTGGTTCTGAACGGGGTGGAGATAGGCGGCGGGAGCATCCGTATCCACCAGGTGAGCCTGCAGAAACAGGTCCTTGGCCTCCTGGGTTTCAGCCCGGAGGAGGCGGAGGAAAGATTTGGCTTCTTCCTGGAGGCGCTGAGTTTTGGGGCGCCACCGCATGGAGGCATCGCCTTCGGGGTCGATCGGCTCGCTATGATCCTGAGCGGGGCGCGATCGATCCGGGAGGTTATTGCTTTCCCCAAGAGTCAAAGGGCAGTGTGCCTATTGACCGACGCTCCTTCAGCGGTGGATCCCAAGCAGCTCAAGGAACTGGGGATCAAAACCATCTTGGGCGAGTGAATGGCAGGGCACGAAGCTCCTCGTATCGCGTCGCTTGAGAGACGGGGACAGCTCTGCTATCTTACACGGTTAAACGCTATGTGGAAGTTAGCGCCTTTACTGTTTCTGCTTTTCTCCTGTGCGCTGCCCGGCAATTTTCAGAGCCGATATTCGGAAGACTTAGACAGGAGGAATATCCGACGGATCGCCGTCTTGCCGCCCGCGGCGAAGGACGATGAGCCTGCGGTGGTCCTGAGCAACCATATTTATTCCGCGATGGCCGCTTTCCCCCAATGGCAGATCGTCTCGGAGCGAGAAGTCCGCGAGGTCGTGCCTGACATCTCTAAGGGCACGGAGGCGGCGCGCGCCAAGAAGCTCGGCGAGCTGGTTCACGCAGACGCGGTGGCCTCCGGCAAAGTGCTCCGTTACCGCGAGCGGGTTGGTGAGGAATGGGGCGTCAAAAGCCCGGCCTCGGTCTCTTTCGTGATCGACTTATGGGACGTCAGGCGCGGGGACATCGTCTGGTCCGGACGTTTCGAAGAGACCCAGAGACCGCTCAGCGAGAATATTTTTGCCCTGGGTGGGTTCGCTCAGCGGGGAGCCCGCTGGCTCAAGGCCGAGGAGCTAACCCTCGAAGGGGTGAAAACGGCGGTCGCCGAGCTTCACCAGATCCTGTACCGCCGCCAAGGCTGACAAATAGATCGAGCCTAGACGCGCCCGCTCACTTCCCCAACATCTGTCTCATTCGCGCCACGACCTCTGGGGGCTGGCCGACGACCTCTTTCGCCAGCTTCTCAAGTTCCTCGCCAAACGTCGGGTCTATCTCGAGTTGCCTTTTTACCGCGTCGGCCAGGACGGTTTCATCCTTGATCGCCTTCGCAAAGGCCTCGCGGAATATATTGACCCGGTCGGCAGGCGTCTTCGCGGGAAGAACGTAGGGGCGGCCGAAGTCACCCGCGGCCAGGACGAGCGTGGCCAGGTGCCTCGCGGAATCCCGCGCCTTGTATTGGTCCATCAGCTCATAGATGGTCGGGACATCGGCAAGCTTGGGATCCCGTTTTCTTCCGGTCTGCATCAGAACGCGCACGAAGCCCTTGTTACGCCAGGTGTGGAAGGGCTCGCGGGCGAAGAAGGCCGTGATCGTGAACGCGCGGCAGATGACTTCGCCTCTCTCGACCGCAAGGTCGATGTCCTGACCGGCCTGGTAGCCCGTTACGACGTTGAATTTCGTCCCGATGACTTCCTCCAGAAGCTTAGGGACGTAATACGCCGTTGAGGTCGTTCCGGTCGCCCCGCACTTCGGCGGGTCGGAAGCCTTCAGGATGTCTCCTATGGTCTTGTAGGGGGCATCGGCACGCATATAGAGGAGGTGATTGGAGGTTACGGGGCTTCCGATCCAGCTAAATTTGCTCCAATCGAACCTCACCTCTGTGCGGCCGATGACCTGGTCGAAGTAGAGAGCAGGGTAAATCGCGCCGACAGTCAGTCCGTCGGGCTTGGCCACATTGTAGACCTGGTTTGCCGCGATCAGAGAAGCGGCGCCGGGCATGTTCTGGACAATGATGTTGGGGTTGCCCGGGATATACTTGGGCATGTGCTGCGCGAGCAGTCGGGCATAAAGGTCGTAGACGTCTCCCGTCTTGGTGCCGACGATAATGCTCACGGTCTTCCCCTGATAGAACGGGCTCTGGGCGCTGAGATCGGCGCCGGTCACGAGGGATAAGACAAGGGCCAGAAGTATCCAGATGGTCTTCATCGAATCCTCCTTCAGGCTGACAACTCTTGAGTTAGCAAGAACAGCACCAAGCTCACTGTCGGTCCAGTAATCCCTTTTCTATGTGGAGCGGTTTTCCTAAGAGGCGGCTAAGGCGTTCTCCGAGGCTATTTAGTCTCTTAATCCCCCCTCGGTCAATAAGCACGCTATCCCCGCTCGTGAGGATCAGGCGCAGGGAAGGCACGGGATACTTTTCATCGGAAGAGCCCGCCACGGCAAAGCCGCTGTAAACCTCGTCGATGCCGAGTCGTAATGCCGTCACTTCGGCGTAGTCCACGCAGAGCCGTAGGCGCCGAAAAATACTGCTCTTGAGCCATCGGACCTGCCGTGCCTTCTGATCCATGACGATGGTTCGCTTTAGGGACAGGAGATAAAAGGCGACGCCGAGAAGAATCAGGTTCATGACGGGAAAGTACCAGAGGGAGCCAGCGGGACCTTCCAGCCCTCTTTGTCGGATCGCTACCACGATCGGGACTGAAAGGAAGAGCAGGACGCAGGCGATCCCCAGGCAAAGGAAAGCCGGGAATCGCGCTCCCCTCCATGCCAGGCGTAAACTCTCGTCGGTGCTGGTATCGACTCGGAAACCGAGTCTGGTTCCTAGCGCTTCAAACTGAGCTGGGTTGCCCTCCATAATATAAATATAGCGAGGCAGCAGAAGGCGGTCAGCGGGATGCAGATCGAGGAAATGAGTGCCTGCTGCCGACTGCTCTCCGCCTACTGAGTTCAGGCCTGCGTGCGCTTCTGGGCGCGGTAAAATTCCTTAAAGCGATACTCTTTGAGCTGCGTAAGCTTGCGGTAGGAGCCGAAAACTTCTTCCGGGTTGTCGACCTGATCCAAAAGATCCACCGGACCGTCCTCGGTTTCGAAGACTCTGATCTTCTTATAGGTCGTCGAACGTTCCCCCGGGATGCGCCCCATTTCTCGGATCAGGCTGCGAAATCGGGACGGCTTCATCAGTTGACCGTATCCCGACCCGGCCGCTGTCGAGATGCTTTCGTTGATGAGCGTCCCGCCAAAATCGTTGGCGCCGGCCATGAGGCCGATCTGGGAAAATTTGGGGCCCTCCTTGACCCAGGAGACTTGCAGGTTGGGGATCCAGTTGTTGAGCATAATCCGGGAAACCGCGTACATCTTCATGACCTCGGCACCGGTCGCGCCGGCGCGCAGTCCGCCGAGCTTTTTCCGATAGTACATGGGCGCTTCTTCGTACACGAAGCTCAGCGGCACGAACTCGGTGATGCCTCCCGTGCGCTTCTGGATGTCCCTCAGGATATCGAGATGCAGCGCCTTGTGATAGGAGCTTTCCAGATGGCCGTACATGATGGTGGAGGTGGTCGGAATCCCCACCTCATGAGCCGTTTCAATCAGTTCCACCCATCGGGCGGTAGGAATCCGCCCCGGGGATATCTGGTTGCGCACTTCATCCACCAGGATTTCCGCCGACGTCCCTGGGAGGCTGCCCACTCCCGCATCTTTGAGCGCTACGAGGTAGTCCCGGACGGTGACACCGGTAAGGGTCGAGCCGTAGAGCACCTCCTCGGGCGAGAAACCGTGGATGTGGAGATCGGGCAGCGCGTTTTTGATCGCTTTGCAGAGCTTCACGTAATGCCAGCCGTCCATCCCCGGGGCGAGACCTGCCTGGACGCACACCTCGGTAGCTCCGAGCTGCCGGGCCTCCTCGGCGCGGCGGATGATTTCCTCCAGGGGAAGGAAGTAACCCTCTTCTGCCAGATGCCCGCGACTGAACGCGCAGAAGCCGCAGGATTTGACGCACACGTTGGTAAAATTGATGTTGCGGTTGACCACGTAGGTCACGACATCTCCCGCCGTCTTCTGGCGCAGGGTGTTGGCCACCGCGCATAGGATGGGGAGATCGGCACCGGAGGCATCGAAGAGTTGAGCGCCCTCCTCCGTGGTGATGTCGTGACCGGCGAGCGCCCGGTCAAGGATCCGTCCCAGGGAAGGCGTCACTCCGGATAAAAGGCTATCAAGGGCGAGCTGCAGGTGGGGAAATTTCATAGCGCGACTTTATCCGTTCTCATTACCAAAAACAATCGAGGCACTGACGGAGGCTACCGGTAGCCCTATCGGTCTGCCCAGTAGCGCACGAATTCCTGGAGAAACGAAAGCGTGGAGAGATCGCGCATGCGGTCGAGGAAAACCTTCCCGTGCAGATGATCCCATTCGTGCTGGATGACCCGAGCATGAAAATCGGCGGCCACGAAATTCAAATCCTTGCCGTGACGATCCCACGCCTCCACCCTGATGGATGTGTAGCGCGGGACTTTGCCTCTCAAATCGGGAATGCTGAGGCACCCCTCCCAATCCTCCTCGACCTCTTCGCTGAGCGGAGTGATTTTCGGGTTGATCAATACGGAGAGGGGAACTCGGGGCTTTCGCGGGTAGCGCGGGTTATCCTCTACCTCCAGGACTGCGATTTGTTTGGATTCGTGGATCTGGACCGCAGCCAGGCCTACGCCGTCGTATTCTTTCATGGTTTCGATCATGTCCTCGATCAGCTTTTGCACGGCCGCCGAAACGACTTGATCCCGCGACAGGTCTTCAGCCGCTCGGCGCAGAACCGGATTTCCAATTCTGGCGACTTGGAGAATCGACATGAAGCTTTCTTACCATAGCTCAGGAGCGAGAAAAAGAGACGGCTCGTCAGGGTCGCCACAAGTGCGCGGCGTCTTGACTATATAGACCTAAAAGGTCTATATTTTATAGGGTACGTCCGGTATGAAAGACGCAAGAAGAGGGACGGAGAGAAGCTCCTTGATGAACGTAGGAAGGCGCGTGGATTACGCGGTCCGTGCGCTTTCGTATCTGGCCGGTCAGCCGCCGGGAAAGATTGTCAGTCGGGCGACTATTGAAGAAAACCAAGATATACCGCCTTACTATCTTTCCAAAATCATGAAGGACCTCGTCGCTGGCGGGCTGGTCCGTTCCCATGTCGGCTCCAAGGGGGGATTCAGTCTGGCGCGAACCCCAGACAAGATCACGATCAAAGAGGTTTACGAAGCCGTTGAAAGACCGCTGGTTCTGATGGAATGCTTGGAGAGGGGCGCAGGCTTTTGCTCCTATTGTTCGGTGTGCACCCAGATCTCGATCTGGGAAAAGGCTCAGACCCTTTTGGCCAAATACCTGGCCGCGATTTCCATCGGTGACATCGCTGACCGGCACGGTTTGCGCGGCCGCCTGGTGAGCGTCGGCGGCTGATCTTGCGGCAGGAGCGCCGCAAGCATACTAATATCGGTGAAGGGGATTCATCATGCTGGAAATTAGGAATTTACATACCAGTGTTAGTGGCCGGGAAATCCTTCGGGGGATCGACCTGAACGTCCGCGCGGGCGAGATCCACGCCATCATGGGTCCGAACGGGTCGGGCAAGAGTACCTTGGCGCATGTGCTCTCCGGGCGGGAAAGCTATGAAGTGACGGCCGGAGAAGTGATCTACGAGGGAAAAAATCTGTTGCAGATGACGCCGGAAGAGCGGGCCCGCGACGGGATCTTCCTGGCTTTCCAGTATCCTGTCGAGATCCCTGGCCTAAGCACGACTTACTTCCTGAAGGCGGCGCTGAACGCCATCCGCAAACACCGTGGCCTTGAGGAACTGGACGCGATGGACTTCCTCGTCCTGGTCAAGGAGAAAATGAAGGTGGTCGAGATGGAGCAGGAGCTCTTGAACCGGTCGATCAATGAGGGATTCTCCGGGGGAGAGAAGAAGCGGAACGAGATCTTTCAAATGGCGGTCCTGGACCCGAAGCTTGCGATCCTGGACGAGACCGACTCGGGCCTGGACATCGACGCGTTGAGGATCGTCGCGAATGGGGTCAATACGCTGCAGAGCGCGGCACGCGCGATGATCGTCATTACCCACTATCAGCGGCTGCTTAATTACATCGTGCCGGACCACGTGCACGTCCTCTACGAGGGGCGCATCGTCAAGTCGGGAGCCAAGGAGTTGGCCGAGGAGCTGGAGGCGAAGGGTTACGATTGGATCAAAGAAGAGGTCGAAGCGGCCCAGGGAGCGGGCGCCTAAGGAGGTAACGCGCGAAGATGTCCCAGGCATTGGCGGAGCAGGATCAATATCTTTCGGACTTTGAGCGATTCGAGGAGCGAGGGGCAGCACCAGCGTGGGTCCAGTCGATCCGCCGAGAGGCGATCTCGCGCTTTGCCGCTCTCGGATTCCCGAGTACAAAGGATGAGGAGTGGAAGTATACCAATGTCGCCCCGATCCTCAGGATTCCCTTCAAGCCCGCCGCGGCTGAGAGCAACGGGCTAACCACGGTCGAAGCGCTCGAGCGGACGATATCGATCAGCCTGCCGCCCGAGCGCCTTGTTTTCATTGACGGCCGTTATTCAAAGGAGCTTTCCTCCCGACGGCGCCTCCCGGAGCGGGTTAGGGTTTCGAGTCTCGCTGCGGCGCTCGCCAGCGACCTGGAAGCTCTCCAGCCCCACCTTGCGCGCTACGCCGATTTTAAGACTCACGCTTTCGTTGCCCTCAACAC
>Ga0209640_10002322_pt1 | contig 16549 bp, 8 predicted proteins | sample RifCSP10_1_FD_184018 | JGI IMG/M metagenome (GOLD analysis project Ga0209640, IMG submission 184018) | Soil microbial communities from Rifle, Colorado - Rifle CSP2_sed 10_1 (SPAdes) (version 2) | ecosystem: Environmental > Terrestrial > Deep subsurface > Rock core/Sediment | place: Rifle... | reverse complement strand
CCCTCATCTGCGGCTATCTGGGCCAGCGGGTGGACTGGCACCTCGGCTTCGCGGCGGGCGGCGTCTCCCAGGTATTTCCGGCCCATCGAGTACTGGACGAGACCGAGCACCATGCCGACGCCGCCCGCCGCGAAGCCGAGGTGCCAGTCCACCCGCTGGCCCAGATAGCCGCAGATGAGGGGCGCGACGAGGGCGCCGACGTTGATACCCATGTAGAAAATCGAATACCCCGCATCCCGTCTTGCATCGTCGGCTGAGTAGAGGCGGCCGACGATGACGCTCACGTTGCCCTTGAGCAGGCCCGTCCCCACCACGATGAGGAAGAGACCGAGATAGAACGTGGAGAGAGACGGGATGGCCATGCTGAACTGGCCGGCCGCGATCAGAATGCCGCCGTAGAGGACGGCGCGCTGGGGACCGATCAGGCGATCCGCGATCCAGCCGCCCGGCAGGGTCGTCATGTACACCATCGAGGTGTACAGGCCGTAAATCGCGCCGGCAGTGGCGGTGTCGAATCCCAACCCTCCGGCAACCGGAGCCGCCGTCATGAAGAGAATCAGCAGCGCGCGCATCCCGTAGTAGCTGAAACGCTCCCACATCTCGGTGAAGAAGAGCGTGGACAGCCCTCGCGGATGGCCAAAGAAGGCCTTGTCGTAGCGCGCCACGTCCCCGGACTCGGTCTGCTGTCCGGCGGTGGCTGTATGTGGATTCACCGCTGCGCCTCCCGGGCAAGAATAGTCCTTTTCCGTACAATGAGGGGATGCGGGCGCTGCTCGTTTCCACCTACGACCTCGGCCGTCAGCCGTTCGGCGTAGCCTCGCCCGCGGCGTGGCTGCGCCGGGCCGGTGTCGAGGTGGATTGCGCCGACACGTCGCGCGAGCCGCTCGACGATACGCGGATCGCGGACGCGTCGATTGTGGCTTTCTACCTGCCGATGCACACGGCCACCCGGCTGGCCGTGCCGCTCATCGAGCGCGTGCGCCGTGTCAATCCGTCCGCGCGGCTGTGCGCGTACGGCCTTTACGCACCGCTCAACGCGTCGTGGCTTCGCGAGCGCGGTGTCACCGATATTCTCGGACCGGAAGCCGAGGAAGACCTGGTCGCCCTCGTCAACGCCCACAGCCCGAAGCCCGAAGCCCAATACCTGCCGAGACTCCAGTTCATCCAACCTGATCGACGGGGGCTGCCGGCGCTCCATCGGTATGCCTCGCTGCGGATGCCGGACGGGAGCAGCCGCACGATGGGCAGCACCGACGCCACGCGCGGCTGCAAGCACCTCTGCCGTCATTGCCCGATTGTGCCGGTCTACCAGGGCCAGTTCCGCGTCGTGCCCATCGACGTGGTCATCGACGACATCCGGGCCCAGGTCAGCGACGGCGCGCAACACATCTCATTCGGGGATCCGGACTTTCTCAACGGCCCGACGCACGCCCGCCGCCTTGTGGAGCGGGTCGGCCGCGAATTCCCTGGCCTGTCCTACGACGTCACGATCAAGATCGAGCACCTGCTCGAGCACGCGGCGATGATTCCGCTGCTCAAGGAGACGGGCTGTTTGTTTGTGACGAGCGCGGTCGAGTCGATTGACGATGCCGTGCTGGGGAAGCTGAACAAGGGGCACACCCGCGGCGATTTCATCCGGGCCGTGGCCCTGTGCCGGGACGCCGGCCTGACGCTGGCGCCGACCTTCGTCCCCTTTACACCCTGGACGACCCTCGAGGGCTACGCCGAGCTGCTGGATCTGCTTGACGGCCTCGACGTGGTCGAACAGGTGGCGCCCATCCAACTCGGCATCCGCCTCCTGGTCACCTCGAAATCTCCGCTCCTCGAGCTCGAGGACGTTCGCCGCCAGGTCACGCCGTTCGATCCCGAGTCGTTGACCTGGCGGTGGAGCCACGGCGACCCCCGCGTCGACACGCTGCAGTCCGACGTGATGCACCTGGTGCGAGCGGGTTCCGGACAGCCGCGAACGGAGGTGTTCTCGGCGATTGCCGCGTTGGCCCGCGATCGGGCTGGCCTTCCACCGGCGTCCCGCCGCCACGCCGCGCTCAACCCGGTGCCGTACGTCAGCGAGCCGTGGTACTGCTGCGCCGAGCCCATGGAGAGCTTTTGACCCGCGTCCTGCTGATTGCGACCACCACCGGCTATCAGATCCGCTCGTTCGGCGAGGCGGCCGGCAAGCTCGGCGTGCAGCTCACCTTCGCGAGCGACCGCTGCGAGCGTCTGGACGATCCGTGGTGGGATCACGCCATCCCCGTGCGATTCCATGACGAGCCGCGCTCGATCGATGCCGTCACCAGCGCCTGCGCCGGCGCGCCGCCCCAGGGCATCGTCGCGGTTGGCGACCGCCCGGTGGTGCTTGCCGCACATCTGGCGCGCGTGTTCGGTCTGCCCGGGCATCCGCCGGCGGCCGCCGAAACCAGCCGGAACAAGCTGCTGACTCGTCGCGCGCTTGCCGCCGCCGGACTGCCGACGCCATGGTTTGCGTCGCTGTCGATGGAGGGCGATGCCCGCGATGTGGCGTCGCGCATCCCGTATCCCGCCGTGGTCAAGCCGCTGGCGCTCTCGGGCAGCCGGGGCGTCATGCGGGTCGATAACGCCTCGGAATGTCTGTCGGCGTTGGAGCGTCTGGGAAGCCTGCTCCAGTCGCCGGACGTGCGCGTCGAGCGGGACGAGGCGCACGGGCGGGCGCTCGTCGAATCCTTCATTCCCGGCGCCGAGTACGCGGTCGAGGGATTGCTCGACCACGGCGAGCTTCGGGTGTTGGCCGTGTTCGACAAGCCCGATCCGCTCGACGGTCCGTTGTTCGAGGAGACGCTCTACGTCACGCCGTCGCTTGCGTCGCCTGCGACCCTGCAGGCCATCGTTTCGGCCGTGGCGCAGGCTGCCCGCGCGATTGGCCTGTGGCACGGGCCGGTCCATGCCGAGTGCCGCGTGGATGGAGACCGGGTGTTTGTGCTGGAGGTGGCCGCGCGGCCGATTGGCGGGTTGTGCTCCCGAGCGCTGCGTTTCCGATCCGGAGATCTGGACGCCTCACTCGAAGAGGTGCTGTTGCGCCACGCCATCGGCGAGGATGTGTCCGGCTACGCCCGTGAAGGTGCCGCGTCGGGCGTGATGATGATTCCCATTCCGAGGCGCGGCATCTACCGGCGCGTCGACGGCATCGACCAGGCGCGCTCGGTGGCCGGGGTCGTCGACGTGCGGATGACCGCCAAGCCGGACGCCCCCATCGTTCCGCTGCCGGAGGGCAAGAGCTATCTGGGATTCATCTTCGCGCGGGGCCAGGAGCCGCGAGTGGTGGAACGGGCGCTCCGCGACGCGCACGCGCAGCTGCACGTCATCATCGATCGCGACCTGACGGTTGTGACTTCGGCCTTGTGACTTGGGCCTTGTGACTTACTTGGTCTGCTGCGGCACGTACCCGGGTGGCAGCGCCGCTCCCTCGCCAAAGAAGAAGTCCTCCATCTGCTTGGCGATAAGGTCCTGGGCTTCCTTCTGCCAGGGCATCAGGCGGTACTCGTTGAGAATCATCTTCTGCCGGTCTTCCCAGAGCTTCCACGCCTGGGCGGAGACGTGCTCGTAGATGCGCTGTCCCAGCTCGCCGGGCCAGGGGAGCGCGTCGAGACCCGGCAATTCCTTTTGAAACTTCACGCATTGCACGGTGCGGCCGCTCTTGTTGCTGGCCGCCACGGTATCCTGAGCCGGAGCGCATTCGTCCATATCGTGATGGTAACCGCATTCGTCACGCTCGGCGTTGTTGGAAGTTGATTCAGATTGCAACCTCAACTGTAAGGTTCCGCATCAGCGCGGGCTGCCTCGTCACGGGACGTCAGGGACGCTAGGTGGTTCAATTACGGTTGGTTAGCAGTATCATCGGCTTCGTGTCGGGCCCGGCACATCTCTTGAAACCCAGGCGCGGGTTGCCCGGCGGCCCCAACCAGGTGGGGTTCGAGCATCAGGAGGAGTGCCGTGGACGGAGTACGAAAAGAACGCCGTGGATTTGCATCGATGTCAGCGGAAAAGCAACGCGAGATTGCCAGCAAGGGCGGTCGTGCCGCGCACGAGAAGGGGACGGCGCACGAATGGACGCCGGACGAAGCGCGTCAGGCCGGACGCAAAGGGGGACAGATCAGCCGGGGAGGCCGCGGGCGCATCGAACCGCCTGTCGGAGCGATGGAAGAGGGACACATATTGTGAGAGTGCGTACATTCTGCTGCGCGCTGGCCGCGGCGGCGCTCGTGACGCCTGCCGCGGCGCAGGCGCCGGCCCCGCAAGGCCCCACCACAACCACCACCACGCAAACGGCCGTCACCCAGGATGAAATCGTGCTGCAGGGCGACACGACGCCCAGGCCGGCCTTGCCGACCTTCTTCGGGGATACGGGCTTCTGGTTTGTGCCCACGGCCGAGACCCTGCCGGCGCGCCGCTGGTCGGTGAGCGCGTTCCGCGCGAACTTCGACCGGCGGCAGGGGCTCACCGATATCAATCAAATCGGCGTGACGGCGGCGTTTGCTCCCGTCGATCGGCTCGAGATCTTCGGTTCGTGGCGGACCGTACGGATCGACCGTGACGTGCAGCCCGTGTTCATTCCCGCTGAGCCCGTCTTTGGCGGTGTCTCGCAGGAATACCCGTACGTGCGGCGCGGATGGTCGAAGACGCTCGGTGGCCCGCTGATCGCAGGCGCCAAGTTCAGCCTGATCTCGCAGTCGCGCGGCGACGCCATGAGTCTGGCGCCGCGCGTGATGATCAAGTTTCCCACCGGCGCCCCGTGGTCGAGCACCAAGGACTGGGACGGCCACATCGATCTGGTCGCCAGCCGGGAGTTCGGCCGTCAGGTCGAGATTTCGGGCGTGGCGGGTGCGGTGCTCCGTGGGGACCCCGATGAGTTCCGCGTCTCCGACGGCGTCACGTGGGGGCTCGGCGCCGGGTTGCCAACCCGGACTCCCATCCGTGCACTCGTTGAATGGCAGGGCGAGTTCGTCATCAAGGACAACACCCGCATCATCAACCCTCCATATGTGGCCGACGACGGCAGCATCGCACCGCTGCTCAGTCCGATCTCCGACCCGACGAACTTCAAGGTTGGCGGGCTCTGGCAGGCATCGAACGGTTTCTTCGTGCACGCCGGTCTCAACTACAGCTTTGGGGCGGAGAGCCGCAGAGTCGCGGGCATCGACATCAACCACAATCCCCTGGGCTTCGACGTACGGATTGGCTGGCATCCGGGCGTCACGCCGCCGCGCCAGCTGGTGCGCGTGATCAAGGAAACGACGACGGTCACCAACACGGTGACGCAGCCGGTGGCGGCCGCGCCGCCGCCGCCGCCGCCGAACCGCGCACCGGCGGTCACCATCAGCTGCAACCCCTGCAGCGTGGAACCCGGGCGCACCTTGAACCTGACGGCTGCCGGCACCGACCCCGACGGCGACCCGCTGATGTACCAGTGGACGGCGCCGCAGGGGACATTCAACAACCCGAACGCGGCCAACACGGTGTGGACGGCGCCCACTCAGCCGGGCAATGTCGCGGTCATGGTGACGGCCCAGGACAGCCGGGGTGGGACCGCCACCGGGAGCGCCACGATTCAGGTCGTGCGCCGCGAAACGCTCATGTTCGAGGACGTGCACTTCGACTTCGACAGGTTCAACCTGCGGCCGGAGGCACTCACGATCCTCGATGATGCCATCGCGAAGCTGCAGTCGAACCCGGATCTCCAGGTCACCATCGAAGGGCACTGCGACAGCATCGGTACCATTGAGTACAACCTGGCGCTCGGCGAGCGGCGCGCCAATGCGGTGCGCGACTACCTCGTGACCCGCGGCATCGCCGCGATGCGGCTGCGGACGGTCAGCTACGGCGAGGAGCGTCCAATCGCCGACAACGGCACGGCGGCGGGCCGCGCGATGAATCGCCGTGCGCATGTCGCGGTGATCATTCAGTAACTCAGCAGGGGTCAGGGGAGAGGGGGCAGGGGTCAGGGTCACCCTTGGCACGCTGTGTGTTACGGCACGGGTGGCATGCCCGCCGTGCGCCCCCTCTTTCCCCTTTTGTTCCTTGCCGTTGCCGCCTTCGGCGCCGCGTGTCGCGACGACGGGGACATCAAGATCGCACGCCTCAGCTTTACCGGGGTCGAGCACGTTGATGAAGAGGTCCTGGAGAGCGCGCTGCAGACCAGGGAGGGCTCGTGGCTCCCGTGGGGCCGCCAGCGGTACTTCGACCGCCGGGCGTTTGACGCCGACCTGAGGCGCATCGAGGCGTTCTACCGCGACCATGGTTTTCCCGACGCGCGCGTCACCTCCTTCAACGTCTCCCTCAACAGCGCGCAGGATGAGGTTTCCATTACGGTCAATATTTCCGAGGGGGAGCCGATTCGCGTCGCGGCCATCGATCTGGTCGGCTTTGACGTGCTCTCGGACGACGACCGCGACGCGCTCCGGGAGACCATGCTCCTCCGTCCCGGCGTTCCGCTGGATCGCCAGCTCGTCCAGGCGGCGCGCGAGCGCGCGCTGAACGAGCTGCGGGACCACGGCTATCCCTACGCGGACGTCACGGTCGCCGAAGTGGAGGCGGGCCCGCGGATGCGGCACGTCGTGTTCGATGCCGTGCCGGGCACGCTGGCGCGTTTCGGCGAGGTTGAAGTCGTCGGCGAGACGAGTGTGAGCAAGGCCGCCATCGAGCGCCAGCTGACATTCGAGCCGGGGGACCTGTTCTCGCGACGCGAAATGCGCGAGAGCCAGCGGAAGCTGTACGGGCTCGAGCTGTTTGAGTTCGTCAACATCGAGTCGCGTCAGGAAGGGGCGCCGCAGTCGCCCGAGGTGCCCGTCCGCGTGACGGTGGCGGAGGGCAAGCACCAGAGGGTCACCGTTGGCGCCGGCTACGGCACCGAAGAGCAGGCGCGCGCGCGCCTCCGCTGGGACCATCTCAATGTCTTCGGCGGCGCCAGGCACGCGGGTGTCGAAGGCAAGTGGTCGTCGCTCGACCGCGGCGTTCGCGCGGAATATCGCGAGCCGTTCTTTCTCAGGTCGCACTTCTCGCTCAACTTCGACGGACAGGCCTGGCAGGCGGCCGAGCCGGTGTACTCACTCAATTCCCTCGGCGGCCGCGTCACGCTGCGCCACCAGGCCAACGCGCAGACGTTCTGGGCGGTCTCGGTCAGCGACGAGTACCAGCGCAGCAGCGTCACGCCCGAGGCGCTCGAGGACTTCACGATTCGCGACGAGCTGATTGCCCTGGGCCTCGACCCTCGCGACGGCCAGTCGACCGGGACGCTGTCGGCCGTCGCCTTCGACATCAACCGCAACACCGCGAGCAGCGTGCTCGACGCCCGCGCCGGCTACGTCCTGAACATGCACGTGGAGCAGGCGGGGACGTGGCTGCCCGGCTCGTTCGACTACTGGTCGGTGGCAGGAGACGGGCGCCACTACCTGTCGATCGGCCGCGCGCTCGTGCTGGCAAACCGCCTGCGTCTGGGCACGATCGATGGACTGGGCGCGCTCGAACGGAACGTGCCGTTCTACAAGCGCTACTTCCTCGGAGGCTCGTCGAGCCTTCGCGGGTGGGGCCGCTTCGAGGTGGGCCCGACCAGCGGGTTCGGCCTGCCGATTGGCGGCCACACGATGCTCGAGGGCTCCTCGGAGGCGCGCATGCCGCTCTGGGGCAAGGTCAGCGTCGTGGCGTTTGTCGACTACGGCAACGTCTGGTCGCGATCGTGGGATGTTAACCCGGCCGATCTCCGCTATGCCGTCGGCCCCGGCTTCCGGTACCTGACGCCGGTCGGTCCCGCGCGCGTCGATGTCGGCTACCAGCTCAATCCCATCGAGAACCTGCGGGTCAACGGCGAGCCCGAGCGCCGCCACTGGCGCCTGCACTTCAGCATCGGCCAGGCGTTCTGATGAGCGTTGCCCGCCGGTCGCTCCAGGTCATTGCCATTATCTTCACGCTCCTGGTCGGCGCGGCGGCGATGGCCGTCATCGTGACGCAGACGACCTGGTTCAAGGAATGGCTCCGCGCGTTCATCGTCAGCCAGGCCGAGGACTACGTGAACGGGCGGCTGTCGATCGGCCGGCTCGACGGCAACCTGTTCTTCGGCGTCGAGCTCGAGGACGTCCGCGTGACGATGGACGGGGAGACGGTTGTCGAGATCAAGGATGTCGGGCTCGACTACAACGTCTTCACGTTTCTCAGCGGGCATGTCGTGCTCGACGACATCCGGTTGAACCAGCCTGTCTTCAGGGTCGAGAAAACGGCGGACGGGTGGAACATCACACACCTGATCAAGGCGCGGACGCCCGAGGCGCAAGCGGGGCGACGGCCGATTGACATCGGTGAGATCGGGATCAGCGGTGGCACGCTGTACGTCGACGGTGGCCCCGTGGGTACCTCCGGTTTCGTCGTGCCGTCGCGGATTGCGCGGATCGACGCCTCGATTGGCGTGACGAGCGACGAGGATGCGATGACCGTCGATCTCGCGCACGTGTCGCTCCGCGCGGACGGGCCGTCGGTCGGCATCAACGCGTTCTCGGGTGTCATCAGGCGGACGGGCGAGGCGATCACATTGGAGAACGTCTCGCTGCGCACCGAGGAGAGCTCGCTCAGCGTTGATGGCGTGATCACCAGTGAGCACGGCTCCCGGACGGTCGACCTGAGGCTGTCCTCCGACAAGTTCGTGGTGGACGAAATCGCGCGGGTTATCCCGGCACTGCGCGGATACGTGCTGCAGCCGGCCTTCGAGATGAGGGCACGCGGTCCGATCGACCGGCTATCGGTTGATCTCAACGCCCGCGACGCCGTTGTGGGCAACGTCACCGGCGATCTGATGGTCGATCTTGCCGGCCCCGAGCGCACGATTGCCGGAACCGTGTCGCTCGTGCACGTCAACCTCGCTCCGCTGGTTGCGGCGCCGGCGGGCCGCGGCCTCAGAAGTGACATCACCGGGGAAGCCCGGATCAATCTGGCGCTGCCCGCACGAGGGGCTCCACTGCAGGGCACGTACGCGCTCAACGCGGCGCGCGTGCAGGTGGCCGGGTACGACGCCCGCGACGTCGTGGCGCGAGGCCGAATCGACGGCGCCCTCGTCCACGTCGACGGCGCGGCACGCGCGTATGGCGGCCGGGTAACGGCGGTGGGAACGGTCGCGATGCGGCAGCCGGTGGCGCTCGACCTGTCGGGGCACGCCGCGGACGTCGACCTTCGCAACTTGCCGCCGGTCTTCAGGGCACCGGGCGTCGCAAGCCGGCTGCAGTTCGCCTACACGTTCCGGGGGCGCGGAGGTGTGTATCTGGCCGACGTCCGACTGGAGGAATCGACGCTGGCCGGCGCGTCGATCGCGCCGGGCACAACCGCCCAGCTCCGCGTCGGCGCCGGGGCGCCCACCTACGCTGCGCGGGGCCGGGTCGCCAACCTCGATGTCGAGCAGATCGGCCGCGGGTTCGCGATTCGCGCGCTCTCACGCGATCGCTATCGCAGTCGAGTCAACGCGACGTTCGATCTGACGGGCAGCGGCGGCGGGCCGCACCCGCTGACCCTTGACGCGCGCGGCATCGCGGTCGACTCCGAGGCGTTTGGGGCGATGTTTCCCCGCCTCGAGTTCACGACGCGGCTGTCGGAGGGCGACGCGCAGGTGCGGGCAGCCGGCGAGTTCGTCGGGCTCGACCCGGCCGTCATGTCGGGCAACGAGAAGGTCGCGGGCAATCTCACCGGCGCGCTCGACGTCGAGGCCACCATCCGTCGCTATGGATCCGGGGTGACCGTTGATTCCTTTGACGGCTCGGGCCGCGTCAGCCTCGTCCGGTCGACGCTCGCGGGGCTGGCCATCGACCGCGCGGGGGTCGAGGGCACGTACGCGCGCCGCGAAGGACACATCACGCGGCTTGAGGTTGCCGGCCCGGACCTGACGGCCACCGGTCAGGGCATGCTCGCGCTCAACGAGACCGGCGCGTCCAAGCTGACGGCGCACGTTGAAACACCGTCGCTCGGGCTGATTGGCGACACGATCGATCGCCCCCTCAAGGGCGCCGCGGTCGTGGACACGATCCTGACGGGCAATGCCCGCGAGCTGAAGGCCGAAGGCACGCTGCAGGGCAGCAACATCGGCTACGGCAGCACCAGTGCGCTCACCGTCGACAGCACGTTTGCCGTGACGATGCCCGAGCTCACACCGGAGGCGGCGAAGGTGGAGGCCAGCGGTACGGCCACGTTTCTGGAGGTCGCCGGCCAGAGTATCCGGCAGCTCACGGCGGACATGACCTACTCGCAGTCGGCGCTCGAATTTAACGCCGTGGCGCAGGAGGGCATGCGGCAGCTGGCGGCGAACGGGACGGTCATGCTGCACCCCGATCACCAGGAGATACACCTCGGGGACATGACCCTGCGGGCCGAGCAGATCGAATGGCGTACGGCGCCGGCGAGCGGCGCGGCCATTCGGTACGGCCGCGATCGGATCGCCGTCGAGCACCTGCGGCTCGTGAGCGGCGATCAGCGGATCGACGCCGACGGCGTGCTCGGATCGCCGGACGAGGTGCTGCGCGTACGCGCCGAGAACGTGGACGTCGCGCAACTCGACACGCTGCTCCTGGGCGACGAGCGATTTGCGGGACGGCTCGAGGCCGACCTTACGATCTCCGGTCCGATCGAGGCCCCACGCACCGAAGGCGAGTTCGCGCTCCGTCAGGGCGCCTTCCGCCAGTTCACGTTCGACCGGCTCGCCGGCACGATCGATTACGTCGGCCGCGGCATGAACGTCGACGTGCGGCTGGACCAGGCGCCTGACGCGTGGCTCACGGCCACCGGCTATGCACCGCTGTCGCTCTTTCGCCGGAACCCGGCCGGCACCGAAGGGCATGAGACGCCCGGCAGCGGTGAGGCGATCGACCTGCAGGTGTCGAGCAGCCAGATTGACCTTGGGATCGTCCAGGGCTTCACGACGTACGTCACCGGCGCGACCGGTGCCCTGCAGGCACACGTCAAGGTGACCGGCACCGGACGCGACCCGCATTTCAACGGCACGATCGACATTCGCGGCGGCGCGTTTGCGATTCCGGAGCTGGGCACGGCCTACACCGGCCTCGACGCACGAGTGGATCTCACGCCCGATGCGGTCACCATTGGCGACATGCGGATCGTCGACGAACACCAGCAGGTCATGACGATTGGGGGAACGCTCGCGGTACACGAGCTGGAGGTCGGGGCCGTTGACGTCGAGATCCACTCGGAGAACTTCGAAGTCATCGATAACGACCTCGCCGATCTGAAGCTCGACACCGACGTGCGCGTCACGGGCGAGCTGCGGGCCCCGCGGGTCGAGGGATTCGTGGAGGTCGAGGCCGGCACCGTCGACGTGGCGCGGGTCCTCGAGCAAACGACGGCCTCGTCCTACGCAACCGAGCCTCTGGCGCTCGAGCCAGAGGCACCGGCGGCCGCCGACCCGGCGCCGACCGTGCCGCGTCCGCCGATACTCGACGCCCTCGACCTGACGCTCGGCATCGCCGTTCCCAGCAACCTCGTGCTGCGCGGCACCGACCTCAGGCCGGCCAATGCCTCGATCGACATCGGCGACATGAACGTGACCGTGGGCGGCTTGCTGCAGATCCGAAAGGCGCCCGGCGGGCGGCCGCTGCTGACGGGCGAGGTCAATACCGTGCGCGGCAGCTACACGTTTCAGGGGCGCCGGTTCGAGATCCTGCGTGAGGGGCGGATCCGGTTCGCCGGCACCGACGAGATCGACCCGCTCATCGACCTGCGGGCGCGCCGCGTCATCTCGGGCGTTGAGACGTTCGTGCGCGTGCAGGGGGACGTGCGGCAGCCGGAGCTGTCGTTCAGCAGCCGGCCGCCGCTGGATCAGGCGGACATCCTCTCGCTCATCGTGTTCAACGTGCCCATCAACGAGCTGGGCGAAGGGCAGCAGATCTCGCTGGTCGAGCGCGCGGGGGCTCTCGCGGGCGGGTATCTCGTGTCGGGGCTGACCCGGTCGGTCGCCGAGGCGCTCGAGCTCGACGAGTTCGAGATTCAGGCCCAGGGCGACCGCGGGTTCGGGCCGGCATTGAGCATCGGCGAGCAGGTCGGCGAGCGATTGTTCTTCAGGATCCGGCAGGGCTTCGGCGCCGGGGAGGCGACCGAGTTCATCCTCGAATACCAGATCGCGGACTTCCTCCGGCTCCAGGGGGCCGTCGCCGAGAGCACCGGCGGCACGCAGCGGGTGACGTTCCGCCGCATCGAGCGCGGGGGATTGGATCTGATCTTCTTCTTCAGCTACTGACGCGCTCCACCTGCACGCGCGCGTCGTTGAAGCAGGCGCCGCCGCCGAGGTCGGTCAGCGTGTCGGGCGCGAGCGCGTTGGCGGTGTAGCCGTTTGCCGTATGCCTGCGCCACAGCCCCTTGGGGAGCACAACGGTCCCCGGCCGAATCCAGGCGCCGACGGTGACGTTGCACCGCACCTCGCCAAGCGCGTTGAACACGCGGACGCTGTCCCCATCGGCCAGCCCACGCGCCGTCGCGTCGCCTGGATTCATCACCAGCCGGACCTCGGGGCGCGGCAGCTCCGCAAGCGTGGAGCTGATCGTCCGCTCGCTGGCGGGTGAAATCAGCGCCAGCGGATATTCGGCGGTGCCCGGGTCGGGCTGGTAGCCGTAGAGTCCGGCCGGCGCCTCGGCGTCGAGGTGCTCGGGGAACAAATTGACTCTTCGGTCCGGCGTGCGCGGCCAGACGTCGTGAAACTGAATGGGGCGGCCGCCGTGTGGGGGCGTGGCGACGCCGCGCTCGCGCAAATCGGCTCCGATGGCGTCCGGCAGTCGAGCCATGACGTCGAGCATCTCTTCGAGCTCGCCGGTCGGATCCCCGTCTCTCCAGAGGTCGAGGCGGTGAAGCAGCTCCCCGAACACCTCGGCGTTCGATCGCGCCTCGCCCGCGCTTTCGATGACGGGCTTTCCCAGCCGAAGGCTGATGGGGCCGTAGCCGCGGGCGATGTCGTACGCCTCGAGAAACGTGGTCGCCGGCAACACGACGTCGGCGTAGCGCGCCGTATCGGTCAGGACCTGCTCGAAGACCACGGTGAACAAGTCCTCGCGCTCCAGTCCCTGGAGCACCTTGCGCTGATTGGGCGTCGTCGCGGCCGCGTTGCTGTTATAGACGAACAACACCTTGATTGGCGGGTCGCTCTCGTCGAGCGCCCGGCCGAGCTGATTCATGTTGATGATCCGGGTGACCGGTTCCTCGCTTCCAACCCAGACGCGGTCGATGCCCCACGAGGCCGAATTGCTCATCGTGTACCCGCCGCCGCGCACGCCGAACTTGCCGGCGACGGCGGGCAAAGCCAGGATGGCGAGCGAGGCATTGCCACCGTTGCGGTTGCGCTCCTGTCCCCAGCCGCATCGAATCAGGGCGGGGCGTGCCTCCGCGTACGCCTCGGCGGCGGCGCGCAGGGCGTCGGCCGCGATGCCCGCCTCGGCGGCGGCGCGCTCGAACGTCCACGGCCGTGCCCGCTCGCGCAGGCGTTCGGCGCCCAGCGTGTGCGCCGCCAGGAACGCGGTATCGGCGCGGCCTTCCTCGAAGAGGTAGCGGTGGATCGCCAGCGCAACCGGCAGGTCGGTGCCGGGTCGCACGGCCAGATGAAGATCGGCCTGCCTGGCCAACGGCGTCGTGCGCGGATCGACGACGATCAGGCGCGCCCCGCGGCGCTGCGCGTCCCGGATGTAGGGGACGAGGTGGATGCCGGATGCCGATGGATTGGCCCCCCAGATGACGATGAGCTGCGCTTCAGGAAAATCCTGGTAGCTGACCGACGGCATCTTTCCGTAGAGCGCCATATTGGCGGCGCCGGTAGGCGCCGCACAGACCGTGCGGGCCAGCCGCGACGCGCCGAGGCGCCGAAACAGCGTGGCGTCGCTCGTATCCTGCGTCAGCAGGCCGTTCGAGCCGCCGTAGGAGTAGGGCAGAATGGACTCGCCGCCCCACGTCTTGCGCGCGTCGCGCATGCGGGTGGCGATCGTCTCGAGCGCCTCGTTCCATGACACACGGGCGAAACTGGCCAGCCCCTTGGGTCCTTTTCGCACCGCGGGATACAGCACGCGGTCCGCGCCGTAGAGCCGTTCGGTGAATCGACGCACCTTGGCACAGATGAAGCCGCCCGTGACGGGATTCGCGTCGGAGCCGTCGATGGCGGTGACCCGCCCGTCCTGTACGGTGACGTCCAGGCTGCACGAGTCGGGGCAGTCGAGAGGGCAGGCCGTGGCAACGGTGTGCTCGGCGACAAAGGGTGTTGCCGTTTTCATGGTCCTCGGTCAGTGTACCGCACGTGGAACGGTCCGAACGATCCGGACGACACGTCGTCATCGTCGGAGGTGGATTCGGAGGACTGACGGCCGCCAAAGCGCTTCGTCACCGGCCCGTCCGCATCACGCTGCTCGATCGCCACAATTACCATCTGTTCCAGCCGCTGCTCTATCAGGTGGCCACCGCGGCGCTCTCGCCCGGCGACATCGCGTCGCCCATTCGTTGGATCTTCCGGCGCTCGCCGAACGTTCGCGTGCTCCTTGGCGAGGCCGCCTCGATAGACGCGGCGGCGCGGCGCGTCGTGCTGGCCGACGGGGCCAGCCTCGACTACGACTTTCTGATCGTCGCGACCGGTGCAAGCCACACCTACTTCGGGCACGAGGAGTGGGCGCGGCATGCGCCGGGCCTGAAGACGCTCGAGGACGCGCTCGAGATCCGGCGGCGCCTTCTGCTGGCCTTCGAGCGCGCGGAGCGTGAAACAGACGCCGCGCGACAGCAGGAGCTGCTGACGTTCGTGCTCGTGGGCGGCGGGCCCACCGGCGTGGAGCTCGCGGGCACGCTGGCGGAAATCGCCCGGCAGACGCTGCGGCACGAGTTCCGGTCGATCGATCCGCGTCAGGCCCGGATCGTGCTCGTCGAGGCGGGCTCCACGATTCTGCCGTCCTTCCCCGAGACGCTGCGGGCGGCCGCGCGGGACGCACTGAGCCGGCTTCGCGTCGACGTGCGGGAGGGAACTGCCGTCACCGGCGTCGATGCGCACGGAGCGATGCTGGGCCGGGAGCGGATCGTGGCCGGCACGGTCTTGTGGACGGCGGGTGTCGCGGCCTCGCCGCTCGTGAAGTCGCTCGGCGTGCCGCTCGATCGCGCGGGACGCGTGCCGGTCGAACCCGATCTGTCGGTCGCCGGCCGTCCCGAGATCTTCGTGGTGGGCGATGCGGCCGCGTTGGCCGGCGCGTCCGGGAGCCAGCTTCCTGGTGTCGCCCAGGTCGCCATTCAGCAGGCGGCTCATGCCGCACGAGCCATCGGCGATCGGCTGGGCGGCCGCCCCTCGACTCGCTTTGTCTATCAGGACAAGGGGAACATGGCCATCGTGGGCCGCGGCGCCGCGATTGCCGATCTGGGATGGATCCGGTTCTCGGGCTTCCCGGCGTGGCTCGCCTGGCTGTTCCTGCACATCGTGAAGCTCATCGGCTTCCGCAACAGGCTCGTCGTGCTGCTCGATTGGGCGACGGCGTACGTCACGTTTCAGCGGAGCGTGAGGCTGATCACGGACGTCGGACGATCGGATCGATCGGATCGATCGGATCGTTCGTAAGGGTCGAATCGTTCGCGTTTACGGCAGGCTGAACGCAATGAGCTCCGCCGCGTGCTCCCGCGAGCCGACCGCGATGACGATGTACTGCTTGCCGTTGAACAGATACGTCATGGGCGCACCGGTCGTGCCCGCCGGCAGCTCTGTTTCCCACACCACGCGCCCCGTCGCCTTGTCGAAGGCGCGGAACTTGCGGTCGCCCGCCCCGGGCGCCAGCGTGAGGGGCATGCTGGACGGAATGCGCCTGGCGTCGCCGGACATGATCGGGTCGCCTTCCCCCACAAACAGCAGCGACCTCGTCAGAAGGGGTGCGCTGCGCCCCGGGTTGCCGAGCGGCGGCAGGTTGAGCGGCTTGAGCAGCGGATGGTTGCGCGGGCCGTCGCCGTTGGGCACCGCCCACACTATCTCTCCCTTGTTGAGATCGATGGCGGTGATCCGGCCGTATGGCGGCTTCAGCAAGGGCAGCCCCATCGGCGCGGGCGGGTATTCGCGCGTGCCGCGCGTGAAGGTCAGGTTGGTCTCCTTGGGGTTCCCGGGGATGACGTCGGCCACAAACGGCGCCGTGATCGACGGCACGTAGAGCCGGCCGGTCTCGGGATCGAACGACGCCCCCATCCAGTTGCCACCGCCGGCGTTCCCCGGGAGCTGAATCGTCCCCTTCTCGGACGGCGGCGTGAACAGCGGTCCGCGATCGTACCGATTCGCGATTTCCAGGGCCCTCTTCCGAAGCTCAGGCGTGAAGTCGGCGACGTTGTCGTCGGTCAGCCCCTGCCGCTCGAACGGTGGCGGTTTGGTGGGGAAGGGCTGCGTGGGCGACGCCTTTTCGCCCGGCACGGTCGACGGTGGTACAGGCCGCTCCTCGATCGGCCACACCGGTGTACCTGTCCGGCGATCGAGCACGTAGATGAAGCCCTGCTTGCTGACCTGCGCGAGCGCCTGGATGCGCTTGCCGTCGACTGTGAGGTCTACGAGCGT
>Ga0209640_10002321_pt1 | contig 16550 bp, 17 predicted proteins | sample RifCSP10_1_FD_184018 | JGI IMG/M metagenome (GOLD analysis project Ga0209640, IMG submission 184018) | Soil microbial communities from Rifle, Colorado - Rifle CSP2_sed 10_1 (SPAdes) (version 2) | ecosystem: Environmental > Terrestrial > Deep subsurface > Rock core/Sediment | place: Rifle... | reverse complement strand
CATGATCGCAGTGAGCACACCCGAGCGGGCGGCAGGGAGGGTAACCCGCCAGATGATCTGCCAGCGGGTGGCGCCTAATGCTCTGGCCGCCTCGCGGTACGTTCGCGGGACGGCGTCTAGCGCGTCCTCCGCGACACTCACCACGCTCGGAATCGCGATTCCGCCGAGCAGCAGGGAACCGGTTAGGGCCGAGAGTCCGGTGGGTAGGTCCAGCAGCCGGCGTAGATAGGGCGCCAGGGCGACGATGCCGAGAAATCCCAGCATTACGGAGGGCAGTCCGGCCAAGATTTCAACCGCCGGTTTCAGCAGCTCACGGGCCGAACGCGGCGCCACTTCAGCGATGTAAATTGCGGTCAGGAGCCCCAGCGGCACGGCGACCAGAGCTGCGCCGATCGTGACCAGCAGCGAGCCACCGATCAGCGGCAGCATCCCGAAGAGATCCTCGATCGGATACCACCGGTCGCCCACCAGGTCACCGAGTGGAATCTCGAACAGAGCAGGTGTCCCCTCGCGGAGCAGGAAAAGGAAGATCAGCCCGATGAACAGGATGGCGGAATAGCCAGCCGCCTTGATCAGTCGGGTGACGATGTATTCTGAGCGGGAGGTGGCGCGCATTAGGAGGAGGTCGGCACGAATCCCAGTTCGGAGACTATCCGTTGAGCTTCGGGGCCCAAGATCCAGTTCAGGTACTTGAGCACCCGACCGGTCGGTTGGTCGGCTGAATACATGTACAGGTCCCGGGCGATCGGATACTGGCCGTTGTTCACGGTGGTACCGGAAGGGAGAACAAACGGTCCGGACAGTTCGGCGGCCACCGCGATGACCTTGACGTCCGGGGTGACGTAGCCCAGACCGTCGTATCCGATTGCGTTCGGGTTGTCGCGGACCTCGGCGGTGATCCCTTCGGAAGAGGGCAGCAGCAAGGTGTCGGGCGAAAAGAGGGTCTTGTCCTCGGAGTCGCCGCGCCGCAACACCTGTTCGAGGAAGTAGACATGGGTGCCGGAATTGGTTTCGCGAGAGAGCTTTACGATCGGCCGATCCTCCCCACCGACCTCGGACCAGTTGAAGATCTTTCCGCTGTAGATGTCGGAGAGTTGACCGATCGTGAGCTGCTCGACCGGGTTGTCCGGATTCACGATGATGGCGATGGCGTCCCGAGCGACCACGAACTCAACTGGCGAGAACCCGTTGGCCTGCGCCGCTTGCAGTTCCTCGGGCTTGATCTGCCGGGAGGCATTGGCGAGATCCACTGTTCCATTGATCAGGGCGGCGATGCCGGTGCCGGACCCTCCGCCGGTAACGGAAATGCTGACCTGCGGCTCGACCTGGTGATAGGCTTCGGCCCAAGCGAGGGCCAGGTTGACGATCGTGTCCGACCCCTTATTGACGATCGTCTGGCCATCGGTTGTGGAATCGGCCGAAGAGGATTTGCAGCCGGATAGCAGGAGGCCGAGGACCAGCGCAATTGCCAAGCCATGCTGGGTTGGAGGGCGCGGTGCCGGCATACCGCCGGTGATTATACTGCCCGAAAACCTGGACCCGGCCTCCTGGCAGCGCGGCGGAGGGGAGAAGTAGAGAGAGTAGGTACAATTCGATGAATGGCCGGCGCAGACCACCCCAAGATCGAGGTGCAAGAGCTTAACTTCTACTACGGCTCGTTCCAAGCTCTGGAGAACGTGTCGATGGAAATTCACGAGCGCCAGATCACCGCCCTGATCGGGCCGTCGGGCTGCGGTAAGACCACCTTCCTGCGCTGCCTCAATCGAATGAACGACGACATCCCGGGTGCCAGGGTAGAGGGCAAGGTGCTGATCGAGGGTGAGGACGTTTATGAGCAGGGAGTGGACGTGGTGGAACTGCGCCGGCGGGTCGGGATGGTCTTTCAGAAGCCAAACCCGTTCCCCCAGTCGGTTTTTGACAATGTGGCGTTTGGTCCGCGGGTGCTCGGGTTGACGAACGGCCGCACTGATCTGAATGAGCTGGTCGAACGGTCGCTGACCCGGGCCGCGCTGTGGGAAGAGGTCAAGGACGATCTCGCCAAGGAAGCGCTGGGGCTGTCGCTCGGGGAGCAGCAGCGCCTGTGTATTGCGCGAGTGCTGGCAGTGGAGCCCGAGATCATCCTGATGGACGAGCCGTGCTCGGCGCTCGATCCAATAGCGACTGCAAAAATCGAAGAGTTGATGCGGCAGCTCAGGGAACGCTATACGATCGTCATTGTTACTCACAATATGCAACAAGCCGCCCGGGTTTCTGATCGCACTGGGTTGTTTTGGTTGGGAAAGTTGGTGGAATTCGATGAGGCGGCCCGGATATTCACCCGACCGACCCAACAGTTGACTGAGGACTACATCACCGGCCGGATGGGGTAGGGGTAGAGGAGGGCATTATGGCACGGCCTAGATTGAGATCGACGCTCGACCGAGAGATCGGCGAGATCAATGATGATTTGCTACGCATGCACAAGCTGGTGGATCAGGCGATCGTTCGTTCGGTCGACAGCCTCACCCGGCGCGATCAGGCCACGGCCCAGCAGGTCATCGACGAGGACATCCAGATCAATGATTTGCGCTACAAGATCGAGGAAGCCTGCCTGGCATTGATCGCCACCCAGCAGCCGGCGGCGGGCGACCTGCGTTCCATCATCGCCGCCATGCACATGGTCGTCGAGATGGAGCGGATGGGAGACCACGCCACCGGCATCGCCAAGACCGTGATTCGAATGGGAGACGAACCGCTCCTGAAGCCCTTGGTCGACATCCCGCGCATGGCGGAGCTGGCCAGGGAGATGCTTCGCCAAAGCTTGGCCGCCTATGCTGGCCGAGATGCGGCTAAGGCCCGGGCGGTCGCTGACCTGGATGACCAGATGGACGGACTCTATAAAGCCGTCTTCAGTGAGTTGGTCGAAATCATGTCTCACACGCCCGACAGCGCGGCCCGAGCCACCTACCTGCTCTGGTGCGCTCACAACCTCGAGCGGATCGCCGACCGGGTGACGAACATTGCCGAGCGGGTCGTATTCATCGCGACTGGAGACATGCAGGAGTTGAACGACTAAGCCGACCCGGAAAGCAGGTATAATCCGGCCCACAACCGAATAGTTCGAGAAGCCTTCGGGGCAGGGTGAGGGCCACAAGCCCAATTCCCGATCGGCGGTACAGCCCGCGAGCGCGAGAGCGCAGGATCCGGTGCAACTCCGGGGCCGACGGTACAGTCCGGATAGGAGGAGGCTTCAGGCGTTAGCCTGAGCATGGATGCTGCCCCGCGGACACTACGTCGACGGGGCGGCTTCTTGACAAGGCTAATCTGGATGATCCGATGGAGGCGGTTGCCTTCTGAGGACTGCAGCAGCCGATTTGCCTGCCCCGAGCGATCGATCTCGGGGCAGGTCTGCTTAAGAGCAAAGCGATGGGAGCCACTCAATCGATGAAGAGCAGGCGCGCCCGACCGGGGCGCTGGCTGCCGGCCCTCTCGGCCCTGATCGCGCTGGCCGGCTGGGAAGGACTTGCCCGGGCCAGTGGGCTGCCGCAATTCATCCTCCCGCCGCCGTCGGCGGTGGCCGCCCGGCTGAGCCGAGCCCTGCTGGATGGCAGCCTGCTGGGCCATACGCTGGTGACCTTGACTGAAGTTTTAGCCGGACTGGCGCTGGGGGTGAGCGTGGCCAGCCTGTTGGGCTACGCGCTCGCCAAATCGTCCGCCCTCGAACGGATCCTGTCGCCGTATGTGGTGGCCTCCCAGGCGATCCCGATCATCGCGATCGCGCCGCTGTTGGTGATATGGTTTGGCCCGGGCCGGATCTCCAAGATCCTGATCTGTGGATTGATCGTCTTCTTCCCGGTGTTGGTCAATACGGTGGTTGGGGTCCGTTCGGTGCCCCGCGAGCTTTACGAGCTGATGCGATCGCTGCGGGCGACTCGTTCGCAGGTCTTCCTCAAGCTGGAAGCACCGGCCGCGATGCCCGTGCTGCTCGGTGGCCTCAAGATTGGGGCGACCTTATCGGTGATCGGGGCCGTGGTCGGAGAGTTCGTCGGCGCGGATCAGGGACTCGGCTTCTTGATCAACCTCGGGGATGGGCTGTATGACACTCCCCTGGTCTTCGTCGCGGTGCTCACCCTGGTCGCCATGGCGCTGACCCTGTTCGGGCTGGTCGACGCGCTGGAGCGGCGCCTGCTGGCCTGGAGAACGGTGGAGGGTTGACGTGCGCACAACTCTAGTGGGCTGCGGGCTGGCGGTGGCCGTTTTCCTGGCCGGTTGCGCATCCGGCCGCGACACACTGCCGGCGGAGCTGCAGACCACCCGTCTGCCGATGGGCTTCATTCCCAACGTGCAATATGCGCCATTTTATGTGGCGGTTGAGCGCGGCTACTACGCAGACGAAGAATTGCAGATCGAGTTCGACTACTCCTTTGAGACCAACGGGGTCAAGCTGGTCGGGGCCGGCGAGCTGCCCTTCTCGCTAGTTTCCGGAGAGCAGGTGCTCCTGGCGCGGGCCCAAGGCCTGCCGGTGGTGTACGTGATGGCCTGGTTCCAGGATTTTCCAATTGCGGTGGCGGCCCCCGAAGCGAGTGGCATCCGAGCGCCGGAGGATCTGATCGGCAAGCGGATCGGGATCCCGCTGCTGGAGGGCGCCTCCTACATCGGCTATCGGGCGCTGCTGCACGCGGCCGGCATGCAGGAGCAAGATACCGTGCTCGATACCATCGGATTCAACCAGGTCGAGACTCTGGTTGCCGGGCGGGAAGAGGCAGTGGTCGTGTATGCGAACAACGAGCCGCTCCAGCTGGAGGCGCGCGGTCACCCGGTCAACCTGATTCGGGTGGCGGACTACGTTACCCTGGCCTCCAACGGACTGCTCACCAATGAAGCGACTCTCACTGAGAATCCGGAACTGGTCCGGAGCATGGTCCGGGCAACCTTGCGTGGCATCGAAGATACCCTCGCCGATCCATCGGCGGCCTTCGAGATTTGCAAGAAATACGTCGAAGGGCTGGATCAGCTCAGCGCGGAGGACCAGGCGCTGCAGCGCCAAATTCTGGATGCCTCGATCGAGTTCTGGAGAGCCGATCGGTTGGGTTATTCCGATCCGCAAGCTTGGCAGAACATGCAGGAGGTGCTGCTGGCAATGGGGCTGCTGGCTGCGCCGCTCGAGTTGGCCGAGGCCTTCAGCAACGAGTACCTGCCTTGATCACCGACGCAGTACTGCGGGCCGTCGATCTCAGCATGGTCTTCCAAAATGGAAACGGGGGGCTGCAGGCCCTCGAGCGGGTGTCCTTCGAAACGGCTCGGGATTCCTTCGTCTGTGTGGTTGGGCCCTCCGGCTGCGGCAAGAGCACCCTGCTGCGGCTGCTTGGCGGTCTGCTGCGGCCAACCTCGGGCGAAGTTCAATTCGAGGGGTTGCGGCTCGAAGGGCCGCGGCGAAGAATCGGTTTTGTGTTTCAACAGGCCACTCTGATGCCCTGGCGGACGGCGATCGAGAATGTTGCCTTGCCCCTCGAAGTGCAGGGGATAAACTCCAATGAGCTGTCCGAGCGATCGGGTTCGCTCCTGGATCTGGTGGGACTGCGAGGCTTTGAGGCCAGTCTGCCGCGAGACCTATCCGGAGGAATGGCCCAACGGGTCGCGATCGCCCGAGCGCTGGTCCACCGACCCGACCTACTGCTGCTGGATGAGCCGTTCGGTTCGCTCGATGCGCTGACTCGGGAGCGGATGGCCTTCGAGCTGATGAGGATCTGGCGGGCCCAGACAGTATCGGTGGTCATGGTGACCCACTCCATTCCCGAGGCGGTGCTGCTGGCCGACCGGGTGCTGGTGCTCAGTCCGCGGCCCGGAACGATCGCGCTCGACCTACCGATCCTGCTGCCCCGGCCGCGCAAACTGGAGATGACCCACACTCCCGAGTTTGGCGCGCTGGCTCTCCAGATCCGGTCGGCGATCGGGCAGGCCTGACCTTGCTGCAAATCGCATCAAAGCAAAGGGACGACCCGCCCGGGTCGTCCCTTTCGTTCGGCTCGTGAATTGAGGTCAGTCTTTGCTTGGGGCGGCCTTCCGCTTGGTGGCCTGCCGTCTTCGACGGATCGTGCGGCCGATGTAGTAGGTTGGGACCCCGGAGATCAATCCGATCGGTAGCACACAGATCAGCACCCAGATCGCGGCATCCCCCAAGAACCGCAGCCCCTGGATGAGGGCGGTGAAGGCATCTTTGACGGTCCCTTCCGGTCGCCAGCCGCCGATCTCCAGCGGCTGAGCCGCGACATCCGGGATCAGGTCCACCGAGATGGCGGACAGCCGGGCCGACTCGGACAGGTACTGAATCCGCCCCTGAGTGACTTCGATCTCGGACCGGATCTGGGTCAGCTGATTGAAGACGCTCAATACGTCCTCGGTCTCGGTGGCCTTGTTCATGATGTCCAGCAGCTGCTCTTCGGCAGCCTCAAGATTGCGCAGCCGTGACTCCAGGTCGGTAAACTCCTGAGTGACATCTTCTCCGCTGACATTCTCGCTTCGGACCTCGGTCGCCCCTTCCTTGATCGTCTCGAGGGCCTCATCCATCCGCTCGGAGGGAACCCGGATCGTGATCGAGGCCTGGTCGGCGATTACCCCTGCCTCACCAAAGGTCGTCTGGAACACATTGGAGCTCACCACAAAGCCGCCCAGCTCGCCGGCCAGGGCAGTGATCTCGTTCACCGCGGCCGAGGGTTCTGGAACCACGATGGATAGGAAAGCATTGCGAATGACGAGCCGCTCGATGGGCTCACCCTGACTGGCGAAGACCCCGCCAGCATCTCGGGCAAGCGATTCTTCAGCGGGGGCAAAGCTTTCCCCGCCGACGAAGTCGCCAGGCGCTGCCGGCGCCTCGAATCCGATCGCGGGCTCGGAGAAGCTCGGCTCCGAAGCAGCTTGGGCGCAGGCCGTCAGCAGAAGGCTGAGGCTGAGGGCGAGACCAAACTTCAGTGGCTTGACCATGGAACGCTCCTTAGTTGTCGGGATGTCTGCCTAATGGACGCCGATTGTCCTCGGCGGGTTCCCGTTTGCCCGCCGGGCGTCGAGTCCAAGTTTGTTACCAGCCGGCCACGAGGCGCAGCGCCTGCCGTTCGGGCAGGCCGGCCTTCAACATCCGAAGCTGTACGTCCCCAATGTCGTAGGCCGCCCGGCGAGCCTCCCAGCTGCGAGTTTTCAGGTCGAGCAGCGCGTAGGCGGCCCGAGGATCCATATCCCGCGGCTGGCCAACCGAGCCGGGATTCAGGATCATCCGCGGCGAGAGCGAGACCACTTGCTCCCCGGCCACCTGGCGGGAAAGGGCGAACGAGTCGGCCGTCCCGCGCTGGAAAACCAGCGGCAAGTGCGAGTGGCCGACCAGGCAGTAGTCGGTCTGGAACTCGTTGAAATTCGCGTCCGCGGTGCGCGGGTCGAGGATGTACTCCCAGACCGGCTGACGCGGGCTGCCATGGGCCAGAGTGAAGCCGTCGACCTGCGCGTCGCTCGGCAGGGCGCGCAGAAACTCCGCACTCGCTTCGGTGAGGACTTCCTGGGTCCAAGCCGCCGCGGCACGGGCATCGTGGTTGAAGCGGGTGAGCGGGGTGATTCCAAGCGCCGCCTGATCGTGATTGCCGATCAGACAGACCAGCCCGGGAAGCGAGCGCACAACCTCCACGCACTCGTTGGGATCCGGACCGTAACCCACCAGGTCGCCCAGGCACCAGACCGCATCATAGGCAGGCAAACGCTGCTCCGCGTCGTTGAGGACCGCATGGAGCGCCGTGAGGTTGGCATGCACATCGGAGATGACCAGGACACGCATTCGAAAGATTCTAGTATGCAAGCATACTCGAAGCAAAGTGCTTGTGAGGGGGGTACCTCGGACGTATAATCCGGCCCCTTTCCATGCCGATCCTCGATGAGCGTAGCCTGGAGTTCCTCAGCCATAGTCCAGAGCAAACGGAACGCCTGGGAGTTCGATTGGGGGAGCTGGCCAGACCGGGGGACGTGTTCTGCCTGGCCGGCGACCTGGGGGCAGGCAAGACGACCCTGGCCAAGGGTATCGCCCGCGGCTGGGGGGCGTTGGACCAGGTCACCAGTCCCAGTTTCGTCCTGATCAACGAATATCGGCGGGCTGACTCGCACCGGCTGTTCCATCTGGATGCTTTTCGGCTGGAGAACCGGAACGAAGCCGTTGCCCTGGGCCTCTCGGACCTGTTCGACGGGATAGGGCCGGTGCTGGTGGAGTGGCCGGAGCGGGTGAAGGACTTGCTGCCGGCCGAGCGGCTCTGGATCAGCCTGCACTGGATCGATGAGCTGCGCCGCAACTTCCGCTTCGAAGCCCACGGGCTGCATTATGAACGATTGCTGCGGCGATTCCGACAGGCCGCTTTCGGAGGCTGAGGATGCTGCTGGCCATCGATACCGCTACCCGCATGCTCGGAGTTGCGCTGCATGATGGGGCGCGGGTGCTCAGCGAAAGCACCTGGTACGGTCCCGGGCACCACACGACCGAGCTGGCACCGGAGGTGGCGATGGCAATGAGCCGGGTGGCGGTCGAACCCTCCGCGCTGACTGCGGTAGCGGTGGCGGTGGGTCCCGGCTCCTACACCGGGTTGCGAATTGGCATGGCGCTGGCCAAAGGTCTGAGCCTCTCCTACAACCTGCCGGTGGTTGGCATCCCCACCCTCGACATCCTCGCCAGTCCGCAGCCACCCCGCGAGGGACCGATGCTGGCCGTGATGCAAGCGGGCCGCGGCCGGGTGGCGGGGGTGTGGTACAAATGGAGCCGCAAGGGTTGGTCCGCTCGAAAGGGCGCGGTCAATCTCCAATGGGAAGAGATCGTGGCTGAGCTGAAGCAGACTACCTACATCTGCGGAGAGCTCGATGCGCAGAGCCGGGAGACCCTTCGCAAAGCGGAGTTTGTCGAGTTGGCTCCGCCTGCGCTGTGTGTCCGCCGCCCAAGTGTCCTCGCGGAATTGGCCTTGGAGAGAGTTCGGCAAGGGAAGCCCGAGGATCCAGCCAAGCTAGCTCCGATTTATCTCGATAACAGCTGAACGTGGTCGCAATCCCTGTCCAGGTTGAGATTCGGGAGATGACCCTGGAGGATCTGCCGGACGTTCTCGAAATCGACCGGGTGTCCTTCCCGGTCCCCTGGCCGGAGCGCAGTTACCGGTTTGAGCTCATCGAGAACCCGGCTGCCCAGCTCTTCGTTGCAGAGAAGGCGGATGAGGCTGAAAGCCAGGTGGTCGGATTCATCGGTTATTGGCTGATCGGGGACGAAGTCCACATCAGTACCTTCGCCATCCATCCCGATCACCGCAAACAGGGGATTGGAGAGTCGATGATGGTCCGCGCCCTGCGGACCGCCCGAAGCCGAGGCGCAGCACTGGCGACGCTGGAAGTGAGGGTCTCGAATTGGGCAGCCATTCACCTCTATGAGAAGCTTGGCTTCGAGCAGGTGGGAAGGCGGGCGGGCTACTATCGAGACAATGGGGAGGACGCGCTCCTGATGACACTGCACAGACTCGGCGATGGAGGGGAGCCGTGAATCCTGAGTTGGAACTGAAGACGGTAGCCGATCAGGTCATGGTGTGCACCGATTGCAAGCTGCACGCCTCGCGCAAGCTCGCGGTGCCCGGGGAGGGACCGGCGAACGCCGAATTGATGTTTATCGGAGAAGGGCCTGGGTTTCACGAGAACGAGCAGGGCCGACCGTTTGTCGGCGCGGCCGGCGGCTTCCTGGAGGAATTGCTGGCCTCTATCGGAATGAAACGGGATCAGGTCTACATCACGAACATCGTCAAATGCCGACCGCCGGGCAACCGCGATCCTCAAGCTCAGGAGATCGAAGCCTGCTCCGGTTACCTGGATCGACAGATCCGGACCATCAATCCGAAGGTCGTTGTGACCCTGGGACGCTTCTCGATGGCGCGCTTCATCCCCAATGCCCGCATTTCGGCGATCCACGGGCGGGCCCAGCGACTCGGCGGCCGGACGGTGGTCGCGATGTATCATCCGGCGGCCGCCCTTCACCAGCCGTCGCTCCGCCGCACCATCGAGCAGGACTTCGCCCGTTTGCCGGCCCTGATCGCCAAAGCCGGCCAGCCGGCGCCCACCGAGCCAGCCCCGCCCGCATCCATCGAGCAATTGAGCCTGTTCTAATTGAAGCTTCAAGAGAATCAGCTGCCGCCTGCGGCGGCCGAGTTGGTGCAGAAGTTCGCCACCCGGCGGGCAACCATTGGCGTAGTTGGCCTGGGCTATGTCGGTCTCCCGCTGGCGATTGTTCTGGCGGAGGCCGGATACCGAGTGCTGGGCCTCGACCGCGATCCGCAGAAGGTCATTCGGATCAATGAAGGTGACAGCTATCTGATGGACGTGCCGGGGAGCGCAGTCCGGGCATTGGTTCAGAGCGGCAAACTTTCAGCGACGACCTCCTACGCAGATCTGGCTGCTGCCGATGGCGTCAGTATCTGCGTTCCGACCCCACTGCGAAAGACCGGCGATCCCGATCTCTCTTTCATCCTAGATGCAGCCCGTGCGCTGCAGCCGGCGCTGCACTCACCGATGGCGGTGATCCTCGAATCGACCACCTATCCGGGAACGACCCGGGAGCTGCTGCTTCCGGAGTTGGAGAAGTCGGGGCTGAAGGTCGGGCAGGACTTGTTCCTGGCCTTCTCTCCTGAACGGCTGGATCCGTCCCGCACCGATTGGACCACTCGCAACACCCCCAAGGTCATTGGTGGGATCACGCCCGCCTGCACCGCGGTAGCCGCAGCCATGTACGGGCAGGCGATGGAGTCAATTGTGCCGGTCTCCTCGACCGAGGTCGCCGAGATGACCAAGCTGCTGGAGAACACCTTTCGAGCGGTGAACATCGCACTGGTCAATGAGATGGCGCTGATGTGCGAGCGGCTGGGGCTCGACGTGTGGGAGGTGATCGAGGCGGCGGCCACCAAGCCCTTCGGCTTCATGAAGTTCACTCCGGGGCCGGGGCTGGGTGGACACTGCATCCCGATTGATCCACTCTATCTCTCCTGGAAGTTGAAGAGTGTGAAATACAATGCCCGTTTCATCGAGCTGGCCAGCGAGATCAATACCGGCATGCCGCGCTACGTCGTGCAGCGGGTCCAAGATGCGCTCAATGAGCGCGGCCGGGCACTGCAGGGATCTCGAATGCTGGTGTTGGGGGTCGCCTTTAAGCCGGGGGTATCCGATACTCGAGAATCTCCGGCCCTGGATGTGATCGGATTGCTCAAGGAAAAAGGGGCGGTGGTCAGCTATTACGATCCGCATGTCCCCGAGGTGCAGGACGAAGGCTGGGATCTCCGCTCGGTCGCCGATCCGCTCCAGGCTGCCAAAGCTTCCGATTGCGTGGTAATTGTCACCGACCATGGCGGGGTGGACTATCCCGGCATCGCCCGGGCCGCACCCTTGGTGTTCGATGCACGCAATGCTTTGGCCGGGGTAGAAATCGCCGACGGAAGGATCATCCGGCTATGACTCCCTCAGGTTCGGCGTGGGACGGGCGGCTTGTGACCTGATGGGGAGCTACCTGCTCACCGGCGCGGCCGGATTCATCGGTGCCCGAGTGGCGGAACTGCTCCTGGAGGCGGGCCATCGAGTCAGAGGGTTAGACGATCTAAACCCCTCCTATGATCCCCGACTGAAAGACTACCGCCTCGCTCGTCTGCGAAAATTTCCCGGCTTTGAGTTCTCAAAAGTTGACATCAGCGACCGATCTACGCTCGCTCAGGAATGGGGCGAGCAGGGATATGAAGCAGTATTGAACATCGCGGCTCGCGCCGGAGTCCGGGCGAGTGTGCGCCGTCCATGGGAGTATGCCCAGACCAACCTGCTCGGGACGATCAACATCCTGGAGCTCTGCAAGGATCGGGGGGTTGCCAAGCTGGTGCAAGCCTCGACCTCCAGCCTCTATGGGGCGGACACCCCCCGCCCATTTCAGGAGGAGGCCCCGATCGGGCGTCCGCTCTCGCCCTATGCCGCGACGAAAGGGGCCGCCGAGCTAATGACGCATGCCTACCATCACCTGCATGGACTGGACGTCACTGTGCTCCGCTACTTCACGGTGTACGGGCCGGCCGGACGGCCCGACATGAGCATCTACCGATTTATTCAATGGATAGCAGAGGACCGGCCGCTCCGGCTGCATGGAGATGGTCAGCAAGCGCGTGACTTCACTTTTGTGGACGACATTGCCCGCGGGACAGTCGCCGCGCTGCGGCCCTTCGGATACGAAGTCATCAACCTGGGAGGGGACCGGCCCTGGAAACTGATGGACGCAGTCCATCGCATCGAGGAGCTGCTGGGCAAGCAAGCTCGGGTGGAGCGGCATCCCCCGGATGCGGCGGACGTGCCGGCGACCTGGGCCTCCATCGCCAAGGCCCGCCAACTGCTGGACTGGGAGCCGCGGACTGAATTTGCGGACGGCCTGGAAAAGACAGTCCGCTGGTACCTGCAGGAGCGGGAGTGGGCCAAGGAGGTCGATACATCTGACTAGCCGCCCGGCGAGGGATCGGATCGGCCGGGCGGGGAGCTCGGCGGGCGCGGACGGGGATCGAGTCGGTCCGGCGTGGGATTCGGCGGGCCCGGCGCGGACCGGGTGGCTCGCCCGCGGGCCCCTCGGCCGAATGCTGCGCAATCCGTTAATGAAGCGGGTGATGCGCAATTCCGGATATCTCTTCACCGGCAGCACGCTTTCGGCTGCGATGAGCATGCTGCAGGGGATCCTGGCGGCCCGGCTGTTGGGCGTGCAGGCTTTCGGAGTCCTGGGAATCATCACGGTCTTCGCCAGCGTAATCAATCGGTTAACCTCTTTTCGGATGAGCGAACTAGTCGTGAGTTACGTGGGCGAATTTAGTTCGCGAAAGGAACCGGCCCGGGCAGCCGCGACGATCAAGTCCGCGGCGGTGGCCGAAGCCGTGAGTTCCGTGCTTGCGTTCGCCTTGATCGGGCTGCTCGCCCCGCTCGGCGCCCGCTACCTGGCCCACGATCCAAGCACGGTCGGTCTCTTCAGCCTCTACGGGTCGATGGTGCTCGCCCATCTGGTAGTGGAGACCAGCACCGGAGTCTTGCAGTACTTTGATGAGTTCCGCCTGCAGGCCTGGGTCCAGGTCGGGCAGAGCGGCCTGACTCTAGCCTTGATCCTCGCTGCGGTCGTGGCAAAAGCTGGCCTGGCCGCGGTCGTGTGGGCCTACCTGCTTGGGAAGGTGGCCTGGGCGATTGCCATTACCGTATCTGCCTGGCTCGCGGCGCGGCGGAGGTGGGGTCCGGGCTGGTGGCGGGCTCCGCTGTCTTCCATCCGCGATGAACGGCGGGGCATGGCCCGCTTCGCGCTGAGCACCAACCTGACCGGCACCCTCACTCTCGTGACTCGCGACAGCGAAGTACTGTGGCTGGGAGCGTTGACTTCCCCGCTGCAGGTCGGTTATTACAAGGTTGCCCTGGCGATCCTGAACATCGTGCTCATCCCGGTCCAGCCGTTGATCAGCACCACTTACCGAGAGGTGGCCCGAGAGGTCGCCACCCGCAGTTGGGAGAATGTGCGCTACCTGCTGCGCAGCGGCAGCCTGATCGCCGCCTCGTACTCCTTGGCGGCTGCGGGGGGGCTGGCGGTCTTCGGTGCCTGGATAGTTTCCTTGTGGGGGCCGGAGTTCCTGCCGCAAAGCTACTGGGCCCTGCTGGTGCTGCTTCCAGGAGTGATTGTGGTGAGCATCTTCTACTGGAATCGGAGCGTCCTGCTCCCGCTTGGGCTGCCGGAGTACCCGACCAAGGTGACCCTGGCGGCAGCTTTGGCCAAAATCGTGCTGATCTTCCTGTTAGTCCCCCGGCTCGGGGCAGTAGGAATGGCGATCAGCCTGGGCAGCTTCTTTATTGGAACCGCCGCACTGATGGTGTGGAAGACGCTGCGGGTGATCCGCCGCAAAGCCGCCTTGTCAACCGCCTAAGTTGCGCATCGCCTGTATCTCGACCTCCCAAGTCCCTTCCACGACGGCCAACTCGATCCAGCTGATGAAGGCCTGCGCGGCCCTGGTGGAGCTCGGACATGAGCTGACCTTGTGGCTGCCGGCCGGGGGACCCGAACCGGAGTGGGAGGTGCTGGCAGTCCATTATGGGATCCGGGTTCGTTTCCCGATCCGCCGGCTTCGCTCGCTGCGGGCGCTGCGCGGTTACGATTTCTGCCTGCAGGCCGTGCTCGGCGGGCGGCGAGCAGGTGCGCAGCTGATCTACGTCTGGCCCTACCAGGCCGCCGCGATCGGGTCCCGTCTGGGGTATCCCACCCTGCTGGAAGTGCACGACCGCCCGGCCGGCGGCATGGGGCCGCGGCTTTTCCGGGTGTTCCTGAGGGGGAAGGGTGCCCGGCGAGCGCTCGTGACGACGGAGGCGCTCCGAAGCTGGCTCGCGGCAAATTACGGCCAAGAGCGGATGGAGCACCTGGCAGTGGTCATTCCAAACGGGGTCGATCTGGATCGCTACCGCGGCCTGCCGGAACCCATCGAAGCGCGGGCCGTGCTCGGACTCCCGGAGCGCTTCAGCGCCGGCTACACCGGGCACCTGTATGCGGGCCGCGGATTGGAACTCATGCTGAGCCTGGCGCGCTGGATGCCCGACGTGCAGTTGCTGTGGGCCGGCGGCCAACCGGAAGCAGTCAGCTACTGGCAGGATCGGCTGCGGCAAGAGGGAATCGAGAATTTGAAGCTGCTGGGCTTCGTTCCGAACGAGCGGCTTCCAATTGTCCAGGCGGCGTGTGAGGTCTTGCTGATGCCGTATGAACGGCGGATCGCGGTCAGCAGCGGCGGGGACACCTCGGCGACCGCCAGCCCGATGAAGCTCTTCGAATACCTGGCGGCCGGCCGAGCCATCCTTGCCAGCGATCTTCCGGTGCTCCGGGAGGTCTTAAATGAAGCGAACGCCCAGCTGCTCCCACCTGACGAACCCGAGCTGTGGCGGGAGGCGCTGCAGCGGTTGAGGAAGTATCCGGAGCGACGGGCTAGGTTGGGCGAGCAGGCCCGCCTGGATGCGCAGCGGTATTCGTGGACCGAGCGCGCCCGCCGGGCGGTGGAGGGGCTGGATTGAAACCCCCTCAAGCCGCGGCCATCGGCTTGGCGGCCTTCGGGCTGCTCGAGCGGATCGGGCTCTGGTTCGACTACGCTCCGGCCTCCTTCGGGGATACGCCCTCGTACTTCAGGCTGGCGGCCGCGCTCAACGAAGCCGGTCTGTCGGCTTATGACGCCAGCCGGGTACCGGGTTATCCGGCCCTGATTGCGCTATTGGGTCAGGATCCCAAATGGGTCTGGCTGGTTCAGATGGCGCTGGGGTGGGGCATCTCGATGCTGCTGTTCTGGCTCGGCTGGGCCACCACCCGCAGGGTCGGAGTTGGGCTGTTGGCGGGCCTGCTGTACAACCTGATCCCCGGGCAGGTCCTGTTCGAAGCGAATTTGCTGAGCGAGACCCTGACCGCGTTTCTAGTGATCGTGAGCCTGACCTTGTGGGCCGGGTTGGAGCGGACGGCGCGGCGAAATCAGGGCGCGCCACAGGATCGAGAACTTGTGCTGGCCGGCCTGCTCGGAGTGACCTCCGCCCTGGCCGGGATGGTTCGGCCGCTGTTCTTCGTACTGCCCGCCTGGCTCTTCTTTTTTGTCCTCTCCATGCCCGCGCTTGTGAGGACCCATCGGATGGCTCGCGCAATCGCATTCGGCATCGGGCCGGTCTTGATCTTGGGTGGCTGGTTGAATTGGGTGAATTCGACCTATGGGATTTTTTCCCCCACGACCATGACCGGCTATCACCTGGTCCAGCATACCGGAGAGTACTTTGAATACCTGCCGGACGAGGTGGCTCCCATCCGCGACACCTACCTCAAATACCGTGACGAGCGAATCGCGGAGCGCGGCGTTCAGACCAATGCGATTTGGGACGCGATTCCGGAAATGAGCGAGGCCAGCGGATTGAGCTTCTTCGGGCTCTCGGCCGAACTGCAGCGGCTGTCGCTGCGGCTGATCGCCGAACACCCAGGCCTGTATCTCGGCAACGTGATCCAGGGATGGTTCGACTTCTGGAAAGCGCCGGTTTATTGGGATCGGGAGGGGGTCGCACCCGAATGGTTGGGCCAGGTGTTCGCCGGATGGGCCTTGCTCGGGCGAGGGGTCTCCTTGGCTGCCAACGCGGCCTTTCTTCTAGGTACTGCGGCAGCGGTCGTGAGCGCAGAGTTGCGGCGACGGCTGGGGGTCGACCGGCTTGCCCTGGTGGCTGGCGGGTTGATTTGGCTGAGTTCCGTCGTGCAGACGCTGGTGGATCACGGGGACAATCCGCGCTTTCTGGTACCCTTGCAGGCCGTGGTCATTCTGCTCGTGGTCCGGGCCGGCTGGTACTGGTGGCGCGGAGCGGCCAAGGCGTGAGGCGGGGGAACGTGAGGGCCGCTCTGGAGTGGGCAGCCGGCGGCCTCCTGGTCGGAATTCTCGTCACGCTTCTTGACCCGGTCGGCAACCCAACCCAGGGACTGCCCGCCTACTTGCTGCTGGGGGGTGTCGCCGGTCTGGCGGCTTGGGCCGCTCGGC
>Ga0209640_10002319_pt1 | contig 16553 bp, 19 predicted proteins | sample RifCSP10_1_FD_184018 | JGI IMG/M metagenome (GOLD analysis project Ga0209640, IMG submission 184018) | Soil microbial communities from Rifle, Colorado - Rifle CSP2_sed 10_1 (SPAdes) (version 2) | ecosystem: Environmental > Terrestrial > Deep subsurface > Rock core/Sediment | place: Rifle... | reverse complement strand
CTCCCGTCCTCCTTCCCCGCATCGGCGCTGAGCGGCGGCGCGACGTGTTCCAGCGGCCGGCGCTCGGCATCGACTCCCAGCACGACGGCGACGGCTGCGGCGACGCACATCAGCACGGCAGCGACCAGATAGCCGTGGAACAACGCGCTGCGGCTGCCGCTCTCGATCAGCATGCCGAAAAGCACGGGGCCGACGACCCCGCCCGCGCCGGTGCCCGCCGCGTAGAAGATCGAGATCGCCACGGCGCGCATTTCCACCGGGAAGATCTCGCTCACGGTGAGGTAGGCGGAACTCGCCGCGGCGGATGCGATGAAGAAGATCGCCGCCCAGCACGCCGCCTGCGCCGTCGCGTCGAGCCAGCCTTGCACGAACGCGTAGCCGGACACGGCAAGCCCGATGCCGGAGGCCGCGTAGGTGAGCGCAATCATCACGCGGCGGCCCTTGCTGTCGAATAAGGGCCCCAGCACGAGCGGCCCGAGGAAATTGCCGAGCGCAAACGGGAAGATGTAGAAGCCGACACGATCGTCCGCCACGCCGTAGTAGCGCGCCAGCACCAGCGCGTAGGTGAAGAAGATCGCGTTGTAGAAAAACGCCTGCGCGGCCATCAGCGTGAAGCCGAGCACCGCGCGCGAGCGGTAGCGCACGACGAGCACGTGCAGGATCTCGCCCCAGCTCACCAGCGGACGCACCCGCAGGCGCAGCTCCAGGCCGGGATGGGGAAGGGGACCGTGCTCGCGCGCCACCTCCTGCTCGATGGCGGCGACGATCGCCTCGGCCTCGTGCACGCGGCCCCGCGCGAGCAGCCAGCGCGGGCTCTCCGGCAGATTGCGCCGCACCAGCAGGATCGCCACGCCCAGCACCGCGCCGAGCAGGAACGCGGCGCGCCAGCCGAGCTCCGGCCCGATCAACGCGGGATTCAGCAGCACCACGCTCAGGCCCGCCCCGAGCGCGGCGCCGATCCAGAACGAGCCGTTGATCGCGAGATCCACGGTGCCGCGCACGCGCGCGGGGATCAACTCGTCGATCGCCGAATTGATGGCGGCGTACTCGCCGCCGATTCCCACGCCGGTGAAGAAGCGGCACACGAGGAAGGATGCGAAGTCGAACGTGAGGCCGGTGAGCACCGTCGCCCCGACGTAGACCGCGAGCGTGATGAGAAACAGGCGCTTGCGGCCGATCCGGTCAGCGAGGCGGCCGAACCAGAGCGCACCGACGACCGCGCCGGCCACGTAGACCGCGCCCGCCCAGCCGACCGCGGTGGCCGACAGCCCGAGCGTCTCGGGGCGCTGCAGCACGGCGCCGAGCGAGCCGACCAGGGTGACCTCGAGGCCGTCGAGGAGCCACGTGACCCCGAGCGCGATCACCACGCGCCAGTGCCAGCGCGACCACGGCAGCGCGTCGAGCCGGGCCGGAGCTGTGCTGTTGACAGCCGTGCCGGCCGTCGTCGTGGTGTCCATCATTCCTGTGAGCGCGGGCTGCGGCGATGGTTCGGCGCGCCGCCGCGGGGGTTTCCGCCTCGCCGCTATGCTAGTCTAATCGACGAGGTGAAACGCGACGACGCACCGCTGACCGGGCTCCCGCTGGTCCTCAAGGCCATCGAATTCGCCGCGCGCAAGCACCGCGACCAGCGGCGCAAGGACAAGCGCGCTTCGCCCTACATCAACCACCCGATCGCGCTCGCCAACGTGCTGTGGTTCGAGGGCGGCGTGACCGATCCCGTCGTGCTTGCGGCGGCGCTCCTGCACGATACGCTCGAGGACACCGAGACCTCCTGGCAGGAGCTGCGCGGGGAGTTCGGCGACGCGGTCGCGGAGGTCGTGCTCGAAGTGACCGATGTGAAGTGGCTCAAGAAGGATGTCCGCAAGCGCTTGCAGGTCTCGCGGGCAAAGCACTCCAGCACGCAAGCGCGGCTTGTCAAGCTCGCCGACAAGATCGCGAACCTGCGCGACGTCGCTTCCCATCCACCCGCGGGCTGGACGCTCGAGCGCCGGCGCGATTACTTCGAGTGGGCGAAGGAAGTCATCAACCAGCTCCGCGGCACCCACCCGGAACTCGAGCGGCGGTTCGACGAGGCGTACGCCCTGAAGCCGTGAGTCGGCTTGATAGTCAGTGGCCAGTGACCAGCGACCGGTGACGGGTCAAGGCGGCCGGTCGTCCCCGGTCGCACGGCCGCGCCCGATGTGAACCCCGGCCGCACCGTAGGTGTCTATACTGATGCATATTTCGGAGAAGGGAAGCACATGCTGCGTGAGATCGAGGGAATAGCCGACGAGCCCCGCACCCGCCGGCGCTGGTTCCACAACGAGTATTTCGACCTCTTCGTATGGCAGACCGAGCAGGAGGATGTCACGCTGTTCCAGTTCTGCTACGGCATCGACGCGAATGAGCGCGCGCTGGTGTGGCACCGCATCGGCGGCTTTTTCCACGATGGCGCCGGGTCGGCCAGGCCGCCCGGGGCCGACAAGATCGTGGCGCGCTTCGAGGTGGCCGCGCAGGCGTTGCCGCAGAACATCCGCCAGGCGGTGACCGAGCGCATCCGCGACTACCTGGCGACCGAGCAGCCCGCCGCCGCGCGCCGCAAGCGCTTCCGCCGGGAAGACTGGCAGAAAAGGCCGGCGGCCTGACGCGCGACTCGCCCCCGCGCGGGCAGCGCAGGCATTGGGTCGTGAACGGTAAGTGGCGGTGCGACCCCGTTATCCCGGGCGAATCACGTCTCGTTCCATGGATAGCCGATGACCGCGGCATAGCGGGCGCGGCTGATGTTGGTGGGCTGGACGTTAGATTCGGCGCACCAGGCGAGAAATCGGTCCACGCTGACGTACACTTTCTCGGTCGCGACGGTTTCGGCCGCCTCCTGGACGCTCCGGTCCACGCGGGCGCAGAACTCCGCGTAATCGAACGGGAATTCCCCCGGGCACGCCGCCTGCAGTTTTGGATACTCGGCCGCGGATACGAAGAACGCGTACGATATGGCTTTCATCAATCACGATAGCATCCGGCAAGGAGGCACGGCATGCAAGAGAGCGCAGTGAAGGCAAGTTGCCTGTGCGGGGCGGTCCGATTCGAAGTCCGTCCACCGTTCGCGGGCTTCCGGTATTGCCACTGCAGCCGCTGCCGCAAGGCCACGGGAAGCGCGCATGCCGCGAACCTCTTTCTGCCCCACAGCCAGCTCACCTGGCTCGCGGGTGAACCGCTGATCCGGCGCTTCGATCTACCGGGCGCCAAGCGCTTTGCCGTATGCTTCTGCACCCAGTGCGGCACGCGTGTCCCGCACAAGATCCCCGGCACGGAAAACTACCTCGTGCCGGCGGGGATCCTCGACGCCAGTCCCGATGCGCGCCCGGAAGGCAGCATCTTCTGGGGATCGAGGGCGCCGTGGTACGTCGAAACGCCGTCGCTGCCGAAGCACGACGAGTACGCCAAATGACGCAAAGCAGAAGGCAGAAGGCAGAAGGCAGAAGGATGACACATGACCGGTGACGGGCGATGAGCGCTCGGTGATCACCGTTCACGGTTGTTGTTGCGCGTTGCCGCCATTTGCGCGGTCCCGCGCCCGCAAGTTAGCATCCTCCGCGAAGGAGGTATCGGAATGAAGTCTCGACTGAAAACCCCGCTCGGGTCGTTCGCGGCCGGATGCGCCGCCGCGCTATGCCTCACTGCGTCAGGGACGCTCGCGCAGACTTATCCCAGCAAGCCGATCCGCCTGATCGTGCCGTTCGGCGCGGGCGGCGGCTCCGATTACGTGGGACGCCTGGTGGGTCTCAAGCTGAGCGAACAGATGGGCCAGAGCGTCGTGGTGGACAATCGTCCCGGGGCGGCGTCGCTGGTGGGAACCGAGATCGCCATGCGCGCGGCGCCCGACGGCTACACCCTGCTGCTCGCGGACGCGGGCTTCACCATCAACATCGCCTATTACAGGAAGGTCAAGTACGACGCGCTCAAGGACTTCGACCCGATCACCGTCGTCGGCGAGGCCCCGTACCTGCTGGTCGTCCATCCCGCGCTGCCGTACTCGGGCAGCCTCAAGGATTACATCGCCGCGGCGAAATCGCAGCCCGGCAAGATCAATCTCGGGTCGGCGGGCAACGGCAGCGGCACGCATTTCTCGGGTGAACTCTTCAAGCTGCGGGCGGGGGTCACCATCACGCACGTTCCCTACAAGAGCGCGGGCGCGTCGGTCGCCGACGTCGTGGGCGGGCAGATCCAGTCGACGATGACTTCGCCCCCGCCGGCGCTCGCGCTGGCGAAAGCCGGCCGCCTCAGGATCCTTGCCCAGGCGACAGCGAAGCGCACCGCGCTGCTGTCCGGAATCCCGACCTTCGAGGAAAGCGGCGTAAGCGGCGTTCACGTGACCAACTGGTACAGCGTGATGTCGGTTGGCGGCACGCCCAAGCCCGTGCTGAAGCGCCTGCACGATGAGTTGATGCGCGCCATCGCAGCGCCGGACACGCGCCAGCGCCTCGCCGCGGGCGCGCTGGAGCCGGCGCCGACCACGCCCGAGCAGTTCCGCAAGAAGATCGAAGGCGAGCTGAAGCGCTGGGCCGCGGTGGTGAAAGACGCGGGCATCAAGCAGGAATAGAGCGTAATGAGTGACAAGACGCCACCGGATTGGGGGTCGATACGCAGCGAGTTTCCTACGCTCGCGGACTGGACCTATCTCGACTGTGCGCGCAAGACGATTCCGCCGCGCGCCCAGGAGCGGGCGATGCGGGATTACACGCTGGATGTGTACGAGAACGCCGGCGCGGACGCCTGGTCCGCGGCCAACGTGGCCAAGACCCGCGCCGCCCTGGCGCAACTGCTCGGAGCGAAGCCATCGGAAATCGCCTTTACCAAGAACACGACCGACGGTCTTAATATTGCGGCACACGGCTTCGATCTTCGGCCGGGAGACAACGTCGTGCTCACCGACCTGGAGCACGTGGCGAATGTCTGGGTGTGGAAGCACTGGGAAGCGAAGGGCGTTGAAATTCGCCTCGCCCGGAACCGCGAAGGGCGGCTGCCCGTCTCGGCGTTCCTCGAGAGGATGGATTCCCGCACCCGGGTCGTGTCGACTGCCTACGTCACCTACGGCAACGGCTATCGGGTCAACCTGCCGGAACTGGGCAGCGCCTGCCGCAGCCGCGGCGTGCGCCTCGTGGTGGACGGCGTGCAGGGCATCGGGATACTCGCGGCGCGGCTCGATGCGCTGGGCGCCGACGTCATCGCCGCCGGGGGACACAAGGGCCTGCTGGGCCTGACCGGCACGGGGATCGTCTACTGCCGGGAGGAGCTGGTGGACCAGCTGCGCACGGACTTCGTGAAGCAGCCGGCGGCAGAGCCCGCGGCGAGCGCCCATGTCAACAGCCAGTTCGACTACGTGCGGACTGCGCACCGCTTCGAGGGGGGCAACCCCAACTTCCTGGGCATCCGCGTGCTCCGCCAGGGTGCTGAATTCCTCGAGACGGTCGGGCTCGATCGCATCGAGCAGCGCGTGCGCGAGCTGACAACGACCTGCTTGAAGCTCCTCAAGGCGGCGGGCCTCGACAGCCAGACTCCGGATGCGTGGGAGGAGCGCGCCCATATCATCAGCGTGATCGTGCCCGACGCGGCGGGGCTCATGAACCGGCTGCGGGAGAAGCACCGCGTCATCGCGAACGTAAAGGACGGCGCGCTGCGGCTGTCGATGAGCTTCTTCAACAACGAACAGGATCTCGACCGAGCCGTGCACGCGCTCAAGCAGGAGCTCCGGGGCGTGCCGGGCTGACCGACGAATGGCAAGGGGGTGGAGATCGCTGCTTGCCGTTCTTGCCGCGCTCATGCTCGCGGTGGCGGGGACGGCGGGCGCGCAGACGGGCGCGGGGAAATTGAAGGGCGGGGTGGCCTATACCCTGCCGGAGTGGTTCAAGCCGAGCTTTCTCGACTTTCGACAGGACGTCGCGGAAGCGCGGCAGCGGGGACGGCATGTCATGATATTCCTGCATCTCGACGATTGTCCGTACTGCGCCCGGTTGCTCAAAGAAAACTTTGTCAGCGGCGACAACCACGATTTCATGCGAGAGCACTTTGACGTGATCGCCGTCAACGTGCGCGGGTCGCTGGAAGTGCGGTGGATAGACGGCGCAACCTACACCGAGAAGGGGCTTGCCGGACATCTCAAGATCAGGGGCACGCCGACGATCGTCTTCCTGGGTCAGGACGGGAAGAAGGTACTTCAGATCAACGGCTACCGCGATCCGCGCGCGCTGCGCGCCGCGCTGGATCACGTGCAGGGCACGCGCTACCTGAGCCGGCCTTTTGCCGACGAGGCCGGGGAACAAACCCGACTACGCTGAATAGCGCGGACGGCGCGCGAGGAGATCGACCGGAGCCCGGCGGACCTGTTTATACTTTCAGGCGTCCGCGCAACCTTATACGGAGCAAGCCATGCCCAACCTGCCCAAGTGGGAATTGAGCCATATCGGCCTCTGGGTGACCGACATGGAGAGGATGCGCGAGTTCTATACCCGGCTCCTTGGCTTCAAGGTAATGGATACGGGGCGTTTAAGCGAGGGCAGCCCCCGCCTGACATTCCTCAGCAAGGACCCGAAGGATCACCACCAGATCGTGCTCGTCGAGGGGCGTGCGAAGGACACACCGTCCACGGTGAACCAGATCACGTACCGCGTCGCCTCGATCAAGGAGGTGAGGGCGATGCATGATCTGGCCGTTGCCAACAGGGTGGACGGGGTCGATCCCGTGGACCACGGCAACGCCTGGTCGGTGTACTTCATGGATCCTGAAGGCAACCGGATCGAGTTTTTCTGCGATACGCCGTGGTACGTCGCGCAACCGCACCGCGTGCGCCTCGACTTCTCGCTCTCCGACCGGGAGATCGTGGGGGCGACGCGCAGGCGAATCGCAAGCGATCCCACAACACGCCCGTTCGGCGCGTGGCGCAACCAGAAGCGCCGCGAGCTCGGGCTCGGGAAATCCGGGGCGCGCCGCCGCCGCAAGCGGGCGTAACCCTCGAGGACTTCGCAATGGATCTTGGTATCAAAGGCAAGAACGCGCTGGTATGCGCCGCGCGCTCGGGGCTCACCGGCTTCGTCGCCGGCCAGAACTTTCTGATCGACGGCGGCGCGTATCCCGGAACCTATTGAAGCATGGCAGGCTGGATCACCGCGTTCAAAGTCATCCCCTGGGCCGAGCTGATTGCGGCCGCGCCGACGGTCGTGAAGGGCGCGCAAAAGCTCTGGGCCGCGGTCAGGAAGCAGGACGCCCCGCGGGTCGCCGGGCAAGGGCCGGAAGCGGGGCAGCGCGCGCTCGAAGCGCAGGTCGAGGAATTGCGCAAGGAGCTGACCGCCGCTTCCGAGCTCGTCACCCGGCTTGCCGAGCAGAACGGCCGCCTGATCGAAGCCGTGGACGTCCTGCGCGTGCGGACGCGGTTGCTGCTTGTCGTCGCCGTCGCAATGGCCGCGGCGGTGGCCGGATTGGCCATGCTGGTCGTGCTCAGGTAGGTGCGCGTTTCAACGGGAAATCGCCGATGAAGAAACCGTTTCCGGAGCGCATCGCCGCGATGAACGCGATGTACCAGCTTCCCGCCCACGAGCGGCCGACGCTGCCCGCGGACCTCGCGGATCGGCTGGTCAAGTTCAAGGCGACGCTGCTCGACGAGGTGCGCGAGATCGACGAGATATCGAGGCTGGCGCAGGACGGCGATGCTCCGATAGACATCGCGGTCGCCATCGCGGACCTGCTGGGCGACATCATCGTCTACTGCCGGTCGGAGGCGTTGAAGTACGGCCTGCCGCTGGAAGAGGTGCTGGACGTCATCATGGACAGCAACGAGAGCAAGCTCGGCGCCGACGGAAAACCGATCTACGACGCGAACGGCAAGTTCCTGAAGGGGCCGAACTACTGGCGGCCGGAGCCCAGGATCAAGGCGCTCCTGGAGCGCCTTGATCCGGTGATGGGTGACGAGTAGCTTGATGGCAACGAGTGATTCCGGCGCGGTGTTTTCTCCCTGCCGCCGGTGGCGCTACTTCCTGTGGCGCCGCTGGGACCGCGCCGGCCGCGTGGCCAATTTCCTGATGCTCAATCCGAGCACCGCGGACGAGATGAAGCTCGATCCGACCTGCGCGCGCGCGCGCGACTACGCGGCGCGCTGGGGATACGGAGCGCTCGTCGTGACCAACGTGTTCGCCTGGCGCGCGACCGACCCGGCCAAGCTCAAGGCGGCGCGCGACCCGGTGGGGCCGGAGAACGATCGGGCGATACTGCGCGCGGCGCGCGAGGCGGCGGTCGTGATCTGCGCATGGGGAAATCACGGCGCGCACCTCGGGCGCGCGGAACGCGTGGTGCAATTGCTCGGGCGGGCAGGGGTGGCGCTGCAAGCGCTGCGCGTGAACGGGACCGGCGAGCCCGCGCATCCGCTGTACCTGCCGGGAGCGCTCCGGCCCGTGCGATGGTCACGCTCGGAGGCCAGGAATACCCCGAGACGGGTGGGGCGAGACTGATGTGGCGGTCGAGGGGTATGAAAAAAAAGCGGGCCGGCCACAAGGGCACGGCCCGCCTCCGGGGGAGACGTTGTTCTAGATCTGGCTCGACAGCGCGCGCAGGCGGCTCATGAACGCGGTCATGTCGATGCCTTCGAATTCATCGGGCAGCTGCGGGCTCAGCTCCTGGGGGGTCTGGTAGCAGGAGAGGGCGACCACGGCATAGGCCGGACTCCAGTTCACGCACAGCAGGTCGCCGTCGCGCTGGGCGGAGGGGGTGGCGGTGCTCGCCTTTGCCGCCTTCGCCGTACGGAATTCTTTCATGTTGATCACCATTCCATCCTCCATGGCTTCATCCGGGTTCCGGGCGTAGCAACGCAGGTTCCATGCCAACTGGGGGCCAAGAGGGGGGATTTTGCATTAACTCGTTGAACATACGTGATTATTCGATTTTGGCGCGCGCGACTTACCGGTAATATTTGGGCGTGGCGCGGTAGCCGGACCACCGGCGTATCTACCCACAACAGCCAATACCCCATCGAGATTTCGACAGTGTTAATTGCGGGGCGTGATTTCCTGCACGGTGGGCGCCGGAGGGGCCGCACCTTGAGGGATGGGGGACGAGTGCCGAGTGACGATTGAAGAGGCTACGCGCTTCGAGGGCATGCGGTACACTTCCGCCCTTTTCGGGCGTTAATCCCGCATGCTGCTGCACGCCGCGACGATCTTTCTCAGCGCCTTCCTGCTGTTCCTGGTCCAGCCCGTCATCGCCAAGCAGATCCTGCCCTGGTTCGGCGGCGCGGCGGCGGTGTGGGCGACCTGCCTGGTCTTCTTCCAGTCGGTGCTGCTGCTCGGCTACGCCTATTCCGACTGGACGACGCGCCTCCTGGCGCCGCGCAAGCAGGCCTGGCTGCACATGGCGCTCCTCGCGTTGAGCCTGCTGGTCCTGCCGATCATTCCCGACGCGAGCTGGAAGCCCGGGGAGGATGGCGGCGATCCCATCCTGTCCATATTGGGCCTGCTCGGCGTGACCATCGGCCTGCCGTACTTTCTGCTCTCGACCACGAGCCCCCTCGTGCAGGCCTGGTTCTGGCAGAGCTTCCGCCACGCCGTGCCGTATCGCCTCTTCGCGCTGTCGAATTTCGCGTCGTTGATGGCCTTGCTGTCGTATCCCGTGCTGATCGAGCCGTTCATGCCGCTCGTCGCGCAATCCTGGATGTGGTCGTCCGCGTACGTGGTGTTCGTGCTCCTCTGCGGGGCGACGGGGTATCTCAGCACGCGCGGCCCCGCCGCAGCGGCTGCGCCCGCGGCGCAGGCAGGCGGCGGCGTCGAGAAAGCTCCCGACATCGGGGACCGCTTGCTCTGGGTGGCGCTCTCGGCGATGGGCTCCTGCATGCTGCTCGCGGTCACCAACCACCTGACGCAGAACATCGCGTCGATTCCGTTCCTGTGGGTGGTGCCGCTGTCGATCTACCTCATGACCTTCATCCTGTGTTTCGATCATCCGCGCTGGTACCACCGGGGCGTGTTCATCGCGCTGGTGGCGGTGCTGCTGCCGGCAATGGCCTGGTACTCGGATTCGCTCGACCTGTGGACCGCGGCGCCGCTCTACGCCGCCGGGCTGTTCGTCTGCTGCATGTTCTGTCACGGCGAGCTCACCCGGCTCAAGCCCGCCCCGCGCCACCTGACGACGTTCTACCTGATGGTGTCGATCGGCGGCGCGCTCGGCGCGCTGCTGGTCGGCGTCGCCGCGCCCACGCTGCTTTCCGGCTATTACGAGCTCGGGATCGCGCTCACGGCGTGCGCGATGCTGCTCTATCACCGCACGCTCGCCGGGCAGTGGTGGCTCGCGGCCGGCGCGCTGGCGGTGGTGGTCGCCACCACCGCCTTCACCGTGGCGGGAGTGACCGAGTATCACCAGAACACCCGGGTCATCGTGCGCAATTTCTACGGCGTCGTGCGCACGCGCGACTACGCCACCCCCGTCGCGTTTCGCGCCATGTACCACGGCGGCATCAATCACGGCGGACAGCTGCTCGACGCGGCGCTGCGCGGCAGGCCCACCAGCTATTTCGCGCCGACCAGCGGCTACGGGCGCGTGTTCGCGAGCCTCCCCGACGGCCCGCGGCGCGTGGGCGTCCTGGGCCTGGGAGCGGGCGCGCTCGCGGTGTATTCGCGCCCCGGAGACGTGTTCCGTTTCTACGAGATCGATTCCCAGGTCGCCGCCGTCGCGGTCTCGGAATTCACCTACCTCAGCGACAGCCCGGCGGAGATCGAAATCGTCCTGGGCGACGGCCGGCTCTCGCTCGAGCGCGAGCCCCCGCAGAACTACGATGTGCTGGCGATCGATGCCTTCTCCGGGGATTCCATACCGATGCATCTCATCACGCGCGAGGCGATGGCCGCCTACCTGCGCCATTTGAAGCCGGACGGCGCGATCGTGTTCCAGGCGACCAATCGCTTTGTCGATATCGCGCCGGTAGTCGAGCGCCTTGCCGCATCCTACGGCCTGACCGCGGTGCTGGTGTCGGACGCGGTCGAGAGCGATGACGGGGCGGACTACTGGGTTTCCGATACCGACCAGATCATCGTCACGCGGAACCGGCAGCTGCTGGCGGCCGAGCCGATCCAGTCCGTGGCGAAGCCGCTGCCGCCGCGCCCGGACTTCCGGATCTGGACCGATGATTTCTACAATCTCCTGCGCATCCTGAAGCGCTGACCGGTGACCGCGGCGAGGACGCCGCGGAAACGCTCTCTTCGTCGCTCCCGCGAAGGCGGGAGCCCAGGCAAGAGAGATCGTCAAATATTTCTGGCTTCCCGCCGTCGCGGGAATGACGCAGACGCAGCCACCGTTTTGATGAATTTTTGTGCAAACCAATGATGGCCGCGTGGATTCGCCTGATGCGCGGCGGTCCGCGCAGGTTACCCACAACGTTATCCACAAAAATTGTGAATTGTTTACAGCCGGCCCGCGGCGATACCGGGTTGGGCCTCAGGGAGGGAACCAGTCACCAGTCGCAGGCGCTTGAATATACAAGGACTTGGCGCTTGGTCGCGGCGCGGCGCAGACGCGGGCCTGGCACCTGCGCGGACCGCTAGAATCCAGGGGTGAGATCGGCCTTCATTCTGCTCCTGGGCGCGGCAATATCCCTGCCGTCGGGCGCCCAGGGCCCGACTCGCGTCGCGACCGTGACCGGAACACCCATCACCCGGGCCGATCTTGCAGGCGATACGGGGGCGATTGCCGCCGAGGCCCGGCTGCTGGACCTGATCTGGCCGCGCATCGCCAGCGACTACGTGGCCGCCCATGGGCTTGCCGCGAGCCCGGCGGAAATCGACGAGGCTCTCGCTTACCACCGCGAATTCGAGCGCAGGGACCGGGCGCAACGGGCACGCAAGCTTGCGGAGCTGGGCGAACGGCTCGCCGAACCCGAGCTCGCACCGGAGGAGCGCGCGCGGCTGGAGGATTTCCAGGCCACGCTACGGCGCCTGGCGCAGGCGGACCAGGATCGCGCGGGAATCCCGCCCCTCTCCTCCGAGCAACAGCGGACCTTTGTTGCTCCCTGGGTGGAGCTGTGGAAGCTGAACCGCGCGATCTATGCGCGCTATGGCGGGGTGGTGGGGCTGAGCGGCTGGGGCCCCTGGCCGCATGGCGCGCGCGCGGCCCTGATCGCGGACTACGAGCGTCTGGGCCTGCTCGAATTCGCGGACACCGAGCTGCGCGAGCGGCTCTATGCGCTGCTGCGCCGGCCCCCTCCCGTGGCCGTGCCTCCCGACCGGGTCGACTTCACGCCGTACTGGAAGCGGCCCATTCCGCCGTCTTATTTTCCGGACTGACGTCCGTGCCTCGTCACGGTCTCAAAGCTGCCGGACGAAGCCCTCGATACCCCGGAGGAGCATTTCGACCGCGATGGCGGTCAGAATGAGGCCCATCAGCCGCTCGAACGCCGTCATTCCCTGCTCGCCCGCGAGCTTGGCGATGCGTTCCGCCGCGGACAGCACGGCCGCCGTTGCCACCATGGCCACGGTTACGGCGATGCACCACTCGAGCAGGCGCTGCGGGGCGCGCGAGACCAGCAACATCACGGTCGCGATCGCCGCCGGCCCGGCGATCGCGGGCGTGGCGAGGGGCACGATGAACGGCTCGCTCCCGGCGGCGTTGCCGAACACGCCTTCCGGGTGCCGGAAAATCATGCGCAGCGCAATGAGGAACAGGATGACGCCCCCCGCGATGGCGAGGGCGGCATCGGAGAGGCCGAGGATGCCGAGGATCGTGCTGCCGAAGAAGACGAACAGCAGCAGCACGGCGAACGCGATGAGGCACTCGCGCAGGATGACCCGTCCGCGCCGCGCGGGCTCGACGTGCCGCAGCGTCGAGATGAACAGGGGGATGTTCCCGACCGGGTCCATCACCAGCAGCAGGATCACGACGGCCGAGATGAACGAGATATCCATGGCGCGCGGCTGCGATGCCGTCAGTTTATGCGCAATTCAATCTGAATGTTGCTAGAATCGCCGGCAACTCCTCCTCCTCCCCGATAACCCGGTTCAGCCCCTCCTCATGCCGGATGCCAGGGTACAGTCCGCGATCGCGCACTGGGCGCCGCGCTTCGTGACGAACGGCGTGCCGCTGACCGACTTCCAGGAAGTGACCGCGGGCATCGAGCGCTGGGAAGACTGGTGCCGCGCGTGGAGCGCGCGCGCGGCGATCCACGAGGAGCTCGGGCGCAGCAGCCTCGCGGACGGATACCGGCTCTCCGCCGGCGAGCATCTGACGCGCGCCGCGGTGTGCTACCACTTTTCCAAGTTCCTGTTCGTCGTCGACGCCGGGCAGATGAAGGCGGCGCACCGCAAGGCGGTCGAATGCCGCAATGCCGCGCTGCCGCTGCTCGATCCGCCCGGCGAGCGCGTCCTGATCCCCTATGAGGGCGGGCATCTCGCGGGCAATTTGCGCAAGCCGGCGCGTGCGGGGAGGCCGCCGCTCGTGGTGATGTGCATGGGGCTCGACTCGGCGAAGGAGGAGATGGATGGCAACGAGAGCGTGTTTCTCGCGCGCGGCATGGCGACGCTCACCTTCGACGGGCCGGGGCAGGGGGAGGGGGAGTACGACTTCGCCATCCGCGGTGATTACGAGGCCGTGCTCAAGGCGGTGCTCGATTTCGTCGAGAGCCGCGCTGACCTCGACGCCGAGCGCGTCGGGGTGTGGGGCGTATCGCTCGGCGGCTATTACGCGCCGCGCGCGGCCGCGTTCGACCGGCGCATCCGGGCGTGCATCGCGCTCTCGGGGCCGTTCGAGTGGGCGGATTGCTTCGACCAGTTGCCCGAGCTCACCCGGCATGCGTTCCAGGTGCGTTCCCGGAGCCCGACCCCGGCCGAGGCGCGCAAGCGTGCCGCGACGCTGACGTTGAAGGACGTGGCGAAGCGCATCACCTGCCCGCTGTTCGTCGTTGCCGGCAAGCAGGATCGCATCGTGCCCTGGCAGGAGGGCGAGCGGCTGGCCGCGGCGGCGTCCGGACCGGTGGTGCGCTGCTTCCTCGAAGACGGCAATCATGTCGCCAACAACCGCACGTACCGGTATCGTTCACAGTCCGCCGACTGGATGGCCCAGCGCTTGGGCCTGTCCAAGCGCTGAGCGACGAGTAACGAGTATCGGGTTTTGGGGAGAGCCATGGACCTGCCGGCTGGCAAGAAGGACCCGCGGGTCGAAGCCGCGATCTCGCACTGGGCGCCGCGCTTCGTCATCAATGGCGTGCCGCTCACCGACTTCCAGGAAGTGACGGGGAGTTGCGGCCGCTGGGAGGACTGGTGCGCGGCGTGGAGCGCGCGCGCCGCGATCCACGAGGCGCTCGGCGACGAGGCGCTGAAGGAGGACTTCAAGCTCTCCGCCGGCGAGCACTACACGCGCGCCGCGTTGTGCTACCACTTCGGCAAGTTTCTGTTCGTGAACGACCTCGAGCAGATGAGGCAGGCGCACCGCAAAGCCGTGGCATGCCGCAACAAGGCGCTGCCGCTGCTCGATCCGCCCGGTGAGCGCGTGGCGATTCCCTACGAGGGCAAGCATCTCTACGGCAATCTGCGCAAGCCGCGCGGCGCGGCGAAGCCCCCGGTCGTCATCATGTGCATGGGGCTCGATTCGGCCAAGGAGGAGATGGACGACTACGAGGAGCGCTTCCTCCGGCGCGGCCTGGCGACGCTCGCCTTCGACGGGCCGGGGCAGGGCGAGGCCGAGTACGACTTCGCGATTTGCCCCGAGTACGAAAGGCCGGTGACGGCCGTCATCGATTTCATCGAGACGCGCGCGGACCTCGACCCGGGCCGCGTCGGCATCTGGGGCGTGTCGTTCGGCGGCTACTACGCCCCGCGCGCGGCGGCGTTCGACAAGCGCATCAAGGCGTGCGTCGCGCTCTCCGGCGCCTACCAGCGCTCGGCGAGCTTCGAGGGGCGCCCGGTCATGAACGTCGAGGCGTTTCGCGTGCGCTCCAAGAGCGCGAATCTCGAGGAGGCGGGCAAGGTCGCGCTGCGCGTCTCGCTCAAGGGCATCGCGAAAAACATCACCTGCCCGATCTACATCGTCGCCGGCACCCAGGACCGCCTGACCCCGGTCGATGCCGCGAAGCAGCTCGCGGCGGAGGTTTCGGGCCCGTGCGTGTTGTCCATCATCGAGGGCGGCAACCACGTCGTGAACAACCTGTGGTACCGCTACCGCGACCAGACCGCGGACTGGATGGCGACGCAGCTCGGTGCCCCGAAGTCGTGACCCTGCATGCTCGCCGTCTGGTACGAGAAGCACGGGGCCGCGCGCGACGTATTACGGGTCGGAGAGCAGCCGGATCCGGTTCCAGGCCGGGGTGAAGTGCGCGTGCGCCTGCACGCGTCCGCGGTCAACCCTTCCGACGTCAAGGCGCGCGCCGGCAACCGTCCGGTCATTGCGCCGCGGGTAATTCCCGACAGCGACGGCGCGGGCGAGATCGACCGCGTCGGCCCCGGCGTCTCGAAGCGGCGCCTGCGCCAGCGCGTGTGGGTGTACAACGGGCAATGGCAGCGCGCGTCGGGCACCTCGGCCCAGTATGTCGCGTTGCCGGCCGTGCTCGCCGTGCCGTTGCCGCGCAAATTGTCCTACGCCCAGGGCGCCTGCCTCGGGATACCGGTCATGACGGCGCACCGCTGCCTGTTTGCGGACGGGCCGATACGCGGGGCGACGGTGCTGGTGACGGGCGGCGCCGGGGTGGTCGGGCACTATGCGGTGCAGCTCGCGCGGTGGGCCGGGGCGCGCGTCCTCGCGACCGTCAGCTCGCCCGAGAAGGCCGCGCATGCCGGCAGGGGCGGCGCCCACGCCACGATCGATTACCGCACCGAAAACGTCGCGGATCGGATCGACGCGCTGACCGGGGGCAAGGGCATCGACCGCGTGGTCGATGTCGAGCTCGGCGTCAACCTGCCCGCCTACGAGCGGATGCTGCGGCCCGGGGCCGTGATCGCGACCTATGCCGCGGCGGCGGTGCAGGAAGTGGTCCTCCCTTCGCGCCTGCGGCAGCGCAACCTCACCGTGCGCATGATCTTCGTCTACACCATGCCCGACGCCGCCAAGCGCAAGGCCATCGCCGATATCGCCCGCTGGGTCGCCGGCGGCCGGCCGCAATTCGCGATCGCCGCGCGCTTTCCCCTCGCCGAAGCCGCCGCCGCTCATGAAACGGTAGAATCCGGGAAGAAGACCGGCCACGTGATTCTGGACATTCCCCAGGGCCGCTAGATGCCGAAGCGCGTTTGACCACTACCCAGGACAGCGACATGGCGAAGAAGAGAGCGCAGCCGAAGGTCGTCACGCGGGAATCGATCGACCGCAAGAAGGGCGGGCGCGGCGAAACGCTCGCCCAGGCGATGACCGGCCATCCCGATCCCGGCCACCGCTGGGACCGGCCGCTCGCCGCGCCGGGGCGGATGCAGGTGGATTTCGAGGAGCGGGTCGATTTCCGGCGGCTGCACGAGTATCGACTCGCGCGCACGCGGCAGGCACTGGCCGGCTCGGGCCTGGGCGCGGTGCTCGTCTTCGACCAGTACAACATCCGCTACATCTCCTCCACGGTCATCGGGGAGTGG
>Ga0209640_10002318_pt1 | contig 16554 bp, 18 predicted proteins | sample RifCSP10_1_FD_184018 | JGI IMG/M metagenome (GOLD analysis project Ga0209640, IMG submission 184018) | Soil microbial communities from Rifle, Colorado - Rifle CSP2_sed 10_1 (SPAdes) (version 2) | ecosystem: Environmental > Terrestrial > Deep subsurface > Rock core/Sediment | place: Rifle... | reverse complement strand
ATTCACTTGGTATTCCGTTTCCGGGAGTTGTTTCAACAGTAAACTTGGTTCGAGGACCGGGTTCTGTTATACCATTGGATAATAACGTTGAAGTAATAGGAACTTTTTCATCCGGTAATACAGCAATTGGTTTAGGTATAGCATTTGCATCCACAACCAATGATTTTACTCCGGCATCAGGCACTTCTTCAGAAGGTGCTGCAAGCCAGATAGGATTTAACCTTGGTGTTATTTCTGATATTTCATCCGGCTTGAAATTGGATATCGGTGGATCTTTTGTAATGCCGAGTGCATCATTTAAACTGTCTACAGATAATGAAACAGCTGCCAATCAGACTATAATCCTTATTAATGGAAGAGCTTTCTGGAACATTAATCCAAAATTACAATTTGTTCCAATCATTGTTTTTGCATCTGCATCCGGTACGCTTGATTCAGGTATAACCTCAACTGCATCTTTAGACCTGCCCTCGTTCTCATCAATCGGAGTTGGTGCCGGATTAAATTATCGTGTGGGTGACTTCTTATTAGCTGGTGGTGTTATATTCTCTACAAACAGCTTGACTTTGCCTGCTGTTCAGAATATAAGCCCAGAACTGAGTAACTCCGCAACAATATTTCCAATTTGGAACTTTGGTGTTGAATGGAGTTTACTTGACTGGTTAATTGGAAGATTCGGTTACGTTGCGTTTACCGGTTCTCTTAGCACAGAACAGGTTGGAGCCACAGCAACTTCAGTTGATGAATTTGTTAATACATTTTTTACCCCTCCGCAACGTGGAGCCACACTTGGAGTTGGATTCAGATTTGGTGATTTTTCACTTGATGCTACTGTAAATGAAGATGTTCTCCGTCAAGGGTTCAATAACGTAGGAGGCGGTGGTGCATCGTTTGCTTATTTAACAGCAAGTTACGCGATGCCGTAATTTCCTTTGAAGGAAGGTATTCAAAAGAATACCTTCCTTTCTTTTAATTTCCTACCATTTTTTCCATATTTTTTCTTTACTCTTTTATCCATTTATTAGCAAATCAAATTATATATTTAGTGATATGATAGAATATATCGGAGCAATACATATTCACTCAACTTTTTCTGATGGTACTGGTCAAGTTCCCGAGATTGCCAAAGCTGCTGAAGAAATTGGATTGGACTTTATTATTCTTACTGATCATAATACACTTCGGGCGCTTGATGAAGGTTATGAAAAGTGGTTTGGAAATACTCTTTGTTTAGTTGGGTGTGAGATAAATGATAAAGAAAATAAAAACCATTACCTGGCATTTGGAATCGATGAAACTTATTCAACCCGGATGTCTGCAAAAAATTATGTAAAGAAAGTTAAAGAAGCAGGAGGCGTGGGCTTTCTTGCTCATCCACACGAGAAAAGAACTCACATAAAAGAACATCCCCCGTATCCTTGGGTCGAATGGGATACAAATGATTTTACCGGAATAGAGATATGGAATCATATGTCGGAATGGATGGAGAATCTCACCGAACAAAATAAATATCAGGCATTTCTTCATCCGTTAAGAACAATAGTTGCTCCTCCGCCTGAAACTCTCAAACTCTGGGATGAATTGAATGTAGAACGAACGGTAGTTGGTATTGGGGGAGTTGATGCTCATGCACATAAACAAAATCTATTTGGATTTTTTGAAGTTGAAATATTTCCTTACAAGGTTTTATTTAAATCAATCAGGACACATATTTTATTAGATAGTGAACTCGCCACGGAGAATAATAAGCAAAATATTTCCAGAAGCAAAAAAGCAATTTATAAATCTTTGGAGTTGGGCAATTGTTTTGTCGCAAATGATTATCACGCTGATTCAACAGGATTTAGATTCTATGCTCAGACTTCAAATAAAACATTCCAAATGGGAGAAAGTTTTCCATTTGGGAAGGACATAATTTTGAACGTAACAGTTCCAATTAAAAGTTCAGAAGTCCAGATTATCAGAAATGGAAAGTGTATCCATAAAGTGGAAAATAGTCAAATTCAATTTAATGTTAAACACCCTGGTGCCTACCGCGTACAGGTATATTTCTTCGGTAAAGCCTGGATATTCTCAAACCATATTAGAATTGGGATTTAAAACCTTGTAAAATCTTTATCTCTAATCCAATTTAATCACGGTTTTAACTCAAATTTTATTAAAACTATACTACTTTCCATGGGTGTGGAATTTTGAAATTAAACTAATTTCCGAACTTCCTTCTCTGAAATCAAAAGCTATTTTTTCATTCAAAGTGAATAGGAGAGAGCATTAAAAATTATTATTTTTGATACCTTATTTTCCGTAAATTTGCGCCCATAGTTCAATTGGATAGAACGCCGGATTCCGGTTCCGGAGGCTGGGGGTTCGATTCCTCCTGGGCGTACTCTCATACCGAAAATGGAGAAAGGTTAATTATTAAATAATACTATTTCAAAAGAATTTATTATTAGAAATCAGGATAAAGGGACATAACTAATGCTTAAGAAAAAGAAAAAATTCACAAGAAAAGAAATTAAAGAGGACAAACTCATTTCTATAGTCTATAAATCTCAATCTTTTTTTGAGGAATATAAAAATAAAATATACACCTATGGGTTGGTTTTAGTAATTGTAGCTGCTGCGGTTTACTTCTTTCTCAATCAAAAATCAGAGGAGAATGAATTAGCAGGTATAGAATTATCAAGGGTAATGAAACTTTATAATCAGGGTGCCTATCTTGAAGCAATCGAAGGAAGACAGGGAACAAATATAATAGGGTTAAAACAAATAGTTGACAAATACAGCGGAACGGAAAATGGAGAAACAGCAAAGATATTTCTGGCGAATTGTTATTCATTTCTTGGGAATAACGATGAAGCTCTCAAATACTTTGATGATTACAGCGGCAGTATCGATTATTTTAGTGCAGCATCATTAGCGGGTAAAGCTGGCTACTTTGCATCAAAAGGTGAATATGAAAAAGCCGCAGAACTTTATTTAAAGGCCTCGAAGGTTTCCAAAATTAATGCTGAAAATCCCAATTACATGCTCAATGCCGGTATTTACTTTTTAAATACAGGAGACAAAAAGCAAGCTAAAGTACTATTTACTGCTATTAAAAAAGAATATCCGAACACTTCCATTATCCGTGAAGTAGATAATTATATTACCCTGGCCGATTAATTTGAGTATAGTAATCTAGTAATTAGTAAGTGTAAAGATTTAATTCAATTAAGGGATGAATTGGTTTTCTTGACTTTGAAAAGCCTAATATCTATTTTTTCAATCATTTCAGTGTAAAAATTAAATTAAAATTTATGGCAGATACTTCAGATTTCAGAAACGGATTAATAATAAAATATAAAAGCGATCTCTACAGTATTATAGAGTTTCAGCATGTAAAACCTGGCAAAGGAGGTGCGTTCGTACGATCTACTCTAAAAAATCTGAAAAACGGAAAAGTGTTAGATAATACATTTCGGTCCGGTGAGAAAATTGAAATAGTACGTGTTGAAAGAAAAAAATACCAATATCTTTACCGCGAAAATGATTTTCTTGTTTGTATGGATAATGAAAATTATGAACAACTAAATGTTCCAAAAGAATATTTTGGTGAAGGAGTTAATTTCTTAAAAGAAAGTGAAGAAGTAGAAATTCTTTTTAATGGCAGTGAAATTATATCTGTGGAAATTCCTATCTTCATTGCATTAAAAGTAGTTGAAACCGAACCGGGCTTTAAAGGTGATACAGCCACAGGTGCTGTTAAACCAGCTAAACTTGAAACCGGTGTGATGATCAATGTGCCTTTATTTATTAATGTCGATGATCTGTTGAAGGTAGATACCAGGACAGGTGAATATGCCGAGAGATTAAAAAATTAATTCGAGGGAATGCAAATGGATTTAAACTTAATTAAAAAACTTGTCAGGATAGTTGATACCAGTGGTGTGACCGATCTTGAGATTGAGGAAAACGGTCTTAAAGTTAAAATTGCTAAGAAGATCAGGAATTCGCAAATCATCACTCAACCTCATATCTCTTCCCACGTTGCTATGGTTCCACAGCATTCAGCGACAGAAAAAGGTGAGGAACCCGTCACGCAGGCAGGTGAGTCAGCAGCTGTAATGCACGAAATCAGATCGCCTATTGTAGGGACATTTTATCGAGCTCCTGCACCGGATGCAGATTCTTATGTTCAGGTTGGTGATGTTGTTTCTGTCGGTACAGTGCTTTGCATTGTTGAAGCAATGAAATTAATGAACGAGATTGAATCCGATGTAAGCGGTAAAATAATAAAGATTTTGGTTGAAAGCGGCAAACCGGTTGAATACAATCAAACATTATTCTTAATTCAGCCAAGTTAGAACGGGTAAAAAATCTGAGAAAGATTTGTTCAATAAAATACTGATCGCCAATCGTGGCGAAATTGCTCTTCGCATTATCCGTTCGTGTAAGGAATTGGGAATCAAGACTGTGGCAATCCATTCGGAAGCCGATGCTGATTCATTGCACGTAACATTCGCAGATGAGGCAGTCTGCATCGGTCCTCCTCCAAGCAAAGATAGTTATCTGAAGATTCCTTCAATTATTTCTGCGGCACAAGTTACCGGGGCTGATGCTATTCATCCCGGTTATGGATTTCTTGCAGAGAATGCAAGCTTCTCTGAAATTTGTGCCGAATCAAATATTAAATTTATAGGTCCTTCTCCACAGATGATTCGTGCAATGGGTGATAAGGCATTTGCAAAAGAGACAATGAGGAAAAATGGTGTCCCTGTAATACCCGGTAGTGATGGTTTAATTGCGGACATAAATGAAGGAAAGAAAATTGCTGAGGGAATCGGATACCCTGTAATAATTAAAGCTTCTGCTGGTGGTGGCGGAAAAGGAATGCGGATCGTCTGGAATGATGAAGAATTTCAAAAAGCATTTCAGACTGCACAAACTGAAGCTGAAGCAAGTTTTGGAAATCCCGCTGTTTACCTGGAAAAGTTTATTGAAAATCCCCGGCACGTTGAAATTCAGGTCCTTGGAGATATGTTTGGAAATGTTTATCACTATGGTGAAAGAGATTGCTCTGTTCAAAGAAGACATCAAAAATTAATTGAAGAATCTCCTTCACCTGCTTTAGATGTTCAGTTAAGAACCAAGATGGGTGAAGTAGCAGTGCTCGGTGCCAAATCAGTTAATTATGAAGGTGCAGGCACTATTGAGTTTCTGCTTGATAAGAATAAAAATTTCTACTTCATGGAAATGAATACCCGAATCCAGGTTGAACATCCTGTAACTGAAATGGTTTATGATGTTGATCTTATCAGGCAGCAGATAATAGTTGCTGCAAAACAAAAAGTGGAAACAAAACCTCAAAAACCTAGCGGACATAGTATAGAATTTAGAATAAATGCTGAAGATCCTTCAAAAAATTTCAGACCTTCTCCCGGAAAGATAACTTCACTGCACTTTCCCGGTGGATTTGGAGTTCGGATTGATTCACACATATACCAGTCTTACTCTATTCCTCCATACTATGATTCCCTGATTGCGAAATTAATTGTCTGGGGTAAAAACCGGGAACATGCCATCAGCAGGGGAATAAGAGCCCTAGAGGAATTTACCGTCGAAGGAATAAAAACAACAATACCTTTTCACCTGGAGGTTCTTCAGGACAGCAGATTTTTAAGTGGTAATTTTGATACAAGCTTCCTTGATAAATTTGAATTCAAGGAATAATCATTAAATTAATATTCAGACAGAGGGAAAAATGAAAATACCTGATAATTTAAAATATACAACAGATCATGAATGGGTGAAAGTTGAAGGTCGTACTGGCATAATAGGAATTACAGATTTTGCACAGGGTGAACTTGGCGATGTAGTGTTTGTAGATTTAGATTCATCCTTAAAAGAAATAAAAAAAGGTCAATCATTCGGAACAATTGAAGCCGTTAAAACAGTAAGCGATATTTACGGACCTTTCAGCGGAAAGATTATCGAGATAAATTCCAAACTTGCAGAATCTCCGGAAGTTATTAATACCGATCCCTATAATGCAGGATGGATGATTAAAGCAGAAATTTCAAACCCTTCAGAACTTAATGAACTTCTTGACAGTAATGCTTACAAAAACATTATTGGTCATTAAAAATTTTTTAATCTGAAAATTTTTCAAGATTTAATACATTTATATACCTGTAATCACGGGTTTTATTTTTAAATCTATTTTTAAATATTTGTTCAATGAACATTGAAACAATTCTAATAATTGATTTCGGTTCTCAATACACACAGCTTATCACCAGAAGAGTAAGAGAAGCAAATGTTTACTCTGAGATTCATCCGCATTCCATTTCAGTTGAAACAATAAAACAGATGCAGCCAAAAGGCATTATACTTTCCGGCGGACCAATGAGTGTTTATGATGAAGATGCACCTGGTCTTTCACCCGGAATACTGGATCTCAAAATTCCAAAGCTTGGTATTTGTTACGGGCTTCAACTAATCTGCAAAGAAACCGGTGGAAAAGTTGAACCAGCCGTTGACAGGGAATATGGCAAATCTGTATTAAGGATAATTGATGATACCGACCTGCTTCGGGGTGTGAAAGAAGTTTCTGTAGTTTGGATGAGTCATGGCGATTATATAACCAGCCTTCCCCCTGGTTTCAAAGTTACCGGCGAATCAGACCATTCGCCGTTCTGTGCAGTCTCCAACAAATCAAAAAATATTTATGGTTTACAATTCCATCCGGAAGTCATGCATACCGAAGAAGGTGCCAAAATTATTAAGAATTATTTATTTGAAATTTGTAAATGTAGTAAGCAATGGAATTCAACGAATTTTATTGAAGAGAAAGTAGATCAATTAAAGAATACTATTGGGAATGCAAAAGCAATCTGCGCCTTGAGTGGTGGTGTTGATTCCACCGTGGCGGCTGTGCTTGTTAAAAAGGCAATTGGTGATAATCTTGTGTCGATCCATATCGATAACGGATTGATGCGCAAAAATGAAAGTGAAAAAATCGGCGAGTTATTTAATGAGAAGCTGAATTTAAATCATATTAGCGTTGACGCATCTGAAAAATTTCTGAAAAATTTAAAGGGGGTATCTGATCCGGAAAAGAAACGAAAAATTATTGGAAATACGTTCATCGAAGTCTTTGAAGAGCAGGCAAAAAAAATAAAAGGTGCTGAATATCTTGTTCAGGGAACACTCTATCCTGATGTTATCGAATCTGTTCAGGTAAAGGGTGCTTCCGCAACAATTAAAACTCATCATAATGTCGGTGGTCTTCCGGAAAAAATGAATCTTAAATTGATCGAACCCTTCAGAGAATTATTTAAAGATGAAGTTCGCAATGTCGGCAGGGAATTAAAAGTCCCGGATGAATTTATTAACAGGCATCCTTTCCCTGGTCCGGGACTTGCTGTCCGTGTTTTAGGTGAAGTCTCAAAAGAAAAGCTTGATATTTTACGGGAAGCTGACGATATTTTCATCAAATCAATCAAAGCAGAAGGTTTGTACAACAATATCTGGCAGGCGTTTACCGTTCTGCTTCCGGTAAGTTCAGTAGGAGTGATGGGTGATGCAAGAACCTACGAATACGTACTTGCACTCAGGGCTGTCACATCTGTAGATGGCATGACGGCTGACTGGTATACTTTCGGGCATGATTTTTTATCATCAGTCTCCGGCAAAATAATCAGTAAGGTTAGGGGTATAAACAGGGTAGTTTACGATGTTAGTTCAAAGCCGCCAGCAACAATAGAATGGGAATAATATCAAGTTGATGGATTATCGCATTCCACATAAGATGAAATCAGCAAAAGAATTTGAAGTTCAGGGAAAAGCGCTTCATTCAATTCAAATATATAAATCATTAATCGATGAATACCCGGATTATTATGATGCTTATTTACATCTTGCAGAGCTTTATGAACGACTCGGAAGTATTGATGCAGCTAAATCAGTTTTCGAAATTGTTCTGAATCTTCAGAACAGCGAAAATGATATTAAACTTTACTACGGACAATTTTTGATGAGAACTTCTGAGTGGAATAATGCAATTGATGTTTTCCGAAAAATATCCGCCGATGATGAACCAATCTGTTCTTACTTTGTCGGGTATTTATATTTACTTTTAAAAGATTATGAAGCTACAAAAGTGCATCTGCTTAATTTTATTATATCTGATGAAGGGCAGGAATTAATTTATGAAGCTTATTTCTATCTTGCCAAAGCTGAATTTGAATTGAACCAATATGATAATTCACTCAAATATCTCAAAAAAGCTGAAGTTCTTTTATCTGACTACTGGGAATTATATGTTCAATATGCTAAAACATACTATTCTCTTTCTATGCAAAATCACGCAATAAAATCTATTAAAAAAGCTATTAGTATAAATAGTAAAGAACCGCTTGTTTATTATTGGGCTGGTAAAATATTTTTCAGTAATTCCGAGATGAACAAGGCAATTGAGAATTATACTCATTTTTTAAAACTGAATGAAAAAATCACTTCTGATGAATTAATTAACAGGGCAAATAATTTGACACGACTTGGCAAATTAAAGGAAGCATTAGTAACTTTTCAAAAAGCGGAAATATTAAATTCAAATTTAATAAATGCCAGTGAAGCAATAACAAAATCCAAAATTATTCTCGATAAAAAAATTATCTGATGTTTATTTATAAGTACGTAATTGTTTTAACTTTTATATTATTTCCGGCTTGTATTCTTGCTCAAAACCTAAGTGAGCAGGATATCGATTCCGAGTTTAACACAGCAGTAGATTTTTATTCATCCGGTGATTTAGTACAGTCGTTGACAATCTTCAACAGGATCATTGACGAATTTGGCTATAATAACAAAACTACAGCCGCTGTCATCTTCAAAGCAAAAATATTTTTAGATGAAAAAAAATTCAGCGATGCGAAAAAAGTTTTAACTTCATTCATCGAAAGATATTCTAAAAGTCGTTACATCGATGAAGCAAGAATGATGTTGGTTAAAATTAATTTTGATGAAGCAAACTATTTTGCGGCAGTTAAAGAAATTGGATTCCTCGTAAATAATTCAAATTCTCCGGAAGATATTACTGAAGCAAAAGAGCTGGGTGGACGAATCTCATACAACTATATGAGCCCAATTCAGCTGCAAAGACTGGTTGATTCGTTTTCGGGGGTGAAAACCAAACCCTATTTTATGCTTCTCTTAGGTAAGTCTTATCTCAAATCTAATGATGAATTTAACGGAAAGAAGGTGCTTGAGGATTTAATGAACAGGTTTCCGGATTCAGAAGAGTTCAGTGAGGCTAAAGAAATTTATGATTCGCCTGTGGTGATTTCTAAATCTGATTCACCTGTAATTATCATTGGTGTGATGCTGCCGCTGCAAGCTGATGAATTAGGAAATTATACCTCATCCGCATCTGTTGAAATTTTGGAAGGAATAAAATTCGCAGTTTCGGAATTTAACAGTACTCATGATGAAAAAATCGGAATTGCCATAAGGGATACAAAATCAGATAACGAAACAATCACTGAAATTAAAAATGAATTTGAAGACAATTCTTCCGTCAAAGTTATACTTGGTCCGCTATTCAGTACTGAGGTTCGGGTAACATTGGAAGAATTTGAAGATTCCGGAATTCCTGTTGTGTCACCCACTGCCACTGATGATGACTTAACCGAAGCTAGTGAATATTTTTTTCAGGCAAATCCCTCTTTTTTCCAACGCGGAAAAACTATTGCGCAATACATTTATTTCGTTGAAAATAAAAGAAAAATTTCAATTCTTAACTCAATAGACGGTTACTCGCCATTGCTTGCATCAACATTCGAAGAAGAGTTTAGAAAGTTGGGCGGAGAAATTTTAAAACATGAAACATTTAAAAGTAAAAGTTTTGATTTGGTATCTCCCATTACAAGGATCGCAGGGGATTCACTTATTATTGAAGGAATATATATACCTCTTTCGGATAATCTGGATGCTCCGGGGATTTTATCAGAGCTGGTTAAAAATAATTTAAATGTATCGATATATGGAAACCAGGATTGGTTCAGCGCTAAAGGATTTGAAACTTCGCCTGAATTGAGCAATAAGCTTATTTTTGATTCTGATTACTTTATTGATTTTACCAGCGAAGACTATATAAATTTTAATTCGAGCTTTTCTGATATAACAGGTAAAGATGCAAATAGAAATGTTTTATATGGATATGACACTGCCCGGTATTTACTGACAGTAATGCGAAACATTGTACCGAGCAGATCATCTCTTATAAGTAAAATGAAATCGGGTGTTACAAGCATTGGTCTGCGAAATAATATTTCATTTGATGAATCCAGGGTGAATAAATATTTAAATATAGTAAGGTATAAAGACGGTGTTTTCGAGTTAGTAGAAAAATTTAAATCAGCTAACTAACCAATGAGGTGATGACATATCCAAAGTAAAGGATTTACCATTAGCTGACAGACCCCGTGAAAAACTTTTGTTAAGAGGTGCACACAATTTGTCAGATGCTGAATTGATTGCCATACTTTTAAGAACTGGTAAGAAAGGAAAATCCATCCTTACAATTACACAAGAGTTATTAAAGTCTGAAGGCAATCTTGCAGTGCTTGCTTCAAAATCTCTCACATCACTGATGGATATCGAAGGAGTTGGCAAAGATAAAGCAGCAACACTTCTCGCAGTATTTGAAATTAGCAGAAGGATTCAGCACCAATCAAAATGGTTTTCCGATAAAAAAATTTCTTCACCGGCTGAAGTAGCTGATATGTTTATACCTTTACTTCGGGATGATCAGAAAGAAAAGTTTATTGTTGTTTGCCTGAACTCTGCAAACAAAATAATAAAGTATGAGATCATATCAATCGGAAATCTGAATTCATCGGTGGTTCATCCAAGGGAGATTTTTAAAGTTGCAATTGAGAATGCATCAGCAAGTATAATTCTGATTCATAATCACCCGAGTGGAAATCCGGAACCGAGCAATGAAGATATTTCGATCACCAGAAAAATTGTCGAGGCCGGAAAAATAATGGATATTCCGGTATTCGATCATTTGATAATTGCCGGAGAAAAATTTACAAGTTTTGTAGAAAAAAGATTGATTTAGTTCTAATAATCAAATATTTAATTTGGATTTTTTTTAGTATTTAATTATATAAGAGTACTTTATTCGGATTTCTTTCTTATTTTAGCGTTGTGGTTTAACCTAAATTATTTTTAATCACGAATTCCATTAAGTGTTATTTTGCAATTCCAATCACATTAAAATTCGGAGGTAATATATGAGTACACTAAAATCATTTAGAGCCCCGGTCATTGCAGTTATGCTGTTTATCAGTGCTGCATTTTTAACCGGTTGCGGAGGTGTAAGCGATGCTCAGCTGGCTGAGTTAGATGCTCTGAGACAAGAGGTAAGTTCTCTTGAATCAGAAGCTAACCGGCTCAAAGATGAGCGTGCAAATCTTGAATCCCAAATTCAGGATAGAAATAGGAAGCTTGCCGAGTGCGCCAAGCAGAAGGAAGAAACAAAGGCTAATTTACAAAAATTGCCTAAGTAATAAATGAATTTAAACAATCTTAATGAATTTGGAGGTAATTATATGAAATTAGCAAAGTTCTTGTTAAGTATTTTTTTCGTTGTTATTCTTCTTTCGCTTGCCACATTTGCACAGGAAGAAGTGGAAATGACAACCGAAGAATGGGAAGCAGAAATGTCCCGTCTTCAAGGCAAACAGTCAACATTGACTTCTGAAGTAGCCACTCTAAACCAGGACATCGAAAATTTAAGATCAACTCTCTCTGGTCTTCAGGATCCGGAAGATTGTATTGATGAATTATATGCTTTAGTTGGTGCTACAAGGCAGGATGTTGATAACTTTAGAAATGCCGTCAACGAATTAGATGGCAAAATCAGAAGAAAAGAAGGTCCGAAAGCCGACAGGCAAGCAGATCTTGATGCACTAAAAAGAAATAAAATAAGTGCACTGCCTGAATTCTTCGATAAAGTTCACAACAGAATGCAAAAAGCGCTTGATGAGTGGATCGATCAGCCTGCAGTCATTTCTTATAAGGTAGTTAAAGGCGATCACCTGTGGGGTATTGCAGGTAAGCAAGCTCACTATGGAAACTCATTTGCATGGCCGATCATTTACAAAGCAAACCGTGATCAAATTAAAAATCCGGATTTGATTTATCCTGATCAGGTATTCAAAGTTCCACCACTAACTGAAGAAGAAAAAGCTAAATACGAAAAACTAAGAGCAAATTATAAGCCAGCACCAGTTCAATAAAAGTGCCGTTCGTGATAAATAGTGTTCATTTTTTAAAACCCTTATCAGGTTATGATGAGGGTTTTTTTAATTAATTTAAATCTATGACTGCAGTCGAAAAGAAAATAATTATTGATAACGTTGATATGCTTGGTTTACTGGGTATGAACGACTCAAACTTGAAAATTGTTGAGGACAAGTTCAATACTTCAATAACTGTCAGAGGCGATAATGTTATGCTGAAAGGCGTTGCCGAGGAAGTCGGAGTAATTGAGAAAATCCTGAAGGAAATGATTTATGTTTTGAATACAAGCGGACGGTTAAGTGTTAACGATGTTGAAACTATAATAAACTTAACAGCTGAAGGGAAAGAGATAGTTGATGAAGAGGATTTCAATTCTATCATTTTGTACACAAAAAAAGATGTAATTAAAGCAAGAACTCCGGGACAAGTAAATTATCTTTCACAGGCAAGAAAAAATGATATTTGTTTTGCGATTGGTCCAGCCGGTACAGGCAAAACTTACCTTGCAGTTGCAATTGCTGTAGCCGGTTTGAAAAAAGGGATAGTTCAGAAACTCATTTTAGCCCGTCCTGCAGTTGAAGCCGGTGAGAGTCTTGGATTTTTACCAGGTGACTTCAGAGAAAAAATTGATCCATACCTGAGACCATTATATGATGCTTTAGATGATATGATGCCTTCGGAAAAATTAAAGAATTATATCGAAAAACGAATGATAGAAATTGTTCCACTAGCATATATGCGCGGCAGAACACTGAATAATGCGTACGTGATTCTTGATGAAGCACAAAATGCAACGGATATTCAAATGAAAATGTTTCTCACCCGGCTTGGTGCCAACTCAAAAGCAATTATCACTGGTGATATAACACAAATTGATTTGCCATCGAGGCAACTGAGCGGACTTATACAGGCAAAGGGAATTTTATCCAGCGTTCAGGGGGTTGCATTTGTTTATTTTGATAAATCCGATGTTGTAAGACATAAGCTCGTCAAAGATATAATCGATGCATATGAAAAGTTCAATAACAAGCCAGGTTAATCGTTTAACAAACTTTTACTTTCTTCCCAGAATTTATCCATTTCTTCGAGATTAGATTCACTTAATTTTCTTCCCGATTTTGATATCATCTTTTCAACGTAGCTAAATCTTTTAATGAATTTTTTATTTGTTCTTCGTAAGGCATTCTCAGGATTTATTTCTAAAAACCTTGCGTAGTTCACCATAGCAAAAAGCACATCGCCAACTTCATCCTCTAATTGACTATAGAAATCTTCTCCTTCATTTTGACTTTGTTTTTTATCTTCAATCTGATGCATTTCATCTATTTCCTCAATAACTTTTTTCCAGACGTCTTCTTTCTTTTCCCAATCGAAACCTACCTTTGCAGCTTTTTCCTGCAAACGATGTGCGCGCTGTAAAGCCGGAAGTATTTCAGGAACTCCATCGAGTATTGATTCCCGTCCTTCCGATAATTTAATTTCTTCCCAGTTTTTCTTTACTTCATCTGCACCAGAAACTTTTGTGTTTCCAAAAACGTGTGGATGCCTGCGTATTAATTTTTCTTTTATTGATGTGATGACGTCATCGGTATTAAAATTTTGTGTTTCCCCGGCAATCACTGTATGAAATACGACGTGAAGCAACAAATCACCCAATTCTTTTTTCAAATCTTCATAATCTTTTTTATCAATTGCTTCAACCACTTCATAAGCTTCTTCAATCGTTGCTGCTTTAATAGAATCGTTAGTCTGTTCCCTATCCCAGGGGCACTCCTGTCTTAATTTTTTTACTATCTCGACGAATTCACTAAATTTGTTATCATTCATTAATACTTCCTGAAAATTAATATTAACTTAAAATACTGAATTAGATCACAAGCAAATTTAGTTAAAACAATAATCAGATAAATTACATTAAAAGGTTTCTTATGGTTGAAGAAAAATTAAAAGAACTCGGATTAGTAATTCCACAAACCCCTGCACCATTAGCTGCATACATACCTGCTGTTCAAACAGGGAAATTTGTTTTCACTTCGGGTCAAGTGCCCATTTTGGATGGCAAAATAAAATTTGCCGGTAAAGTTGGAAGAGATTTGAATGAACAAGAGGGTCAACAGGCAGCGGAGTTATGTGCACTTAATTGTTTGAGCGCAATTAAAAGTGCTGCAGGTGATTTAGACAATATTGAAAGAATAATTAAACTAATGGTTTTTGTAAACAGTGATGAAAATTTTACGGCGCAGCCGAAAGTGGCTAATGGCGCTTCCGAGTTGATGATAGAAATTTTTGGAGAAAAAGGAAAGCATGCAAGAAGTGCTGTTGGTGTTAATCAGCTTCCGATGAATGCGGCAGTCGAAATTGAGATGATTGTTCTGTTAAAATAATTTTATAAATCTATTCGTAATTCATATTTAACCAGTTGTTTATAATTTTTTCTCCTTCTTTAGTCAGTATAGATTCAGGATGGAATTGAACACCTTCAATCTTATATTTTTTATGTCTGATTGCCATAATTGTTTCGTCAGTCAGATTTGCCGATACTTCGAGCTCTTCCGGAATGGAACCGGGAACTATTGATAGAGAATGGTACCTCATCGCTTCAAAGTGCTGCGGAATATTTTGAAAGATAGTTTTGCCGTCATGATTTACTTTGGATGTTTTTCCATGAACCAATTCTTTCGAGCTTGTTACTTTTGATCCAAAAGCAACTCCGATTGCCTGTAGGCCAAGGCATACACCAAGTATGGGGATTTTTTTGCCAAAAGTTTTAATTATTTTACATGAAATTCCTGCATCCTCAGGTCGTCCGGGTCCAGGTGAAATCAGAATTTTAGCAGGAGTTAAAGCCCTGATTTGAGCGATACTTATTTCATCATTTCGTTTTATAACTAATTCGTTTTTCCTGCTGTCTAAGAGCTGAACAAGATTATAAGTAAACGAATCGTAGTTATCAATTACAAGGATTTTCATATTAGAATTTTTGAAATTCTATTGATTGTTTTTCTTCGCCGTGAAATTAAGCAATTCTTAAGAATTGCAAATGGATAATTCCGAGTAAGTTCCAATAACAATTTATGTTGATTTTGAGTGATGTTTTATCTATAATATCACAAAACTAATTATAAAAATTATGAAGAAGATTTTATTTCTGGCAGTATTCCTGACTATTACAGTTTCTGCTCAGTATAAAGATACAGGACTACAGCCAACCAGTGTAAAAGATGGAATTGTCACACCGTCATCCGGAAATTTATTTAGTTTTTTAAACTCCGATGATTTTATTATGCGTCATTCGTTTAGTATGAATTATTCTTCGTTTGCCGGAGAAGGTTTAGCAGTGGGTATGTACACGAACAGTATGTATTACCGGTTGATGGATAATCTTAATGTGCAGGTTGATGTGAGTGTAACGCATTCACCTTACAGCACGTTAGGTGAGGAATATCAAAAGAGTTTATCCGGGATATACCTGAGCAATGCGTCCGTGAATTATCGACCGTTTAAAGATTTTTCGGTGCATCTCCAGTATAGAAATATGCCTTATGGATATGGTTATTACCATCCGTTTTATGGATACTACAATCCATTTTTTATGAATCCATATTCAGAGCAGGATAATAGTTTAGCCCCGGTCACAGCAGAATGATTATGGTTCACAAAAAAAAATTACAAAGGCAGAACCGTCAATAAGTTTGTGAAACAGAAAAACCAATCTCAAAAATCTTCCGGAACTTTTAATAAAAATTCAGTTGCAGCAGGTATTTTTTTAAATATTGTTTTGATACTTCTCTCTGCGATCATTATTTTTTTAACTTATTCACTCATCCTGAATATCCAGACTGTCGCTGAACAGAATGATCCTGACTCCGGAAAGATTCAACCTTCAAAAATAATTCAGCTCGAAGTTTTAAATGGATGTGGTAAGGAAGGGATAGCTGATAAACTTACCAGTTATTTAAGGGAAAATGATTTTGATGTGGTTCGCACAGGAAATTACAGATCATTTGATGTTGATTATTCGCTGATTATCGATAGACTGGGGAACATGGCTAATGCAAAAAAAGTTGCTAAGGCATTAGGCGTAAGCGAAGATCATATAATTCAACAATTGAATGAAGAATATTTTCTGGATGTCACGTTTATCATCGGGAAAGATTATAACAATCTCAATCAAAAATAAGAAGGGTTATTAATTGAATTCCAAAAGCTTTGCTAAAAAAATAAGTGTGTTGATATTTACCAAGAAGGGTTATGATGTTG
>Ga0209640_10002317_pt1 | contig 16554 bp, 12 predicted proteins | sample RifCSP10_1_FD_184018 | JGI IMG/M metagenome (GOLD analysis project Ga0209640, IMG submission 184018) | Soil microbial communities from Rifle, Colorado - Rifle CSP2_sed 10_1 (SPAdes) (version 2) | ecosystem: Environmental > Terrestrial > Deep subsurface > Rock core/Sediment | place: Rifle... | reverse complement strand
GAGGTACCCCATCGCGTCGTGGTCGACGTGTCCCTCGATGATTCCGGTGTTCGGCCGGAAACCGATGAAAACGAACATGCCCGTGACCGCGAGGTCCGACGGCACACCCGTCTTCACGTTGCGCAGGGAGAGGTGGTGGACCAACCCCTGCTCATCGCCGTGCACCTGCTCGACCACCGTGTCGAGGATCGTCCCGAGACCGGCGGTAGCCGCCAGGGCGAGCGCGATCGCCACCGCTCCGCGCGGCGCCGCGAAGCCGAGCAAGGGCAGCAGCACGGCTCCCTTCACCGTCGCGAGCGCGGCGAGCCGGCCCGATTCGCCGGTCGACTTGAGCACGTCGCCGGCGCTCGATCCGAGCGACCGCAGCGCGCCGGCGAGCGCGAGCGCGGCGAGAATCGGCGCGGCGTCGCGCCAGGCCGGACCGAAGAGCGTGATCACGACGGGATGCGAGGCGATCGCCAAGCCCGCCGCGCCGGGGAGGGTGACGAGTGAAATCGCCCGCACGGCACGCAGGTAGGCCGGCGCCATCTCCTCGCCCGCGCCGTGGAGCCGCGCGAACGCGGGGAAGAGCGCGCGCGAGACCACCCAGATCCAGACCGTGATCGAGACTTCGATCACTTTCGCGGCCATTTGATAGAGGCCGAGCGCCGCCGTGCCCAGCTCGCGCCCGACGACCAGCTTGTCAGCGTGATGGACGACGGCGGCGAGCACGTTGACGACCACGATCCAGCGGCCGAAGACGAAGAGCTCGGCGAGCACGGAGCGCTGCGGCGCCAGGAACTTCGGCCGCCACGGCATCACACGCCAGAGCACCACCGCCCACACCGCCTGCCCAGCGAGCTGCGCCGCGACCAGCGCCCAGACGCCGTAGCCCGCGAAGGCGAGCGCAATCGCCGCCACCGACTTCGTCGCCGACATCGCCGCCTCGGGCAGGAAGCGGTCGCGGAAACGCAGCCGCTTCTGGCAGAGCGCGTCGTGGGTCGCGCCGGCGGCTCGGATCACGAAGGCGGGCGAGAGAGCGCGCAGCACCGGCGCCGCCTCCGGCGTACGCACGAGCGCGGCGATCGGTTCGGCGAGCAGCCAGAGCGTGCCGCACCAGAGCGCGCCGACCGCGAGATTGACCGTGAAGGCGGCCTGAGCGGCCTCGTTCTCGTCGCCGCGGGTCTGAATCAGGGCGCTCGAGAAGCCGAGGTCGCCCACCGTGTCGATGAAGAGAATGACCACCAGGCCGAGCGCCCAGAGGCCGAACTCGGCGGGCACGAGCAGCCGGGCCAGCACCGCGGTCGCGGCGAGCCAGAGCAGGCGCGAAGTCACCGTCGCGAGCATCCCCCACGCCACTCCGCGGGCGGCCTCGTGCGTCCAGCGCTCGCCGCTCACGTCCACGGCTCCTCGCCGCGCGCGAGCGCGATCAGCGCGCGCCGGCGCAACGGCCGTACCGGCCGCGGACAGAGGGCCCCGCCGTGCACGAGCCGAACGAGCGCCGAACGCTTGAGCGCCAGCTCGAGCGCCGCCGCCGGCCGCGCGCCGTAACCGGACAGGAACGCTCTCGCGGCGGCGGCGAAGCGCGTCCGGCCGCCCGGCCGCAGGAAGAACAACCGCAGCTCGACCAGGAAATCGGCGGCGTCTTCTTCGGCGAGACCGCTCGCGGCGCCTTCGAAATCGATGACCGAGACGCGCGGGCCGTCGACGAACAGGTTGCCCGGCCAGAAATCGCCGTGCGTGCGCACGAGGCGCGCCGGCTCGCGCGCGGCGAGCCGCGCCAGCTGGGCGGCACGCGACGCGATCCGCTCGGCGGCGTAGGTCGGAACGCCGCCGGCGAGCGACAGGCTGCTGCCGATCTCGTCGACGATCCGTTCGAGGCGCGCCGCGCGATCGCCCTGCCCCGAGAAACGAAGCTGGAATCCGGCCAACCACTCGCCGGCCCGGCGCAAATCGTCGAGCAGCGACCCCAGCGCGCCGCCGCGCAAGCGGCGAATGCGGACGTCGAGCGGCTCGCCGGCGAGCGCCTCCATGAGCAGCGTGCCGCGCTCGGCGTCGAGCGCGAGCGGCCGCGGCGCTCCGAGCGGCCCGCCCGGCAGGCGGTCGAGCTCGGCCAGCAGCGCGTACTCGCGCGCCGCGCGCGCCGGCGGCGGCGCGGATTCGCCGGCGCGGGCGCGATGCCGCTTCTCGATCAGCTCGCGACCGTTGCCGCCGCCCGGGATCAGGATCCGCCGCACCGCCGAGTCGGCGCGGCTCTGCTCGACTCGCAGGCTCGCGCGTCCGCTCAAGCCGGCCGCCGACAGCAGCTCCCGCCGATCGTGCGGCTCGAGCTCGACGTCGAGCCGCTCGAGCAGCGCCGCCACCGAGGCCGTGAGGTCGTACGCCTCGCGTACGCGCTCGCGGCCGGCGCGGCCGCGCCGTTCGGCTTCCGCCGGATCGCCCAGCGCCGCGGCGAGAGCGCCGGCGAGGGCGTGCGCATCGCCGGGCGGCACCAGCCAGCCGTGCCGGCCGTCCTCGACCAGCTCGGGAATCCCCGACAGACGGCTCGCCACCACCGGCCGGGCCGCGGCCATGGCCTCCATGAGCGCGACGGGGATCCCCTCCATCTGGCCGCTCCGCGCGACCACGCTCGGTTGCACGACCACGGCCGCGTGCCGGAGGAGCTCGGCGACCTCGTCCTCGGTGCGCGGCCCGAGCAGCCGGACCGCCTCCGTCAAGCCGTGCCCGTCGATCGCACGCCCGAGCTCGCCGCGCAACCGTCCGCGGCCGACGATCGCGGCCCGGAGGCGGACCCCTCGGCGCGCCAGCTCGGCGCAAGCTTCGACCAGGACGTCGAGACCCTTGTACTCCTCGAGCGAGGCGATCGTGAGCAGGAGCGGCGGCTCTCCGGCCTCCGCGAACGGCGCCGCCGCGTAGCGCGCGGGATCGACGCCCAGCCTCACCAGCTCGATCTTCCCCGCCGACTCCGGCGCCACTTCGATCAGGCGCTGGCGGGCGAGCGCCGAGATCACGCGCACGAAGCGCGCCGCCACGAGCTTCTCGCGCAGGAGGAGCTGGTGGACGAACAGGTCGTGGGCGTGCACGGTGAAGCTGAACTCGATGCCGGTGAGCTCGCGGATCGTCCACGCCGCGGTGGCCGGGAAGGTCGCGAAGTGCGCGTGGATGTGCTCGATGCCCTCGGCCCGCAAACGCTCTGCGAGCGCCGTCGCCTGCAAGAAGACGAGCAGCGTCTTGACCGCGAAAACGGGCCGACGCCAGCTGCCGGCCACTAGCCGCGCGACCATGCCCGCCCAGACGCGAGGTCGCCGGAGCAGCAGCCGGAGCTGCGCGCGCGCGACCGCCGGAGAAGCGAACGGAACGTGCAGCAGCCGCTCGAGCCACGGCCGGGCATCCGGGTGGATCACCTCTTGGCGCTCCCGGATGAGCGTCACCAGGCGCACCGCCTGCCCCTGCCGCTCCATCTCCGTGATCTCGCGCAGGATGAACGTCTCGCTGATCTTCGGGAAGCGCGAGACCACGACCGCCACCGGGCCGCGGAGCCACGGCTCGGGGCGCGGCTGGAGCACCGGCGCGATCACTCGGCTCCTCCCGCGTCGCCCTCGCCGCGCCGCTGCGAGAGCGCGAGCCCCGGCAGCGCGGCGACGAGACCGAACAGCAGCCACAGGTAGCGCTCGAAGCGCAGATGGAGAAAGAGGCTCGCGATCAGGTAGGCGACGAGGCCGATGCCGAGAGCGCGTGCGAGCGTGGCGGCGCCGCGACTGCCGCCGCGCTCGAACCTGCGCGCCGAACGTACGACGGTGGCGAGCGCCGCGGCGACGATCGCCGCCATCAGAGCGAGACCCACGACGCCGCTCTCGGCCGCGACCTCGAGCACGAAGCTGTGCGGGAAGTGCCTCTCGCCGGGGTCGTCGTAGTCCTGCGCAGGCGAGCCGACGAGGTCGCCGTAGGGGGCGAAGCGCGCCGAATAGTTGCCGGCGCCGACCCCGGCCCACGGATGATCCAGGAACATCCGCCACGCCGCGCGGGTCACCAAGCGGCGCTTGGCGAACGAGCTGTCGGGATGCAGCGATTCGCCTTCGGGATCGCCTACTACTTCGGAGAGGGTGCTCAACCGGCGGCCGAGATCCTCGGGCAGCCCGACGAAGACCACGGCCACCAGAAGCGCCGCCGCCAGGGCGCGGCGCAGGTCGATGCCGTGGCCGAGGAAAGAGAGGGCGAGCGCGACCGCCGCGGCGACCGCGGCGCCGCGCGAGTAGGTCAGCCCGATCGCCGCCAGCAGCACCAGCGTGGCGCCGAAGGCGAGCGCCGCCTCGCGCCGCCGACGCGCGGTCCAGCCGAGCGCGAGCGCCATCGGCACCAGCACCACCAGCGCTTGCGCGAAGAAGTTCGGATCGCCGAGCGGCCCCGCGACGCGCGCGTGGAAGACGTCGCCCCAGATCTGCGCGAGCTTGACGCGCGCCAGGCCGCCGAAGTCGAGGTCGTACCTCCCCGACCCGGCCTGCAGAATCGCCAGCGTCCCGAGCAGGCTCCCCGCGCCGACGGCGCTCCAGAGCGCGACCCGCAGCCGGGCGAGCGAGTCGAGGAGTACCGCCGCGACCAAGGCGACGAACGACGCCTTGATCGAGCTCGACGCGGCCGCGAGCGCGATCTCCGGCTCCGCGGCCCAGAACGAGGAGGCGGCGGCGAGCGCCGCATGCGCCGAGAGCAGCACGAGGAGCGGTCTCCTCAGCAGCCGCGCCAGCTCGCCGGGCGGGCGCGAGAGCAGCACCAGGACGGCGAACGGAACAGACAACAGGCGCAAGAGCGAGGGCAGGCCGTGGAAGCGGACCAGCACCTCGGAGAGGTGGAGCTCGACGAACAGCACCACCGCCACCAGCGCAAAGGCCGGGCGGACGACGAGCAGCACGCCGACGAGGGCCGCCGCCGCGGCGCCCAGCACGTCGGCCGGCGTCAGCTCCGGGCCGAGGACGAGCAGCTCGCCGTGCCGCACCACGACGACGCCCGCCGCCGCCGCGGCGGCGAGCACCGACACGGTCAGCGCCGGCGGCAGGCGTGGCGCGAGCGCCGTCGCATCGGCCCCGGTCGCCGCTCGGTGCTGCATCGCCTTCTACTCCGGCGCGGCGTGCGAACGCAGAGCGCTCCAAGCCGCGAGAGCGAGCGCGCCCACGAAGAGCCCGAGCAGCGCCGCGACCGCGGCCTCGCGGCCGATGTCGGGACGGATCGGCCGGCCCGGCGGCCGCGCCGGCTCGAGAACGCGCGCCGAGAACAGCGAATAGAGGCGGCGCAGGCGGTCGCGGGAGACCTCCGCGGCCGCGTTCGCCACCGCCGCCGTACGTGCGGCATCGGGGCCCTCGACCTCGATCGTGAGCACGCTCGCGTACGGTTGCACGGAGCAACTGATCGAGTAGAGGCTCATGGCATTCGGCGGCAACCCGAGCGCGGTGGCGACCCCCGCCCGCACCTCGGGAATCGACGGCACCTTGGCCATCGTCGCCAGGATCGACCGGCGCTCGAGCGTCTCGAGCGCGCGCAGCTCGCTGGGGACATCGCGGATGCGCGAGCTCGGCGCGACCACCAGCGTCGTCGCCGCGCGGTAGACGGGCTCGGTGTTTGCCGCCACCAGAGCGGCGGCTGCGGCCGCAATCACGGCCGCAGCCAACGGCACCCCCGCCCACCGCAACGCGGTTCGGGATCGAGAATCGGTCACCACGGGCAGCCTCCCTCCTCCAGTCAGCCCCTCCCCGCTGCCCACCGCGGCCGCGCCGGCCACGGCGTCCGAGCTCAAAACGCTCCGCGAGCCGAAACCACCGCCGGCAGCGTTCGCACGAGGATGCCGCCGTCGACGCGCAGGCTCCAGGTCTGCACGTATTCGAGATCGAGCCGGAGCCGGTCCTCGTCGGAGAGCAGGCTGCGGCCGCTCACCTGCCAGAGCCCGGTCATGCCCGGCCGCATCAGGAAGCGGCGGCGGCAGCGGCCGGCAGGCATGCGCTCGAGGTCGCGCTCGAGAACCGGCCGGGGGCCTACCAGGCTCATCTCGCCGCGCAGCACGTTGACGAGCTGAGGCAGCTCGTCGAGCGAGCTCCGGCGCAGGAAGCGGCCGATCGGAGTCACCCGCGGATCCTGGTCGATCTTGAAGAAGACCGAGCTCGCGCGCTGCTCGCCGAGCTGCTCTTCCAGGCTCTCGGCGCCGGCTCGCATCGTGCGCAGCTTGAGCATCCGGAACCGCTCCCCGTAGCGGCCGACCCGCGTCTGCCAGAAGAAGGACGGTCCGGAGCTGGTCCAGCGCACGACGAGCGCCAGCGCGAGCAGGAGCGGCGAGGCGAGCACGAGCAGCAGCGCGCCGAGGACGACGTCGATCGCGCGCTTGGCGGCGAGCGAAAGCCAGCGTTCGTCGGCCGGCGCCGCCGCCAGGGGGAGCAGGAGTTCGAGCTCAGCGGGTCTCGGGGCCATGTCGTCCGGTCCCCTCCTTTCGGGCCGGTTCCGTTGCAAGAATCGTGACCGGGCTGCCACCGCCCGGAAATGGATCGTCGAACAGCCGCGAGGTGAGAAAAGCGGTTACGCGGTAGAGACTTCGTCCTCAGCGCCGCGCCGTGGACCCGTCGGTCCGGAGGCGCGAGATACTCTTCGCGCCGTGTGCGGTCGCTACGTATTGACGGCTCCGGGGGAGGTCCTGGCCGAGCTCTTCGAGCTCGACGAGCGGCCGCACCTCGTGACGCGCTACAACATCGCTCCCACGCAGGAGGTGGCCATCGTGCGCGCACGGCCGGAGGGCGGACGCGAGCTGGCGACGGTGTCCTGGGGTCTGGTGCCGCATTGGGCCAAGGAGCGCGCGATCGGCAACCGGCTGATCAACGCCCGCGCCGAATCGCTCGCCGAGAAGCCGGCGTTCCGCGATTCGTTCAAGAAGCGGCGCTGCCTCGTCCTCGCCGACGCCTTCTACGAGTGGCAGAAGGTCGACGGCCGCAAGCAGCCGTGGCTTCTCCGCCTGCGCGGCGGCGGTCCGTTCGGCTTCGCCGGCCTCTGGTCGACCTGGCGCGACCGGCAGAGCGGCGAGGAGCTCGAATCGTGCACGATCGTCACCACGGCGCCGAACGAGCTCGCCGCCCCGATCCACGACCGCATGCCGGTGATCGTGGCGCAGGCACGGCACGCGGAGTGGCTCGCCCCGGCGACGGTCGAGTCGGCAGCGCTCGCCGGGCTGCTGGTGCCCTACCCCGCCGACGAGATGGAGGCGTTCCCGGTCTCGACCTGGGTCAATGCCCCCCAGCACGACGATCCGCGCTGCGTCGAGATGCTCCCGCAGGGCGCGGGCTGAGCGCGGATCAAGCGCTGGGCGGGTGGCCGAGCCGCTTCGAGACTTCGATCAGCTCGCCGAAGTTGTCGAGCGTGATCATCCCCTCGAGCCCGCGCTCGCCGACCACGACGATCGGCCGCTGAGGATTTCCCTGCAGCCGCGTGAGGACCTCGTCGAGCGGCGTCTCGGCGCCGACCTCGGTCACCTCGCGATCCATGACCTCGAGCACCGAGCGGTCGCGCCCGCCGCTCGAGAGCGCCGAGAGAAGCGCCGCGCGGGACAGCGTGCCGGCGACCCGTCCCCAGAGATCGACGACCGGGAAATCCTGCTGGTGGGTGGCGAGCAGCAGCTCGGCCGCGCGCTCGAGCGAGTCCTGCGGCGCCAGGGTCTCGAAGCGCGTCACCATCGCCTCGCGCGCGGTCAGTCCGCGCACGGCGGCGCGGCCGCGCTGGAAAGCCTCCTCCTGGCCGGCGCCGACGAAGACGAAGAAAGCGATGAGCAGCAGGAACGGCTGGCGCTGCAGAAGGGCGAAGACCGCGAACAGCACCGCGAGCCCCTGGCCGATCCGGGAGGCGATCGTGGTCGCGCGGGTCTGGCCCAGGAAGATCGACAGCGACGCGCGCAGGACACGTCCGCCGTCCATCGGAAACGCCGGGATCAGGTTGAAGAAGAGCAGCGAGAGGTTGACGGCCAGGAGCTGCCACGCGATGGGTGCGGCGGAGACCAGCTGGTTGTCGAAGCCGGGCCAGCGGGCGTTGGCCAGCCGGAGCCCGGTCCAGAGCAGCGCCGCGAGGACCAGGTTCACCGCCGGGCCCGCGAGCGCGATCAGGAGCTCCGCCTTGCCCGACGGGATCCGGTCGAGCCGCGCGATCCCGCCGATCGGGTAGAGGACGATCTCGGAGGTCTTGACGCCGTAGCGCCGGGCGACGGTGGCGTGCCCGAGCTCGTGGAGCACGACGCAGCCGAAGAGCAAGAGCAGGAAGGCGACGCCGGCCAGGAAGCTGCCGCCTTGCTGGGCGGAGACGTTGCCGAACCAGAGGAGGAGGATCAGGAACGTGACGTGGACGCGGATCGGTACGCCGAGCAGCGATCCGACCCGGATCGACCACGTCCATCCGCGCCGCGCCGGCTGTGCCTCCTGTCCGCTCTCGCTCAATCGGCCTCCGCTCCGCTCACCAGCCGCACTTGCGGCCGGCGTTCTGCTTCTCGAGCCACTCGGCGAGCGGCGCGAAGTAGTCGAGGATCGCCGTCGCGTCCATCTCGCGCTGCCCGGTCAGCGTCTCGAGCGCGTCCGGCCACGGCTCGCGCGCCCCCATCCGCATCATCGACTCGAGCCGCTGGCCCGCCTCCGCGGAGCCGTGGATCGACGCCCGATGGAGCGGCGGCTTCTGTCCGGCCGTCTCCGCCAGCGCGCGATGGAACTGGAACTGCAGGATGTCGGCCAGGAAGTAGCGCATGTACGGCGTGTTGCCGGGCACGTGGTACTTGGCGCCCGGATCGAAGAGCTCCTCGCCGCGCGGAGTGCTCGGCGCCACGCCCTGGTACTTCAGCTTCAGCTCCCACCACGCCCGGTTGTACTCGTCGGGCGAGATCTCCCCCGAAAAGACTCCCCAGCGCCACTTGTCGATGATCAGGCCGAACGGCAGGAAGGCGACCTTGTCGAGCGCCGTCCGCAGGAGCAGCGGGACATCGGCCTCGGCCGGCGGCTCCTGGTCGATGAGGCCGATCTTCTTGAGGTAGCTCGGCGTCACCGAGAGCGCGATGGTGTCCCCGAGCGCTTCGTGGAAGCCGTCGTTGGCGCTGTTGCGGAACAGCGGATCGTTCTGGTTGTGCAGGCGCTGGTAGAAGTTGTGACCCAGCTCGTGGTGGATGGTGTCGAAATCCTCTTCGTTGATCCGGATGCACATCTTGATGCGCAGGTCGGCGTCCTGGTCGACCGACCAGGCGCTGGCGTGACAGACGACGTCGCGGTCGCGCGGCTTGACGAACAGCGAGCGCTCCCAGAACGTCTCGGGCAGCGGCTCGAAGCCGAGCGAGGTGAAGAACGCCTCGCCGGTCTTCACCATGCGGATCGGATCGTACCCGGCGGCGACCAGGCGCTCGGTCAGGTCGTAACCCGTGGGGACCGAGTCCGCGGGCGCCACGAGGTCGTAAACGTTGCCCCACTGCTGCTGCCAGAGATTGCCGAGCAGATGGGCGGGGATCGGGCCGTCGGGCGGCACGACGCCGGCGCCGTACTTTTCGACCAGCCGCGCCCGCACGTAGCAGTGGAGCGAATCGTAGAGCGGCCGCACCTGCGACCAGAGCCGCTCGAGCTCGGCCGCGAACGCCTCCGGCTCCATGTCGTAGCCCGAGCGCCACAGCGCGCCGACGTCGGCGAAGCCGAGCTCGACGGCGCCCTCGTTGGCGAGCTCGACGAAGCGGCGATAGTCGTCGCGCATGCCGTGCGTCGAGATCCGGTGCCAGCCCTCCCAGACCTCGAGCAGCTTCTCCGGCTCCCGCGAGGTCGCCAGGATGTTGGAGATGGTCGAGATGTCGAGGCATTCGCCACCGCCCGGCGGGCAGTACTCGCCCTTGCCGTAGGTGCCCTCCATGCGCGCGGCGATCTGGGTCAGCTCGGCGGTCTTCGCGGGATCCGAAGGCGCCGGCAGCGTCAGGGCGAGCTTCAGCAGCTCGAGCTTGCGCGCCGTCTCGGCCGGCAGCTCGAGGCCGTCGAAGCGGGTCGCCGCCTTGGCCAGCTCCACGTTGGCGGCGATGGTCTCCTCGTTGGCCCGCGCCGAGAGCAGCTCGGTGTCGTCGGTGATGAAGTTCGCCTGCACCCAGGCCGCGCGATCGCGCTGGATCCAGAGGTCGAGCAGCCGCTTCTCGGCGTCGGCGAGAAACTGCTTCGCCTCCTCCGCCGTCGGCGCTGCATCCGCTGCCGCCAGCGGGCTCGCGAGAGCTCCCGCCAGGAGTCCGAGGGCACACGCGAGCGCCCGCCGTCGCAAACTCTTCATGGTCGCCTCCATCTTCGGGAACAAGCTCATGGAACGCCGGCTCGCACTCAACTCCGCGCCAGGAATCGCTCGATCCGGTCGAGCCCTTCGGCCAAGTCGGCGCGCGAGCAGGCGAAGGAGATCCGCACGTGGCGATCCGAGCCGAACGCCTCGCCCGCGACGATCGCCACCGCCTCCTGCTCGAGCAGCCGCTCGGCGAGCTCGGTCGGGGTCGCGCCGGCTCCGTTTCCGCCCAGCCGCGCCGAGATCTCCGGAAAGGCGTAGAAGGCGCCGCGCGGCGCCGCGCAGCGGATGCCCGGGATCGCGTTCAGGCGATCGATCAGGTATCTCCGCCGCCAGGCATACTCGCAGATCATCGCCCGCACTTCGGTCTCGGCGCCGTCGAGCGCCGCCAGAGCGCCCTTCATGGCGAACGAGGTGGCGTTCGAGGTGGAGTGGCTCTGGATCCGCGCCGCCGCGTCGACCAGCTCGCGCGGTCCGAGCAGGTATCCGATCCGCCAGCCGGTCATGGCGTAGGTCTTCGAGAAGGAGCCGACGAGGGCGACGGTGTCCGGGAACTCGGCGGCCAGCTCGGCCACGCTGCCGGGGGCGAATCCGTCGTAGACGAAGCGCTCGTAGGTCTCGTCCGAGAGCACCACGATGCCGCGCCGCGCGCACTCCTCGACGATCGCCCGCCGCTCCTCGGGCCGGATGACCCCGCCGGTCGGATTGCACGGCGAGTTGAGGAGCACCGCGCGCGTACGGTCGGTGAGCGCGGCGAGGATCGGCTCGGCGCGGATGGCGAAGGCGTCGGCGCCGTCGGTCGGCACTTCGACCGGCACGCCGCCCGCGAAACGGATCTGCTCGACGAAGCTGACCCAGGCCGGCGTGTGGAGCACGACCTCGGAGCCGTCGTCGACCAGAGCGAGCGTCGACTCGAAGAGCCCGCCCTTGCCGCCCACCGTGACGAGGGTCTCGGCCGCGGTCCAGGGGGATCCGAAGTCGCGCCGGTACCGCTCGGCGAGCGCGCGGCGCAGCTCGGGGATGCCGTTGTTCGCGGTGTACTTGGTGAAGCCATCGGCCAGCGCCTGCCGTGCCGCCTCGACCGCCACGCGGGGCGACGCGAAGTCGGGCTCGCCGGCGCCGAAGTCGACGACTTGCACGCCTTGGGCGCGCAGCTCGAGCGCGCGGCGGGCGACGCGCAGGGTCGCCGATTCGCGAATCCGTGCCACCCGGCGCGAGAGCTGCATCGCCGGGATGCTATCATCGCGACCGCTCTCGAACCGCCCGCTCGAGATGGACTCAAAGTCATGACAGCTCGACACTTCGCGACGCTCGCCCTGGCTCTCGCGAGCGCCTTCGCGACGCCCTCTCGCGGCGCCGAATCCGCCTGGTCGAACGACGTCGGCGTCTCCTTCGCCGCCGCGCGGGCGAGCGGCCGACCGATCCTCGTCGATCTCTACGCCGAATGGTGCGGCTGGTGCAAGACGCTCGAAGCGCGGGTCTTCTCGACTCCCGAATTCGCCGCCTACGCGCGCGATTTCGAGCTGTTGCGCGTCGATGTCGAGGACGGCGGCGACGGCTCCGAGCTCGCCGGGCGCTACGGCTCGAATTCGCTGCCGACCCTGCTGGTGCTCGAGCCGACCGGAGCGCTGGTCGGCGCCGTCGTCGGCTACCACGAAGCGCCGGCCTTCCTCGCTCAGATCCGCAACACCTTCGCGAGCCACCAGCGGTTCCTGGCGGGCTACGCGAGCGCGCTCTCCGCGACCGATCCCGATGCCGTCCGCGCCGCCGCCGGCGAGCTTCACCGGCGCGCCGACGGCGGACGGGCGGAGGCGCTCTACGCCCGGCTGATCGAGCTCGTCTCGCCGACGGGCGACGAGCTCGCCTGGCTGCGCTTCTACCGCGCCGACGCGCTCCGGCTGGCACGGCGCTTCGACGACGCGCGGCGAGAAGCGGAAGTGGCCGCTCGCGCCGGCGCCGGCACGCGCGACCTCTTCCTCGCCGAGCGCCTCGAGCTCTTGCCGTTCTGGATCGCGCGCGACGCGGAGCGTTGCGGCGACGCGCTCGAGGTCCTGGCGAGCTTCCAGGAGCGGCACCCCCGGAGCGCCTTCCTGCCCGGCGCGCGCAGCGCGCTCGAGCGGCTGCGCGGCGGCGGAGCGAGCTGCTCGTGAGGCACGCGCCGGCCGGCGCGGTGGCGGCGGTCGTTCTCTTCGCCGCCGCCGCCGGCGCCCAGATCGCGCGCCCCCAGAAGGCGCGGCTCGCGCTCGAGCCGATCGGAGTCGACGCGGGCGAAGCGCGCCTCGAGGCCGTGGTCACGATCGACCCGGGCTGGCATGTGCAGGCGCACGTGCCGACCTTCGATTACCTGATCCCCACCGTCCTCCGCCTCGAGCTGCCGCCCGGCGCGGGCGAGGCCGCGATCGACTACCCGCAACCGATCCGGTACAAGTTCGGTTTCGCCGAGGAGGAGCTCGACGTCTACGAGGGAACGCTGCGCTTCCCGGTGCGCTTCCGGCTGCCGCCCGGCGCCGCCGGCGCACTCCCGGTCACGGCGACGCTCCGCTATCAGGCCTGCGACGACAAGTCTTGCCTGCCGCCGGTCGAGACGGCGGCCGCGATCGAGCTGATGGTCGAGCAGGGCCGGATGATCGCTTCGACTTCCATCGCTGCGAGAGCTGGAGGCGAGCTCTCGGCGAAGACCGAGGCCGGCGCGGGGGTGCCATCGCCCGAAAGCGGGGCAGCATCCCTGCCGGCCGCGAGATCGCTCGTGACGATCCTCCTCCTCGCGCTCGTCGGCGGTCTGATCCTGAACGGCATGCCGTGCGTGCTGCCGATCCTCTCGCTCAAGGTGTTCGGGCTGGTGAAGGCCTCGGCCGCCTCGCGCGGCGCGGTGCGCGCGGGAGCGCTGGCCACCTCGGCGGGGATCCTCTTCTCGTTCTGGGCGCTGGCCGGCGCGGCGATCGCGGCGCGCTCCGCCGGCGCCGCCATCGGCTGGGGCGTCCAGTTCCAGCAGCCGGGCTTCGTCGCCTTCCTCACCGTCGTGGTGCTCTTCTTTTCGCTCAACCTCTGGGGGCTGTTCGAGATCCCGCTGCCGGCGCGCCTCGCGCGCTGGGCCGACGCGGGCGCCGGCGGTACGGGGCTCGGCGGCCACTTCGCCTCCGGGCTCTTCGCCACCCTGATGGCGACGCCGTGTTCCGCCCCGTTCCTCGGCACGGCGCTCTCGTTCGCGCTCGGCCAGTCGGCCGGAACGATCCTCGCCACGCTGACCGCCGTGGGCGTCGGGCTCGCGTTGCCGTATCTCGCGCTCGCCGTCGCGCCCGGCGCGGTGCGCTTCCTGCCGCGACCCGGCGCCTGGATGGACACGCTGCGGGGCGCCATGGGCTTCCTGCTCGCCGGCGCCCTGGTCTGGCTTCTCTACGTGCTGGCGGCGCAGGTGGCGCCGGAGGAGATCGCCTTTTTCGAGCTCGCGCTCCTCGCCGTCGGCCTCGCGCTCTGGTTCGCCCACCGCGCCGCGGCGGGCAGCGGCGGCCGGCGCGCCGGGTGGACGCTGGCGGCGCTACTGGCGATCGGATCGATCGTCCTCGTCGCGCGCGCTCCCGCAGCCGGAGTGCGCGTCGGTTCCGGCGCCGCGAGCGATGGGATCGCCTGGCAGCCGTTCGACCGTGCCCGCGCCGAGAGTCTCGCGCGGTCGGGGCGGCTCGTCTTTCTCGACATCACCGCCGACTGGTGCGTGACCTGCAAGGTCAACGAGCGGATCATCCTGAACGCGCCGGAAGTGATCGAGTCGTTCCGCCGCTTCGACGTGGTGGCCATGAAGGGCGACTGGACGAACCGCGACGATGGGATCGCGCGCTTCCTCGCCGAGCACGGGCGCTACGGCATTCCGTTCTACATGCTCTGGCGTCCCGGGCGGGCGCCGCACGTCTTCGGCGAGCTCATCTCCAAGCAGGGCGTTCTCGACGTTGTCGCCGACTCGGCACCGCTCTGAATCCTGCGCAGGAATTGGTGACAGGTGCAATTCGGGACAGGTGCAATTCCCGGCTCCTTCGAATTGCACCTGTCACCAATCCCCGGCGCGCGCTCAGGCCTCGCCGGCCGTGCGCATCGGAATCAGCGCCCACATGATCACGTAGACGATGATCCCCGGAAACGCCGCCGAGAAGATCGAGATGAAGACGAACAGCACCCGGAGCAGAGCCGGGTCGCGGTCGAAGTACTCGGAGAGACCGCCGATCACGCCGGCGATCATCTTCCGGTCGGGCGAGCGGCGCAGCCGTCGTTCGGACATCTCGTAGCCTCCCGTCGATCCATACGCACCCCGGCCGGGCGTGTTTCGGCGCTCAGCCGGCGAGCGCGGCCGGCCGGAGCTCGGCGTCGAGCTCCCGCCCGGCGCGGACCACGATGCCGGGTAGGGCGTCGACGTCGCGCTCGGAGGTGCGGAAATTGACGATGCAGGCGCGCAGCAGGTAGCGCCCGCCGACTACCGCGTTCGACACGAACGCCTCGCCGCCCGCCATCAGCCGCCCCATGAGCTCCTCGTTGAGCCGGTCGAGGTAGGCGGCGACGGCGCCCTCGCCCGTGCGCGAGGCGAGATCCCGCGGCACGAAGCGGAAGGTCGCGATCGAGAGGTCGCGGGTCGCCGCCTCGAGCTCGGGATGCTCGGCGCAGCGCTCAAACAGCCGCCGCGCGAGCGCGATGTCGTCGCGCAGCATCGCGACGTAGCCCCGCCGCCCGACTTGGCGCAGCGCCAGCCAGACCTTGAGCGCACGGAAGCCGCGCGAGTTCTGCGGCCCATACTCGTGGAAGAAGATCGGCGCGTCCGCTTCCGCTTCGGTGTCGGGGTAGTAGGGCGGATGGTAGACGAACGCGTTGCGCAGGAGCTTCCGGTCCCGCACCAGCGCGCAGCCCGCCTCGAGCGGGGCGTAGAGCCACTTGTGGGGATCGACCGCCACCGAGTCGGCGAGCGCCAGCGCCTTCAGGTCGGGATCGGCCTCGGGCAACATCGCCGCCGGAGCGCCGTAGGCGCCGTCGACGTGGAGCCAGAGGCCCTCCTCGCGGCAGAGCGCGGCGATCTCGCGCAACGGATCGACCGCTCCGGTCGAGACCGACCCCGCCGTTCCGACCACCAGCATCGGCAGCGCGCCCGCCGCGCGATCTTCCTCGATCGCGGCCTGCAGGGCGTCGAAACGCATGCGCTGCCGTGAGTCGGTCTCGATCCAGCGGATCGCGTCGGTACCGAAGCCGGAGAGATCGGCCGCCTTCTGCACCCAGGTGTGGGTCTCCTTCGAGGCGTAGAAGCGGGCGGGCGGCCCGCCGGAGTTGCCCCGCCGGCGCAGGTCCCAGTCGGCGCGCGCGCGGCGCGCCGCCCAGAAGCCGACGAAGTTGGCGACGTTGCCGCCCGAGACGAGCAGCCCGCCGCAGTCGTCGGGATAGCCGAGAAGCTGCGCGATCCACCGTACCGTCTGCGCCTCGATCTCGGTGGCGAGCGGCGAGAGCGGGAAACCGCCCACGTTGGGGTTGACCGAGGAGGCGAGGAGATCGCCGAGCGCGCCGATCGGCGCCGCCGACGAGGTGATGAAGCCGAAGAAGCGCGGATGACCGTTGAAGAGCGAGTGGTCGAACATCATCCGGGCGGCTTCCTCGACCAGCTCCCCGGCCGGCGCGCCGACCTCCGGGACGTCGCCCTGCCCAAGAACCGCACGGATCTCCGCCGGGGACTCGCCCGGAGTGACGGGGCCGTTGGGCATCCGGTCGAGCCAGTCCGCGACCTGATCGACCAGCCGATGCCCGATGCGCCGGAACTCCTCGGCTTCGATTTCGATCGGCGCTTGCCGCCTTGCCTTCGTCGCTGCCTCGCCCATGCTTCGCTCTCCCGCGCTGCCGCGCGGACTCTACCGGCTTCCCGGCGACGGCCAGCGCCGCGGTCTCATCCCGACGGTAGTGAGCTTCACCTCGCGCGCTGCGGCCCGGAGCAGCTGCGGGCGGGCTTTGTTCGGACCGGCGCTGCGGCCCGGAGCGGCCGCGTGCGGGGATTGCTCGCACCGGCGTCGTGGCCCGGAGCGGCCGCGTGCGGGGATCGACTCTCGGAGGCAGCCGAGGTCCCCCACCATGGATCCGATTCCGATTGTGTGGGGACCCCCCGTCGTTCTGCCTCCGAGAGCCAATCCCCGCCCGCGTCCACTCCGGGTACCGGCGTCGGCACGTCAGTCTTGGTCGCCTCGCCAACTCCTGGGCGCAGCGGGCGGAGCCGTGCGAGGGAACTGGTGGGGGCCCCACGTGTGGGGACAGCCGGTTCCCTCGCGC
>Ga0209640_10002315_pt1 | contig 16560 bp, 19 predicted proteins | sample RifCSP10_1_FD_184018 | JGI IMG/M metagenome (GOLD analysis project Ga0209640, IMG submission 184018) | Soil microbial communities from Rifle, Colorado - Rifle CSP2_sed 10_1 (SPAdes) (version 2) | ecosystem: Environmental > Terrestrial > Deep subsurface > Rock core/Sediment | place: Rifle... | reverse complement strand
CCGGCCCTGTGGACCTTCACGCTCGTCGACGGCGTTGAGCCGACCAACAACCACGCCGAGCGCGGCCTCCGCGGCGCCGTCATCTACCGCAAGCTCTCCGCCGTCCTCACCGCCAGCATCCGCGGCGACCCAATCCCCGCGCTCGCCTGACCTTGCCAGGGGCCTGAACGCTTACGGTTTTACTTCTTGAGATGACCGATCGCGAAGCAGTTTTTCTCCCCGGTTTCAACCTTCTGCATGCATCTCGAAGGTCAGGCATCTCGAAGGTCAGGCAGACACATCCTTCGTGCGAGCTAGCGTGGCGAGCGCCCAACACGCCAACCTATGCCTTGGTTGCCCCGCTGGGCTCCATGAATGCTCCATCTTGCCCAGGTCTTTGCCGCGGCGCGGAGAGGCGACCGGGAGTCGAAGAAGCCGTCACTTTCACGCATTCGACTCACTCTGTGGCCAACTGAATTTCGACACTTAGGGTGAGGCGCGAGGCGGGCGGCGCCCGGCCACGAAGAGCCGGGCACCGTCGTCGACACGACCTTGGCGTCTCAGGGCGTGCAGCCAGCCGCCTCTGACGCGAGGACCAGCTCGATCATGTTCTCCAACCCCTGGCCGTGTCCGGAGTTCAGCATTCCTGCGAACCCGACCGCCGAGTTGGTGACGTGAAGCATGTTGCACGCTCCTGGGCTGCTGGGCGTCGCGGTTGCCGGGGCGGCCGAGAAGCCCGCCGCCCCCGCGAGCATCAAGACCAGCGACGTCGTCGTGATCAGCTTCTTGCTCATGTGATCTCTCCTCCTGTCGGTTGCTTGGGGGCTTGAGCTATGAGCTGCATTCCGCGGGTGCACTCGCGGGAATGACGTGTGTTGCCGTCCCGGGCGGGAGCACGTAGACGACGTAGAAGTCGACGCCGTCGGTGCCGGCGACCGCGCGGTGGACGTGACCGAAGCCGCGATCGACAAATCCTTCGCCTGCTGCGTACGTGATGCGGTTGCACGTCTTCGCTTCGGCGTCCTCGTAGGTGAGCGTGCCCTTCACGACTGTCACGAGCGCCGGGCCCGGGTGGGTGTGCCAGCCTGTGGGCGCGTTCGCCGCGAGGCGCACGTGCTGGACGAAGACGTCTGCTCCGTCCGGGTTGACCGCTCTTGCGAGCGCCGACACGGGCACGTCGTCGATCCGATTGTGCGCGGCGAGGAATCCGGTCGGGACAATGGCGGGATCGACCTGGGTCACGTGGCTTGCCAGCGCCGCGCCCGCCCCGAGCAGGAAGGTGGCCGTCGCGAGCGCGCAAATCTTTCTCGAATGCATTGCTTTCACTCCTCTCGTTCGCCGGTTGGGATGGCGGCGGGCGAAACCGCCATGTGCGCGACTGGTTGGAGCATCCGTAGGCCCTTGCGCGCGCCTGCGACGGCGGTGGCCGCCGGATGCGCGTCGCGCGGGTCGAACGCCCAACCTTCCAGCACGAGACCCGCGAGCGACGAGTCGCGGAGCAGCGCGATGCTCGTGACGCCCAGCCGGGAAAGCTTGTCCAGGGCTGCCGGCTGGAGGCTCGGCTCCTCGTCCGAGACGGGAAAGAGCACCACCACCATCGCCACGGTCCGCTCCTCTCGTGTGCGGGTCAGTGGCGAGAAGGCTAGGTCGGGCGCGCGCTCCCGATCATCGGTGAGCTCCCTCGACTTCGAGGTCCGCCACCCGGGCGGCGAGTTCCGTGCGGTTGCGCGCGCCGACCTTCCTCAGCACGTTCGAGACGTGCCGCTCGACCGTTTTGCGCGACAGAAAGAGTTGCTGCGCGATCTCGGGGTTGCTCGCTCCGGCCGCGATCAAGCGCACGATCTCCTGCTCGCGCTCGGTCAGCCCCTTCGCTGCGGCGCCGCGGTGCCACGTCCTGACCCCGAGTTGGCGGAGTGCTTGTTCCGCCAGCTCGAGCACTGTCCCGGCGCCTCGATCGGACGCGCTGGCCGCAACGCCTCGGAGCTCGGCGACGGCGCGGTCGTCGCCCGCCGCCGCGAGCTCCCGCCCGAGGTCGAGCCGGATCCAGAGCGCGGCGAGGTCGAAGGCGGAGTCTTCAGCGGCGGCGAGTGCCGCCTCCAGGGCTCCGACGCGGGCCTGCGGGTCGACGCTGGCGAGCGCGCCCGCATGCAGACGGAGAATGTCGTCGAGCACCTCGCGCACGCCGAGAGCGTCCCAGTGGGCAAGCGCCCTACGCGCCTCCTCTTCCTCGCCGGTGCGCGCGAGTGCCTCGGCGGCGAAGAGCAATAGCTCGGCGGCGCAGCGTTTGCAGCGAACCGCGTCGGCGCACGCCTGCCCGTTGGAGATCTCCTCGAGCACGCTCGCCGCGGCCGTCGGCCCGTCCAAGCGCGCGTACCAAAGGGCGCGGTCACCGTGGAGCATGATCCGCTGGTGCTCGTTCGGCTCGTCGGTCGTCTCCAGACGCCGCAAGGCATCGCGCGGTCGACCCCGCTCCAGCGCGATCGCGCGCTCCTGCCGGCGAATGCGGTGACGCGCCCGCGGCACGTCGCCCGCCCGCGCCGCGACTTCAGCTGCCTTACGAACGACCAGCTCCGCCTCGATCAGGTCGCCGCTGATCGCAAGCGTCCGAGCCAGCCAGTAGCCGGCGTCCACGACCGAGCGCGGAAGAACGTGCTTCTGGGCGTCGATCCAGACGCGACGACCGCGCACGATTGCCTCGCGGACGCGCCCGTTCTGGCGCAGCGCGAGGCAGAGCGCCAGTGACCCCGCCAGATACGACTCGAGGTCGACGTGGCGAGCGGCAGCCTCGCGTGCCTCAGCGGCGCGAAGCACTGCCTCCGGGTCGCCCTCCATGACAGCCGCCTCATAGTCGAGCCGAAGCGCGTCGATGTACGCGCGACGCGTGCGCGCGTCCAACACCTCCACGCCTCCGGATCGGTCGGCGAGATGGGTCGCCGCGGTAACGGCCTCGCGTGCGAGCGCGCGTCCCTCCACCGTGCGCTGCTCGAGCCAGAGCAGGATCGCGGACTCATGCGTGTCCTGCTCGAGCGCAAGCACGTCGTCCGTCGTCTCGATCCATCGACTGCGCTCGAGAAATTCCCGCGCTTCCATCGTCTGCGCAAGCCCGTACGCCGCTCGCGAGGCCGCCAGCAGGGCCCAAGCTCGCCGCGTTGGCTGCTCGGCGCGCTCGGCGACGAGCGACCAGCGCTCGAGCGCCTCTTCGTGCTCGGCGAGCTCGCTTGCGAGCGAGGCGATCCCCTCCTGCAAGGCGAGCACTTCGGCGTCAAGGGGATCGGCTTCGTCTGCGATCGCGGCGAGGAGGCGGACACCGTCCGTTCCGAGCAGCGTACGCTGCGACGAACGCACGAGCCGGTTCGCGAGGTCCAAGGACGGCACGCCGGCCGCATGCCTGTGAGCGACGGCTTCGCGGAGACGCCGGATGTCGCTACCGCCAGTCCGAGCGAGCCAGTCGCCAAGGAGCCGATGGATCTCGCGACGTCGATCGTCCGGAATCTCACGGCCGGCCGCGGCTCGAATCAGATCGTGCGCCGGCCGGAGCATACCCGCCGACTCGACGACGATCCCGCGTGCGACGAGCTCGCGCGCCGCCTGCTCGACCTGCTCCGCCTCCCAATCGCTGAGAGCGGCCGCATCGGCGAGCGCCACCGGTCGCGCGGCGATCGCGAGGAGCGCGAGCAACGCGACGGCCTCGGTGCTCGCACCGCGGAGACGGGCGGTGATCAAGCGACCCGCGTCGATCTCGGCGCCACCACTTCGGACCAGGGCCTCGAGCCAGAAGGGCGACCCGCCAGACTTCTCGACCAACTCACGTGCCGCGTCGTCGCCAGCCGTCGGCGCGAGCGCTTTCGCGAGCTTGAGCGCCTCCGCGTCGGCCAAGGGCCCTAGCTCCACCTGCCGCAGGCGCTCCCCCGGCAGCACCTGCGCAAGCGATGCTAGAAACGACGCCTCGTTGGGGGAGGGACGTGCAACTGCGATCAGCGCAAGCGGCTGCTGATTCGCCTCGGCCGCACGCACCAGGTAGTGACAAAGCGCGAGCGACAGCTCGTCCACCCACTGCAGGTCGTCGACGAGCACGAGCGCCACACCGACCGCCCGAAGCGCACGGTGCGCGGCCTCGAACACGCGGAGCGGTTCCAGGGGCGAGCCTTCCTTCCCATCGGTGCCGTACGCGAGCGCCGCGAGCCGGGCGCCATGCGGCGTGGCGTCAGCGAGTGCCCGCAGCAACTCGGAGGCCGACGCGAGCGGCACGTCGCACTCCGGCTCGTACCCGACGACGCCGAACTGCTTCGGTAGCCGCGCCCGCGCGCCCACCTCGCTCAGGAGGCGGCTCTTGCCGCTGCCGGGATCGCCGACGACGACAGCAGCCGCGACGCGACCGCCTGCGGCCGCAGCGGCGATCTCGCCGAGCGCAGCGAGCTCGTTTACCCGGCCGACAAACACGCTCATGTGCCAAAGCGTACGACGAACACAACGACGCGATCATCTCGCGGCACCGGCGTGCAACTCTCGGGCCGAGAGGTGGGCGAACGCGAAGGTGGAGCCTGGAGCTCCATGCCCTTGAGGGGGCTTCCGGCTCCGACGACATCAGAACGAGTCAGCGCAGGGGGCGCAACCCAGCCAGAGTGACTGTGACGAGCCGGTGGACCGCGGCCTTGGACGGCAGGCTGCTGGCCGCCGCCAGGGCGTGGAGGCAGTAGCTCGCGAGTTCGTCGGGCGCGACATCATCCCGGAGGTCGCCGGTCTCGGCGCCCTCGGTCAGCAGATCTCGGAGGAAGTCGCGGAGCTGCTGTTGTGCTCGGGCGACGTGCTCACCTCGATGCAGGAGTGCCGCAAGCTCGGTGCCGTGGTGCTCGTGCTGAATGAACGCGTAGGCCTCGAGCACGGCTTCGAGTCGCTCGCTGGCGTTGCCAGTTTGATCCCGGACCTGGGCGAGATATTCGAGGTGGCCGCTGACCTGACGTTCGTGCCAGGCGACCAGGATCGCTTCGACGTCTGGGAAGTACTTGTACAGCGTCGCACGTCCGATACCGGTCTCCTCGGCGATCTGCGACATCGTCACCGAGCGCAGCCCGTGCTTGGCCAGCAGCGCCGCGGTGGTGTCCAGGGTCGCCTCGCGCACTGCGCGGCGGTGCTCCTCGATCGTCTCGTTCCAGAGCTTCGGCACGAATCTAAGTATACGCTGTGACAATTCCAGAGACATTCTGATTAGATAGAGACAAGCTGTCTGGGTAAACTGCCGCTGTCCGGAGACCCCGACAGCAACGCGCGACACAGGAGACGCACATGGCTGACCCGCCTTCCTACCCCGACACCGGCGACGACGCCGGCGTGGGGCCCGACCGCGGTTCGGCCACCGGCAGGCCACGCTGGGTGCCGGTGCTCGGAATCGTCATCGCGATCGTGCTCATCCTGCTGCTCGTCGTTTTGCATCTCACCGGCGTCCTCGGCCCCGGTGCCCATTAGGCGGGACCGAGACGGGGCGAGGAGCGTCGTCGATCTGGCGAGACCCGCGCTCGTCCCCGCCGACGCCCGCGCTCGCGAGCCGGTGGTCAGCGCCAGCTCCGTGACGAAGCGCTACGGCGAGCTCGTCGCCGTCGAGGAGCTGACGTTCTCGCTCCGCGCGGGCACCGTCACCGGCTTCCTCGGCCCGAACGGCGCCGGTAAGACGACCACCCTGCGGCTGCTGCTCGGGCTCGCCGAGCCGACCGCGGGCGAGGCGCTCGTTTTCGGCCGCCGCTATCGCGAGCTCGACGACCCGGCGCGTCGGGTCGGCGCGGTGCTCGAGTCGAACGACTTCCATCCCGGGCGCTCCGGCCGTGACCATCTGCGCGCACTCGCGCTCGCCGCCGAGATCAGCCGAGGCCGCGTCGAGGAGGTGCTCGAGGTGGTCGAGCTTGAGGCCGTCGCCGCCCGTCGGGTCAAGACCTACTCGCTCGGCATGCGCCAGCGGCTCGGGCTCGCCGGCGCGCTGCTCGGGGACCCCGAGCTGCTCATCCTGGACGAGCCGGCGAACGGGCTCGACCCCGCGGGCGTGCACTGGCTGCGCGGCTTCCTGCGCCGCTTCGCCGAGCAGGGCCGCACCGTGCTCGTCGCCAGCCATGTCCTCGCCGAGGTCGCGCAGACGGTCGACCAGGTCATGATCATCGATCGCGGCCGCCTGCTCACGACGGCGCCGCTCACCGACCTGACCGAGCACGGGCGGACGCTCGAGGACGTATACCTCGAGCTGACCGCAGGGGAGGCGTCGTGACCGCCCAGCTGCGCTCCGAGCTGCTCAAGCACCGCTCGACGTTCACCAATCTCGGGCTCCTTCTCGCCATGCTCGCCCTCGTTCTCTTGGCCGTCCTGCTGCACGCCCTCAGCCTTCCCGCCGACCGGCTCGAGAGCGCCTCCAACCAGGTGCAGGTGTTCCGGTTCGGGCCGCTCCTTGGCGCGCTCTTCGCCGGGCTCGTCGGCGCGCTCTCGATCACGGGCGAGATCCGACACGGCACGATCCGGCCCACCTTCCTGATCACGCCGCGGCGCGGCCGCGTCGTCGCGGCGAAGATCGTGGCCAGCAGCCTTGTCGGGATCGTGTTCGGGCTCGTCGCCGTAGGCGTGGCTGTGGGCGTCGGCAGTGCCGCGCTCGCCGCGCGCGGAATCCCGATCACGCTCGACGGCAGCGACTACACACTCATGCCCGCCGGCGGGATCGCCGCCGCAGCGCTGTGGGCGTCGATCGGCCTCGGCCTCGGGGCGCTCTTGCGCAACCAGGTCGCAACCCTCGTAGCCATATTCCTCTGGCTCTTCTTCGTCGAGAACCTGCTCATCGACTTCGTCCCCGGTGCCGGCAAGTACGCGCCAGGTGCAGCAGCCACGGCGATCACCGGACTCGACTCCGAGAGGCTGCTCGCCCCGGCCCTCGGTGCGGTCTTGCTCGCCCTCTACGCCGCGGCAATCGCCGCCGCCGGCACGATCGCCACCCTCCGCCGCGATGTCCTCTGAACCGCATCCCGCGCGCCGGGTCGCCGCGAGATCTCCTCTCCGCGGGAAGTGATCGCTGCATCTGGCGCAGTGCTCGATGTGTTGTCTGCGCAGACACGAATTTTCTCCCCGACTTTCTCCCCATCGAGGGTGATTCAGCCTGATCCAACCTCATCGTCCCTCGGCGATCTGGCTTAACCATGCGGCTGCTGGACCAGAATGGGCGTGTCGGGACGGGTTGCCATGCAGAAGGTCGAGGGTTCGAGTCCCTTCATCCGCTTCGACAGAGTCCCCCAAGAAGGAGGCTTCTTGTTGATCGCGACGGACCCAGCCCTGCAACTTCCAGCCCCGAATGCTGGGACGTAGAGCTCGGTAGTTCCCGCACGGTGGGGTCAGCGCAGCCGCGGATGCGGTGGAGGATTGGCTAGGGGTACGCTCGGGGAGCAGGGAGGTGGGGAGGTATGCGCAGGATTGCGCCTCTCGGTCCTGGATTCGGGGCCCCGGCCAAGGTGCGACGGAAGTGAACCGCTCGGACCGCGCGCTCCTCTGGCCCTTCCTGGCGATCAACCGTCTCGGAGAAGCACTTTGCCGGCACTGGAAGCGCGTACTGCTCGGGGCGTGTACGGGCTGGGTTGTGGCGGTGGTGGTCGGGGCCGTGGCGCTGGCGGTGCTCGAAGCCCTGGGCCTCGTCTCGAGGCAGACCTCCGACGCGCTCGGGATCGCGACCGTGCTCGGCGGCGTCGGCCTCGGGGCGCTGATCGCCTACGCTCTCAAGCCCGCTCCTCGGAGAGTTCCGCCTCATCGCGGCCATTCCGCTGTATAGCCCCCGCGATCTCGCCTGATAGGAGGTCGTGCAGACGTTCGAGGCCGAGCCCGTACGCGGCCCAGAGCGGGAGGTAGTCGAGCCGGACGAGCCCGTCGATGCCAAAGCGGGCGCGGCCGTAGTCCCACGGGACGTTGCCGACGAACCGGCGGAGAAGGCGGCCGCTCGTGTACTCGACACCGAGGATGCCGGTGCCGTAGAGCGCGGCACGGAGCGCGAGGGGACGCTGCCGAATTCGGTCATGCACGGGCTCGAAGAGCGGTTGCGCGAGCCCGTAGACCGGCACGTTCAGGAGGCTGCTCGGGCGGCGCCGCCCCGTGTGAACGCAGACGAAGACGGAGTCGACCGCCCAGCCGGCCAGGCCGTAGATCAGAAAGCGGACGCCCGGTCGGGAGCTGCGCATTCTCGAGATAAGGGCTGCGTGTGGCACCGTGCCGGGGTGGTTCTACCCTACGAGGTGGGCCGAGCGCGCCTCGGCCGCGAGCTCGGCGCCTTCCGTGAAAGCGCGGACGCGCTCAACGTCTCGGAGCGACGAACTGCGTGCTTTCCACGGAGTGCTCGTCCGTGCCGAACCCGATGCTCGAACGCGGCTTTCGCGGTAATGAGTCGCACAAAGGAGGTGAGATATGGGGCTTTCGACGACGCCCTCGAAGCCGTTCCGCGCTGTCCGCGACTTCTTCCGTCGCCTGCTGGGCCGCCGGCTGTCTAGGGCACCGTTCTACAAGAGACTCCTGCATCGCTAGAAGCAACCGCACGAGCGACGGCGAACGCGACGCGGACCCGTACGGCGATCTCCTTCCCGTCGCGTCAGCGCGGCGTCAGCGGCTCGAGGTGATCCGCTCGACCTCGCGCTCGATGTCGGCCTCCGTGGCCGGTCGGCCGAAGTGGGCCCTGAGCGCGGCGACGCCGACGAGGAAGCCGCCGACGAGCGCGACCCAGAGGATCCACGGATCCCAGTCGCCGGGGTTGCCCTGGTCGCTGAGCCGCTGCGGCCATCCGTCTGCGCCGATGTACTCGACGACGATCCATACGGGTGTGAGGACGATGAGGCCGAGCACGTACGCGGACGCGTAGAGCTTGAGCTTCCGGACATGCTCGAGGTGCTTCAGAGCGAGCTCCCGGAGCAACTCCTCGTCGCGGGCGCGAACGATCTGCGGCAGCGCCTCGGGGGCGAGCCGCTCGTTCCGTGCAATGGTCTCGGTGGGCACAGTCATCACTTCCTCGCGACTCGTACCCAACATCACGCGTGGATGGCGTCGAGCCATCCGGGTGCACACTGATAGCGGCGTCGGCGCGATACGGATTCGCTCCGCGAAGCACCCTGCTGATCTCGGCCCGAGCGGGCTCGAGATCGACGGCATAGACAGGTCGCGTGTCGCTGATGAATTCTGCCCGCGCGAGGGCAGAGAATCAGGGTCCGTCACCGCAGCCGAGGTCGGCGAGCGCGAGCGGAAGGCAGCCGGGGCGCCTCGAAGTGGAGCGCGGTTTCCGAGTACCTCTCCGTCACGACGCGAGGTTACGCGCGTTCGGGTCTACAGTCCTGCGGCTCTCCTTCACAGCATCCGAGCTTGAATCGACACCGTGCGCACTGCCATGTCCCGTGCCGCCACTCCATGGCCGCGCCGCAGCGGAGGCAAGGCTCGGACGTCTCCTGTCGGGGCTCGGCCGTCACGCGTCAACCGTAGCCAGCGAAGAGGACGGCTACGATGACCCGCGCGGCGCCGTGGCCGAGAGGTTAGGCAGAGGCCTGCAAAGCCTCGTACAGCGGTTCGAGTCCGCTCGGCGCCTCTGCCTCGCCCAGCTCGAGATCGTCGATTCGTAACAGTCGTTGCGTTAGCGCGTTACCGGTGGGAAGATCGGGGTCGAGCTCCGGGTCTTGTAGGGAGACAGCGGCGGGTGCTTTGTCCGCCCGGAAGCGAGTCGAGGAAGAGGAGTAGCCATGCAGGAAGTAACGACAACTGCCAGTCTCGTCGACTACGCGACGCTCGAAGGGGGCAGGTCGATCACGGCGGTGCTTCCGCGCAGTCAGATCGCGGCGGCGCTGCACGGCGACGACTCCGCCCAGCTCTGGTTCGAGCTCGAACGCGAGGAGGATGAGCAGGCCAGGCTGCTGACGATCGACATGGTGTCCGGCGATCTCGCGGAGATGCTCCGGCGCTCGACCGGGGACGAGGTCGTGTTGGCGCTCGACGGAGACGCAGCCGCCGGCCTGTTCGACGATCCCGACGTCGAGGCGCACGGTATGCGCGGAGCGTTCGCAATCGCTGTTGTTGCCGGCGCGATGATGGCTCCGGCCGGTCTCGCGGCGAATCCGCAAGTCTCGAGCCTCTCCGCGAAGGCTCAGGTCTCAGGTCTCGCCGCGACCACCCAGGTCTCGAGCCTCGCCGCGAAGGCGCAGATCACGGGCGTTGCCGCCAAGACCCAGGTCAGCAAGAGCCTCGTCGTCAAGGCAGGAGGCGTGAAGCTCCTCAAGGGCCCGCTCGCACGGTAGGCAGCGAGCGGCAACGAGACCGCTCGCCGGCTCTGCCAGACTTCGGGCAGCAACGACCCCGGGCCAGCCGGCGTTCGCCGGCGGCCCGGAGGGACAAGGAGCCGGAGATGACCGAGGTCTATACGACCGGATCGTGGAAGCCCTTCCCCGGTGAGGAGGATGCGTTCCTCGAGGCGTGGAAGGAGTTCGCGGGTTGGGCGAGCGGGCTGCCGGGAGCTGGTCGCGGGGCGCTCGCACGCGATCTGCGCGACCCGGAGCGGTTCGTGAGCTTCATGGCCTGGCGGGACCTCGAATCGGTACGTGCCTGGAAGGGCTCGCCCGAGTTCAAGCCGAGGATGTCGCGCGTGCAGAAGCACATCGACAAGTTCGCCCCGACTGAGCTCGAGGTCGTCGCGGTCGTCGGCGAGGACTGAGAGCGGCGACGAGCGCGAGCCGCGAGGAGTCGGCTACCCGCCGAACCAGCGCTCGAGCCGCTCGGTCTCGAACCGTCGCTTCTCCGCGGCGTTCGCCGCGTCCGGCTCGACGATCGAGACGAGGGGCGCCGGGGTCGCGTAGAACTCGGCGTCGACACGGGCGGCGGAGCTCGGCCCCATCTCGATGTAGCACGCCGCGCTACCGTCGAAGGCGGGCGGCTCGGGGCCGCCGCGCAGTTGGGCGGCGATCGCTGCGGCGACGCGCATCCCCTCGAGCTCGGCGATGACGCCGGCCTTCGGGAGTGGCAGGCCGTTCGCGAGACGAATCTGTGTCACGTCGCCGATTGCGAACACGCCCGCGTGCTCGGTTGTGAACGCCCCCGGATCGACTGCGATCCAGCCGCTCTCAGCGGTGAGCCCACTCTGTCGAACGACCTCCGGGGCACGGTGTGGGGGAACCGCGAGGAGGAGGTCGAAGCCCAGCTCCGAGTCGGCCAGCGCCACGACGCCCGGGCCGACACGTTCGAGCTTGCTCCCGACATGGAACCCGATGTCGCGAGCCGTGAGCTGCTCGGCCATCCACGCGGAGCCCTCTGCGCCGGCATTGGGCATCAACATCGGCTGGACGGTCGCGACGAACAGCTCTGCCCGGCCGCGGATGCCGCGGGCGCGAAGGTGCTCGTCGACGTGCATGACGCACTCGAACGGGGCGGGCGGGCACGGGTACGGAGCACCCGCGATGAGGACGAGGATGCGACCGTTTTCGAAGTCTGCGAGCGCTCGGGCGGCGCCCGGAACGCCTGCAGTGCTCCACACGTCGTGCCCGTGCTCTGCGAGCCCCTCGACGAGGTCCGGCCGCGAGACGGCGCCGAGCGCAACGAGGAGGTGGTCGGCCTCGATCGTCTCGCCGCCGACGGTCGCGGCGCGGGCGCCGGGATCGATCGCGCCGATCTCGTCGCGGACGACCCGAATGCCGCGCTCGCGGAGCGTGTCCCGTGAGCGGCTCCCGTCGGCGATGGTGGCGTGACCGACGAGCTCCCAGAGCTTGCGCAGGCCCATCGAGAAGTGCTCGTTGCGATCGACGAGAACGACCTCGTGCTCGTCTCCGAGAAGGCGCTCGAGCTCGACGGCGGCCGCGATACCGCCGAAGCCTGCGCCGAGGATCAGGGTTCTGGCCATGTCGCGCCTAGTCTGCCGCTTCCTCCCGGCTCAGGAGTGGCCGAAGCGGACGTCCGGCAGGATGCGGTCGAGCCAGCGCGGCTGGACCCATGCGTGACGGCCGAGCAGCCGCAGGAGGACCGGCATGAGGACGAGCCGGATGAGCATCGCGTCCAGGAGGACGGCGACGCTCAGAATGACGCCCATCTCCTTCGGCGGCAGCGGGCCCGAAAGCGCGAAGGTGAAGAACACGGCAATCATCACGCCCGCGGCCGCGAAGATCGTCCGGCCGGAGTGGGCGACGCCGCCGATCATCGCCTCCCTCGGGTCGCCCGAGCGGTCGTAGTGCTCCTTCGCGGAGGCGAGCAGGAACACCGTGTAGTCCATGGCGATCGCGAAGATCATCGCGAAGAAGAACACCGGGCCCCACGCGTTGAGAAAGCCCTGCGACTCGAAGCCGAGCGCCGACTCGAGCCGCCCATCCTGGAAGATGAGCTTCGCGACGCCGAACGCGGCGGCGGTGGCCAGCAGGTTCGTGACGACCCCGACCGCCGCGATTACCGGCGCCTGGAGCGCGACGAGCAGGAGCAGGAAGCCGAGCAGGAGCACCACGCCGAAGACGAGCAGCGTGCGGCTTGCGAGCGCCTCCTCGAGGTCATGGTTCTCGGCTGCCGCGCCGCCCACGAGCGCCTCGGCGGGGAGGGTCGTGCGCAGCCGCTCGACGGTGGCTCCGAGCTCGGGATCGGACGGATCGACCGTCGGCGTCGCCAGGAAGAGCGCCGTCTCACCGGTTTTCGAGGTCACACCTGGAGCGACGTTCGCGATGCCCGGATCGGTGCGGAGGACCTGGAACGTCTCCTCGCCTTGCATTCCGGGCACGACGACCTGGAGCGCCCCGGGCGCCCCCGGCCCGAACGCCTCCTGCACCTGCGTGTATCCGACGCGTGAGCCGTCGTCCTCGGGCACGACCTTGATCGACGGCATCCCGGTCTCGAGCCCGAGTACCGGAAGGGCGAGGACGACGAGGATCGCGAGCGCCGCGAGACCGAACGCCCAGGGCCGTCTCCACAGCCGCTCGGCCCAGCGCTCGAACGCCGGCGACCGGTGCTCGCCGGCGTGTACCCACGGGAGCGCCAGCCGGTCGACGCGGTCGCCGAGCCACGCGAGCACGGCCGGAAGCAGCGTCAGCGCAGCGAGGAGCACGAACGCTACCGAGAGCATGATCCCGAGCGCCATCGAGCGGAACGCGGGGCTCGGGACGAGCATGACCGCCGAGAGCGAGATGAGCACGGTGACGCCGGAGAAGAGCACCGCCTTGCCCGCGGTATCCATGGTCACGGCGACCGCCTCGCGCGTGTCCCGGGCGGAGCCGAAGTGGGCGCCGCGAAAGCGTGCGACGATGAACAGGGCGTAGTCGATCCCCAGGGCGAGGGCAAACATGAGAGCGAAGTTCATCGCCCAGATCGAGACGTCGAACAGCTGCGAGACCAGGAAGAGGCTGCCCGCCGAGGCCATGAGGCCGAGAATCGTCAGGAGCAGCGGAAGCCCCGCAGCGACGAGCGAGCCGAAGGCGAGCACGAGGATCGCGAGCGTCACCGGCCAGGAGATGAGCTCCGACTTCAGCATCGCCGACTTGTTCGCCTCGTTGAAGTCGGACCACATCCCGGGCGCGCCCGTCAAGCTCACCGTCACCTGGTCGTCTCCTGCCTGGGCGAGGTCGTCCTTCAGGTCGTCGGCGGCCTTCACCATCTCGGTCGGACTGGTCGCCGCACCTCCCTGGACGATCGCGGTGCGGCGGTCCTCGGAGATCTGCGGCTCGGACACGGACGCGATGCGGGAGTCGGCGGCGAGGATGCTCTCGACGCGATCCAGGGCGGAGCCGAGATCGCCGTCTCCGTGGACGACGACCATGAGCGCGTAGGCGCCCTGTCCGCCGAACGACTGCTCGATCTGCTCGCGCGCCCCGACGGACTCCGAACCGCCGGCTTCCCAGCCGGCACCGGATAGAGCATGCTCAGCGCGGGGCGCGAAGATGCCGAACCCGATCGCGATCACCACCCAGCCGATGACCACGAGGCGCACGTGCGACGCCATCCAGGCGCCGAGCCGCCCGAGCGGCCCCACCGTCGGCGTCATCGGGAAGCTCCCGCCAGGAGCACGTCGAGCTCCGTGACCTGGCGCCGGAGCCCGCCGCAGACCGTCTCACACAGTTCGAAAACGGAGTCGTCCGCGACTGCGTAGAGAACGCGGGTGCCGTCCCGACGCCGCGACACGAGGCCGGCGGCGTAGAGCATGCCGAGGTGCTTCGAGACGTTCTGCTGTGTCGTTCCGAGGGCGTCGGTGAGGTCCTGGACGCTCGCCTCGCCGTCACGGAGCCGGTCGAGGAGGCGGATGCGCATCGGCTCGCCCAGGACGCGGAAGCGGTGGGCGATGTGGTCGACGAGGGGCGGAGGAAGTGGGTGAACGAGGCTCATGCTGGAGATCGCTTCCTTTCTTTCACAACCGCACAACTGAAGAGTTGTGTTTATAGCACACGCGTCCCCGCGACCCCGTGCGGACGCGCGGCTACTCCTTCGCGATTCGGGTCAGGTGCTCGAGAAGCGCGGCGGTGGAGTGCTCTACGCCGGAGAGCACATCGTCCTCCATGTGCTTCCAGACCTCGAGCCGATCACCGGTGAGCGGCTCGCCGCGGAGTGCGATCGTCGTCTGTCCGGCGCGTTCCTCGAGCTCGCTCGTCCAGTGCATCCGGCCGACTCCCGGGAACTCATAGCTCTTCGTGAAGTAGTCGAACGGGCGCCAGTCCTCGACATGCTCGACGACGACCTCGGCACCGTGCATGCAGTGGTTCGTCACTCCCGCGCCTTCCCGTCCTCCGGGAGTGATGCGGAGCACTCCGTCTGATTGCCAGAGCGATCGGAGCTCGGGGTTCGTCATCCACTCCCATGCGACCAGGCGTCCGACCGGCACTGTCAACAGCCGCTCGAAGCTGGCATTCCCGTCGGCCACGTAGACGCGCTGTCGCTCGCTCTCGACACGCCAGCGCTCCCCGAGGTCCTCGAGGCAGCAGGCGACCTCGCCGACGTCGTCGTAGCGCTCGACGTGCGCGCGCATCCCGAGAGCCACCGGATCGAGCCCGAGCGCCTCGACGCAAACGTCCGTGAGCAGGACGTAGCCCTTCGTCCCGAGCACGTCCGCCGCCGAGTTCTTAGCGAGACGGTGGAGGACGATCACGTCGCGGCCGGTCAACTCCTCGTTCCCAGCGAGGTCGCGGCGAACGAAGCTTCCGTGGTGGACGAGGAACTTGAGGTCGAGGGTTGGGATCTGCCGGCAGGCCTCGCAGGTGCACGACGTCGCGTGTGCAATGTCACGCAGGCGGGACCGGAACCCGAAGTACGACCGCTCGATGGTGTCGAGGAGCGTCGAGGCCCCGCAGGCACCGTCGAGTGCGTACGAGAAGATGGCGTCGCCTTCGAGCTTGCTCACATGAAGCGGAGGCTGGAGGTTCGAGACCACGACTCCCATGAGGTCGGAGAGCACGTCCTGGGCATGCTCGAGCTCGGTACCCAGAAGGTAGCTCGTGTAGCCGGAGATGTCCGTCAGGACGAGCGAGCCCCGCTCGGCGGCTACCAGCTGCGGCGTGCTCGCGGACGGGTCGGACATCGCGCGATCGTATCGCGCCCGGTGAGTAGGGTTAGCGGTCGATGACGGCGATTCGCATCGACGGGAAGGCGCTCGCGGCCAAGATCCGCGCGCAGGTAGCGGAAGACGTGCAGGCATTCGGTGAGCCGGTCTGCCTCGCGACGATCCTGGTCGGCGACGACCCGGCGTCTCACGTCTACGTGGGCAAGAAGCACGAGGCGTCGCACGAGGCGGGCATCGAGTCGCGTGACCACCGCTTTCCCGAGGCGACACCAGAGAGCGAGATCCTCGACCTCGTCGCCGAGCTGAACGCGGACGACGACGTCGACGGGATCCTCGTCCAGCTCCCGCTGCCCGCACACATGGACGAGCCAAGGGTCACGCGGTCGGTCGATCCGGCCAAGGACGTGGACGGTTTCCATCCGCTGAACGCGGGGCGGTTGTTCCTCGGCGAGTCGCTGTACGTGCCGGCCACGCCTCTCGGAGTCATGGCCATGCTCGCGGAGTACGGGGTCGAGTTGAAGGGCAAGGAGGCAGTCGTCATCGGGAGAAGCGAGATCGTGGGCAAGCCGATGGCCATGCTGCTGCTGGCGGAGCACGCGACCGTGACGATCTGCCATTCTCGCACCGTCGATCTCGCAGAGCACACGCGTCGGGCCGACATCCTCGTTGCAGCCGTCGGCCGCCCCGGGCTCGTGACCCCCGAGATGGTCAAGCCTGGCGCGACAGTCGTCGACATCGGCGTCAACCGCACGGAGGCCGGGCTCGTCGGCGACGTCGACCCCGCGGTCTTCGAAGTGGCCGGGCTGATGACACCCGTACCGGGCGGCGTCGGCCCGATGACGATCGCGATGCTGCTTCGCAATACGTTGACAGCTGCGCAACATCGCCGCTCCGGAGTTGCGTTGCCCGGTTCCTAGGCGCTACGGTTCGCGCGTTCTAGCCATCGGCGTCGGCCCTCCAGGGCCGGCCGCTAGTTGTAGGAGGACGTACGTGGAGCAGGGCACCGTCAAGTGGTTTTCGAACGAGAAGGGCTACGGCTTCATCGAGCGCGAAGGTGGGGACGACGTGTTCGTCCACTTCTCCGCGATCGC
>Ga0209640_10002314_pt1 | contig 16563 bp, 17 predicted proteins | sample RifCSP10_1_FD_184018 | JGI IMG/M metagenome (GOLD analysis project Ga0209640, IMG submission 184018) | Soil microbial communities from Rifle, Colorado - Rifle CSP2_sed 10_1 (SPAdes) (version 2) | ecosystem: Environmental > Terrestrial > Deep subsurface > Rock core/Sediment | place: Rifle... | reverse complement strand
CAACTACGTCTTTGTGTGGGGCACGGTCCATCAGCTCGGCTATGCCTGGCTCGACGGGCGTCTCGATGGCATCCCGAGGAGGTTTGGGTCGATGCTTCTGGGATTCGTGGCGACGGTCTCCCTGGTGTGGGCCGGGCCCTACCCGGTGGCGATGGTTGGCCTCGACACCGCGGAGGTCACCAACAGCTATCCACCCAGAGTGACGCTGGCCTTTCTCGGGATGTTCCAGGTCGGACTGGTCCTGGTCATGGAAGGACCACTTCGCCGCTGGTTGGATCGGCCGCGGCCCTGGCAATTCGTGGTCGGGGTCAACCTCCAGATCATGACCCTCTACCTATGGCACCTGACCGCCATGGTGCTTGTGATAGGCCTGTCGCTAGTCATCGGAGGGTTCGGTCTCGGGATCGAGCCTTTGTCGACAGCCTGGTGGTTGACCCGTCCCATCTGGTTTGCTGTCCTCGGGGTGGTCACCATCGCGCTGATAGCCGTCTTCGGGAGGTTCGAGCGGCCCGTACCCGATCCCCGGCCCTCCCCTCCGGCCTGGCGACCGGTGCTCGCCGTGATGTCGATCTGTGCCGGGCTGGGGCTGCTGGCCGCGATCGGGATCGCCGATGACGATGGGTTGAATGGCTTGGTGCTGTCGCTCCCAGTGATCGGAGTCCTCCTGGGTGGCGTCGTCGGAGTTCCGGTGAAGACCGCTGCCACCGGATGATCACTGGACGATCTGGATCAGTTCCTCGTTGAACTCGTAATACCCGACCAGGGTGGGATCGGTGACTCCCGCCCACTCCCAATGCCAAGGCTCACGGGTATCCATGTCGCACCACGCCCACCTCGGGTGAACCCAGCCAAATCGGTAGGCGTTGCCCTGGAGCCAGCGCAGGGCCCGGTCATTGCAACCGAGGACCCCGTACCCGTCGCCGAAGTCGACAGCACGACCCCATCCGTGATTGGAGTAGCCAGGACGCGCCGTCGGCGGGCCGGAGCACACCCGGATCTTCCTGGTGCCGGCGGTTGCTTGCTCCCCGGTCATCGGATCCACGGCATAGACATCCACCTCGGTCTCCGGGCAGCGTCTGTTCCATGCCGCCTTCTGATGGTTGTAGGAGCGATAGCAGTCCCCCGGGCGAAGCCGAATTCCGTCCGCTTCTGCAGCCTCGAGCAGCAAGGCGTACATGTAGGCGGCGTCGCGCTCGAGCGTGCATCCCCGATAGGTCATGAGACGGGCGGAGTCCATGTCGCCGTTCACATAGCCATCGACTTCGAGGTCGAGTGAGTACGCCTCATCGCCTGCGGGGACATACTCGGAAGAGGCACCTGGGACCAGCGCGGCAAGGAGCGACAGTATTACGAAGGCAGTGGGCATGGGTATTGGGGTTTGCCCAATAGAATCGGCCCGTGGACAGGGCTGCTTTAGCGATCAGTCCTGACCGGCCATCTCCACGGGTGGAGTGTTCGGAGTGGCCACCGCTTCGAACGCGAGCTCCTCGCTCAGGCTGTCGATCGTCACCATGATGGTCGTCCCCGCCTTGAACTCGCCGAGCAAGACACGCTCGGACAACGGATCTTCGAGAAGTCTCTGTATGGCCCGACGCAACGGACGTGCCCCCAGCTCGGGGTCGTAACCCCTGGACCCCAGGAACTCTTTGGCGTCGTCGGTGAGCACCAGATCGAGATGCTGGCTGGTGAGCTGATCTGTGACCCGAAGCAGCATCAGGTCGACGATCTGCTTGAGCTCCTCCATGGTCAACTCGTGGAAGACGATGATCTCGTCGAGACGGTTGATGAACTCGGGGCGGAAATGCTTCTTCAGCTCCTCGGTGACCCGGCCCTTCATGTACTCGTAGGAGATCTCCTCGTCCTCCACATGGAAACCGACTGCCTTCTTGTGCAAGTCCCGGGTCCCCAGGTTGGAGGTCATGATGATCACCGTGTTCTTGAAGTCGACCGTCCGACCCTGGGCATCGGTCAACCTGCCCTCTTCGAGGATCTGGAGCAAGGTGTTGAACACGTCGGGGTGCGCCTTTTCGATCTCGTCGAAGAGCACCACCGAGAACGGCTTGCGACGCACCGCCTCTGTCAGCTGCCCCCCCTCGTCATAGCCGACATATCCGGGCGGGGAGCCGACGAGTCGGCTGACCGTGTGCTTCTCCATGTACTCGGACATGTCGAGCTGGATGAGGGCATCTTCCTTACCGAACAGGAACTCGGCCAGAGCTTTGGCGGTCTCGGTCTTCCCCACCCCGGACGGGCCAAGGAAGATGAACGAGCCTGAGGGACGGCGTGGGTCCTTGAGCCCGGCCCGGGTGCGACGAATCGCCTTGGATACCGCAGTGATCGCGTCGTGCTGTCCGATGATCCGCTTGTGGAGCTCGTCCTCCATGTGAACCAGTCTGGCGGTCTCTTCTTCGGTGAGACGGTGCACGGGGATCCCGGTCCATTGCGCCAGGACCTCGGCGATCTCCTCCTCGTCGATCACCCAGCCCGACTCCGGGTCGGCAGCTTCCTTGACGGCCCGTGCGCTGAGCAGGCTCCGCTCTTCGTCACGCAGACTGGCAGCCCGTTCGTAATTCTCCCGGGCCACCGCATCCTGTTTGTCACGACGCACGTTGGACAACTTCTCGTCGATGGCGGTGATCTCGGGCACATCGCTGGTCCGATGGATCCGGGTCCGGCTCCCCGCCTCATCGATGAGGTCGATGGCCTTGTCTGGTAGGAAGCGATCCGACAGGTAGCGATCGGCCAGGTTGGCTGCGCTGACAATCGCCTGATCGGTGAAACGGACCGAGTGATGGGCTTCGTACCGGTCCTTGAGGCCGAGGAGAATCTGGATGGTGTCGGTGACGGAAGGCTCATCCACTTGGACCGGCTGGAACCGCCGTTCCAGGGCCGAGTCCTTCTCGAGGTACTTCCGGTACTCCTCGAGGGTGGTGGCACCAACCGTCTGCAGCTCGCCGCGGGCCAACATGGGCTTGAGGATCGAAGCGGCGTCGATGGCGCCTTCGGCGGCGCCGGCGCCGACCAGGGTGTGGATCTCGTCGATGAAGAGCACTATGTCGCCCCGGCTCTTGATCTCCTTCAGCACCTTCTTCAGGCGCTCCTCGAAGTCGCCGCGGTACCGAGAACCGGCGACCAGAGCGCCGAGGTCGAGGGTGTACAGGTTTTTTCCCTGGAGATTCTCCGGGACTTCCTTGGCCACGATCCGCTGAGCCAGTCCTTCGACGATGGCGGTCTTGCCGACACCGGGCTCACCGATCAGAACCGGATTGTTCTTGGTGCGGCGGGAGAGGATCTGCATGACCCGCTCGATCTCACGGTTGCGCCCGATGACCGGATCGAGCTTGCGCTCCCTGGCCATCTGGGTGAGGTTGCGACCGAACTGGTCGAGCACCGTCGACCCGCCGGCGGCAGTCTCACGACTCCCCGATCCTGCGGGCTCGGATGACTGTTCCTCGCTCCCGCCGGGACCGGAAAGCAGCTGGATAACGGTCTGTCGGACCTTCTGTAGCTCGGCGCCCAACTGCTGGAGCACCTGGGCGGCGACACCTTCGCCCTCCCGGATCAGCCCGAGCAGGATGTGCTCGGTGCCGATGTAGTTGTGGCCGAGTTGCAGCGCCTCGCGCAGACTCAACTCCAGAACCTTCTTGGCACGGGGGGTGAACGGGATGTGGCCGGAGGGCGATTGCTGGCCCTGGCCGATGATCTTGACCACCTCGTCGCGAACCGATGCGAGGTCGATGTCGAGGCTCTCCAGGGCCTGGGCCGCGATGCCCTCGCCCTCGTTGAGGAGACCGAGCAAGATGTGCTCGGTTCCGATGTAATTGTGGTTTAGATGCCGCGCTTCTTCCTGGGCCAGAACAACGACCCGCCGCGCTCGATCTGTGAACCGCTCAAACACCTCTCACTCCAAAGCCTGGCATACGCAAGTTTAACACCGGGCGAGTCCTGGCCCACTTGGCCCGCTTCCCACGCCTGTGTCGGTAATACCATCGTCACGAATGGACGACCTCCAAAGCCTCATAAGTATCCCGCGGATTTGGAAGTCGTTGTCCCGCGTCGAGGAACGTCTGCTCGAGGCGGCGACTGCGGAAGACAACTATCTCACCAAGATCGCCCAACACCTGCTCGTGGCGGGCGGGAAGCGCTTCCGCCCCCTACTCGCCCTGCTCGCCGCAGAATTCGGCCCTCACAACGATCACCGGCCTGTGGAGGCGGGGGTCTCCGTGGAGTTGATCCACGTCGGTTCGCTTTATCACGATGACGTCATCGATGAGGCCGACACCAGGCGGGGGGCCCCATCGGTCAACGCCAATTGGTCGAACACCATCGCCATCCTGGCCGGGGACTTCTTGATGGCACGCGCCTCGGAGGTAGCGGCCACCCACCTCAGCCAGGAGTCGGTTCGCCTTCTCGCCGCCACCTATGCCGAGCTGGTGGAGGGCCAAACCAAAGAGCTCCAACTCCTGGGCAATCTCGACCACTCGATTGACGAGTACCACCAGGTGATCGGTGGCAAGACCGCCTCCCTCATCCGGACCTCGGCGCGTCTCGGGGCTCTGGCCGCCGACGCCCCCGCGGACGTCGTCGAGGCGCTCTCCTCTTGGGGCTGGGAGGTCGGGATGGTTTTCCAGATCGCTGACGACGCCCTGGACCTTGTCGCCGACGAGGAGACGATCGGCAAGCCCGCCGGCTCTGACATTCGCGAAGGCACATTCACTGCGCCGGTCCTGCTCGCCGCCTCGGGCCCTTCGGGTGACCGGATCAGACATCTCCTCGGCGGTCCCATGCCCTACCCGGAACCAGTGGTCGAGGAAGTGATAAACCTGGTTCGGGCCGGCGATCACGTAGAGGAGGCATTGCTAGAGGCGACACGCCATCTCGACTTGGCCTCCAAGGCGTTGGCCGCTCTCCCCGACGGCAAGCCGCGACAAATCCTGGAGACCCTGGGTTCGTATCTCGTGGAACGGGTGGATGCAGCGAAAACTTGATTGTTGGCCGACTTAATCAGCGGCCGACTTCGCCCTCGGCCAACCCTCAGGCCTCATCAAGCCGATCTCGTCGTGCGTTGACAGCCTCGGGCGAACAGACGCCGGTCGGCCGCAGCTTCCGCCACGTGGTCAGGCTTCGGGTCGAAGGGTAGGGAACAGGATCACGTCGCGGATATGTGCCTGATCCGTGAGCAGCATCACCAGACGATCGACACCGATCCCCAACCCTCCCGTCGGCGGCAGCCCGTACTCGAGCGCCAGGAGATAGTCCTCGTCGAGGGGGTTGGCGTCCTCGTCGCCTGCGGCCCGGGCGGCGGCCTGCTCCTCGAAGCGGGCCCGCTGATCGTCGGGGTCGTTGAGCTCACTGAACGCATTGGCATACTCGGACCCGGCGATCACGAGCTCGAAACGGTCAGCCAGACGGGGGTCATCCTGATTCCGCCTGGCAAGGGGGGAGACCTCGATCGGGGGGTGGGTGACGAAGGTCGGCTGCCGAATTCGACCTTCGACTGCCTCCTCGTAGATCTCGGCGATGAGCCGCCCCGGGGACCAGTCTTCAACGACCTCCACCCCGACCTCGGAGCCAATCCTGCGCAGAGTCTCGATCGGTGTATCCAGATCGACATTCTCGCCGAGAGTCTCCGAGACCAGCTCAGTCATCGTCACCTGCCGATATGGAGGGGTCAGGTCGAGCAGCTCGCCCCGGAATTCGATCGACGTTTGCCCTGCGGCGTGCTCGGTGACCGCGCCGAAGACCTCCTCTACCAGCTTCAGGATGTCCCTGTAGTCGGCGAGGGCTTGATAGGCCTCCAACATCGTGAACTCCGGGTTGTGGGTGGCGTCGATCCCCTCGTTGCGAAAGATCCGCCCGATCTCGAAGACCCGTTCCATACCCCCGACCACCAACCGCTTCAGATGGAGCTCAGTGGCGATCCGGAGGTACATCGCCATCCCGAGGGCGTGATGCTCGGTGCGGAACGGCCGAGCAGTGGCCCCGGTCGCCTGAACGAGCAGCACCGGTGTCTCCACCTCGACGAACCCCCTCTCCTCGAATTGGCGGCGCAACTCCGAAACGATCAGGGTGCGGGTCATTGCCACCTGGCGTGCTTCGTCGTTGACCATCAAGTCGAGGTAGCGGTGGCGGCTCCTCTGCTCGAGGTCCTGGAGGCCGTGCCATTTCTCGGGAAGCGGCCGGAGGCTCTTCTGAAGAAGAACCAGCTCTTCGACCCTCACACTCAACTCACCCTTCCGGGTGGTCATGATCAAGCCCTGTGCGCCGAGCCAGTCTCCGAGGTCCACCGTCTCGAAACTGTCGGCCAGCTGATCGCCGGCCGCGCCACGGTCGACGAGGAGTTGGATTGACCCACTGCTGTCGCGCAAGGTCCCGAACTGCAGTTTCCCGAACGACCGGTGGAGCATGAGCCTCCCCGCCACCGAGACTCTCACCTCGGTCTGAGAGCCCGCCTCCAACTCGCCGAAACGCTCCCTGATGTCGGCTGCGAGGTCGGTGCGCTCGAATCGGTCGGGGTAGCCGCCCGATTCGAGAATCTGCGCATGGCGCTCCCGTCTGGCTGCCACCAGAGGGTCGGTCTCCTGCTCCGCATGGTCTGTCATCGGGCTCGCTGCTTCGGGTCAGCGCAGGGTAACGAGCCGGCTCGGCTCATCGAGGATGAGCCCACGGTCCGGAACGAAGCGCCCGTCGACCACATCGATGGCGATGTTGTCGATGAGGCGAACCCCTCCCACTCTGACAGCGGCAGCCAGGACCGCGGGTCGATCCAGCGCCTCGATCGGGGTCATCGTGTCCTGGGAGGCCAGCATGACGTAGTCGACCTCCAGATGGCGGATGGATCTGCGCACGGTCGCCTCGATGCGCTCCCCCCGGCGCTCCCCGGCGTCGATCTGCTCCGCCGCCTGGAACAGGCCCCGGCTCATTGCGAGGGCCCGCTCCCGATCCTCCCGCCCCAGGCGGACATTCCGACTCGACAGCGCAAAGCCATCGGGCTCCCTGATCAGTGGGGCGTGCACGATCTGGATCGGGAAGCGCAGATCACGGGCCATCGCCTCGAGCACGGCCAGTTGTTGGGCGTCCTTGCGACCGAACATCGCCACATCGGGCTCCAACCCGGCGAAGAGCTTGGCCACCACCGTGGCCACCCCGGTGAAATGCCCTGCGCGATGCCGGCCTTCCATCTCCTGGGAGACTCCTCCGACCTCGACGATGGTGGTCCACCCCTTCGGGTAGACCTCGTCGTGCTCGGGGAGGAACAGGATGTCGACGGAGTGATCCCGCGCCAATCCCGTGTCACGTTCGACATCGCGGGGATAGGAGTCGAAGTCACCGGTGTCATTGAACTGGGTCGGGTTGACGAACAGGGAAACCACCAGGGTGTCGCATTGTGCTCTGAGCAGGTCCATCAACTTCAGATGCCCCTCGTGAAAGAAGCCCAGCGTGGGGAGCAATCCGACCGTGCCTGAATAGAGCCTCCGCGTCTCGGAAAAGGTGGCCGTCAGGTCCATCGGCCGACTTCATCAGGTCGTCCCGCCCGTATGGCGGTGGCCTCTGCCATGAGCCTGAACTGACGGCCAACATCTTCGGAGACGGTGCGGGCCGCTTCCAGGTGGCCGATCACGGTGTCGGTGTCCGCTCTGGCGATAGGTCCGGTGAGAGCCACGGGGCCCTGTTCGTAGAAGTTGGCAACCGCTCGTTGCACCAAGGGCCGTGCCACCCGCGGGTCAACGCCGACTGAATCGAACAAATCGCTGGCGGTGGCCAGTGCCGTGATGACGAAATTGGAGGCCGCGGCAGCAGCAGCGTGGTACGCCGGGCGAATGGTGTCATCGAGGCGAAACGGCTCCATTCCGAGTGAGGATGCCAGGTGGGTCAGCGTGTCGAGTGCGAAAGCGTCGCCGTCGATGCCGACATAGGACCCGGCCAGTGCATCGGCCCCCCGCTCCGGGTCGGGAAGAGTCTGCAACGGATGGAAGCCGCCAATGCTGAGGCCCTTCTCGGCCAATGAACGGAGCGCAGTCAATGGGACGAACCCCGAGAGATGCGCGGCAACTGCTATCGAGCCGGCACGGTCGGCTAGATCATCTGCCACCTGGGCGATGGCTTCATCCCTCACCGCGATCAAGAGGAGATCCGACTCGGGGAGAGGTGCGTCGGCGGGGATCGGGGGCCCGAAGCTGGTGTCACCTGAGCGGGAGAGGACACCGCTGATCACATGACCGGCGCGAGTGGCCGCGATCGCAATCGACCCGCCGGCCCGTCCCGGGCCGACGATCATCAGCCGCATCGTCTCGCCCGTGCCTGACACACGGGAAGGCTAGTGGCGCCCGACGGTGGGCTTCAGGCCTGCTCTTCGCGGAGTTGCTCCGACGTGATCACGGGCCAGTTCGAGTCCAGCTCCGACTTCATCGTGTGATAGTCGTCGCGTCTCTTCCAGAACTTCGTCTTCCAAACTCTGAAGCGGCGCTTTCCTGGCTCTGGCTGCTCGTGGAGGATCTCGTTCCCCCCGGTGCCTCGGACCTCGGGCAGCTCGGCCACCTCATCCGGATCGTCCACCATGTGAAGCACCTGGTGGGTGTGATGCCTCACCTTGCGGTGCTCCAGCCTGCGGTCGTCACGCGACGGCCTGCTCTCGTTGTATCCGGGGATTCCGTTGCGATGCACTCGCGACCGCTTTGCCATCTAGATCGTTTCTCCTTCCTGGACGGCGCATGTCGATGGTTGGAGAAACTCGGGGGGGCCGCGGCCACAACCCATGAGTGGAAGCTAGCACGCCATCGAGGTTTCCGGGTAGGGCCATTAGACCAGAAACGGGATGAATCGCCTCGTCACGCGACGGCGATAGCTCGAGTAAGACGGATAAGCGACACGCAGCCGACGCTCTTCGTAACTCGACTTCAACCAGAAAAAGCCGAGAAGCCCGACACTGAGCACCGAGGCAATCCGGCTTCCCAAAGCCAGGGACGCTCCCAGGAACAGCAGGACCACACCCCCGTATATCGGGTGCCTGACCCATCGATACGGGCCGGTCACGACCATCGAAGCTCCCGGGGCCGGCTCCGGGAGGGGTGTCAGCGCACTGCCCAGGTTCCTTGCCGACGCGAGGATCAGATAGGCACCCAGGACAAGGATCAGGACACCGGCGACCTGGAGCCAATCCAGATCGAGACTTGGAAGTGAGCCATCACCAAAGAGCACCGACGCGATCACCGCGAAGAAGGCAATCTGTGCCATGACCCAATAGATGCCCGGGCTCGGCCCGTCGGAGTTGGCCCAATCCCCGAGAAGGAGCTCGACATCCTGATCCAGTACCTGCGTCAGGGCTCCGGCGGCGGTCTCACCGTTCCCCACTACCGCGTCGGGCCAGACTTCGGCCAGGGGCTCGAGGACGAACCTCCGCTCGCGGGCCCTGACATGCGGCACCTGAAGACGCGGTGTGTCGAGCACCGGTCCGTCACCGGAGACGATGTCGAGGTCGAGGGTGCGTGGGCCCCATTTCTCGGACCTCACCCGCCCTTTGGAGTCCTCTATGCCGGCAAGACCGTCGAGAAGCGTCTCTGCGTCGAGCTCGGTGACGACCAACACGACGGCGTTGAGGAACGGGTCCTGCTCGGGTCCCCCGATCGGCGCCGTCTCGTAGAGCCCCGAGATAGCCGCGATCCGGCCCAGACGGCCAATACCTGCGAGTGCCGAACGCAGACACCCGAGCCGATCGCCGAGGTTGGAGCCAAGGGCGACGGCATATCTGGTCATCGGGTGCGGTCAACCGTCACCGAAACGTCGCCGAATTCAACCGGGATCGGTGCCTCCGGTTTGTGGACGGTGACGATGACGCGCTCGACTCGGAGGTCTTCCATCACCAAGGCAGCGACACGATTCGCAACCGTCTCGATCAGGTTGTGACTCTCCCCAGCCACCACGTAGTGAACGCCGCGGGCCAAGGCGCCGTAATCGATGGTGTCGGTGAGCTCATCTGAGGCAGCAGCCGCCGTCGTGTCGAGAAAGACGCCGACATCGACGAGGAACGATTGATTCCTTGTCTTTTCCTCGGGCAGGGCGCCATGACGAGCCCTGACTTCGATACCGGTGAGATCGATGCGATCGGTCACGAATCTGCGGTGGCCGGGATCAAGGATCGGCCCTCCGGGCCGAGCGCTCTCCCCAGGATCTGCTGGATCACTGCCAAGGCCAGGATCGGGTCCTTGACCAGGCCGGACACCACCAGATAGCCACCCAGCAGCCCACCCACCGTGTCATCGATCGTCTCCCGATGGACCAGGACCCGTGCGCGATTGCGGGTCATGGCCTTGGTCAGGGTTGTGAAGAAGGCCTCGATCTCGGATGCCTCGAAATCGTGGGCCACAGGGACCGAAAAGGTGGCCATCCCCGCCTCGCGATAGGCGAGCAGGTTCTGGTTACCGGGGAGCATCGAGACGACGGAGTTGATCCCGGCCTCCTCGACCAACCAGGTGATCTCTTCCTCGCGTCTCACACGACGGTGTTGGAACCCCGAGCCCCCCACCCGCTCCGACACGGCAAGACGATCGGTGATGACCCACGTGAATCCACGTGGTTTCAATCCGGCGACCATTCTTCCCATAGCTCGGGGCTCACGATAGTGGCGGCCACCAACAGCGCCGCCCTTGACGAGGAAACATCGTGAACCCGGAAAACCCTGGCCCCCCGCTCGAATCCGAGAGCCGTGGTGACGGCGGTCACCCCATCGCGGTCCATAGGGCTCTCGATTCCGGTGACCCGGCCGAGAAACGACTTGCGGGAAGCTCCCAGCACCACCGGGTAACCCAGGCGGGCGAGAGTCCCGAGTCCAGCCAACAGCTCCAGGTTGTGCCTGACCGTCTTGCCGAACCCGATCCCGGGATCGATCGCGATCGAATCGGGGCTGGCACCCATGTCGATAAGGTGTGCCGCGCGATCCGCAAGGAACCCGGCGACCACCGACACGACGTCGTCGTAACGCGGGTCCTGCTGCATGTCCTCGGGGGTCCCCTGCATGTGCATCAGGACTACGCCTACCCCGGCCTCAACGACCAACTCCGCCATCCCCGGGGCCGAACAGGCTGTCACATCGTTGAGGATCCCGGCACCGGCCTCAATCGCGGCTCGTGCCACCGTTGGCTTGGAGGTGTCGATCGAGACCAAGAGACCAAGGTCCGCCAGCCGCTCCACGACCGGGATGACCCGCGAAAGCTCGTCGGCGATGGAGACCGGTTGCGCCCCGGGCCGGGTCGATTCCCCACCGACATCGATTATCTCCGCCCCCGCATCGTGCATGGCGATCCCGCCGGCAATCGCATCGGCGGCGGCTGCATGCACGCCGCCATCGGAGAAAGAATCGGGGGTCACATTGAGCACCCCCATGATCACGCCCCTGGAGATGTCGAGATCCCGGGTTCCAAGCTTCCAATGCGAGTTCAAGGCGCACCCTTCCGATGCTCTGAACGTAGAACGTAGAACGTGAAACGTGAAACGGCGAGCGCAGCGGGCTAACGCGTGGTGCCGAAGAGGAGAGACATCGCCTCGGCGCGTGTTGCCGGGTTGGTGTGCATGATCCCTCGCACCGCCGAGGTCACAGTCTTGGCCCCGGGCTTCCTCACACCACGCATCGACATGCAGAGGTGCTCTGCCTCGATCACCACCATCACCCCAAGCGGATCCAATCGCTCGGTCAAGGCATCGGCCACCTGAGCTGTCAAGCGCTCCTGCATCTGCGGCCGTCGGGCGTACCCCTCGACCAATCGGGCGAGTTTGGACAGACCGGTCACCCTGCCCTTGGGCATGTAGGCGACATGGGCCTGGCCGTGAAACGGGACGAGATGATGCTCACACATGGAGTAGAAGGGGATCTCGCGCACCATGACGATCTCCTGGTAGCGCTCCTCTCCGAAGAAGGCATCGATCTCGTCGCCAGGATCGCGATGAAGACCGTCGAAGACCTCGGCGTAGAAACGTGCGACCCGCTCCGGGGTCTCGGCAAGGCCCTCACGTTCGGGATCCTCCCCGAGTGCCTCCAGGATCTCGCGGACCGCCTTCTCGATTCTCCCCTGGTCGATCTGGCTCATCGCAGGTGAAAATACGCACTCGAGGCCACATATTCCCAATGCACCAGATCGGGTTGACATGCCGTCACTATGACATTATGGTGACATTATAGCGACATCACTCTGATGTCACCACCGAGGAGAATCGAATGATGTGGATCAGAAGCGCCGACAGTCTCGAAGCAGAACTCTCGGACCGGGCTCGACGCACGAACCGGAGCCGTTGATGCACCTCGATCACGCATTCATCGAGATCGAGACCGCGGTCGACAACCAGGTGAGGATCGGGGCCCCCGAGTTGGCCGACGTGGCCACCGAGCTGATGTCGGCGCTGCGACCCGCATTGGAGCGAACCATGTTGGGTGTGATTCAGGAAGCCGCGGCGGAGATCTCGGCGCAACTGGTGGGTCAGACCGTCGAAGTCCGGCTCAGCGAGGGTGAGCCGAGCCTGGTGATCACCGACGAGAGAAGGAAGCTCACCGACGATCAGGAGCAATTCGAGGCAAGGGTCACCCTTCGTCTTCCCAACTCGTTGAAAGCCCTCATCGAGGAGTCCGCCACCTCGGCTGGGGATTCGATGAATGGCTGGGTGGTCGACGCACTTCGAACCCGAGCCGGGCGCCGGACTTCCGGCAGCCATATCGAGGAGACCTTCCAGCTGTGATCGAGCAGACCTTCAACGTCGGCAACAGCCCCCGTTTCGTCGCCGGGATCAGCTCCGGGTCGATCGAGGTCCTCGAAGGCGAGGCCGGCAGGATCGCTCTGCAAGTCGAGAGCCCGCGGGAAGGAGATTTCGTGATCAGCCAGACCGGGGACACAGTCACCGTGCGGCGTCCTCTCGGCAGCGAAGGCTGGAACCGTCGGGAATCGAGCACCCGGATCCGGGCTGAGATCCCGGCCGGCACCACCGTCAGGATCTCCGGCGCCTCCGCCGAGATCACCGCCCAGGCGAGGCTGGCGGAAGCCTTCATCGACACCGCATCGGGCGATGTCTCCCTGAGTGAAGTCAGGGACGCCAAGATCAAGAGCGCCAGCGGTGACCTCACGATCGGGCTGGTTTCCGGGGAAGCCAACCTGCGCACCGCTTCGGGAGACGTGAGGATCCGGGACGTGGCCCACCGGATGGAGGTGAGCACGGCTTCGGGTTCGGTCGATGTCGCTTTGGCCCGCGGAGAGGTGACGTCTTCCGCCGCCTCGGGAGATCTCGTAGTCGCCCGCTTCGAAGGCAGCGAGCTCAACCTCAAATCGGTGTCGGGGAACATCAGAGTCGGCCTGCCGAGAGGCACCAAGGTGTCCTTGGACGCACGATCCCTCTCCGGGAACATCGCACTCCCCGAGCGCAGTCCCTCCGGGGCGGCCCCGGATGACCGACGTCAGGTCCGGGCGAAACTGCGGACCATCTCGGGCGACATCGAGATCATCCGGCTGGACTGAAGCTGAAGGGGCTCGATCCCGCTTTTGGCGCGGAGATATGGACGTAGGCGTCCATATCTACGCGCCAGAACGGGAGGGGAGGGACTACGCGCCGGCGTCGGCGGGGCGGCCCTTGGGTCGCAAGCTCCGCTTCAAGCGCAGTGACTCGGTGACCGGCTCTTCCTCTTCCTGAGGGGCCTGCTCGGCCGCAGCTATCTGCTCCCGCGGCTGTGGGAGCACCGGGTTGTCCGGGTACTTGATGCGCATCTCCCCTTCAGCGGTGTGCTCCCACTTCGGAACGTCCTCGAACAGCTTCGCCACATCGTCGGGCCCCACCGTCTCGGTTTCGAGAAGCTGCACCACCATTCTGTCCATGGCGTCGCGATGTCTCTCCAGGACGGACCTGGCCTCCTCGTGGGCTGCGTTGATGAGTCTGCGAACCTCTTCGTCGACCTTGGCCGCCACATCGTCGGAATAGTCCTGCTGACGTGAGTAGTCACGACCGAGGAACACCTCACCGTTCGGCCTGCCGTACTGCATCGGGCCCAATCGGTCGCTCATCCCGTACTCCATCACCATCTTCCGGGCGATCGCAGTCGCCTTCTCGATGTCGTTGGCGGCGCCGGTGGTGGGGTCGGCAAAGATGATCTCCTCGGCGGTGCGGCCGCCGAGCAGCATCGCCAGCTGATCCACGAGCTCCGACCTCCGGACCAGGTACTTGTCGTGGGTGGGAAGGGCCAAGGTGTGTCCGAGGGAGCGCCCGCGAGCGACGATGGTGACTTTGTGCACCGGATCGGTGTTGGGCATCGCATAGCCGACGAGGGCGTGACCGGTCTCGTGATAGGCGATCAGCTCCTTTTCATTGTCGGTCATGACCTTGCTCTTGCGCTCGGGACCGGCGATCACACGGTCGATCGCCTCCTCGAGCTCGGACATCGAGATCTCCTTCTTGTGGCGGCGCGCCGTCAGAAGAGCGGACTCGTTGATCAGGTTGGCCAGGTCGGCTCCGGTGAAGCCAGGGGTGCGTCGGGCCAGGACCTCGAGATCGATCTCCTTGGCCAGAGGCTTTCCCTTGGCATGGACCTCGAGGATCGCCTTGCGTCCCTCGATGTCGGGGGCGTCCACCACTATCTGGCGATCGAAACGTCCCGGGCGGAGCAAGGCCGGGTCGAGGATGTCGGGGCGGTTGGTGGCCGCCATGACGATCACCCCGGTGTTGCCTTCGAAACCGTCGAGCTCGACGAGGAGCTGGTTGAGGGTCTGCTCCCGCTCGTCATGACCGCCGCCCAAACCGGCACCACGATGTCGGCCAACGGCGTCGATCTCATCGATGAAAACGATGGCGGGTGAGCTCGCCTTGGCCTGCTCGAAGAGGTCTCTGACCCGAGCGGCACCGACCCCGACGAACATCTCGACGAAGTCGGATCCCGAGATAGAGAGGAAGGGGACACCGGCCTCACCTGCCACCGCCCGGGCGAGCAGGGTCTTGCCCGTGCCGGGAGGCCCGAAGAGGAGCACGCCTTTGGGGATCTTGGCGCCGATCTGGCGGTACCGATCGGGGTTGGCCAGAAAATCCTTGATCTCTTCCAGCTCTTCCTTGGCCTCCTCGAGACCGGCGACGTCATCGAAGGTGACTTTGGGCTGTTCCTTCCCGACGAGCTTGGCCCTGGATTTGCCGAATTGCATCACCCGGTTCCCGCCGCCCTGCATCTGCATGAAGATGAAGACCATGAACCCCAGGAGGAAGAGCCACGGCAGGAAGCTGATCAGGAGCTCCCAGAATCCTGGAGGCTCTGGGTCGGAGCTCACGTCGACGCCCGACGCCAGGATCAGCTCGGTGAGCTGGCCTTCGGAGCCTTCGGGATAGCTGGCCACGACGTCCCATACCTCGTCGGTGGCCGACCCGGGCTCGCTTCTTCCCTGGACCTGGTTGGAGCGGGCGAGGATCTGGACTTCGGCGAAGTCCCCTACCTCCACGCTTTGCATGAACTCGGAGAGGTCGACCTCTTCCGGTCCGGAAACCTGGTCGAACCACCACTGGGCGAGGACGGCCAACAGGATGATTGACAACCCGTAGACCACCAACGTGCGAAGAGTGCGGTTCACGACAACCTCAGTTCAGGACGGGAGCTGATGAGACCCCAATGTTACGGGACCCACCCGGATAGTCGAACCCCCGATCATTCGCTGCCCATCACGCCGACATAGGGGAGATTGCGATACTTGCCGGCGTAATCCAAGCCGTAACCCACGACGAACTCGGGCCCGATCGGGAATCCTACGTATTTCACACCGATCGGCACCCTCTGGATCCCCTCTTTCAGGAGAAGAGTCGCTATCTCCAGAGAGGCCGGCTTGCGCACGTTGAGACTCTTCATCAGGTAGTTCAGGGTAAGCCCCGAGTCGATGATGTCCTCCACGATCAGGACGTGCCTTCCTTCTATCTCCTCGTCGAGATCCTTGAGAATTCGCACCACGCCGGAGGTCTGGGTCGACGCGCCATAGGAGGAGACCGCCATGAAATCGAACTCGACGGGGAGATCGATGTGACGCGCCAGATCGGCCATCACCATGAATGCCCCCCGCAACACGCCCACCAGGAGCAGGTCCTCGCCCGCATAATCCGTCGTGATGCGTTTGCCCATCTCGGCGAGCTTGGCGTCGATGTCATCTGCTGTGATCAGGGGCTTGATGTCCATCCGGCTTCCTCTCTTGCGGAAACGGAAAGGTAGCCGCGGGTCGCCGGCTCGTACCAGGCGACCGGAGCCCGGCGCACACCCGGGACCCACGCCTGCTCCCCGTCGGCCTCGACCACCACAGCGTTTCCGTCAGCTCTCCTGGCGACGAGATGGGCGTCGGCACGGAAGATCGCGCCCCAGGCTCCCAATGGCGCCACCCGACAGACCTCGTCGACCAGCTCGACATCGAAGATCATGCCCCCCAGACGATGGCTGCCCGGCCCGAGAGCGACCTGCGTGACCAGGGGTTGGGCTTCGACGAGATGCTCGAACCTCAGCATCGGCCCGCTGCGGCGCACCAACAGCCCGCCGGTCAACTCCTCGGCCATTGCTTCGCCCCTCGCGACCCGCCA